>Ga0137398_10000472_pt1 | contig 14438 bp, 10 predicted proteins | sample czorhiz216metaG_FD_106659 | JGI IMG/M metagenome (GOLD analysis project Ga0137398, IMG submission 106659) | Vadose zone soil microbial communities from Angelo Coast Range Reserve, California, USA - czorhiz2.16 metaG | ecosystem: Environmental > Terrestrial > Soil > Vadose zone | place: USA...
AGACCACCATCGCTGGTTTCGAAATTTTTGGTATTGCGGGCGTTCCAAATCGTGGCGCGCCGCTCATCGGTGGCGCGAATTCCGCCAAGATCCTCCGACAGCGGAGAAGGAATCAACGTCCAATGCGCGCCGCCATCCGTGGTCAGAAGAATGGCACCGACCCGCCCCACGATCCAGCAGACTTTGTCCGAGGGAGCGGAACCGGTCAGCAAATCGGCGAGCACGCCGCTGCTCTGGCGGGACCAGGAGGATCCGCCATCCTTGGAGAGCTCGATGAGACCACCCCGGCCGGCGCGCCAAATGACGCTTGAGCCCGGCGGTGAGATCAAGCGCGGATTGGAAATCGCCCGTGCGACTTCCAAGGAAGCGGAGCGGTTATAACTGGATGCAACGCCGCCAACCCCCGCTGGCTGCGAAGGAGGAGCCGCCGGTGCGGCAGATGCAGCCTTCATTCTCTTCGCTTCCATCTGGCCGAGCGGAGCGGGACCCGATACCTTGGAAGAATTGATATTTAATTGATTCTGCGATTGAGCATTCGCGGCTTGTGTTTGTAATTGCACTTCAGCATTTTCTTCTCTGGCGCTGGTCACAGTTTTGGCGTCGCGATCCAACTGTTCTTGGGCACGAAGCAAATCAACGGAGGAGCTGCGGCTTGCATCCTTTCCTAAGCGGCTCTCTTTGTCGGCCATCGATTTTGAAGGCGAAACCTGCGCCAGGTATTCCTGCTTCCCATCCGATTTTGCGGCACCCGACGCGCCTCGTGTGTTCGCACTGGAAAATTCATCGGCTGCGGATTGCGGCTTTTTGAGGGCGGCTTTCTGCGATGGAGAGACTTCAGGCACCGCGGTCGAAACAGACGGTGTCAGTGGAGGGGGCGGGGGCCCCTGCTGCGAGGCGACTTGCACTTGCTTCAGACTTGGAGGAGCCAGCGGCTGGTTTTCGTGCAGCGCGATCCAGACGAGTAGCCCTGCGGCGATTGCTCCCGCGGGAGCGAGCCACTGCCAGCGCGCACCTCTCAATAGTAGAACCCGGCGTGACTTCTTGGGCGGCGCCGCTCCTGCTGCACGTTGGCTTTGGCCGGGTGCAGCCGCCGCGGGGAACGCTTCAACGTTCCGAGCAGCGATCACCGGCTCGGATCCCTTCGCAACGAGTTCCTCTCGCTCAGCGGCTTCGAATGAAATCTCGTCCGTGGCTTCGAGCTGCGCGAGAATATTCTGGCAATTAGCGCAGCCCACGAAATGTTCTTTCCAGGAATTCAATTCTTCCGGGAGCAAAGACCGCTCGTGATAAGCCGCCAGTGTTTCCGAGTCAGGACATGAGGCTCCCTGCGAAGCGGGCAATCTCGCGGCTTCGCCCGCAGGCGCCGCGGAACGCAGATGGCGTGCAAGCGCTTTGTCAAATCTCCGATCGCGTTCGTCAGGCGCCATGGGCTTCTCCATCCTTAGAACGAAACTCCACAGTTTTCTTGCACCGCGCGTTCATGGCGTCCGCTTTCCGGCTGCCGGGCCTGGCGATTTTGCGCGCGGCAGTAATTTTTCCAAATCGATGGGGTTGTCTTCCGAGCAGTATTCGAAACAGAGAGCGATTTCCGCATCGCTCAGTCCGGGTTGAACCGCGGAACCGTTCGCCGATCCGATACCGTGGCGAAGAATATCTTCCACCGCATGCCGTAAATCTCGCCGCGCGCGGTGCAGATGACGCGAGACGCTGGATTCATGCTCCCCGCGCAGCCGTCCGATCTCCGCGAGCGTTTTTTCCTCGGCGTAATAGAGGCGGAGCCTCTCCTTTTCCTGCGGTTCGAGGCGTTCGAGCGCTGTCTGCAATGCCCGGGTGAATGACAGGACGTAGCGCTCGCGATGCGGATCGCTGGGCTGCATCTGCGGTCCGAGTCGCGTCCTCGGCAGTCCCTCGCCAGTTTCATCCTCGCCAAGCTCCTCGAAGCGGCGGCCCGCACGGATGGAATCGATGTGCCGCTGCGCAAGAACGGCGCGGAGCCAGGTCTTCAGCGAACTGCGCCCATGAAAGTAACGAAACAGCGAACGTTCCGCGCCTTTGCCGCCGGCCAATCCGTACAACTCGGAAAAAAGGGAATCCGCGAGATCACAAGCTTCCGCGGAACCCGCGTTGCATCGAAGAATCGCGGCCGCCGCCGTGCGCAGGTAAGTGCGGTACTTGGTGAAAAAATGCTCCCAAGCCGCCTCACCTCCTTCGCCGCAAGCGGTGGCCAGAGCCAGATCTTCAAGATGCAGCGCGCCGAGATATTCTTCGAGCTTAAGCGGAGTAAGGGCTCCACTCGCCAAGCGCTTCGATGCGCTGCGTTCCAGTGCGACCGCGAAATGCCCACGAGAGAGCCCCCAGCGTGCAGCATTGGCCTGCGCGTAAAGCCACTCGGCCAAAGCGGCGCGGTCTTTCAGCGCCTTCACCGGGTCCACGGTATTTCCTTCAGCAGACCAGTTTTCTGGATCTTTGGCCATTGTCTATTTCAGGTGTTCACTGTATCCCAAGAAACCCAGCCTCAGGCTATAATGCTGCGCTTGCTGCACTTAAGGATAAGCCCGCGGAAGGAAACTCGCGTGCAAAAGTGCAAAAGAGGACGCAACCCAGCGCGAGTTTAGGGTATCCTACATGGGTGTTGCGCACCCCGCCCGCAACGAAAACTGCCTCGCCGGTTAGAAGTGGGTGCGCTACGATGCGCTCGCGGGAGCATTAGCGACTTCGCGACGCCAGTACGAAAGTCCTATTCGAGCTCCCCCCGCCTCGTCAGTACTCTGGTACTGGCAGGGCACTTCCTATTATGCTGGCGGACTTGGGAGCACTAGGGATTCCTAGACAGCCCTTGTTCCGCGGCCGGAATTTCACGAGGCGGCACGCGGATGACAACCATGATTGCAGATCCACCACGTAAGACCACGATGGGCGTCGGTTTCGAGGCCAACCGCGGCCATTCCGGCGATGCACTGGCGTGGAAGAAAGCCATCGGCAGCAAACCGATTGCAGCCCGCCTTGCCCTGCTACCTGATTCCAAGCCACGTTGGGACCGCATTGGCCTGAGCGCCGCCGGACAATTTGCGATTCTCGGTTTCTTGCTCATGCTTCCTCTGCTCTTCCCAGAGCGGATGCAAACGGCCTTACATTTACGCGTTACGGAGCTGATGCAGCCGGTTACGGAAATCCCCGTTGCGCCACCGCCACCGCCTCCACCGGCTGCGAAGGTGAAAGCCAAAGTTGCGCCGCCGGAACCAAAGCCGGTGAAGCTGAACCCGAAACAGACGCACGTTTTTCTCGCGGCAAAAGTCGCACCACCCAAGATAAAGACGTTGGATGTGAAACCCGTGGAACTCAATCCGGTTTTCGAGCAGGTGAAAATCGATACGCCAACGAGCCAGCCGAAGCGGCCCAAAGAAGATGTGAAAGTCGGCAATCTTGGAACAGGCAGCGCGGCTCCGGCAACGGTGGTGGCACCGGTGAACAAAGTGCAAACCGGCGGCTTCGGCGATCCCAACGGAATCGCGGGCAAGGGTGATCCGAACAAAGCCACGAACGTCAATCGTCTTGGTTCGCCCGCTTTGCCGGGCGGGCCTGGATACGGCAACGGCACTGGCGGCGACAAGGGAATCCGCGGCGCGGTGGCGAGCACGGGGTTCGGTAACGGCACGGCGAATCCTCCGCCAAGCACCAAGCGCGGCGCGCTGCAGTCCGCCGGCTTCGCGGATCAGACCACCGCCGAGGCGCCGAAGAAGAAAGCGTCGATCGGCGAAAGCGCCACGACGGCTGTTAACATCCTGGAGAAGCCTCGTCCGGAGTACACAGCGGAAGGGCGTAGTCTGAAAATAGAAGGTGACGTGGTTCTCGATATGGTATTCCTGTCGAACGGCAGCATCCAGGTGAACCGCGTGGTAAGTGGTTTGGGCCACGGTCTCGATGAAGCGGCGACTCGCGCGGCGCAGCAGATCAAGTTCAAGCCGGCGAGGCGCGAAGGCCAGCCGGTGGATTTCCCGGCTCGCGTGCGAATTGAATTCCGTTTGGCTTACTGAGGGGAGAGAGAAAATGCGTAAGGTAGCGACAACTATTTTCGTTCTGATCTTGAGCGGGGTGAGCGCCATGGCCGCCACGGAGGCGCCAAAGCCGGCCGATAAGCCGCGGACCATGGAAGAAGTCATCGACCGCGTGATCACCAACGAAAACCGGGCCAACCAGCAGCTCAAGCAGTTTTCGCCGCTGGTCGAGACCTACATCCAGAACCTGAAGCCCGATAAGGATCTTGGCTACGCCCCCGCCGGCGACAAGTATTTCCTAGGCCGCGCGGACTTCTCGAAAGGCGTCTCGCTGGTTTCCTTGACGGACACCAACGGCAAGGGGAAGAAGATCTTCGGCGCCATCGGCAACTTCTTTTCTTTCGCGATGCAATTCCTGCCGGACGGCTTCCTGCAGATGATCTTTATCGACACCAATGGCTTCGATAAGCAGCACTACAAGTTCGATTACGTGCGCCGCGAATTCCTCGGCGAAGTGCGCTGCCTGGTGTTCGACGTCTCGCCTCAGGAGAAGTCCGGCAAGGGCCGGTTCCTTGGCCGCATGTGGGTCGAAGATCAGGACTACAACGTTGTCCGCTTTAACGGCGCCTACGGCGGCGCCGGGCACTCCAGCTGGTATTTTCACTTCGACAGCTGGCGCACCAATGTGCAGCCGGGCTTGTGGATGCCTTCCTTTATATACAGCGAGGAAAAAGATTTACACTACGCCCTGGCCAAGAAACTGGACTTCAAAGCGCAGACGCGGCTGTGGGGTTACAACGTCGGCCGCTCCAGCCAGGAACAGGAATTAAGCAAGATCCTGGTTGAGACACCGGTGCAGGACGATACCAAGACATCGAACGACCTTTCCCCCATTCAGGCACAGCGCTCCTGGGACCGCCAGGCGGAAGATACTGTGATCGATCGCCTGGAGCGCATCGGGCTGATCGCGCCGCGCGGCGAAGTCGACAAGGCTCTCGATACGGTGATCAACAATCTCGAGGTCACCAACAATATCGACCTTGAACCCGATGTCCGCTGCCGGGTGATGATGACTTCCACGCTCGAGTCCTTCACGGTCGGTCACACGATCGTGATGAGCCGCGGGTTGATCGACGTGGTGCCGGATGAGGCCAGCCTGGCAACCATGCTCGCGCACGAACTCAGCCACGCCATTCTCGGCCACCGCATCGATTCCAGCTATGCTTTCTTCGATCAATTGCTGATCGACGACAAGGAGACTTTCCGCCATTTCGGATTTGCGCGGACTCCCGACGAGGAGAGGGCCGCCAACACGAAAGCGGTCCAGCTCCTGAATAATTCGCCCTATAAGAACCAGCTCGGTAACGCGGGCCTTTTCCTCACGGCGCTCGGGAGCCGCGAGAAGGAAATTCCGAACCTGATTAGCCCGCACCTCGGCGACCGCGTGCCGATCATGGTTGAACTTAAGTCGGCGACGCCTGTCGATCAGAAGCAAAACCCGCAGATGATCGCGGCGCTGCCGATCGGCGGACGCGTAAAGGTGGATTCCTGGAACGATAAGCTGGAGCTCATCAAGAGCAAGCCGGTGGGCACGGTGGCGGAACGTGAGAAGATGCCCTTCGAAGTCACCCCCTTCATGCCATACCTGATGCGTTATGGCGCTGAAATCTCGAAACCCATCGCGGCCAGCGCGGCCACCACGCCTGCCGATCCGAAAACCGGCGCATCCGCGCCAGGCAAACCGTAGTAAGCCAAGCAAACCGTCGCGAATAGTTCGGCCCGGGGAAGACCTCTTCTCCGGGCCGTTTTCCTTTGCCCGCCACCGTTTATTTCATGGGCGTGTTCCTCAGCGCGGCGAAGAGAGCTCTTTCATCAGCCTGTAGTTGAAGTCTACGCCGTCGTAAAAGTCCTGCACACCGACGCGCTCGTCTTTTCCATGCTCGCGATTGTCATTGATGTCAAAAAACATGCAAGAGACGCCGTAGGTCGGGATGCCGGCGATGCGCGTATACTTCCCGTCCGTGGCCCCGGTGGACATGGTCGCGACCAGAGGAACGCCCGGCCAGGTGACGCTTAAGATTTTCTCCATGGCCTGGGTCACTTCAGGGAGTAGCGGCGAAGGGGGCACCGTCACGACAGGCACCACCTTTCCATCCGAAGTACGCTGCGGGATGATGCTGACCCTGACTTTCGGATCGTTTGCAAGCCGCTCAAGCGCCTTCTGAACTTCCACCGGGTTTTCCCCTGGAAAAATCCGGCAATTGACGTTGGCGCGCGCGGTTTGCGGGAGCGCGTTTGGCGCATGACCGGCGGAAAGCATGGTGGCGACGCACGTGGTGTGCAAAAGCGAATTGTAATAGGGCACCGCCGAGAGCCGCTGCACGGCTGCAGGATCCGGCGGTTGCTTGGCCACGGCTTTCATGTCCGCTGCAACCTGTCCCGTCGTCAGCGCCGCGTTCCGTTCGAAATAACTCTGCGTGATTTCGTTGATATTTACGGAGAACGAAAACGATTGCAGCCGGGACAGCGCGCCGGCTAAGTGATAGATGGCGTTGTCCGGGCTGGGGACCGAGCTATGCCCGCCGGGATTCAGCGATTCAAATTGAAAATCCACATAAACTTTTTCGCTAGCTTGAATGCCCGCGAGCAGCCGTTTGCCTTTGTCCTTTTCGAATTCGCCGCCGTCCAGGTTGATGCAATATTCTGCGTCCACCCAGTCGCGATGTTCCCTGAGCAGCCAGTCCACACCGTTGGAGGAGCCGCCCTCCTCATCGGCGGTCAGCGCGAGAATCAGATCGCGGTCCGGCAGATATCCTTCATTTTTCAAGCGGATGAAATTGGTAACCAGGATGGCATCGCCCTCCTTCATGTCTTCCGTGCCACGGCCGTAGAAGTAGCCGTCTTTCTCGATGAATTCGAAGGGATCGGTGGTCCAGTCCGCTCGGAGAGCTTCGACCACATCAAGATGTCCGATGAATAGGATCGGCTTACGCTTTCCAGTTCCGCGAAAACGCGCGACGAGATTTTTCTTCCGTTCGTTCGGCCCGGCTACCTTGATATCGCTCTCGGTGAAGCCTCCGTCGCGCAAACGCTTGGCCATCGCTTCCGCGGCGGTCGTCACGTTGCCAACGGAATCGGTGGTATTGATCTCAATGAGCTCCTTGAAGATGTCGTGCGCCAACTGCTTCGTATGATCCTGACCTTGAGTTCGTCCTATAGGCGCACAGCTCGCGATTAGAAAAATTGGCAAGACCCAGCGTGTCCCTCTCTGCATTTACTCTCCTCGGAATGAAAGATCACGAAAAAGGCGGTTGCCCCCCGGGCGCTGCCGGCCGCGCCGCCAGCGCATAGCGCAGGCACCGCGACAGAAAGGATGCCGCCCAGAACAGCAGAATCATGCCAAGGCCGCGGTCCAACACAAGAAACACGGCAAAGGCTATAAATACCCTTAAACCCGTTCGATCGGGCCTCATCAGCGGCGCTTCCAGACGGCTATTCACAAACCGGGCCAGTTCCCGCGGCCACTTGAAAACCCAATACAGGCCATAGATGGGAATCAGATGAAACCACGCCGCACGCAGCGGCTTAATCGGATATGCGCCGGCCGTCGCTTGCGCGAGAACGACATGATACTCATAAACGCAAACAAGCCAATAGATCAGACTGATGAAATTCGCGAGAAACAGATACAGAGGAGGGATGAGCAGCGGTTCTTTGGCAAGTTCCGGATGCAGAGTGACCGCGATCATTTCCGCAATCATCGTCGCGACGCCCAATAAGTAGCCAATCCAGACGCGCGGCAACGGAGGCAACGCCTTGGATTCCGATTGTTGCTCTTGTGATTCTCCGCCGGACCAATCCATTCCGCCCTCGATGAATCTGACTTGGGAGCGTAACGGCCCTGCCGCTGCCCCGTCAAACCATTTGGGGAACTACCGCGTTCCGTGGTCACCCGCGAGTTGCTTCGCCCTGCGTGGATTACATAAACTGGCAGGGTTCCTATTGTGGAGGAAGAGATGGCCTCAGCCGTGAAACGCGCCTCGCAGATTGCTCTGGGCGCGGCGATATTCGTTGCGGGAATCGCGGCAGGCTCGCTGCACGCAAGCAGCGCCGCGGTGCAGAACCGCTTCGGCCAGCCGAAAACGGTGCTGCACGTGGTGGTGTACAAATTCAGAGACAATGTCTCGAATTACGACCGTGAAAAAGCCATCAACGGTATCAAGGACATGGCTGGAAAAATTCCCGGCATCAAGAACGTGTGGCTGAAAACCGGGCGCAACCAGATCAAGGACTTCAGCGGCGTCTACGCCATCGAGTTCACGAGCGCCGAGGCCGCCGCCGACTACGCCGAAAGTCCGGTTCATGAGGCGTGGTCCAAGATGTGGCAGAAGCAGCGCGAAAACAGCCTTTCCTTCCAGGTTTCGAATCCGTAGCCGCTGGGTTTCTCTTGCTCTTGATTCGTGTAACTGTGAACGCGCTCACCCTTCGCGCATAATCCCGTACCTTCTGCGGATCATGGCGTCAATGGCGCTGTCCGGCAGCAGCCGTTTCGCCCATTTGAGCGTGGCAGCCAGCGGGGTTACTCCGTAGCGCGCCTGCGGCACGGGCGCTCGAATAGCCTTCAAAATGACACGCGCGCAATCTTCCGGCGTGGTCTTCGACTTTCGGCGGCTGCTCTTCGCGCCTGACCAGGAGCCCGCGTACACTTTGGCGTACGGCCCACTCTTGATCTTTTCCTGGTACGGCTGAGCTACTTGCACGGCGGTCTGCTGGATGTTCGTCACGATGTATCCTGGCTCGATCAAGATGGTCTTGACTTCGAAGGGATACAATTCGTGCCGCAAGGCGTTGCTCAATCCTTCCATGGCGTGCTTGCTGGCGCTATAAGCGCCTTGCGTCGGCGGGGTCACGAGTCCGGAGACCGAGCTGATCATGATGATGCGACCGGAGCGCCGCTCGCGCATTTTCGGGAGCACCGCCTGTGTCACACGCACGACGCCGAAAAAATTGGTCTCGAACTGCCGCCGCCAGTCCTCCATGGTCATGTCTTCGACGGTCGCCACATAGGCCAGCCCCGCGTTGTTGATAAGCACGTCGATCGTGCCCGCTTTCTGATAGACCAAGTTGACGGCCCGCTGCACGGAACCGTCATCGCATACGTCCATTCCCAGAGTTTCGAGCGATAGTTTTTTTTCGTTCGCCAACGTATCAAGCTGCGCGCGCTTCTCCGCCGAACGCCCCGCGGCGAATACCCGGAAGCCATTCTCCGCCAGCAAGAGCGCCGCGGCTTTCCCCAATCCATCGGTAGCTCCGGTAATCAAAACCGTCTGAGTTCCGCGCTCCGCGTCCATTCCGCCCCCTTTGACGCAGCTTATCGTACCGCGAATCTGGACGGATCGCGCTGGGCGCATCGGCGTCTCGTTTTCGGCACAGGGGTCGGAGGCCCTGCCCTTTGGACCGATTAGGATTGCTAGACTAATGGAATTGCTTACGTTCTAATCGCAACGCTTGGGTGAGCGTGCATGCCGGTCGACGAAAATCTCTCTGTACCTAAGCGCGAAAAAAAGTGGCGGCTCGGCTTTTGGAGTCTGATCGCTGCGCAGTTCCAAGGCGCCTTCAACGACAACGGCCTGAAATTCTTTGTCATTTTCCTGATCCTCGGGACCAACCCCACGGATTCGCAAAAAGATTTCCTGGTTTTTGTCATTGGGAATCTCTTTGCTCTCCCGTTCCTCTTGTTTTCCATGGCAGGCGGATACCTTGCGGACCGTTTTAGCAAACGAAGCGTGACGATCGCGACAAAGATCTTCGAAGCTTGCGCAATGCTTTTCGCCATGTACGCTTTCACGCGGGGCAACTCCCGACTGGCGTATGCCGTGATTTTCCTGGCTAGCACGCAAGCCGCGTTCTTCGGCCCCTCGAAATACGGCTTGCTTCCCGAACTCCTGCCGGACAAATTGCTGTCCTGGGGCAACGGCATCCTCGAACTCACAACATTTCTCGCCATTATCGCAGGCGCGGTGATTGGACCGTTGCTGGCTCAGAGCTTTCATGGGCGCGAAGCCATCGGTGGCCTCATCTTCGGCGCATGTTCTTTGTTTGGTCTGACGGCGAGCTTCGGGATTTCACGCGTTCCTCCGGCCGACCCCTCTAGAAGATTCCGGTTCAATGTTTTTCGTGATCTGAAAAGACAAGTCCAACTCGTCCGGCCGGATCGGGCCCTGCACCTCGCCATCGCTGGCAATACTTATTTCTGGTTTCTCGGCGCACTACTGCAGTTCGTGATTGTTTTTTACGGTCGCGAGATTCTGCGCCTTGATGAGACGCGTGGGGGCTATTTACAGGCGGCCCTTGCTATTGGCATCGGCGTAGGGAGTTACGCGGCTGGATTACTCTCGTCTGGAAAGATCGAGTACGGCCTCATCCCTCTTGGCGCCATCGGCATGTCGGTGTTTGCTTTGGCCATTTCCTTTCACGGATTGACCTTTCTGCAAGTGCTCATTCTCTTGGGAGCATTGGGTTTTGCAGGTGGATTCTTCGTCGTTCCCATCAACGCCCTGATTCAACACCGGCCCGAGGAAAACCACAAAGGCAGCGTCATTGCCTTCGCCAATTTTCTGTCTTTTGTTGGGGTGATCCTTGCATCCGCCATCTATTCCGGCTTTACGCACTATCTGCATGTCGGACTGGCGTCTTTCTTTCTCTGGACCGCGGTCATGTCGCTCGCGGCCACGGTGTACGTACTTTATCTGCTTCCCGATTCCCTGCTGCGATTGCTGCTGTGGATTGCCACGAACACGCTCTACCGCTTGGACGTCGAAGGGCGGGAAAACGTGCCCACGCGTGGCGGCGCGTTGCTGACTCCCAACCATGTCTCCATGGCCGACGCGGTACTGCTCATCGCATCGATCGATCGTCCGATCCGGTTTCTGATGTTCAAGGGCTCTTACGAGCACCCGCTGGTCAAACCATTCGCAAAAATCATGGGTGTGATTCCCATCGCGTCGGACCAAGGTCCGCGCGAAATGATCCATTCTTTACGCCTGGCCACGGACGCGCTGAAGAACGGCGAAATCGTTTGCATTTTCCCGGAAGGCCAGATGACGCGAATCGGCCAGATGCTGCCCTTCCGCCGCGGCATGGAGCGCATCATCAAAGGCGTAGACGTCCCCATCATTCCCGTGAATCTGGACGGCGTGTGGGGCTCGATCTTCAGTTTTGCCGGCGGGCGATTTCTTTGGAAATTTCCGCGTCAAATTCCTTACCCCGTGCGAGTCACCTTTGGAAAGCCATTGCCTCCGACGGCCTCTTCGCAGGAAGTCCGCCGCGCGGTGCAGGATCTCGGCGCGGAAGCCTTCGCGCGCCGCAAGAAGCACATGCACACGTTGCCCGAATCATTCATCTACTCGGCGCGGAGGCATCCCTTCCGCTTCGCCATGGCCGACGGGCAGAGGCCGAACCTGAATTGGTTTTCTGCGTTGGTGGGAGCTCTGGTCCTCGCGCGACGCTTGCGAAAGCAATGGCATGGCCAGGAAATGGTCGGCATCCTGTTGCCGCCATCGGTTCCTGGCGCGCTTGTGAATTACGCCGCCATGTTAATGGGCAAGGTGCCGGTAAACCTGAACTACACCGTTTCGAATGAAACGCTGGCCTCCTGCGTGCAACAGTGCAACTTGAAAACGGTCGTCAGCGCGCGGGTCTTCTTGGAAAGGGTCAAGATCCAGCCCCCCGGAGAAACGATTTTCATCGAGGACGTGGCCAAGGGCGCCGGCTTCGGTGAACGTGTCGCGGCGGCATTGGCCGCAAGCCTCTTGCCGGCGAAAACCGTGGCGAGATTTGCAGGCTGTGACCGCCCCGCGTCGCTCGATGACATCGCCACGATTATTTTTTCCAGCGGCTCGACCGGTGACCCCAAGGGGGTCATCCTCACGCATTACAATATTGCTTCAAATGTGGAGCAGCTCAACCAGGTTTTCATGCTGCACGCCGACGATCGCATCATGGGTATCCTTCCGTTCTTTCACTCGTTTGGTTTTACGGGCACGCTTTTCCTGCCCGCCGCCACCGGCATCGGCGTGGTCTTTCATCCGAATCCGCTCGATTCGCGCGTCATCGGCGCTCTTGTCAACAAGTACGCGGTCACCATGCTGCTTGCGACGCCTACCTTCTTGAACGCTTACGCGCGCCGCTGCACGCCGGAAGATTTCGGCAGCTTGCGCTTCGTCATGGCCGGCGCGGAAAAATTGCCCGACCGCATTTCGCAAGCTTTCGAAGATCACTTCGGTATTCGCCCGCACGAAGGTTACGGCTGCACCGAATGTTCGCCAGCGGTTACGGTGAACACCATCGATTTCCGTGCGGCGTCGTTCCGCCAGGTAGGGGCGAAGCGCGGCAGTATCGGCCATCCCTTGCCGGGAATCACTGTGAAAATCGTGGACCCCGACACCTTCGAGCCTGTAGGCGTGGATGAGCCGGGACTGTTGCTTGTACGCGGACCGAACATCATGCGCGGCTACCTCAACAAGCCGGAAAAAACCGCCGAGGTCCTCCGCGACGGCTGGTACAACACCGGGGACGTCGCAAGAATGGATGAAGATGGTTTTCTGCGCATCACCGACCGCCTGAGCCGCTTCAGCAAAATTGGCGGCGAGATGGTGCCGCACATCAAAGTCGAGGACATCCTGCAGGAACTGGCCGGCGCCACGGAACAGACCTTTGTGGTCACCGCCGTGCCCGATGAGAAGAAAGGCGAACGCCTGGTGGTGCTGCACACGCTGGATGAGCGTCAGATGGAAGAATGCCTCGAGAAACTGGGAAAGAGCGACCTGCCCGCCCTATGGCGGCCGCGGAAGGACCAGTTCCTGCGCATCGAGACGCTTCCCTATCTCGGCACCGGAAAGCTCGACCTGCGCAAAGCGCGCGGATTGGCGCTGGAGATGATCGAACGCGCGCTTCGCGACTAGCGGAACGCCGGCTGAGGATGAAAAACTCTCTATGACGCAAGCCGCAAACTTGGGCCACCGGCGCGGTCTGCTCCTGCGACTCCTTGTGTCTGGAATGGTCCTCGCGCTGTGGTTCTGGACGCAATCTCTGATCGGCGCGCGGACCTCTCCTGCATCCGGTATCGGCGACGCGCTCCACAACCTGACTGCCGGACTTAACTCCTACCTCGCTCAAAACACGAGAGCGGCCGATGCACTCCTCATAGTAAGCTCCGCGCTGATCGACGCCCTGGGCCTGTTCCTACTGGGACGCTGGCTCTTCGGCGGAAGCGTTCGCCCATTCCTCGGATTATTCTTGCTGATGACCCTGCGCCAGCTGATCGAAGCCATCTGCGCGTTGCCTCCGCCGCCGAACATGATCTGGCACTACCCGGGGTTCCCCTCGCTGTTGGTGACCTATCACGTGGCCAATGACTTTTTCTTCTCCGGACATACCGCCATCGCGGTTTTCGGGGCGATCGAGCTATCCCGCCTGCGCCGAAATTGGCTCACGGCCGCCGCTGTCCTGCTCGTCGTTTTCGAAATCGCAACCGTTCTCATCCTGCGCGCGCACTACACCATGGACGTTTTTGCCGGGATCCTTGCGGCACTCTGGATCGCCCACTTTACGGAACGCATCTCGCCACGCCTCGATCATTTGCTCTCTCCAAAAAATTAGAGCTTTTTCTAGCTAGCGCCGAGGCGGCTGTGGCATTGGCGAAGGGAGACATCAAGGACGGTTTTTGAGAATCTGGAAACGATTGAAACGAAGGACAAGTGGCCTAAGTAGATTCGCATCGGTGCGGCGCGTAGCCGATTATTTAGAGACCCCAGAACGTAGCATCCGGCTTTACCAATTCGAAGCCGGCATCCCAGGCTTCATGGCTGCGCCAGACAACCTCAGCCTCCGCTTTGCGGCCCGTTCCTGGATGGATCAGACGGACACGTTTGTGCAGCGGAAGATCCGCTCCCACCACCGCCATGCAGCCGGATTGGCTCACGTCCACGGTGACGGCGTTGGCGCGTTCTCTCCCTCCGCCTTGTTCCCACTCTACGAGGAGCTTAACGCGCGAGATGATGCGCTTGTGGCTTCGCAAACTTTCCCATCTTTCTTGTACGGCCCTGTCTAGAGGATGGGGGGCAATGTTTACGGTCATGGTCGACCTCGCTCTGGATGAATTACCACGCCTGGGGTGAGATACCAACTTTAGTCCCGCGAATTGTCGGGGTCAATAGTACTTTTTCGGCTTCGCCCTCCTTATTGGTTAACCCCCCAGTTTTCGGAACATCTTCGCCTCAAAACAAAAAGGGCCGCTCTGAGTGATCAGGACGGCCCTCGGTAATTTAATCCCGGCGGTGACCTACGTTCCCACACAGTTGCCCGTGCAGTATCATCGGCCCGGCGAGGCTTAACTTCCGTGTTCGGGATGGGAACGGGTGTGACCCTCGCGGTATGACCACC
>Ga0137398_10000473_pt1 | contig 14436 bp, 13 predicted proteins | sample czorhiz216metaG_FD_106659 | JGI IMG/M metagenome (GOLD analysis project Ga0137398, IMG submission 106659) | Vadose zone soil microbial communities from Angelo Coast Range Reserve, California, USA - czorhiz2.16 metaG | ecosystem: Environmental > Terrestrial > Soil > Vadose zone | place: USA...
CCCGCGAGAAGCTGGACCGGACGCAGGAGGGCCTCTTCCTGCTTCTCACCCTTCGCCCGGCCGGCCTCGTGTTCCTCATCGCGCTGATCGTGTACATCGTGAACCCGTCCGCGATGGCCTGGGGCACGGTCGCGCTGCCCGGCAAGCTTCGAGCGCTCGGCGTCCTGGGCGGCGTGGCGGGAGGGCTTCTTCTGATCTGGACGCTTCGCGCGCTCGGCGCGAACCTGACCGATACGGTCGTGACGAGGAGAGCGCACGTGCTCGTGATGCACGGGCCGTATCTCTGGGTGCGCCACCCTTTCTACGTCTCGGTGGCGCTCCTGATCCTGGCGGTCTTCGGGATCACCTCGAACGGGTTCTTTCTTCTCGCGGGCGGGGTCGTGCTCGGGTTGATCTATGTTCGGACGCAGAAGGAGGAGGAACTCCTGTTATCCCGCTTCGGCGACCACTACAGGGCGTACATGCGCCGCACGGGGCGGTTCCTGCCCAAGCTGCTCTGAGGTCTTAGTCGACCAGCTGGTTTCTCACGGCGTAGTAGGTCAGCTCCGCGTTGGTGCGCATCCCCATCTTGTCGAGCACGCGCGAGCGGTACGTGCTGATGGTCTTGACGCTCAGGTTCATCTCCGCGGCGATCTGCGAGACGGTCTTCCCGGAAGCCAGCATCCGGGTGACCTGGTATTCGCGCTCGGAGAGCGACTCGTGGGGCATCCCCTCCCGGTCGCTCCCGACCAGGATCGCCAGCCGCTCCGCCACCGCGGGGCTGATGTAGCGTCCCCCGCCCGCGACCTTCTCGACCGCGTCGACCAGCTGCGCGGGCGCGCTGGCCTTGGTGAGGTACCCCGCGGCGCCCGAGCGCAACGCGCGGACCGCGAACTGGTCCTCGGAGCATACGCTCAAGATCAGGACCGGGAGGTCCGGCTTCTCCCGCTTGACGTCGCGCAGCAGGTCGAGGCCGTTCCGATCCGGGAGGTTGATGTCGAGGATGACGACGTCCCATCGCCCGGTCCGCACCTGATCCATCGCCTCGCGCGCGTTGGACGCCTCCCCCAGGACCTCGATTTTCCGTGAATCGGTCAGAAGCTCCTTCAGCCCGCGGCGCACGACCGCATGATCGTCGGTGATCAGCGCGCGGATCATCTCTTGGTTCGTTCCCACAAGCATCGCGGCACCAGCCTCTCCTATCAGGAGTGCATCCACTCCGATTGCATGGAAGGACGGCTAAACCCCCTCAACAAGGCTAGGCGTGATACGGCCCGCGCGTCAAGGGCGGTGCGAGCGGAAAATCGTGTCGGTGTTCGTCCTACACCTCAACGCCTGGCGCACAGGGCGGCCAGGACCCGGTTGTCCAGGCCGTAGATGTCGCGCATGTAGCGGACCTCGCCCGAGGAGCCGACGCTCACGGTCCAGTAGACGATCACAACCGGAATCGGGTGCGTCAGATCCACGTTCTGCGTCGCCCCGTTCGCCACGGCGTCCTGGATCTTGGCGTCACCCCAGGAGTCCTGACCCTCGAGAAGGAGGCCCGCCAGCCCCAGGGGGCGCTCGATGCGAATGCATCCGTGGCTGAAGGTGCGCTTCTCGGCCTCGAACGATCCCTTGCTCGGCGTGTCGTGGAGGTAGATCGAGTAGGGATTCGGGAACAGGAATTTCACCTTGCCCAGGGCATTGTCGGGGCCGGGCGGCTGCTGGACCGTGAAGGGAAAGTCGCCGGCATCCGCCTGATCCCAATCGACCGAGGTGGGGTCGACCTCCTGGCCGTTCTTGTCCGTGACCACGAGACCCTTCTGGGCGATGTAGTTCTTCCCGGCTCTCATCCCCTTGGAAACCTCGTCCCGGAGGATCATGGGAGGGACGGTCCAGTCGGGGTTGAATACGATGGTGCGCAGGGTGGCCCGGAAGGAGGGCGTCTGCTTCCCCTCATCCCCGACCTGGGTGCGCGTCTCCCAGACGTTTCGCCCGCCGCGAATGAGGTACGCCTTGTACGCGGGCAGGTTGACGAGCAGGAATTCGTCCCCCAGTCCCGGCAGGATCCAGCGCGCCCGCTCCATGTTCACGCGCACCTGGTCGGCGCGTGCCGCGGCGCTCACGTTCAGGGCGTCGATCATGTCCTTGTCGATCACCCCGTCGGGGTTGAGGCGGTGGCGCGCCTGAAAGAGCTCCACCGCCTTCCGGAGCTCCGGGTCGTACGCGGTGGAGGACCCCGGAGCGCCCTGGAGCTCCCCGGTCGCGGCGAGGCGCGCTCGGATCGTTGGAATGCGGGGATCACCCGCCCCCGGCCGGATCGTCTTCCCCGCGGGAACCCTGGGCCATCCAGGGGCCGGCACCTCGCGCAGCTGGGCGAGCGCCCGCTTGAGGCCCAGGTAGATGAAGTGGGTCGGCTTTCGCTCTTCGATGGCTTGCCGCGGGGATCCCGCCTCGACGATCCGCGCCAGGGTGCTCTCGAGGGGCGGCGCTCCCGCGCGCGGATCCACGTTCCACGTGGAGTCCAGGGTGACCGGGCGAACCCGCCCGAACCGGGTGTGATCCATCATCCCCGCCACCGCGTCGGTGAGCAGGATGTCCAGGTCCGCGGCGAGCGCGGGGACCGAGCGGGCCCTCGCTGAGTCGCGGATCCGCTCGAGCGCCGCGAGATGGTAGTCCGCCGGGCTCAAGCCGTCCTGGACGATGTCACGAACGGACTGCACGATCTGCTCCGCGTCCCCGCCGTCCCAGGCGTGGGCGCCCTTCCGCCCTTCATAGAATCGCGCGAGGACCGCGGGCTGCAGCAATCGCTGCCCCTGGACCGACGCGGCTCCCCTCCCCATCGCGGCGAGGCGGATCCGAATCGCCGCGTCGATCTCCGACGACGAGGGCCCTGCCTTGCCACAGCCCGCCGGCACCAGCAGGCTGATCCAGAGCAGAGCCCGGATGAACGTCACTCTCATGTGCTCCTCCTCAGCCCCCGGGGTCGATCCACGCGGGGAAATCCGGACTCAAGACATCCCCGATCCTTTCGATCGTGACGTCCGGTTTCGAATAGTGTGGCAGGTCCGGGTCGCGCGCATAATGCCCCTGGCGCACGAAGACGGTCGTCAGGCGCGCCCCCCAGACCCGCTTGACCGCGTCCAGCAGGCGGATCTTGTCGTCCACGAACACGTAGTGGTCCGCCGGGAAGCGCGCCGCCACATCGTCCAGCTCCTGCTCCTTGTGGACGTAGATCAGCACCCGCCCCTCCACCGCCGCGAAGAGACCCGAGCGCCGGATCTTGTGCGGCTGAAAGACCACGTCTCCATCCGTGAGGATGACCGTGGGGCCGCTGCGGCCCAGGTGCCGGACCACCTCGAGCGCGCCCGGGAAGAGCCGGTCGGCGAAGGGGTAATCGATGAGGAACGCGGACAGGGCGAGAAGGTGGGGATCGCGCGGGTACTCGAGGCGGTAGCGCTGGAGCGCTCCCAGGTAATCGGCGTAGCCCAGCTCCCGGCGCAGATCCTCGAACAGAGCCCAGTAGCGCTCCTGGCGCTCCGTGCCGACCTCCTCGTTCAGGAACCCCTTGAGGTCCTCGGAGACCCGGTCGTTGTCGAGGAGCGTGTTGTCGACGTCGAGCAGGAAGACGACGCGGGGGCTCAGGTCAGCCGCCCCGGCTCTTGGCCGCGAGCACGACGCCCAGGTCCTTGTCTCCGCGTCCCGACAGGTTCACCACGATGAGCGTGTCGGGATCGAGATCCGTGGAGCGCCCGGCGCGGAGAAGATAGGCCAGGGCGTGGGAGGACTCGAGCGCGGGCAGGATGCCTTCGCTTCGCGCGAGGAGGTCGAAGCCTTCGAGGGCCTCCCGGTCGGTGGCGCTCTCGTAGCGCACGCGGCCGCTGGCGTGGAGCGAGGCATGCTCGGGGCCGACGGCGGGATAGTCGAGCCCCGCCGAGATGGAGTGCGTGCTCCTCACCTGGCCCGCCGAATCTTGAAGCACCTGGGTCTTCGTGCCGTGCAGCACGCCCACCGCCGGCTCGGCGAACCGCGCGGCGTGCCTTCCGCTGGCGATTCCCTCCCCACCTGCTTCCACGCCCACCATCCGGACGTCCTTGTCCTCGAGGAAGGGATGGAACAACCCGATGGCGTTGCTTCCGCCGCCGACGCACGCGACCAGGAGATCGGGGAGTCTTCCCGCAGCCGCCTGGATCTGCTCGCGCGCCTCGCGCCCGATCACGACCTGGAAGTCGCGGACCATGGTGGGATAGGGATGCGGTCCGAGAACCGAGCCCAGGAGATAATGGGTTGTCCGGACCGAGGCGGACCAGTCGCGCATGGCCTCGTTGATCGCGTCCTTCAGGGTGCGGCTGCCCCAGCGGACCGGGAGCACTTCGGCTCCCAGGAGCCTCATGCGCTCCACGTTGGGATGCTGCCGCTCCATGTCCACCTCGCCCATGTAGACCACACAGGCGAGGCCCGTGCGCGCGCAGGCGGTCGCGGTGGCGACCCCGTGCTGTCCCGCCCCGGTCTCCGCGACGATCCGGGTCTTCCCCATGCGCCGGGCCAGGAGGGCCTGGCCGAGCGCGTTGTTCAGCTTGTGCGCGCCGGTGTGGAGAAGGTCTTCCCGCTTGAGGTAGACGCGGCGCAGTCCCAGGGCATCGCCGAAGCGGACGGCGTGCGTGAGCGGCGTCGGGCGCCCCGCGAAGGTTCGGAGCTCGCGGGTGAGCTCGGCCTGGAACGCGGGATCGTACCGCGCCTCTTCGTAGGCCCGCGCCAGCTCGAGCACGGGGGTGAAGAGGATCTCGGGGACGTAGATGCCGCCGAACTCGCCGAAGCGGCCCTGGGCGCCGCTCACGAGCGCTTCGGGCGGGACCGGTCCGCCTCCCGGATCCGCTCGATGAACTCCTGGACCCGTCGAGGATCCTTTTGGCCGGGCTCGGACTCGAGGCCGCTCGAGGCGTCCACGCCGAAGGGACGGACCTCGAGGACCAGCTCCGCGACGTTCTCCGGGGAGAGCCCTCCGGCCACGATGAGCCTCAGGCCCGCGTTCACCGCCCGCCGCGCCCAGTCCCAATCGGCGCGCTTCCCCGTCCCTCCCGGGCGATCCGGATCGGCCGCGTCGAGAAGGTAGGTGCGAAGGGGGACCATCGGGAGCGTGGCCGGGTCGGGTGCCCCGTCCCGCAGCACGTGCCAGACCTCGTAGGTCTCGCCGCCGGGGGCCCCCTGGTCCCAACCGCGAACCTGGACGGCGTGGACGGGGAGCCCGCGGACCTGGGCCGCCACGGCCTCGGGGGTCTCGTCCGCGAACACGCCGACCAGGAGCGTCTCGGGGGGAAGCGCCTGGGCGATCTCCCGGGCCCGCTGGGTCGTGACGCGGCGCGGGCTCTCGGTCAACACGACGCCCACGAAATCCGCGCCGGCGCGCGCCACCAGGACGGCGTCGTCGGGCGTGGTGATCCCGCACACCTTGATGCGCGTCCGCATCAGGCCGGCTTCTTTCCGGTCGCCTTCTTGGCGGGCGCGGCCCCGAACAGGGACGCGAACGCTTCCTCGATGGACTCGGCCTTGAGGAGCGTCTCCCCGATCAGGACCCCGTCCGCGCCGACGCGCTCCAGCTCGCGCATCTCCTCCCGCGCGCTGTAGCCGCTCTCGGCGATCCGCACGCGGTCCGCGGGGATGAGGGGCAGAATGGCCGAGGCGTGATTGCGGCGCATTTCCAGGGTTCGCAGGTTGCGATTGTTGACCCCGACGGCTCCCTCCAGGGAGAGCGCCCGCTCCACTTCGCCCTTCTCGTGCACCTCGATCAGGAGCTCCAGGCCGATCTCCCGGGCGAGCGCCGCGTAGTCGCGAAGCTGACCCGAGCCGAGGAGCGAGACGATGAGGAGCACGGCGTCCGCCCCGTTGGCGCGCGCCTCGTAGATCTGCCGCTCGTGGACCACGAAGTCCTTGAGGAGCAGGGGAAGCGAGACCGCGTCACGGACCTGCCGCAGATGCTCCACCGATCCCTGGAAGCGAAGCGGCTCGGTGAGCACCGAGATGGCGGACGCGCCCACGCGCTCGTATTCCTTCCCGATCTCGGCCGGATCGAACTCGCGCCTCAGGAGGCCCGCCGAAGGGGACGCCCGCTTGATCTCGGCGATGACGCGGAGCGGCTCGCCGGACGGGCGCCGGAGGGAGGCGATGAAGGCGCGCGTGTCGCCCCGCCGCGCCTCCGCCTCGCGCCGGAGCTCCACCGTGGGGACGTGCAGCGCTTCGCGTTCCAGTCTCTCGCGCCGTTCGCGCGCGATCGTGGTGAGAAAATCCGCCATCATTCCACCCCCAGTTTCCGCGACACGGCGATGAAGCGCTCGAGCACCTGGAGCGCGCGGCGAGAGTCGATCTGCTCCGCCGCGAGCGGCGCGGCGTCGGCGAGCGTGGGCGCGGCGCCCGCGATCCAGAGGGCGGCCGCCGCGTTCAGGACCAGCGCGTCGCGCCGCGCTCCGCGCTCTCCCGAGAGCACGGTGCGGATGATGGTCGCGTTGGCGGCCGGATCCCCTCCCCGGAGCGCTTCGATCCCGGCCGCGGGAAGGCCCAGCGCCGCGGCTTCGACCGTGTGGCGCGTCCCCGTCCCCGTGGGGCCGGCTTCATAGGCCAGATTTTCCCCCTCGAGCGAGAGCTCGTCCAACCCCCCGGCGCCGTGCACGACCAGCGCCCGCGTGATCCCGATCTTGGAGAGAACCTCGGCGACCATGGGAGCGCGCCCGCCGTCGGCGACCCCCACGAGCTGGTGCGTGGCGTGGGCCGGGTTCGAGAGCGGCCCCAGCCAGTTGAACAGGGTCCGGATCCCGAGATCGGCCCGCGCCCGGGCGACGTGGCGCATGGCCGGGTGGAATCGTCTCGCGTTCAGGAACGTGAATCCAGTCTCTTCCAGCGCGATCGCGGCACCTTGGGGACCGAGGTCGATGTTGGCGCCCAGCGCCTCCAGCACGTCCGCGCTGCCGGAGCGACTCGAGACCGAGCGGTTCCCATGCTTCGCCACCGGGACGCCCGCCGCAGCAGCGACCAGCGCCACGGCGGTCGAGATGTTATAGGTGTTGGATCCGTCCCCTCCCGTGCCGCATGTGTCGAGAATCCTCGGACGTCCGGAGGTAAACGGGATGGCCTCTGCCCGAAGGGCCTCCGCCCCGCCAAGCATCTCCTCGGCGGTCTCACCGCGCTGCGCCATGGCGAGGAGAAACGCCGAGATCTCGGGGTCGCTCACTTCCCCGCGCATCATGGCCCTCACCGCAGCGCCGGTTTCCTCGCGTGTCAGCGGCAGGCCGAGCCCGAGTCGCGACAGCATTTCCTGGATCATCGCTTCTTCGCTGGGTCGACCTCGGGCACGAGCCGGAGAAAATTGCGCAGCAGATCCTTCCCGCACGTCGTGAGGATCGACTCCGGGTGGAACTGGACGCCCCAGGTCTCGTGGTCTTTGTGGCGGACCGCCATGATCTCGTTCTCCGGGGTCCACGCCATGATCTGGAGCTTCTCGGGGAGCCCCTCGCGCGCCACGAGAAGGGAGTGATAGCGCGTCGCCTGGAAGGGGTTGTCCACGTCCAGAAAGATGCCGCGTCCGGTGTGGATGACGGCCGAGGTCTTCCCGTGGACCAGGCGCTCGGCGCGGACCACCTTACCGCCGAAGACCTCTCCGATGCACTGATGGCCCAGGCAAACGCCCAGGATCGGCACCTGTCCGGCGAAGCGCTCGATCGCGGCACTGCTGATCCCCGCGTCGCCGGGCCGGCCGGGCCCCGGGGAGATCACGATCGCCGAGGGCTTGCGGCGCGCGATCTCGTCGACGGTGATCTGGTCGTTCCGCACGACCTCGGGGGTGGATCCCAGCTCCCCCAGATACTGGACCAGGTTCCAGGTGAAGGAATCGTAGTTGTCGATCATGAGAATCATGGGTGGAACCCCCGCGCCGCGAGGCGCACCGCTTCCTCGACCGCCCGCCCCTTGTTGCGCGTCTCGATCCATTCCTCCTGGGGATCGGAATCGGCCACGATCCCGGCGCCCACCCCGCAGTGGATCCGGCCGCGCTCGAACGTGGCGGTGCGGATGGCGATGCAGAAGTCGGCGTTTCCGTGGAAATCGAAGTAGCCGACCGCCCCCGCGTACGCCCCGCGACGGGCCGCCTCCATCTCCTCGATCAGCTCCATGGCGCGCTTCTTGGGGGCGCCGCTCACGGTGCCCGCGGGGAAGCAGGCGCGCACCACGTCGAAGGCCGAAAGGCCCTCTCTCACTTCCCCTTCGACCTGGCTGACCAGGTGCATCACGTGGGAGTACCGCTCCACGTCCATGAAGGCCGTGGCGCGGACGCTCCCGATGCGGGCGATGCGCCCGACGTCGTTTCGGCCCAGGTCCACCAGCATCACGTGCTCGGCGCGGTCCTTCTCGCTGGCGCGAAGATCCCGCTCGAGCGCGTCGTCTTCCGCGCGGGTCTGGCCCCGTGGCCGCGTCCCCGCGATCGGCCGGAGCGTCACCTTGGAGCCGGTGACCCTGACCAGGATCTCGGGCGAGCTGCCCGCGAGGGAGCGTTCCCGATTCTTGAGAAAGAACATGTACGGGGAGGGGTTCAGGATCCGGAGCGCCCGGTAGACGTCGAAAGGGCTCACCGGCGCTTCGGCGTCCAGGCGGTGCGCGAGCACGATCTGGACCGCGTCCCCGGCCCGGATGTGCTCCTTGGCCGCCTCGACGGCCTTCATGTAACGCTTCTCTCCCAAGTTGCTTACGAACTTCACGTCACCGTTCGAATGAACCTGCTCCGGGGCCGCCGGCGGAAGCCCGTGGAGGCGAGCCACCATCTCGTCGATGGTGGCCACCGCTTCCTTGTAGCGGCGCTCCGGGTCCCCTTCCGGACGGCTGTTGACCACGAAGCGCAGCCTGTGGCGGAAGTTGTCGAAGATCAGGACCAGCTCCGGGAATACGAAATGGAGGTCCGGCTGGCCCAGGTCGTCGGGCAGCGTGGGCGGAAGCTTCTCCAGGAAGCGCACGTAGTCGTAGCCGATGAGCCCGACGGCGCCCCCGCTGAAGGGCGGCCGGCCGGGAACATCCGCCGCGCGAATCTCGCCCAGCAGGCCCTGCAGCACCGAGAGCGGATCCTGACTCTCCATCCGCTCGGTGCTCTCTCCGCGCCGGATCTCGGCCGCGGTTCCCTTCGAGCGGAACTCGACGACGGGCCGGAATCCCAGCAGAGAGTACCGGCCCCAGTTCTCCCCGCCCTCGAGGCTCTCGAAGAGGAACGACCCGTCCCCCCGGTCGAGCTTGGTGAACGCGGAGACCGGCGTGTCGAGGTCCGCGAGGATCTCGCGCGTGACCGGCACGAGGTTCTTCTCGCGGGCGAGGGCGACGTATTCGGCGAGGGTCGGGCTGGTCATGCGGCGGCCGCGTGCAGGAGCTCCCGCGCCTGCTTCCGGGTGGTCTCGGTCACCCGGGCCCCGGCGAGGAGCCGCGCGATCTCCTCTTCCCGCTCCTTCCCCGAGAGCGGGCGGACCTGGGTCGTCGTCCGGCCGCGCGCGCTGGACTTGAGGACTTCGAAATGCCGCACGCCGTGCGCCGCGATGAGGGGCAGGTGCGTGATGCAGAGCACCTGGCGCCGCCCCGCGATCGCGCGGAGCATCCGGCCGACCTCTTCGCCCGTGGCGCCCCCGATCCCCTGGTCCACCTCGTCGAAGACCAGGACCGCGACCCGGTCCCGCTCCGCCATGAGGGACTTGATGGCGAGCATCACGCGGCTCAGCTCGCCCCCCGAGGCGATCCGGCGCAGCGGTCTCGGGGTCTCGCCGACGTTCGGGCGGAACACGAACTCCACGCCGGGAATCGGGATGGGATCCAGGGCCGGGCGCTCGCGCCCTTCCACGGCCTCGGCGGGTTGGATGGTGAGCGTCGCCTTCTGGAAGCCCAGCCTCTGGAGCCGGCCCCCTACCTCGCGGCTGAAACGCGCGCTCTGGTCCTGCCGAAGGGCGAGGAACCGGTCGAGCCGCGCCGCGAGCTCCGCGGTGCGCGCGCCGAGCGCCCGCTCCCGCGTCTCGAGGGACTCGCTTCCCTCCGCGTCCATGGCGCGGGCCCTCGCCTCGAGGGACTCGCGAAGCTCGAGCAGGCCGTCGAAATGGGTCCGGTGCTTCCGGGCCAGGCGATGGATGAGATCCAGCCTCGTCTCGATCTGGTCGAGCGGCAGCGGATCTTCGAGCGCGCTCGCCTCCGCGTCCTCGATCTTCCCCGCGACGTTTCGCAACGAATCCAGCAGCGCTTCGGCCTCCACGGCCAGAGCGTCCTGGTCGGGGACCAGGGCCGCGAGCGAGCGCAGCGTCTTGGACGCGCGTCGCACCGAGCCCTCGGCTCCTCCCTCCTCGGCCGCGAGCGCCTGACGCGCGGCGCGCAGCGATTCGATGATTCGCTCGCGGTGGCGAAGCCGCTCGCGCTCCTGCTTCAGCGATTCCTCCTCGCCGGGCTGGAGCGCCGCCCTCGAGAGCTCCGCCAGATCCTCGCGGAGCCGCTCCTCCTCGGAGCGGTCGCGATCCCAGGCGGCGCGCCTCTCGAGGAGGTCGCGGCGCTCTTCGAGGAGGGCCGCCCGCTCGCCGCGGAGGGCCTGCCGATCCGCGGTGAGCCCGGCCCACGCGTCGTAGAACTCGGTCTGGTTCTCGGGATGGAGGAGGAGCTGGTGCTCGTGCTGGCCGTGGAGGTCGACCAGAAGATCCCCCAGGCGCCGGAGCTGGGAGAGAAGGACCGTCCTCCCGTTCACCAGCGCGCGGCTCTTCCCCTCGCCGGAGAGCTCACGGCGCACGATCACCTTGTCCTCTTCCGGCTCGATCTCCAGGCCGCGGACTTCCGCCAGGAGATCCGGCCGCCCGGCCAGATCGAAGACGCCCTCCACGAAACCATGCTCGGCCCCGGCGCGAAGCCAGTCGGGGTCCGCGCGCTCCCCCAGGAGAAGCGCGATCGATCCCAGGATGAGGGATTTGCCGGCGCCGGTTTCTCCCGTCAGGACGTTCAGGGAAGGGTCGAACGAGAGCTCGATGCGCTCCACCAGCGCGAGGCCCTGGATCGAGAGCCAGGTCAGCACGAGGGTCAGTCCTTGAGCCGCGTCCGCGTCTGCGGACCGGCCCAGGCGAGCTTCTCGCGGAGAACCTCGTAGAAGGACTCGCGCTTCAAGGAGAGCATGGAGACCCGCGCGCGCGCGCGCCGGATCTCCACGTCGTCCCCGGCGGCGAGCAGGCGGCTGATCTGGCCGTCCACGGTGAGGCGCGCGCGGTTCACGCTCGCGCCGACGCGGACCCGCAGCTTCTCGTTCGCGCCCACGAGAAGCGGCCGGAACGCGAGCGAGTGCGGGCAGATGGGGGTGGCCAGGAGGGCCTCGATCGTGGGACCCACGATGGGGCCGCCGGCGGAGAGCGAATAGGCGGTCGATCCCGTGGGCGTGGCCACGATGAGCCCGTCCGCCGCGAGCGTCCCGATGGAGGTGCGCCCGATGCGGAGGTCCAGCTGCACCATGCGCGATTCATCGGACTGATGGCTGACGACGTCGTTCAGCCCGCACTCGGTCCAGGCCGCCTTGCTCCGGCGGGAGCCGACACGGGCTTCGACCATCATCCGGGGCTCGATCTCCACGTCTCCCGCGATCAGCCGCTCCAGAACGACGTAGAGGTCCGACTCCGCGGTCTCGGTCAGGAACCCGAGCCCGCCCAGGTTCACGCCCAGGATCGGAACGTCCGCGCGGGCCGCCTCGCGGGCGGCGGCGAGAAAGGTGCCGTCGCCGCCCAGGACCAGCACCGCGTCCACGCGGGCGACGAGGGACTTGAGCGGAAGGCCGGGCCCGACGCCTCGGGCCGCCGTGGCGATGCCGCGCTCCAGGAGGACGCGGATCTCGCGCTCGCGAAGCCACCGCACGAGGGCGGGGAGCAAGGCCCGAGCTCCCTTCTTCTCCCGATTCCCGACGATCCCGATTCGACGGGGCGGGAGCGTCATGCGTTCGATCCGACCGGCGCCAGAGGCGGAGGTACGGGTCGGGGTTCCTCCTTCAGCCAGCGCTCGATGTCTCGAGCGATCGATTTCGCGTCGAGCCCGGCCTGGCGCAGGAGGGAATCGCGCGTGCCGTGGTCGAAGAATCGGTCGGGGATGCCGAAGCGGATGGTGCGGATGGCGGGGCCGGCCGCCCGGGAGGTGACCTCCAGCACGGCGTCCCCGAACCCGCCGGGGAGCGCCGCCTCCTCCAGCGTGGCCACGCGCCCGGTGCGCCGCGCCCATTCCAAGATGAGCCGCTCGTCCAGCGGCTTCGCGAATCGGGCGTTGATCACCGCGGCGGAGATGCCCTTCTCCGCGAGGAGTGCTGAGGCCGCGCGCGCCTCCGGGACCATCGTCCCGTACGCGACGAGCACGAGATCCGTGCCCGGGTCCAGGAGCTCCGCCTCTCCGATGCGGAGCGGGGTCGGCGCCGGATCCATCGGCACGCCGAGGCCGCTCCCCCGTGGATAGCGAACCGCGATCGGCCCGCCGCTGTAGGCGGCCATGGTGGCCAGCATGTGGCGGAATTCGTTCTCGTCCTTGGGCGCCATGAGCACGAAGCCGGGGAGGCAGCGCAGGTAGGCGATGTCGAACACGCCGTGGTGGGTCGCGCCGTCCTCCCCCACGAGCCCGGCTCGATCCAGGGCGAAGCGCACGGGTAGATTCTGGACGGCGACGTCGTGGACGATCTGGTCGTACGCGCGCTGGAGAAAGGTCGAGTAGATGGTGGCGAAGGGCTTGGCCCCCGCGGCGGCCAGGCCGGCCGCGAAGCAGGTGCCGTGCTGCTCGGCGATGCCCACGTCGTGGAAGCGATCCGGAAACGCGGTCGCGAATTTCGCGAGCCCGGTTCCGTCGGGCATGGCCGCCGTGATCGCGACGATCCCGGGGTCGCCCGCCGCCAGCTCGGAGAGGGTCTGCCCGTACACCTCGGTGTAGGCCGGCGCCGAGGGCTTCTTGGCGCTCGTGCCGGTCAGCTTGTCGAAGGAGCTCACGCCGTGATACTTCCGCGCGTCCTCCTCGGCGAAGCGATAGCCCTTCCCCTTGCGCGTCAGGGTGTGGAGCAGCACCGGCCCCTTCATCTCCCGGAGCTGCTTCAGCACGTCGACGAGGTTGGTGAGGTCGTGCCCGTCGATGGGGCCGTAGTACTTGAAGCCGAATTCCTCGAAGAGGATGTTCGGAACCACCAGGTTCTTCATGCTCTCCTTGATCCGCCGCACGAGGGCGCGCGCTTTTCCACCGGCGGGCACCTTGCCGAGAAGCTCCCAGACGTCGGTCTCCAGCCTCCGGTACACGGGGGCCGAGGTGATCCGGGTGAGGTAGCGCGCGATCGCGCCCACGTTGGGCGAGATGGACATGGAGTTGTCGTTCAGGACGACGAGGAGATCCGTTCCCACCACGCCCGCCTGATTCATCCCCTCGAACGCGAGCCCGCCCGTGAGCGCGCCGTCTCCCACCACCGCGACCACCCTGTGAGCCGCCTTGGCGAGGTCGCGGGCGCAGGCGAAGCCCAAGGCCGCCGAGATCGCCGTGGAGGCGTGCGCGGTGCCGAAGGGGTCGTATTCGCTCTCCGCGCGGCGCGGAAATCCGGAAAGGCCACCCTCCTGGCGAAGGGTCTCGAAGCGGTCGTTCCGGCCCGTGAGGATCTTGTGGCCGTAGCTCTGGTGGCCCACGTCCCAGACGAGGACGTCACGGGGCGTGTCGAAGACGTAATGGAGCGCGACCGTGAGCTCGACCGTGCCGAGGCTGGGCGCCAGATGCCCGCCGGTCTTGGAGACCACGTGCACGATGCGCTCGCGGATCTCCTCGGCCAGGGCCGGGAGCGACTCGGGCGGAAGCTTCTTCAGATCTTCGGGAGAGCGGATCGAATCCAGATGGTTGCTCACGGGCCTCCCGGCGGGCGGAAGAGAGCGATGGAGAACAAGACGCCGATGACCGCCCCCACGAGCACCTCGAGCGGCGTATGCCCCAGGAGCTCCCGCAAGCGGTCGTGCGGGGGCCCAGGAAGCTGGATGTGCTCGTGAAGGATCCGGTTCAAGAGCGTCGCTTGACGTCCCGCCGCGCGCCTCAAGCCCGCGGCGTCGTACATGACGATGAGGCTGAAGAATACGACGACGTTGAACAGGACGGAATCGAAGCCTTCCAGGAGCCCCACGCACGTGCTGAGCGCCGAGACCGACGCCGCGTGCGAGCTGGGCATTCCTCCTGTTTCCACGAGGCGCCGAACGTTGATTTTCCGCTCCCGGAGGAGGAAGGTCAACACCTTGCTCAGCTGCACCAGGAAGCCGCAGGCGAGCGCGTGGAAGAGCGGATTGGAAGCGGGCGAGAGCGCCATGGCCTTCTTCCCTCCCCTAACTCGTCCGACCGAGCAGGAACTCGGTCAAGGATTCGAACTCCGCCGCGCGGCGCCCGAGCCCGGAGGCGATCCGGCGAGCCTCGCGCAGCAGCCGCTCGGCCTCGCGCTCCGCGCGCTCGACG
>Ga0137398_10000475_pt1 | contig 14417 bp, 12 predicted proteins | sample czorhiz216metaG_FD_106659 | JGI IMG/M metagenome (GOLD analysis project Ga0137398, IMG submission 106659) | Vadose zone soil microbial communities from Angelo Coast Range Reserve, California, USA - czorhiz2.16 metaG | ecosystem: Environmental > Terrestrial > Soil > Vadose zone | place: USA...
GACCATTGGGACTATCGCGCCATTGCCGACGGCCGCGTGCACGGCGATCCCTACGTGGCCGTCACGGATCTGGCGGAGCGTATCGTGCCCGCGGGGTACGGCGACTGGGACTACGACCTCGCACCCTACTACGTCCAGCGGCACTACGACTATCCCCGGTTCCTGTGCTACGACTGCCACTCGTACGTGAACTATTCCTCCTGGAGCCCGTACGACTACACCTGCGTGCGCTTTCGGATCGTGGTGTTCGACGATCCGTACTATTACCCCTATCGCTCCTACGGTGCGACGCGGGTGGCGTTCACCCGGCCGCTCCGGCCCGAGCCGCGCTTCATCTTCAAGGACCGTCAGGCATCCGATGCGTTCGTCACGCGCGTGCGCGCCCGTCCCGCCGACGACAACCAGCGGCACGAGGTCGGGGTCCGCGGTCGTGATCTGGGCGGCACGGGCGTCATTGCACCGCCCGCCGTGCAGCCGCGGCCTCGGCCCGTGGTCGGCGATCAGGGCGACGACGCGCGTGACCAGGACCGGGACCGTCCCCGCGAGCGTCCTCGCCGGCCTGATCCTCCGGCCCAACCCGAGCCACGGGCGCGTCCCGCGCAGCCGGATCGTGGAGACGGGTCCGAACGGCCCGAGCGGCGGGAGCCACCCGTCCGTCGTGCCGAGCCGCCGGTCGCCGCGCCACCACCCGCACCGCGTCCAGCCCCCCCCCGCGCCGAGCCGCGGCGCGAGGCCCCGCCCCCCAAGAGCGAGCCGCGCGTCGAGCCGAAACGCGATCCCCCGAAGGACAAGCCGCGGTCCGAGCCGGAGCTGAAACGCCGCAAGCCGTGACGACCTGCGACCTGCCCGGCGCGCCCGGCCGTGGTCCCCCACGGCCGGGCGCGTTAGCTTGTTCGCTCCCCTTCTCGAGGCCACCAGTGATGCGGTACCGCCTGAACCTGCTGCTCGCGGTGCTCACGGTGCCGGTCGCGGCCCAACGGCAACAGCCGCCTGCCCGGGGCGCGGCCGCGATCACGACCGAGGACGTACGGCGGCGCATCGGCATCATCGCCGCCGACTCGATGCTCGGCCGCGCGACGCCGAGCCCGCAGCTCGATCAGGTCGCCGCCTACGTGGCGGCCGAGTTCCGTCGCTTCGGCCTCAAGCCCGGCGGCGACAGCGGAACCTACCTGCAGCGTTACCCGCTCGAAGTGCAGCGCTTCGATCCGGACAGCGCGAGCATCCGGGTCGCCGGCCCTCTCCCCACTACCTGGCGCACCGGTCAGGACGCGCTGCTGGTCGACGGACAGCCACCCGCCGGCGACAGCGCGGGTGCGGGTGTGGTCATCACCGGGTCGCCGCAGGGAGCCGCGGCGCTCGATTCCACGGCCGTGACCGGAAAGGTGATCTTCCTCGCGTACGGCCCGAGCGTGAACGCGATCGCGGTGAAGATCCTGCCGCTTCACCCGCTCGCGCTGTTGCTCGTGGCGGACTTCCCCGACTCGATCTGGGAGAAGCTGCCGGGCCACGCGGCGAGCGTGCGCGTGCGCAATCCAAGCGAGGAAGGCGGATCCACGGTCCCCGCGGTGTTCGCCGTACGGGCCGGGACGGCCCGGGCGCTGTTCACGCGCGCGGGCGTACCGCCGGACTCGCTCCGTGTCTGGGGCGACCGGCCCCTCGCCGCCCATCCCCTCTCCGACGTCCGGATGCAGCTCGCCGTGCACCAGCAGCTGCTCCAGCGCACCTCCGCCCCCAACGTGGTGGGCATCCTGGAGGGCGGGGACGCCACCCTCAAGCAGGAGTACGTGCTGTTCACGGCCCACATGGACCACATCGGGACGCCGGGAGCGGGCGAGGGGTGCACCGCCCGCGGCGCCGACTCGATCTGCAACGGGGCGGACGACGACGGCTCGGGGACGGTCGCGGTGATGGAGCTGGCCCAGGCGTTTACCACGGCGCGCGAGCGCCCCAAGCGCTCGCTGGTATTCATGACCGTGAGCGGCGAGGAGCGGGGGTTATGGGGTAGCGCCTATTTCGCGGACCACCCCACGCTGCCGCTCGCGAGCGTCGTCGCCGATCTGAACAGCGACATGGTGGGCCGCAACGCTAAGGACACTCTGGCAGTGATCGGACGGGAGCACTCGAATCTGGGAGGGGTCGTCGACAGTATCGCCCGGGCGCATCCCGAGCTCAACATCAAACCCGTCGGCGACCTGTGGCCGCAGGAGGGCCTGTATTACCGCTCGGACCACTACAATTTCGCGAAAAAAGGCGTGCCGATCCTGTTCTTCACTACGGGGCTGCACCCCGACTATCACCAGGTGAGCGACTCGCCGGACAAGATCGACGCCGAAAAAGAAGCCCGCTTCGCGCGACTGGTGTTCTACCTCGGCCTGGCCGTGGCGAACACGACCGCGCGGCCGCGCTGGAATCCCGAGAGCTACAAGCAGATCGTGGGCGGTAGCAACTGACGCTCAGCTGACCGTCTTCAACAGCTCGGCGTTGGTCTTGGTGCGCCGCAGCTGGGCCAGCAGCCCCTCGATCGCCTTCTCCGCTGGGAGTCCGACCAGGCCCCGCCGCAACTGCTGCTTGGCTGCGACCGTGCCCGGATCGGCCAGCAACTCCTCGCGCCGGGTACCGCTGGCCGCGACGTCGACCGCGGGATAAATGCGCCGGTCGGCCAGGGCGCGCGACAGCCGTAGCTCGGCATTGCCCGTCCCCTTGAACTCCTCGAAGATCACGTCGTCCATGCGGCTCTCCGTCTCGACGAGCGCGGTGGCGATGACGGTGAGCGAGCCACCGTCCGGCACGGCGCGCGCGGCACCGAACAGGCCCTTGGGCTTGGCGAGGGCGTTGGCGTCCAGGCCGCCGGACATGGTCCGGCCGCTGCCGCGTCCGGTCGTGTTGTGCGACCGCGCCAGCCGGGTAAGCGAGTCGAGCACGATCACGACGTCACGCCCGAGCTCCACCTGCCGGCGCGCGTGCTCGAAGACCATGTCGGCGACCGCGACGTGCCGCTCGTGGGACAGGTCGAAGCTCGACGCGATCACCTCGCCCCGCCCCCAATCGATCATCTCGCTCACCTCTTCCGGGCGCTCGTCGACCAACAGCACAAGCAGGGTCACCGCCGGATGGTTGAGGGCGACGCCTTCGGCGATGGCCTGCAGCATCATGGTCTTCCCAGCCTTGGGGGGCGACACGATCAACGCCCGCTGGCCGAAGCCGAACGGACAGATCAGGTCGACGACGCGCTGCGTCTCCGCGGTGCGCGGGCTCGACGCGCGCGGCGACTCGAGGCCGAGCGGACGCGCGGGATGTACCGCACCGAGCTTGGCGAACTCGGGTCGATCGGCGAGGCGGCCCGGGGGCGCACCGTTCACGCTCGCAACCCTGCCGTTCTCGAGCGTGACGAGATCGCCGCGACGCAGTCCCGGCAACCGCACGCCGGGATCTCCTTTGGCGGGCAGATAGCTGTTGGCGGCGAGCCGCACGGCGCCGCCGTTGGAGGTGGGGTCGAACCAGCCGGTGATGGGGGGCAGAGAAAGGCCTCGGTCCGTTAAAGATAGCGCCTATATTTCTCCCGCACATGCGCCAGGATCACATCCGCAACTTCTGTATCGTGGCCCACATCGACCACGGGAAATCGACGCTGGCCGACCGGCTGATCGAGCTCACGGGCACCCTGGACAAGCGGCTGATGCGGGAGCAGGTGCTGGACACCATGGACCTGGAGCGCGAGCGCGGCATCACGATCAAGCTCAACGCCGTCCGCATGACCTACCACTCGCGGGACGGCGGCATCTACGAGCTCAATCTGATCGATACCCCCGGCCACGTGGATTTCACCTACGAGGTGTCGCGGTCGCTGCAGGCCTGCGAGGGGGCGATCCTGGTGGTGGATGCATCCCAGGGCATCCAGGCGCAGACGATCTCCAACCTGTTCCTGGCCCTGGACGCGGGGCTCGAGATCATCCCGGTCCTCAACAAGATCGACCTGCCGGGAGCCGAGCCCGATCGCCGGGCCCAGGAGATTCACGAGCTGATCGGGGCGAAGCCGGAGGAGATCCTGCGCATCTCGGCCAAGGAGGGCACGAACGTGCCCGAGCTGCTCGAGGCGGTGATACGCCGCATCCCCCCGCCCCGCGGCACGGCCGAGGCGCCGCTCCGCGCCCTGATCTTCGACTCGTACTACGATCGCTATCGGGGCGCCATTCCCAGCATCCGCGTGGTAGACGGTACGATCCGGCCGGGCATGAAGATCGCTTTCGGGGCGCACAAGGAGGACATGTACGAGGTGGACGAGGTCGGCTACCTGCAGCTGGGCCACAAGCCCGCGGAGCAGCTCGAGGCGGGGGAGGTCGGGTACTTCGTCGCCAACGTGCGCGGCGTGCGCGAGACGCGTCCCGGCGACAGCGTGCTCGACGCCGAGCACGCGGACGTGGCACTCTTGCCCGGGTACCGCGACATCAAGTCGATGGTGTTCGCCGGGTTGTACCCGACGGAGCCGAACCAGTTCGAGGAGCTGCGCGACGCGCTCGCCAAGCTGCAGCTCAACGACGCGTCGCTGCACTACGAGCCCGAATCGTCGGTGGCGCTGGGCTTCGGGTTTCGCTGCGGCTTCCTCGGTCTGCTGCACATGGAGATCGTGCGCGAGCGGCTCGAGCGGGAGTTCAATCTCGACCTGATCAGCACGGTCCCCAACGTCGAATACCACGTCCACAAGACCGACGGCACCATGGACCTGGTTGAGAACCCGAGCCTCCTGCCGCACGGCTCGGCCGTGGATCGCATCGAGGAGCCGTACGTGAAGGCGCGCATCGTCGCACCGGCGGAATACATCGGCGCGATCATGAAGCTGGGCCAGGAGCGTCGCGGCGTGTACGGGGGGATGCACTACGTGGACCCGACCCGCGTGGACTTCACCTGGGAGTTCCCGCTCGCCGAAATCATCCTCGATTTCTACGACAAGCTGAAGACGATCTCGCGCGGCTACGCGTCGCTCGACTATGAGTTCCTCGAGTATCGGCCATCCAACCTCGTGAAGCTCGACATGCTGCTCAACGGCGACGCCGTGGACGCGTTTTCCGTGATCATTCACCGGGACAAGGCGTACGAGTGGGGCAAGAAGATCGCGGAGAAGCTGCGCGAGCTGATCCCGCGGCAGCTGTTCGAGGTCGTGATCCAGGCCGCGATCGGCACGAAGGTGATCGCCCGGGAAACGATCCGCCCGCTGCGCAAGAACGTCACGGCCAAGTGCTACGGCGGCGACGTGACGCGCAAGCGCAAGCTGCTCGAGAAGCAGAAAGAGGGAAAGAAGCGCATGAAGCAAGTGGGCACGGTCGAGATCCCGCAGGAAGCGTTTCTCGCGGTCTTGCAGGTTGACTAGCCTCGTCATCCAGACCGCGTTTCTCGGGGACGTCGTGCTCACGACGCCGCTGCTCGAGGCCCTCGCGGCGCGGCACGGGCCGGTGGACGTCGTGACCACCCCCGCCGCGGCACCGCTCCTCGAGACGCACCCCGCCGTCCGGCAGGTGATCCCCTACGATAAGAAGGGCCGCGATCGCGGCCCGCGGGGGCTGCTGCGACTCGCCCGCGCCCTGCGGGCGGAGCGCTATGAATGGGCGTATCTTCCCCATCGCTCCCTGCGGACGGCGCTCGTGGCGTGGCTCGCCCGCATCCCGCGCCGCGTCGGCTTCGAGGACGGGTGGCCGCGGTTCTACACAGACGTCCGGCCGCGGCCGAAGACGGGGCACGAGGTCGATCGGCTGCTGGCGCTCGCGGGCCCCGCCCTGAGAGGCGGGGCCGTGACGCTGACAACCACTGCCGAGGATCGCGCGGCGACGGCGGCGTTCCTCGGTGCGCACGGTGTGGAGGCGCCGTTCGTGGCGCTCGCGCCAGGCTCGATCTGGGGCTCGAAGCGCTGGCCCTACTACGGAGAGCTGGCACAGCGGCTGGCGCGGGACGTCGGGATCGTGGTGGTCGGCGGACCGGAGGACGCGGGGCTGGCGGAGGAGATCATTCGGGCGGTAGCAGGTGGTGGAGGGCGGTGGAGAGCGGTCAACGGCTGCGGCAAGCTCACGCTGCGGCAGTCGGCGGAGGCGATCCGGCGGGCGGCGGTGCTCGTGACGAACGACAGCGCCCCGCTGCATTTCGCGCAGGCCGTCGGCACGCCGACCGTGGCGATCTTCGGGTCGACCGTGCCGTCCTTCGGGTTCGGGCCGCGGGGACTGCGGGATCACGTGGTCGAGCTCGACGGCCTCCCGTGTCGCCCCTGCTCGGCGCACGGACCGCCGAGCTGCCCGCTGGGCCACCACCGCTGCATGCGGTCGCTGACCGTGGAATACGTGCTTCATGCCATCGAGGAGACCGGTGCGCTACGTCGTCGGGATTGACATCGGCGGGACCAACATCGTCGCCGGCACCGTGGCCGAAGACGGCTCGGAGCTCCTGGGGCTCGTCTCGGAGCCGACCTTCTCGGAGCAGGGCGCCGACGCCGTGCTCACCCGGATCGTGAAGTTGACGCGGGCGTCGATGGCGGCGGCGCGCGGCAAGGAGATCGCGGGCGTGGGCATCGGATCGCCCGGCCCGCTCGACACCAAGACCGGCGTCGTGTTGCTCACGCCCAACCTCGGCTGGACGAACTTTCCGCTGCGCGACCGGCTCACGCAGGCGCTGAGGCTGCCCGCCACGCTCGACAACGATGCCAACTGCGCCATCTTCGGCGAGTGGTGGCGCGGGGCGGCGCGCGGCGCCGACTACGTCGTCGGTCTGACGATCGGCACGGGCATCGGCGGGGGCATCGTGCTCGGGGGCCAGGTCTACCGGGGCGCGTCCGACATCGCCGGCGAGATCGGACACATGACCATCGACTCGACCGGGCGGCTCTGCAAGTGCGGCAACTACGGCTGCCTCGAGGCCTACGCGTCGGGTCCCGCGATCGCGGCGCGGGCGGTGGAAGGGATCAGGCCGGGCGCCGACACGTCCCTCCCCAAGTACGTGAACGGCGATCTGTCGAAGATCACCGCCCAGGTGGTGTACGAAGCGGCGCACGACGGCGACGAGTACGCGCGGGAGGTCGTGAAGGACACGGCCAAGTTCCTCGGCGCGGGCGTGGCCAGCATCATCAATATCTTCAACCCCGAGGTCGTGGTCGTGTGCGGCGGCGTGACCCTCGCGGGCGACCGCTTGTTCGAGCCGCTGCGGGCCGAAGTGCGACGGCGGGCGTTCAAGCCGGCCGTGGACGTGTGCCGGATCGTCCCCGGCGAGCTGACGGGCACGGCCGGCGTGTACGGGGCGGCCGCCGTGTTCGTCAAGCACACGTGGGGGAACGTGTGAAGCGGCTGGGCGTGATCGGCTCGATGGTGTGGGACACGATTTACGGTCGTGACGCGGCGCGACCCGCGATCGAAGAGTGGGGGGGCATCTCGTACTCGCTCGCCGCGCTCGACGCCACGCTGCGCGACGACTGGCAGATCGTACCGCTCGTGAAGGTCGGCCGCGACCTGGCGTCCCGGGCGAACGAGTTTCTCGGCACCCTGCACCACGTGGCTCCGGGCGCGCGCTTCCTGGAGGTGCCGGCGCCGAACAACCGGGTCACGCTGCGCTACTACCAGGCCGAGCGCCGCTGCGAGCAGATGTCGGGCGGCGTGCCGCCCTGGACGTGGCCGGAGCTGGGGCCCCAGGTGCGCGACCTGGACGCGGTGTACGTCAACTTCATCTCCGGCTACGAGCTGGACCTAGAAACGGCGCAGCTGCTGCGGCGCGGCTTCCCGCGCTTCCTCTACGCCGACCTGCACAGCCTGTTCCTGGGGAAAGAGCCCGACGGCACGCGAGTGCCCCAACCGCTGCCGGACGCGCCGGCGTGGTTCGGCTGCTTCGACGTGGTGCAGCTGAATGAAGAGGAGCTGGCGCAGCTCGGCCCCGATCCGCTGCTGGTCGCGGCGGGCGCGCTGGCGCGCGGCTGCCAGACGCTGGTCGTGACGCTGGGGCCCCGGGGCGCGGCCTACTTCACCGGCCGGCCGGTGCGGAGCGCGCGCGTCACGGCCGACCTGGTGGCCGACCCGGAAGGTGACCCCACGGGCTGCGGCGATGTGCTCGGCGCCACGGTCGTGGCCTCGCTCGTCGGTGGCGCCCCGCTTGAGGAGGCGCTGCGCCTCGGCACGCGCATGGGGGCACGCAACGTGGCGCACCGCGGCGCCACGGGACTGCGCGATCATCTGCTGGGCCGCCTGTCGCCGGTATGACGCGGCTGGTCGACGTACCGGCCCAGTTCGACGATCGTTCGTTCGAGCAGTTCGCAGGGGCGTACGCCGCGGCGGCCACGGACGGCGAGCGGCTGCTGTTCGACGCGCACGCGGCCGAGTGGGCGTCGCCCTACGGGCTGGTCGGCCTGCTGGCGGCGGGTCAGGCGGCGCGCCGTCCCGGCTCGCCCGATCGCCCGCTCCTCACCGCGCCGACGCACGCCGATGTCCTGACCTACTGGACGCGCGCCGGTTTTTTTCGCGAAGCCGCCGAGCTGTTCGAGATCCACGGCAAGTTGCCCCGGGTGAAGCCCGCGGAGCAGAGCGACGTGCTGCTGCCCGTAACGCCGGTGCGGGCGGCGGAGGACGTGCATGCCGTGGTGTCGAACATCCAGCAGCGCGCCTCCGCCATTTTGGCGTCGGAGCTGGGGCTCGATCCGAAGGCGACGATGGGTTTCGCTATGGCGCTTTCGGAGGCCTGTCAGAATATTGTAGAACACGCCGGCACGGGCGGCTGGGTCGCGGTGCAGGCGTACCACTGGCGGCGCAAGCTGGCGCGGCGCGTGGTGGTGATCGCGGTGGCGGACGCGGGGGTGGGGTTCCGCCATTCGCTGGAGCCGACGCAGAGCAAGCGCTTCGGCGCGCGCTGGAGCGACGCGGCGGCCCTGGAAGCCGCCCTGATTCAGGGGGTCAGCCGGTTTCGCGATCCGGGCCGGGGGCAGGGTCTGGCCGGGATCCGGCGCTACCTCGCCCGCTGGGACGGCAAGATCGCGATCCGCAGCGGCACGGCGCGCATCGCGATCGTGCCCAAATGGGACGACGACGTACCCTTGAAGGACGGCCTCCCGGCCTTTCCGGGTGCCCAGGTGCTCATCATCATCCCCGAGCAGGGGTCGACGACGCCGTGATACAACACATCGATGTGCACGCGGTGCTCCAGGAGTCGGTGTCGGGCGTCTACACGGACTTGGTCACCCGGCCCACCGGGCGCGTGGTGCGCGAGCGCATCGAGCGCGCCATGGCCACGGCGCAGGACCCGGTCACCGTGACCCGCATCGACTTCACGGGCGTGGGCTGTATCGACTATTCCTGCGCGGACGAGATCGTGGCGAAGCTGCTGCGCGACCGGCGCGCCGTCGTGGTGCTCTCCGGCATCTCGGAGGGGCACCGCGAGGCGATCGAGCCGGTGCTGGCGGGGCATGGGCTGGCGGCGCTGATCGAGCGGCGCGAGGGGGGAAATGGCGAGCTCGAGGCGCTGGGGGCGCCCGAGGCGGCGGCGGCGCTGGTGGACGAGCTGGTGGCGCGGCGACTCGCCGTGCGCACGCCCGCAGGGACCATCGCGCTTACCCTGGCGTGATCGGGCGACGCCGGTGAAGCGCCGCCTCGGCTTCTCGACTCAGGCCGTGCACGGCGATCCGGAGGCCCGCCCGGACTGGGCGCCCGTCGTGACGCCGCTGTATCAGAGCGCGACCTTCACCAATCCCATCGGCTCCACGCAAGAAGTCATCTACGCTCGCTACGGCAACAATCCCAACCATGTCGCGATCGCCAAGCGGCTGGCGCTGCTCGAGGGCGGTGAGGCCGCGATCTTCGTGGGCAGCGGCATGGGCGCCGTCGCCCTGTCGCACCTGGCGGTGCTGCGGCCGGGCGACCACCTGCTGGCGAGCGAATGGATCTACGGCGGCGTGCAGCGGCTGTTCTCCCAGGAATTCGGGCGGTTCGGAATCGACGTGTCGCTCGTGAACCCGCTGGAGCCGCGCACGTGGAAGCGCGCGCTCAAGAAGACCACGCGGGCCATCTTCGTGGAGACGCCGACCAACCCACTGCTGCGGGTGCTCGACCTGGAGCCAATCGCCGCGCTGTGCAAGACGGAGGGACTCGCGCTGCTGGTGGATTCGACGTTCGCGACCCCGGTCAATTTCCGGCCGCTCGAGCACGGCGCCGACGTGGTGATTCACAGCGCCACCAAGTATCTGAACGGCCACGACGACGTGCTCGCCGGCGCGGTGGTGGGAAGCGAGTCGGTGATCGAGGAAGTGCGCAAGCTGCTGCAGGTGTGGGGCCAGGCCCTGGACCCGATGGCGGCGTGGCTGATCGATCGGGGAATGAAGACGCTGGCCGTGCGCGTCGCGCGGCAGAACCAGACGGCGCTGGCCGTGGCCGAGTGGTGCACCAAACAGCCGCAGTTCACCGCCGTGCACCATCCCGGGCTGGCGTCGCATCCCGACCACGACGTGGCCAAGCGCATTCTCGACGGGCTCGGCGGGATGGTGGCGGTCGAGGTGAAGGGCGGCGCCCGGGCGGCGGAGCGGTTCCTGCGCGCGCTCACCATCGTCACCCACGCGCCGAGCCTCGGGGGCGTGGAGACGCTGGTGTCAGAGCCGCGGCTCACGTCGCACGCGATGCTCACGCCCGACGCGCGCGCGCGGGCTGGCATTCCCGATGGCTTCCTGAGATTTTCCATCGGACTGGAGGATGCCGACGACCTCATCGCGGACTTTGCGCAGGCCCTGGCGCAACTGTAAGTGATCAAGTTCACGAATGTCTTCAAGGCCTTCCCCAAGGGGGGGCTCGCCCTGAAGGACGTCTCCTTCCACATCGCCAAGGGCGAGTTCGTGTTTCTCACCGGCCACTCCGGCGCCGGCAAGTCGACCGTCCTGAAGCTGGTGTTCGCCGAAGAACCCGTGACGAGCGGCGAAGTACGCGTCTCCGGGTTCAACGTGGCGGAGCTGCGCCGCAAGGACGTTCCGATGCTGCGGCGCCGGCTCGGCATCGTGTTCCAGGACTTCCGCCTGCTGGAGGACCGCACCGCGGAGGAGAATGTCGCGTTCGCGCTCGAGGTCACGGGCGCGCGCCGCTCGACCATCCCGGCGCGGGTGATGCGCGTGCTCACCCAGGTGGGGCTCGCCGCCAAGGCGCAGGCCTACCCGCGCGAGCTGTCCGGCGGCGAGCAGCAGCGCGTCGCGATCGCGCGCGCCCTGGTCAATGAGCCCACCGTGCTGCTCGCCGACGAGCCTACCGGCAACCTGGACGAGCGGGCGACGCGCGGCGTGTTCCAGCTGCTGCGCGACATCAACGCCAGCGGCACCGCGGTCGTGATGGCCACGCACGATCTGGACCTGGTACGCCAGGCCCCCTACCGGGTGATCGAGCTGCAGGAAGGGGCGCTGGTGTACGACTCGGTCGCGGACGAGCCGCGTGACCAGGCGGCGTCGCCGTGAACCTCACGATCCGCGAGGCGCTGCTCACGTTCCGCCGGGCGCCCCTCCTGTCCGCGCTCTCGGTGACGACCATCGCGTTCTCGCTGTTCGTGGTCGGTCTGTTCGGGCTGGTAGCGGTGAATCTGCAGGACGCCCTGCGCGGCGTGGCGGAGCGCGTGGAGATCGTGGCCTACCTCCTGCCCGGCACGCCGATCGAGACCATTACACTCGCAGAAAAAGACATCGAGGCCTTCCCCGAAGTGCAATCGGCCACGTACGTGAGCGAGGATTCGGCGTTGGCGCGCGCGCGGGGAGAGCTGGTCGAGTTCCGCGACGTGCTGCAGGAGCTGGAGCGCAACCCCTTGCCGGCCTCGATCGAGCTGAAGCTCAAGCCGCGGTTTCGCGACGCCCAGCACGTCAACGAGGTCGCGGACCGGTTGCGTGGGTTCGGGTTCGTGGACGACGTGCGGTTCGGCCGGGACTGGGTGGAAAAGCTGGACCGGCTGCGGCAGGTGGCCGCCGCGGTCGGACTCGTGGTGGGCGCAGCGTTCGCCGTCGTGGCGATCATCATCATCGGCACCACGATCCGCATGGCGGTGCTGCAGCGCAGCCGCGAGATCGCGATCATGCGGCTGGTGGGCGCCACGGACGGGTTCATCCGGCGGCCCTTCTTGCTGCAGGGCGCGATCAAGGGCCTGCTGGGAGGCCTCGTGGCCATGGGGCTCGCCTACGGCGCCTACACGCTGATCAATCGGTGGTTGATCCAGGCGGCGTTCTTCTCGAAGGAGCAGGCGGTGGCGCTGGTCGGCTTTGGGATGCTCATCGGGTTCTTTGGAAGCGCCGCATCGGTGGGGCGACATCTACGACGTGTATGAAGCGTCACGGAAAGACGTCGCGGAGAGACGTCGCGGAGAAACGTAACGGCGACTACGGCTTCCCGCGACGCCTCTCCGTGACGCTTCTCTGCTACGCCTTTTGCGTGACGTCTCTTGCTTCTCAACGCCCCCAACCGTTCGATCAACAACTGCGCGATAACCAGCAACGGTTGGAGGGCATCCGCCGCGAGCGCTCCGAGGTCGAGCAGGAGCTCGAGCGGCTGCGCACTCAGGCCCATTCGCTCTCCGACGAGCTCGCGAACATCGAGCGCCAGAAGGAGACGACCAACCGCATCGTGAACGAGCTGGACCGCCAGATCGCCGGTCTGTCGGACCAGATCGACCGCACCACCGTCGACCTGCTGCTGGCCCAGAATGCCCTGGCCGAGAAGCGGGCGGTGCTGGAGCGGCGGCTGGTGGACATCTACAAGCGCGGCGCGCTGTACGCCTACCAGGTGCTGCTCGCCGCCGAGAGCTTCGGCGACCTGCTGTCACGCTACAAGTACTTGTACCTCGTGAGCCGGCAGGACCGGCTGCTCGCCAACGACATGTCGAAGCTGCAGCGCCGCATCGGGCGGGAGCGCGAGACCCTGGTGGACGCGCGCGACGCGCTGGCGCGCCGCAAAACCGAGCGCACCCAGGAGCTGGACCGGTACCTGGCGATCGAGCGGGAGCGGCAGGCGTCGCTGCGCGCCACCCGACGGAGCGCGCGCCAGGCGCTCGAGCGCCTCTCCGAGCTCGAGCGCGACGAGAAGAGCCTGAACGACCGGATCGCGGCCCTGGAGCGGGCGCGGCTCGAAGCAGAAGCGCGCGGCGCGGCGGCCGCGGCCTCGATCACCACCGCGGACCTGGGTCAGCTCGACTGGCCCGTCGAGGGTCGGCTGCTCTACCGGTTCGGCACCGGCACCGGTCCGAACAAGACGCGCATTCCGTGGCACGGCATCGGCATCGCGGCGGCCACGGGGACGCCGGTGCGAGCCGTGGCCGCCGGCACGGTGAGCCTGGCCGGGCCGCTGGGCACGTACCTCCACTCGGTGCTGATCGATCACGGGGGCGGCTACTACACCTTCTACGGATACCTGAGCGACGCGGCGGTGGCCCCGGGCGAGCGGGTCCTCAAGGGACAGGTCGTCGGCCACGTGGGGGGCGGGTCGAGCGACCAGGGGCCGCACCTGCACTTCGAGATCCGGGGGCGCGGCGGCATCGCGCTCGATCCGGTCAACTGGCTGAAGACCCGCCGGGGCTCGAGCCCCTAGGGCTGCTCCGACAGACCGATGCGATCGGGCGCGCTCTTCTTCCCCCGGTCGAGCGCCGCCTCCACCTGCGTGAACAGGTCCTCGGGGCGCAGCACCTCGGAATGGGGGAACGCCACGATGCCGGCGGACAGGCTCGGGACCTTGCCCGGGCCCAGGTCGGGGAACGAGTGCCGCAGCAGCAGCTGGCGCAGCCGCTCGACGAACTGGCGCCCGCCCTGCGCATCGGTCTCCGGCAGGATCAGCGCGAATTCGTCGCCGCCGTAGCGCGCGACGAAGTCGGGCGCACGGATCTCGCGCTGCATCATGGCGCCGAGCTCGCCCAGCACCCGGTCGCCAGCCTGCTGGCCCAGCCGCTCGTTGATGTCGCGCAACCGGTCCACGTCGATCACGACGAGCGCGAAGCGCAGCGAATAGCGGCGGGCCCGCTCGAACTCGTCGCGCAGCCGGCGATCCAGCCCGTCGAGACTCGCGCACCCGGTGAGCACGTCGGTCACGCCCGCGGAGATCTGGCGACGGTAGATCGCCGCGCGCCGCTCCTCGTTCTCGAGCACCCGCGCCGCCGCCTGGGCGATCGTGTTGGCGAACGCGACGTCTTGGGTGCGGAGCCGGGGATCGCCCTGCACCGTCCGCAGGAAAAACACGCCCGCGGCACGGCCCTGCACGAACACGGGCAGCGCGACCGCCGACTGCACGTTCACCTCGATCTCCTGCTGCAGCCAGCGCTTGCGGATCGTCTCGAAGAGCGGGTGCTCCCGGACGTCGTGGATGATCACCGGGCGTTCCGTGCGGATCGCCTCCTGGATCTCGGGGTAGCGTTCGAGCTCCACGCGGAGGTCGCGGATGGCGGGGTTCTCATACACCGCGACC
>Ga0137398_10000476_pt1 | contig 14398 bp, 16 predicted proteins | sample czorhiz216metaG_FD_106659 | JGI IMG/M metagenome (GOLD analysis project Ga0137398, IMG submission 106659) | Vadose zone soil microbial communities from Angelo Coast Range Reserve, California, USA - czorhiz2.16 metaG | ecosystem: Environmental > Terrestrial > Soil > Vadose zone | place: USA...
CGACGGCCTTGATCGCCAGAGGGCTGTCGCAAAAAATGGGGAGGCGCGGCACCGCGCCGGACTCCATCAATTCTTTGACCATGAAGACGAATTTCTGTGTGCGCTCAACTGCGAACGAGGGAGCGACGACCGCGCCTCCGCGCTCGACCGTCTTTTTAATCAAATCGGCTAGCTGAGGCCGCGGATCGTCTTTGGGATGGACGCGGTTGCCGTAAGTCGATTCCATCACCACGATGTCGGCAGACTCGCCCGACTGCGGCCCGGAGTAGACCACTTTCCCGGGCGCGATGTGCTGATCGTGCACGCGTCCAATATCGCCGGTGAACAGCAGACGTGTGGCGCGGACGCCCTCGCCCGCGAGCGTGATCTCCGCCATCGACGATCCTAAAATATGCGCCGCATGAACAAAGCGGAATGAAAGTTGCGGTGAGATTTGTTTGCTCTCGCCGAATGCAACCGGCTTGAAGTATTGCAAACATTCCTGCGCTTCCGCTTCGGTGTACAGCGGCAGCGCTGGATCGTGCTTCGAGGTCTTGTGCTGGTTGTGGTACGCGGCATCTTCTTCCTGCAGGTGGCCGGAATCGGGTAGCAGGATGCCGCAAAGATCTATTGTCGCGGGCGTCGCATAAATCGGCCCACGAAAGCCCTGCTTCACCAGCCGTGGAATCCAGCCGCAATGGTCGAGATGCGCGTGCGTCAGAATCAATGCTTCAATATCATTGGCGGAGAGCGGAAGCTTCTGCCAGTTGCGGTCACGCCATTCTTTCTTCCCCTGGAACAGACCGCAGTCGACTAGGACCTGCACTCCGCTCTTGCCCGCGTCGTCGCCGGACACGTTAATTAAATGTTTCGATCCAGTAACCGTTCCTGCCGCACCAAGAAATTGAATATAGGACAAAGAAGCCTCCGAAATTGATTAATGATTCGCTTCAATCTTATATGTATGGCTCGTGCCTTCGCTTTCCGGTACGCTGCCATCGTTTACGCTGATTTCTTCCGGCACTGCTACCGCTACGATTCTTACCGACGCTTTCGAGTTCCCGGCGACGATCAGCTGTTCGGTGGCTTCGCCTTGCGACATGTGTACGGTCACAGGCACTTCGGCTCCTGCGCTTCCGGAATTTTCGACAGTAACAGTAACCATGTAACCGCCACGCTGAATTGGGCTGGTATAAACATTCGCGACGCGCAAATTGGGCAGTCCACGGTCGCTATATACCCAGTCGTCAAAGAACCACTTCAGATCGCGATGCGACTGAGCTTCGATGAGCTTTTGCATATAGTCGGCACTGGTGTCATCGCGGGAGTTGTAGTTGTGCAGTGCAGCGGTGAGCGCGACATCTCCCACAATGTCTCGTAGCATCCACCAGACATTCATCGCCTTAGTCTGCACATAGAATTCGTCGGGCGCTTTGATGAGCGAGGTTTCCGCTGAACCCTCGCGTGCGCTCGCGAGATTTTCTTTTTCTGTCTGGACCAGCGCGGTTCGATGACTTCGCAGATAGGCGAGTGCAGTATCGCGCCCTTTTTCATTCAAGAAATAATTGGCCTGCGCAAAACCAGCGAGGCCTTCGCTGATCCATGTGCGCGGCGAGGGAAAATAAAGATGGGTCATTTGCCGAAGCGCGGAGAGAAGGATGGTTGTCTCATCGCCGGTGAGTGGCGCGAGCAGCATGGCTCCGGATTCGAACGGCGCCGCGGCGGGATCGGGTAACTCGACGACTTCGGCCTTGTATCCTGGCTTTTCGCGATGGTCGCCCAACCACTTACTGATTAGCGGCGCGACTTGTTCGACCGCGAGCGCGTAGTCGTCAGCGCCCGATTTACGGTCGTGTAGGTACGAAATGTTTACTGCAGACTTGTCGAGTACGTCGTAGTTTCCGATTAAGAACGACGGAACGGCAGAGTTCGGCGGTTGCCATGTGCAGGTGCCTTCGCTGAAATAGCCTTGTCCCGCCTCGGTGGATCCCAATTGACTGACCTGTCCATTGCAGAACAGAGTTGGAGGACCAGCCCGAGATGCACCCGAATATGAGAAATTGATCTTCATCCCCGCTTGCGCTTCGGCCTGCTTCCACCGTCCCACCTCTTCAAACACGCTGTTCCCTTCCGACAAACTCACAGCTTCAGTCGCAATCGGATACCACGCGACATAACCAATCCCTCGCACCGCAGTAAAGCTCTTACTGATCTGGTCCCAGTCGGAATGTTTTGCAGTATCAGCAGGCACGCCAATGCGAGTCAGCCGGGTGGCATCTTGAGGAATGGTTCCTTCGTAGCCGACCTCAAGATCGATGCTTTGCCTCGACAGCACCGGACGCGGCAGCACCACCACCGCTTCCGTTAACCCGCCGGTGTGATCGACATCCGAGGTGTACTGCTGCGAGACGAACTCAACCGGTTTGCCCTCGAATTGAATCGAGACCCAATTCAAAGTAGAGGAAACTTGCAGAGCGAGATTCTTCTGCGGGGCGTCGGAATCGTTGCGCAACGTGATCTTCCCGCGCACGCCGAGACGTTGTTGTCCCGGTTCGATTGTCGCGTTCAAGTCATAACGCGTGAAGGTGAAGGCATGGCGATCCAAAGCAGCGGACGGAAAAGCTAAACCGCAGAGTACCCCGAGAACGCCGAGGAATTTCATCAGGCAGTTTGCCGCCTCTGGCGCACAACTTCGTACAGCACCACTCCCGCCGCGACCGACACATTCAACGACGGAACTTTGCCGAGCATGGGAATCGAAACCAGAAAATCGCACTTCTTCGCAACCAGGTCGTGCAAACCCTTGCCCTCGGCCCCGAGCACCAGCGCGCAATTCATCTTGTAATCGATGTCAATGTAACTTTGCTTCCCACGTTCATCCAGGCCAACAATCCAGAATTCTTTGGCTTTAAGGTCTTCAAGCGAGCGCGCGATGTTCGTGACCTTCGCAACCGGCAAGTGTTCGCTTGCTCCAGCTGAAGCTTTAGCGACCGTGCCAGTCACGCCAACCGCCCGTCGTTCCGGGATCAACACTCCATCCGCTCCGGCGGCATCTGCGGTGCGCAGAATGGCTCCGAGATTATGCGGATCTTCCACTCCATCGAGAACAATGACCAGCGAATACTCCCCGCGCTTTGCCGCGATCACATCATCCAGATCGGCGTACTGTTTTGACGAAGTCACCGCCACCACGCCCTGATGCGAAGCGGTCGCGGCCATGCGATCAAGCTCCACCCGAGGTAACAATCGCACAGGAATGCCCTGTTGCCGAAGTTCCTGGATGAGCTTTTGCAGGCGCAGGTCATGTCGTTCTTTTGCGACTCCTACCCACTCAAATGCGCGTCCTCGCGCCTTGAGTGCTTCGACGACTGTGTTAATGCCAAAAAGTACGTTCATTGGAAGAGCTAGTGTAAATGCTTTCGTGGGATTGTTTTCTGCGCGTTCCCCTTCCCGCAAACTCTGTCCGCGCCCATTCCTGCGGGAGGGCACGATTTACTTGTGCCCTTCGGTCGTGGCGCATCAGCTATACTTCTCTCGAAGAGGATTACGAGTGTCTCTATCCGCCCTCATTGTGGACGACGAGCAATTGGCCCGCGACGAACTGGCCTACCTGCTCAAAAATATCGGCGACGTGGATGTGGTTGCCCAAGGCAAGAACGGCCTTGAAGCTGTAAACCTCATCCGCGAACACAACCCCGACTTGGTTTTTCTTGACGTGCAGATGCCCGGACTGGACGGCTTCGGCGTTATCAAAAAACTTCTCGACAAGAAACTCCGGCTGCCGCAAATCGTTTTCTCCACCGCCTTCGATCAATACGCGGTGAGGGCATTTGAGGTGAATGCGGTCGACTATCTCCTAAAACCCTTCGATCGCAAACGAGTCGCCCAATCCGTCGAGAAGGCCCGCGCGAAAATGGAACCGGCGAATTCATCGTCCGACAAGCTGGACACCCTCGTCCGCATGCTGGAATCTCAGAAGCCGCAAACCGCAAAAATCCTTCTGAAGGCCATCGGCAGATTATTTCTGGTCAGCCAGCGTGACATTTGTTTTGCCTCAATCGAAGACGGCATCATCACCGTGGTTACCAGCGGCGTAAACGGAATGGAAGGTCAATCGAATTGCCGCACCTTGGAAGAACTGCTCGACAGTCTCGATCCCAACCTCTTCTGGCGAGCTCATCGCTCTTATCTCGTGAACATCAACCGCATTAAGGAAGTCGTTCCCTGGTTCAAGAGTTCCTACCAGCTCCGCATGGACGACAAGAAGCAAACGGAAATTCCCGTCAGCCGCGCACAAACCAAAAGGCTAAGAGAATTGTTTGGACTGTAGAAACCTGCGAAGACAGGGGTCAGCCGTGCTTCCACGGCTTCAGCACTGTATACCGCGGCGTAGCAGTTGAATTTTCTTTGCTGACGGCCAGCAGTTTGCGGCGCTCGAGCCAATTGACGGCTGTTTGCACCGAGCTCTTCGAGACGCCAATGCACTCGGCCAGCTCCCGGTAACTCACCTGGACTACTCCTTTGCGTCGCGGCTGCTCGGTGGTCAGCCACAGGTAGACCAGAAAGCTTACCGGCCGGCGGTCGTGCCCGACCAGATCGCGAAGAAGGACGTCCACCACGTAATCGTCGAGCACCATGCCTATACCGATACTTACTATAGCAACAACTGGCTGATTGCAAGGCCTCAGCGCTCACGCTACGCTCTGTCACAAGAGGAGGACGGAAATGATTCGCGGAATCAGCCTGGCCAGCATCCCCGTGCGCAATCAGGATGCTGCACTGAAGTTTTACACCGAAAAGCTTGGATTCAAAGTGGTCACCGACCAACCCATGGGCGATGGCCAACGCTGAATCGAACTCCTCATTCCGGGCGCCGCATCGCGTGTTGCGTTGTTTACGCCGGAGGGCCACGAGGACCGCATCGGCTCTTTTCAGCCGCTGACCTTCTGGTGCGATGACGTTTTCACCACCGCCAAGGCTCTGAAGGCGCGCGGCGTCGAGTTCGCCCAGGAACCCAAACAAGAAGTCTGGGGGACGATGGCGATCTTCAAAGATCCCGATGCCAACCAGTTTGTGATATCGAACCGGCTGCGGTAATTGCGGTGCGCAGGCAAATCAAAAGAGACAAGGACAAAAATCATGCGAAACTTTGAACGGAAGCTTGCATCGTTGCTTCTCGCTCCCATCTTGCTCGCCGGCTTGTGCCACGCTCAGTTTGACGAAAACGGCCTGGGTGTCGTTCGCTTGAAGTACGCGACTGTCGTAGTCCGCGGCTATGACGAGGCGCTTCGTTGGTACACAGACGTTCTTGGTTTCGTGAAGACCGAGGACGGAAACTTTGGTGACGGAAAGCGCTGGCTGGTGGTCGCTCCTCGCAATCACAAAGAAGTTGGCATTATTCTGGAGATCGCCAAACCCATTGCGCCTGACGACCCTATTAAGAACTACGATGCCCGGGTTGGCGCTGAAACCCGGTGGGTTTTTGAAGTGGAAGACTGCTGCAAGTTTTACGAGCGCGCGTTGAAGCGCGGCGTCAAGTTCGTGGTCAAACCTGCTGATCAGCCGTGGGGTTGCCAGGCCATGTTTGAGGACCTGTACGGAAATATTTTTGTCGTCAACTCTGCCGCAAAAAGCGTGGCCGCCCCGACTGCCGCGCCTTGAAGGACGATCCTACCATTCAATCGCGGCCGGTTTGCTCGATGTGAACTTGTTCACGAATGATTCGCGTCAGCCGCTCCGGCCCCTGGCGCCGGAAAACATCGCGGCATACGGTCGCCCGTCGAAAGCCGAGCGCGCGTGGAATATTTTGCCGTCCCTTACCTGATGCCATTCAGCCACCAGGACTGTGGCTTCTGCAGGCGCTTTGGTTTCCAGTTCGAAGAAGATGGCAGCGTCATTGCCTTCGCCGATGATTTTTTTCACATCTAGACGCACTGTGATTTGCAGCAGTCCTGCAAAGGTCATCATGTATTGATCAGCGCTGCGATAGGTTTCAAAAAGACCTTCAAATACCATGTCGTCTGCGAGACATGAACGGGCTGCCGCCAGATCTCTTTTCACAACGGCAGCGTAGAATTTTCTGAGAACGTCTCCAGCGTTGTCCAATTCTCATCCTTTCTTCTGCAAGAACAGTTCAGATCGAACCGTCTGACTCCTTGCTGCGGTCTGATTCCCTTTTATTTACTTGCGCGCGGGCGCAGCAGATTTGAAAAGCGTCTGCCACTGTGCCCACTGTTCCGGAGCCGGCTTGCCCGAAATCAAATCGTAGTCGGTGAACACAACTTCTTGTCCGACCAACTCCGGCGAATAAACCGACTCAAAACGTTTTACTGCCTCGGACTGACCGTGGCGAGTTTGTGCCGCTTCATCTGCAAAAATGAAAAGATGTAAGAACCGCGTGGGATCATTCTTCTCCTGCCAGGCCAGATACATCTGCGTGCCCGGCTCGTTTGTCTGAACATACCGCACGAAATCCTTGATGGCTTGCTTGACCTTGTTCACCGCTGACGGTTTTACCTGATAACCACCTGTCTGAAAAATTGGCATGGGTCTCCCTTTTGTTTTGGTATTGAAGTTTGTCAGTCGGCGGCATTAGTTGATTGCCCAACTTGCGGCAGAACACCGATTTGTTGCAGAAGCTCCATGGTGCTGATTTCCGCCCAGTGCTCTTTGACTTTGCCATCCTTCAGACGATAAATGTGGATCTCGCTCCAGGCAATGCGCTTGTTGGTCGGCTGTTCCCCCATCATTGATCCTTTGTGGGTCGCAGTAGCCGAGCTTCTTTCGACCACGCGATCGCCGGATGCGACCATATCCTCTTCCTTGACAACCACGTCGGGAAAAGCTCCATTTATTATGCGGCCGATTTGCTTCAGGCCTTCAAAGCCGTCAGCAACCGGAGTGCGAAAATGATGAACAAAGTTCTTCGTGTCGAAGAGATGGTCGACTCCATCCACATTGTGCTCATTCTTGAATATCCGTGTGAAATCCCTGATGACCTGTTGGTTGCGGTTTTCCTCTTGCATTGGATTGCTCCTTTAATGTTTTTCACCCGTTACGCGATTACTCGCCAGGTACTCAGAAAACTTTCGAGCTATCGTTCCCCAACCCATTTCATAACGCTGCGCCAAATCGGCGTCGGTGAAGCGCTCATGGGTGATGACCAACTCGCTCTCGTTCCCTTGAGCAATGAATTCCACCGTCACCAGCGTGATTTCACCGGCAGCGTTTCCTCCCGACCAGGTAAAGCTCAGCTTGGCAGGCGGCTCAACGACTTGATAGGTCCCAACATGTTCGTGGACCTGCTCTTTACTGCGCATGGTAATGCGAAACGAACCGCCCACCCGCACATCGAGCGACGCCTCGGCGGAGATGACGTCCCCGGGGCACATCCATTCGCGCAACCCCTGCGGATCAGTCCATGCTTCATACACAACCTCGCGCGGCGCCGGCATCTTTCGACGAACCACAATCCGGTGCCTGCCATCAGCGGTCGTTTCCATGCTTCGTTCTCCTCTGTGAGGCTTTGAATTTACGCGCGACATAAGTTTCCAACGCATCCATACGTTGCTCCCAGAATTGCTGATACTTTTTCAACCACGCATCGGCATCGCGCAGTGGATAAGGCTCGATCCAGCAATAGTGCTCGCGGCCTTTGACTTCGCGACGCAACAATCCCGCGCGTTCCAAGACCATTACGTGTTTGGAAACGGCATTCAGCGAAACTGGAAAAGGCCTGGCGATTTCGTTGATGGTCGCAGGGCGGCGCGTGAGCGCTTGCAGAATCGCGCGCCGGGTGGGATCCGCCAGCGCGGAAAAGACGCGATCCAATTCGGCAGACTGAGAATATTCAACCACGCGGTTGAATATTAGGGAAACTGTATGAACGTGTCAAACATTATTTTGTAAAAAAATTGTCTAGCGCGACCCAGCGTGCGCGAGGCGTCCCCGCTATGCGCTGGCTTTATCCGTCAGTGGCGGCGTCTCCGCATTAGCGGCATCCAGTTCCAGTTGCTCTTGCCCGCTTAGGACGCTCACCCGACCCCGGTAGGTTTTCAAGTGGGTTGAAGCTTTGTCGAATGCCTCCTGAGCTTTGCCCAAACTCTTACCGACGTTTTCGAATTGATTCTGGAAATGGTCGAATGATTTCTGAGCTTTCGCCAATTCCTCGCGGCTCTTCTCGAACCGGCTGGCGACTTCGTACCACTTGTGGACCAGAGCAATCGTCTGCAACGTCATGAGCAAAGTATTCGGGGAAACCGGAAACACGTGCTGCTGATTGAGCCAGTCGGCGAGATCTCGGTTACGCACCGCTTCCATGTAAAGGGTTTCGCTTGGCAGATACATCAGCGCGATTTCCGTCGTCCCATGCTCCGGCTGAATGTAGGCCTTAATGCGCTTGGCTTCGGCCTTCATCACCCGCACAAATTCAACCCGCGCCTCGTCCAATTGGGCTTCTGTGCTTTCTTCAAAAAATGCCAGAACCTGCTCGCGGGGGAATTTCGCATCGATAGGCAGACGGCGATCCGGAAAACTGATCATCGCGTCGACCCTGCCACCGCCGTTCACCGAACATTGCAGCTCAAACATATGCGCGGGCAGGAAGTCCGAGAGCAACCGCTCCAGGCTCGCTTCGCCAAATTTTCCCCGCAGGTGCGGAAGCTTGAGAAGATTATTTAAATCGTTAATCGAATGCCCCAGCGTGCCGACCTCGCGCAATTGCTCCTCCGCTGCACGCAAGTGCTGCTGAACTTTTTCAAATTGCGCGAAGCCTTCCTTCAAATTCTGATCCAGCTTCGATTGCACCTGCTCGGTGATTGCCATGAGCTTGGCGTCGACCCGCTCGCGAATTGATTCCAGGCTTTCCGCTGTCTGCTGATTCAGGCGATCGAACTCGTTTTTTAGGGCCGCAGTGGTTAAAGCCAGCGAATTGGCCAGTTCTGACCTGGTTTCACCCAGCCTTTCTGCCTGTTCCTGTCGCCCAGCCTTCATCTGGTTTTCCACAGCCTGGCGGATCCCGGTGAAGCCCTCACCCAAACGGTCAGCAACCTGTTGCCGCAGGTCGCCTTTAGTCTGCTCAAGGCGGCTGGCAAGATCAGCCGTCGCCGCCGAAAACTGCTGCGTCAGCGCTTGCTGCAGCCCTTCGGTCCTCTGTGTAAGGTCTTTCAATCCAGGAACTTGCGACTGCCTCGTCCATTGGTGCACTACCAGCCAAAGAAGTAGTACCAGGTTAAGGACGATAATCAGCCAGAGCATCAACGGGAGGGAGGCCAATTCGTTATATCTCCGGTGTAATGGTGCTGTGCCGGATTGTAAAAGCTATCCTTTCTCAAGCAAAGCAGTTTCTCCTGGGGGCATCTGGAACGTAGGCACGAGGTGGCTGAAACGCCCGATTTGGCGTTTTAGGCCAGGCAAAAAATGTTCTGGGCCCTGACTACTGTGATTTCGCTCCATCTGGCCGCTGGGCTAGCCTCGTCCAAACCCGCCACGCCCGCCGACACCGCCCCCAAGAGCTCGTGGCAACAGGTTTCACCATACGAAAATCCCGCCTACGACATTGACGCCGAGCGCCAACTTCTGGATATGGCGAATGCCGACCGGGCAAGCGCCGGGTTGCCTCCGCTCAAAATGGATGATGGCCTGGTACGAGCCGCGCGCGCACACGCCGCGCAGATGGCGGCGCAGAAGCAACTTTCGCATCAGTTTTCCGGCGAGCCTGCCCTCCCCCAACGCATTTCAGCGAATTCCACTTTGCACCTGCAGCGCGCCGGCGAAAATGTGGCCGTCGCCACCACTGCCGAAGATGCTCACCAGGCGTTGATGTCCTCGCCGCCTCATCGCGACAATCTGCTGAGTTCTAACTTCAATGTCGCTGGAATCGGCGTCTTCCGCAGCGGAAAGCGAATTTATGTTGCACAGGATTTTGGCTCGAGCGTAGTGACCTACTCAGTCCAGCAGGCGCAGGAAGTGGTTGCCAGCAGCGTCGAGCAGTTGCGCGCGCAATCCCGACTGCCCAGACTGCAGCGCGTCAACGACGGCAGCACACAATCCAGTGCCTGCGCCATGGCCCACGCTGATTCGCTTAGCGGCGCTGCTCCGCCGCCCGGTGCTTACATGCTCCGCTACACCAGCATGCAGCCCGAGACTTTACCCGCAAATATTTCCAAAGTGGTCGCCCAGCGCGGACTGCACACCTACTCCGCCGGCACCTGCTACGCTCGGACGCAGAAGTATCCCAACGGCGCGTACTGGGTGGTGTTGTTGTTTTACTGATATCTCTTAGGTTTTTCCAGCTACTGCGACATGGCGTAATAAAAGGGTGGCTTTATGTCAAGGATCACCTCCACGCCGCGTACTGAGTTCGTGGTGATGAACGCTCTGAGTTGGGAAGAATAGTTTGGCACGTATTCGTGTAGGATGTCGTCAAAATTGGTGATCACGTAGGCGACCATTTTCACGTCAGGGCCGGGGCAATATTCTTCCATTTGACATCGTGCGACCTCCAACGTTGCGCGAAGCTTGTTGAAGAACTCAAGAGGTAGTTTCGTCAATATGCTCTTTACGGAGCTACCGTTCCTAGCCCTGACCTCATCTTGTGAAATGTTGATCGTCTTGACCTCGCATAGGACTCTTGTCGATGCAAGAAACGCTTCTAAATCTGGAGTCTTTAGACCTCGACTGCGCGATCTTGGAATAAATCTGACATTCGTGCACCCGATCTGCTTCAAGTACCTGTACCCCTTTGCCTCATTTAATTTGTCGAATAATGCCTGCCAACCACGAAGCTTATCGCTTCGTCTCAGGAGTGGGATGGCCTCCGACTTAAGTAAATTCCAAGACTCCTGATCGATTCCCTCCAAGTCTGCCTCGATCTCGCGAAAGCACTTCAATGCTATGACGTTATCGTTCGCCTCGAAATTATAGGTGCCGGGGGATGCCGCACCGCCGAACCGCTCCTGAAGCTCACGCAATCTCGGAAACATGCTCACACTCAAATTCTAGTACTCAGAAAATTGTAACCTCTCCTTGTTTGTTACCTTCACTAGTGATTCCAGGTCGCCAACACTCTGTTTCAGGTAGAATCGGAATTGCAGGCGGTGTCCAATATCTAGTTTTCAGCCCCGGATGACTACCGGGGCTTTCGTATTTCTGCTCCCAACGTTTGCTCTGTCGCGTCCTGCCTAGGATTTGGCAAGAAATTTCTCCATCGGTTCCCAGTAGTTCCCTTTCCATCCTGCGGCGAGATGTTCCGCCTGTCCCAGCGGAAAGCCTTTGTGATCAAACACGATCTTGGTGCCGGATCCCTGTTCGACGAAATCGAAACGCACGATCGAATAGTCGCCTGGGTCCCAGCTTTGCGTCCGCCAAGCCTGCACGATCCTCTGATTGGGGACCAACTCGAGCTGACGACCCGTGATGTACCCGCCGAACAGCGCAAAAGCGCCGCCCACTTCCCCGCTGATCTCCGCGAGTTTGTTACCGATCGCCATAGTTTTCATGGCCGCGCTAAGGCGTGTGACCTGATCGAACTGCTTGGGATCAGTCAGCGCTGAATACAGTTGACTTGGACTGGCTTTAAAAACTGGTTCTTGATGAATGGCGTCTGCCGAGTGGGAAACTCCGTCATCGGTCGCGCCAAAAGCCCCCACCGCAGGCAAGGCCATACCAGCCAGGACCGCAGCCCCAGCCATCATTTGCCGCCGGGTCGTCCCCATCGACAGCGCTGACAAGCGACTTCCATCTTTCATTTGTGTATCTCCTGGAATTTCTTCGTGCCCGACAGCCACGGGCTGCAGCTCCTGCAGAAGAACACGAAAGCAAAATATGTTCCAGATAATATTTTTCACCTGCGTCGCCACGCTCAGGGCATACTTGTGGCGCGACAAAACTGGAGCAGCTCATGCCATATCCCGCGGACCACCGGTCAAAAGTGAAACGAAAGATCATTGATAGTGCACGGCGACAGTTCAATCGCCATGGCTTCGAGAGTGTTTCTGTCCAGCAAATCATGGCTGGCGCAGGCCTCACCCACGGCGGCTTTTACAGTTACTTCAAAAGCAAGAGCGATCTGTACGCCGAGGTACTGGGTTGCTTCTTCACCGATCCCGACTGGAAGAACTGCTGGGAAGGCGTTCACGTCGACCTCTCCTCCACCGACGTCGGCCCGCAAGTGGTACGGGCGTATCTGTCGCGTCAGCACTATGACGATGTCGAGAACTCATGTCCAATGGTTGCTCTGCCGACCGATGTCGCCCGCTCCAACGCGAACGCCAGGCGCGCGTACCAGACTGTATTCAGGGCGATGGTCAGCGTGCTCGAACGCAGCTTGCGCGACAACAAACAGCGCCGCCGCATTCGGGCGCAAGCGATTGCCGCCATGTGCATAGGCGGAATGATCGTAGCCAGGACCATGGTTGACCGCGATCTCGCCGACGAACTGCGTGAAGGCTGCAGGAGCATGGCCTACAGGCTTGGCGGCTGGCAAAAGTCGACCCAGTAACGTGATCCGCGCCCGCGCTCAAGGCCGAAGTGGCAGAACTGCCGGTGTTTTAAAACATGCCGGAAACACTCTTCAGTCGTCATTGCCCGCCTCGTGGCATACCTGTTTAAATGGATCAGATGTTCACAGGTGGTCAAATCCGCGTCGGGACGGCTGGCTGGTCTTACAAAGACTGGGAAGGCATCTTCTACCCGCCCGGCATGTCGCGGCGCAAACAGCATCCGCTGGAAATTGTCGCGCGCTGCTTTGATTTGGTCGAGATCAACACCTCTTTCTACGGGCACATAAAGCCCGAACTGGCGAAGCTCTGGGCTAAGATCGCTGGCGACGCGAATCCGAATTTCTTGTTTACCGCCAAGCTGCACCGGTCATTCACCCATTCACCGCTTTCGGCCATGGAGCCGACATCAGCCGCCTCTATCCGCCCTAATGACGATGACGAGCGCCTCGCCCGCGAAGGCCTAGAGTCCCTCGCTCGCACCGGAAAATTCGGCGCGCTCTTGATCCAGTTTCCCGTCTCCTTCAAAAACACTTCGCTGAACCGCGAATACCTGGAGACCTTGCTGCGGCAGTTCATCGAATATCCCCGCGTGGTCGAGGTGCGGCATTCCACCTGGAACAATCCGGAAACGGTTGCCTATTTCGCTGAGCGCAACGTCAGCTTCTGCAACATCGATCAGCCGCTGATTGGCCGCTCCCTGGAACCGACCATGCATGTGACCGCAAGCGTTGGCTATGTCCGGCTGCATGGCCGCAATTACGATCAGTGGTTTGAAGCTGAGAAATCCGCCGATCGCTACAACTATATGTACAAAGCTGCCGAGCTGGTGGGATGGAAAGAGCGCATTCAGACTATCGCCGATCAAGCCAAAATCACATTCGTGGTTACTAACAACCACTTTGAAGCCAAAGCCGGGGCCAACGCTCTTCAGCTTAAGCACATGCTGACCGGACGCCGCGTGCTCGCCCCCGAATCTCTGCTGGCGCACTATCCGGAGCTTAAGAAAATTGCCGACCCTCTCGGCGAAGCGCAGACCGGCAGCGAGAGCCTGCCCCTCCTCGCCTGATCGCGTGAATTCACAAACCTGTTATTGACAGCCGGAACCCGCAAGAATAACGTTTTGCTGGTTGAGCTACTCTGGTTGTGGCACACGGTTACCCAGTTCTTTTGCCCGATTTTTGGCGAAGGGTGGACCGCGTCGTGTGCCTGCAGCCGGGTTGGAAGCTGGCTCCGCCGTGGAAGAGCGGCGCTTGAGCGCCGCGTAAGTCCTCAGCTCAACGAGACGCGGCCCTGAAGGGCCGCTCTTCCACGGACTCGTCGGCTACGGATTTTTATTTTGCGGTCCACTCGCGGAGGTGAGTTCGTGCTCTACGGCCACGCAGTTAAGCGGTCTACTTTCCTTTTTGCTCTAGCCATTTTTCTGTGTGCAGTTCCAACTTCGGCCAACGCGCAATGCGGAACTACTCCTGCCACCGGCGCGATCACATGGACGACAAACTGGTGCGATGAATTCAATGGCGCCCTGAACAGCCAGATTGACCCCGCCAACTGGACCTACGACACCGGCAGCGGAGGTTTCGGCAATAACGAACTCGAAGACTATTGCGCTCCCACAGACAACACCGCGCCTTGCAGCACCAGCTCGCCCAATGCGTTCATCGACGGCAGCGGGCATCTTGCCATTCAGGTTCGCGGCCCTGCGAACAGCGACTGCACGCCCGTCGGCACCTGCACTTCGGCGCGCCTGAATACCTCAGGCAAGCAAAGTTTCCACAGCGGCCGCATTGAAGCCAGGCTTCAGATCCCATCGCATGTTGGGCTGTGGCCCGCATTCTGGAATCTCGGTTCACAACCGGGAGTTTCTTGGCCAACAGTTGGTGAGTCGGACATCATGGAGAACTGGCCCACAACTTCGAACA
>Ga0137398_10000478_pt1 | contig 14388 bp, 15 predicted proteins | sample czorhiz216metaG_FD_106659 | JGI IMG/M metagenome (GOLD analysis project Ga0137398, IMG submission 106659) | Vadose zone soil microbial communities from Angelo Coast Range Reserve, California, USA - czorhiz2.16 metaG | ecosystem: Environmental > Terrestrial > Soil > Vadose zone | place: USA...
ACTCCCACCGGTCACCTCGAAAATCACTTCACCGTGGGCCCCGCTATTCTTTGGACCCCGTTTCTGCTGGTCGCCCACGCCGGCGTGCTGCTTGCGCGCGCTGTCGGTTCGCCGGTGGCCGCCGACGGATTTTCCCAACCGTATCGCACGGCCATGGCTCTGGGCACCGCGCTGTACGGATTTCTCGCTCTGCTTCTCTCTTTTCGACTGGCGCGCCAGTATGTCCCGGTTCGGTGGGCTTCAATAGCGACCGTTGCCATCTGGTGGGCCAGTTCGCTCCCGGTTTACATGTACTTCAATCCTTCCTGGTCGCACGCCCACTCCGCATTCGCCGTGGCGCTGTTTCTCTGGTACTGGCACCAGACGCGCGAGCAGCGCCGCTGGTCACAATGGTGTGTGCTCGGAGTTATCGCCGGCTTGATGCTCAACGTGTATTACGCGAATGTAATGTTGTTGACCGTGCTCGCGGTCGAAGCGGTCCGCCAATATTCCGCCGCGGCCCACCATCGTTCGCCGTACACTGCCATCATTCCGCAGCTTTTTGCGCGCCACTGCGCGTTCCTCGCAATCGTTGTGGTTTGCCTGCTGCCCACCGTTATCACCCGCCACATTGTCTACGGCAGTGCCTTCACGACCGGCTACGGCTCGGTGAAAAACTGGGCGTGGCGTTCACCTTATTTTCTTGCGGTGCTGTTCTCCCCGGAACACGGGTTGTTTTCTTGGACCCCGCTTCTTTTGCTGGCCTTCGCCGGCCTCATTTTATTTAAATGGCGCGAGCCGCGGGTGGGCACCCCTATGTTGGCCGCCGCGCTGGCCTTCTATGTACTAATTGCCAGCTATCCAGACTGGGCGGGCATCTCTTCGTTCGGCAATCGCTTTTTCGTTTCGCTTACGCCGCTTTTCATCGTCGGTCTTAGTGTTCTGCTCGACCGCACCGCCGCGCTTTTTCGCACGCAACTGGCGGCGGTTTCCACCGCTTCGGCGGTGCTCGCGGTCTTCATACTTTGGAACGCTGGATTCATGTTTCAGTGGGGCGAACACCTCATTCCGGCACGCGGCCCGATCTCCTGGGCGCAGATGATTCATAACCAGTTCTTTGTCGTGCCGCGGCAACTCTCCACGCACTTGCAGAATTATTTGTTTCATCGGCACGACTTGATGCGCGAGATTGAGGAGCGCGATATCGAGCAGATGAAGAAACAAACTTCCCGGTGAAGCCGGCAAACACGCGCCTCGGCCGTATCAACAGTTTCAGAAAAACTAGCTGGTGCGCCCGTTTGGCACCCTGCCCGTTCGACGCGAAATCTCTGTTAATCTAATTGCCGTTCCATTCGCTCCGACGCAGCTGCGCATAATTTGATGGCCACGGTCACCGCGCCGCCACAATCTGCCGCCCCACAGCCGCCGCACCACGGCGCCCCTGTTGTGCTGCGCATCGAGCCGCCCCACGGCTGGCTCCGCCTGCGCCTCAGGGATGTCTGGGAGTACCGCGAGCTGTTGTTCTTTTTTGTTTGGCGCGACATCAAGGTTCGCTATGCCCAGACGGTCATCGGTGTGGTTTGGGTGGTGTTGCAGCCGCTGATGACCATGGGGGTATTCACGATTTTTTTCGGGCGCCTGGCAAAGTTGCCTTCCGATGGCCTGCCTTATCCCGTCTTTTACTTTGCGGCGCTGGTACCCTGGGCATATTTTTCGCAGGCCCTGAGCAACTGCACCAACATCGTGGTGGATAACCAGAACGTGATCACGAAAGTATATTTTCCGCGGCTGATCCTGCCGCTGAGCGCGGTGTGTTTTGGCTTACTGGACTTTGCGATCGGCCTGGTGGTCATGGTGGTGCTGACCTTTTCCTTTGGGATTCATCCACCGGCGACGGTGCTGTTGCTTCCGGTGCTGATCTTGTTGGCGGTGCTCACGGCGCTTGGCGTCGGCCTGTGGACCGCTGCGCTCAACGCACTGTACCGCGATGTGCGCGCGGTCATTCCGTTTGTAGTGCAGTTCTGGATGCTGGCCTCCCCGGTGGCCTACCCCAGCTCGCTCGTTCCCGAGCGGTGGCGTTGGCTCTACGGCCTGAACCCCATGGCGGGAGTGATTGACGGGTTCCGGTGGGCGCTGACTGGGCACGGGCAGCCACCGGGATCGGCAATGCTGGCGTCGGCGGTGATGGTGGTGTTGGTCCTGATTGGGGGGCTGTTCTTTTTCCAAAGGATGGAGACGACGATCGCGGACCGCGTTTGAAGGCGTCAGTTCGGTAGCGGCGACACCCGGGGGCCCCGTTTTCTTGTAAGTGTCAACTCTAAAATGAGATGGGCACGCACAATTTTTGATCTGTGCACCTTGAAGGACTTAAGGACTTTCCGCCGAATTGCAGAGTAGTTATATATAATAATAGTACTATGTTATACCTATGCGGCTAACATACCGAACATAAAGAAGTTAGAGTAGGCTACCCCCTGGATCCGGGTTTAACGATTAGGGACGAATACAGGCTTTGGGGTATTCCATGCAGTGGGGAGTAGGAAGTAACTTGCTTTTCCCGCCCGCATGAAGGCGATTTTATGACTTCGCTACAATTGGGGGAAGAGAATCACTGTCCGCGGTGCGGCAGTAATTCGGTGCGCCGGTCTCGAAGGAGGGGCGCGCTGGAACGAATGGTTTGTGCACTCCTGCTGATTAGCCCGTACCGATGCGAGGAGTGCGACCACCGGTATTTCCGGTTTCGCTCGGTCGGCCGGAACCAAGTGCATCGCCCCGCCTAGTCTATCTTCTGATCAGCCTCATTCTGGGTATGAGATTGTTTTGGGCTGTAGAGTGGGTGTGCCAGTTTGAACGCGCGAACGCGGTCTTTACTGATTAGTGCGGCTACAACACGGCTGAAGTTGGGGTTTCGCGAAAAAAAAACGAAGCGACCCCGAAATTTTCCGGGGCCAGGGCCGATTGCCAGAGGCGCCGCTGGTCGTCTATGTTCGGGGTGAAGTTAGCGCCTGCGGAAAACGACAAACAGGAGGCCCAAGGCTCCGGCCATTAGTGAAAGCGAGCTCGGTTCGGGGATCGTGGACGCCGTCAGGCGGACATTGTCGAAATCGGCTTGCTGGCCATCGCTGCTCAGCACAATACTCAAATCGCCGGGAAGGACCGTGGCACCGGACGCGTAGGTTACGGTTTCGTCCGCGAAGGTACCGATGGGGATGACACCATTGGAAGTGCCCGGCGGCAACGAGACGAGGAGTACACCGCCGGCGTACAGCGCGATCGAGTAAGTGGTTACGTCCACGGCGCCGTTGAGCCGGAATCCCACATCGACCGATAGTTTGTAGGTGGTATTGGGAGTAAGGGTTGTGCCCGTCAAGGTCTGGGAAATGGTGCCGCCATTGCTATAGGCCACAATGCTGCTGCCATCCGGCAAAGGTAAATTAAAAATCGAGGAGTTTGATTGAAAGGAACCACCTTGGCCAGTTAACGTCCAATCGGGAATGGGGCCGAAGTTAAAAGCGCAGCCGGATCCGCACAGGAGGGTTAGCGGATTCGTCACTTCAAAAGAAGGGTTCATGACGGTGATGTCAGCCCGGGCCGGGACGACCACGCTACCAAGGACTAGGATGAGTAGCAGAACGAACAGTGAAGTAAATTTCAAGGGGCCCTCCGCAGCTTGACACCTTGGGGCGCATACGTAACGCGCCGTTCAGCGTCCCTGATCTCGCGGTTTCGCCAGGGGACTCTGGCTTGCGGCGAAGACGAAACGATAGCGAGCGCTACTGAGTATGGCCATAAGGCAAACTAGGTAGAACCTAGTAGGACTTGCTGTATACAAAGCGGCAAGCGTTTGGATGCAACCTGATAGTACGGCGGGGGTTACAATCATTTCCGGCTGGCGATTTGGACCCCTGCGGCGGGACGCCGGAAACGGCCGCTTCACAAGCGTGACGGAGCTGAGCTACGACGAATAACAAGATGTCAACCGTGATACAGGCGGAGGGGTTGGGAAAGCGCTACCGGCGAGGGGCCATCGTGCACCGGGGGATGCTGCGGGACACGCTCACGCAGGCACTACGGTCGCCGCTACGGACGCTGCGAGGGACACCGTCAGAAACATTCTGGGCGCTCAAGGACGTGTCGCTGCAGGTTGGCGAAGGCGAGGTTCTGGGGTTGATCGGGCGGAATGGGGCGGGAAAGACGACGCTGCTGAAGATATTATCGCGCATCACCCGGCCAACAGAGGGCTGGGCGGAGATTCGCGGGCGGGTGCGCAGCTTGCTGGAGGTGGGTACGGGGTTTCATCCGGAGCTGACGGGGCGGGAAAACACCTATTTGAGCGGGTCGATTCTGGGGATGAGCAAGCGCGAGATCGACCGTAAATTCGATCAGATCGTGGCATTTGCGGAGATCGAGAAGTTTATCGACACGCAGGTAAAACACTATTCGAGCGGGATGTATGTGCGGTTGGCGTTTGCGGTCGCAGCGCATTTGGAACCGGAAATATTGCTAGTGGACGAAGTGTTGGCTGTTGGAGACATCGCATTTCAGAAGAAGTGCATGGGAAAGATGGGGGATGTGGCAAAGGGAGGGCGGACGGTGGTGTTGGTGAGCCACAATATGGCGGCGATCAACGCCCTTTGCTCACGATGCGTGATCTTGAATTTGGGCGGAGTGGAGTTCGACGGCCCAACAGATCAGGCCACGGCCCGCTACTATGCCGAGTCGCTGAACTTGGGTAGCGGTTCGGATCTGTCGACGCGCCAGAGGGAAGGCAGCGGCGTAGCTCGTTTTACACTTATTTGCATCCAGCCCTTGGATTCTGCCGGTCGTCCTTTGGACGTAGCCTATCCGGGTTGTGATTTGAGCATCAGCGTTGAAGTGCAGTGCGAATCGAATTTTGCGCATGCAAACCTTGCCATCATTCTCTACGATTCGAGCGGCTATCGGATCATAGACACGAACACCGCGCAGAAAGGCGAGTTTATGAGCCTAGAGAGCGGTCAGAGCGCGAGGGCAAATTTTCTACTGCGGGAAGTGCTATTGAGACCTGGCAAGTATTTCATTGGGCTGTGGCTCGGCAGGGAAGGTGTGGAGACTATTGACGACATAGAACATGCCACAACGTTGGACTTTGCCGAGGGCGACGAGTCGAGCCGCCATCCCGTCATTTTCCCCGGGACCTATCTTTGCCGGTTCGAGCAAACGGTGTCCGTCGTGAAACCTTCGCTCGATGCCGGCCGGCATTCCAGATAAATCCTGCAAATTGGGGTGGCGGCCAAATTGTCATACAAGAGGGCGTTAATTCGTTTGCTGGATCGTCCGGGTGGAAGATTCCTACTCGAACGGATCGCGACCCGCTCCGTACGGCGGCTGGCGAAAGACGACATCGAGATTGCCTATATTGAAGGGCTGTGGACGCACCTAGCAGGGGGTTATTTCTTCCCGGATGGCTTGAAATTCGAATATACCTACGTGGATTTCCAGGCTTGGAAACGGCAAGCGGAAACATATGCTTCCGATACAAAGGAATACTGGCTGCAACACTACCGTCCGCAGGAAGCAGACGTCATCGTCGACGTCGGAGCGGGACGCGGCGAAGATACTCTTACGTTTTCACGCGCTGTGGGCAGGACCGGCAGAGTAATCGCTATCGAAGCGCACCCGCTGTCGTTCCGAATCTTAAAGAATTTCTGCCAACTCAACCGCTTGAACAATGTGACCCCGGTCCACCTCGCTCTAATGGAAAAGGCCGGCATCGTTCGGGTAGCCGAGTCCGGATCGTCATGGATGGAAAATACTGTCGGTAGTGGCGGCGGGGCAGTGGGAATATCGGTGCGGGCTAGTACGTTTGACGAGGTTTGCAGATCTCAGCGACTTACGGAAATCGCATTTCTAAAGATGAACATCGAAGGGGCAGAGCGCCAAGCGCTTCTGGGGATGGGACCGACGCTCTGCCACGTCAAGCAAATTTGTGTGGCGTGTCACGATTTCCGGGCGGACATGGGCCATGGCGAACACTTTCGGACGCGACTTTTTGTGGAGGAGTTCCTTATTAGGCACGGATTCAAGTTACGTTCGCGCCCCAACGATCCGCGTAATTACGTCCGTGATCACGTTTTTGGGCTGAGGACCGGGTAGTGGTCGTAATTGGCTAGCACAAGGAACATAGGTAGCTAAATGTTGATGGATCTAGCCAGGAAGCTATTGCCACCAGCAATTGAGCGACTTTTCCGATCATGGCCGCCGAGAACCGTGGAGGAGGCGGATCGATACGTCGGTACCGATGAGGTCAGTGGAAAACTTCAGCTTGAGTTGGCGAAGCGAGAGGGGTGCAAGCCTGGCTCGAAATTGTTGGAGATTGGTTGCGGGAACCTGCACGGAGCGGTCCCGCTGATTGAATATCTTGAGAAAGGCAACTACGTCGGAGTCGACCCGAACGAGTGGCTAAGAAAAGTGGCGACGAAGAAGCGTCACGTACGTCAGCTACTCAAAGAGAAGCGGGCCAGATTCCTGAACGTGGAGGACTTTGATGCAAGCCAGTTGGGCATCAAGTTCGATTTCGTGTTTTCCCATTCCGTATTGTCGCACTGTGCGCACTGGCAATTGGAACTTTTTCTGCGAAACATTTCGCGGGTACTGGCGCCTGGGGGCCGCATTCTGGCGTCGATTCGCTTGGCGGAAGGAAACGCATATGGCAGCAGTGGCACACCAGACAGGGAAGATTCACGGGATGAAACGTGGCAGTATCAGGCGGTGTCTTGGTTCAAGCTTTCGACGGTCAAGGACGCGGCCGAGAAACAGGGACTGGTTGCGGTTTGCATCCCTGAGTACACGGAATTCTATGTTGAGACCCGTCCAAAAGAGTTCCACGACTGGCTGGTGATGTACCAAAAGAGGTCTTGAGAGCGTTTTTATTAATTCACGATAATTCGAGGGCACTGCGAATAACCGGCGGACAATATGTTGGGCACGAATCGAGTTTGTGAAAGACAGGGCCGTCTAATGGTCGGCACACGGTTCTTCCGAATGGTTCGGAAGTGAGAATTACCCATCTCAGTACGTGGGATAATACCGGAGGCGCGGCCCGAGCGGCATACCGCCTGCACACCAGTCTGCGGTCCAAAGGCTATGATTCGCGTATGGTTGTGTACGAGAGGGCCTCAACCGACCAGAATGTGGTTCTCTTTGAACCGCCCTTTGACATACGGACTCGCTTGCGCCGAGGACTAAGCCGCCGCCTTATCGAAAGAAGCCAGGCGCCTTTCAAGACGCGGCCCGCGACCGGGTACTTTAGCGACGATCGCTGCCAGCACGGAGGCGATATGCTGCGCCAAGCGCTGCCCGCGGACATTCTACATCTCCATTGGGTCGCACACTTCATAGGATATTCGGATTTTTTTCGCCGCCTACCACCTGGAATGCCGATTGTTTGGACACTGCATGACATGAACCCGTTTACAGGCGGGTGTCATCACGCAGGTGAGTGCTGCAATTTTTGTGAGCGTTGCGGGAATTGCCCGCAGCTCGATAAGCCAAGCCCAGACGATTTTTCAAGGGACGTGTGGAGGCGGAAGCAACAGGCTTACGCTCGCGTTCGTGGAGGTCGGTTTCAGGTCGTAACCCCTAGTCAATGGCTAGCGAACAAGGCCAAAAACAGTTCCTTAATGGGATCTTTTCGCATGACCGTGATCCCGTACGGGCTGGACACGGAGTCTTTTCGACCATTGGATAAAGCTCTTGCTCGTCAAATAATGGGTATTCCTCTCGCCTCAAAAGTTCTCCTGTTTGTTGCTCAATGGCTCGAAGACGATTTCAAAGGCTGGCCCACTTTGTTGCGGGCTGTGGATCGGCTGCGAGCCATTCCAGACCTCTGTTTGCTAACGATTGGGCACGGAAGTTTGGGAAACACCCCGGTTCCGAACATTTCACTGGGTCCGGTCAGCGACGAGGAGCGTCTGTGTTTGGCGTATAACGCAGCAGACCTTCTGGTTCTGCCGTCGGTACAAGAGAACTTCCCGAATGCGGCTTTGGAGGCCATCGCCTGCGGATTGCCGATTGTCGGCTCGCGCGTGGGCGGCGTGCCGGAGATTGTACGCGATGATTACACTGGCAGACTTGTTGAGGCTCGGGACGCAGATGGTCTCGCCGGCGCGATAAAGAAGCTCCTCGAAGCTCCCAATCACTTACGGGATATGGCGGTTAGATGCCGGCGTATAGCTGTCCAAGAGTATGCTTTGGATATTCAGGCCCGGCGCTACGCTGATTTGTATGCCTCGCTGGTTCAGCCACAGGCCAATTCCGCCACGGGAACCCGGTTGTGGACTTTGTGAAGTTGCGGGGCAGTCTAGGGGGTGCGGGTGAAACCGTTGATTACCGCGCTGGTGGACACTTACAATCACGAGCGATATATCGAGCAGGCGCTGCTGAGCGTGCTGGAACAGGGTTTGTCGGCTGAGGAATTGGAAATTGTGGTGGTGGACGATGGCTCCACCGATAACACGCCATCGATCATTCAGAAATTCGAGCCGCGGGTGAAGCATGTGCGGAAAAAGAATGGCGGGCAAGCATCCGCGTTGAATGCGGGGTTTGCGGAGTCGCGTGGGGAGATCGTGGCGCTATTGGACGGCGATGACTGGTGGGCGCCGGGGAAGTTGACCAAGGTTGCGGAGGCTCTCGAGAAAAATCCCGAAGTGGCGGCGGTCGGCCATGGGTATTACGGATTCCACGAGAACACTAACGAAGTGCGCGTGCGCGTTCCGCCAGCGAGAAGGGTCGTCAACATGGAAACTCCAGGGGCAGCCGAGATCGCGTGGCCTTTTCTTTTCATGGGTGCGCTGACGGTACGGAGAGGGCTGCTCGACTGGATGATGCCCATTCCCGAAGAGTTGGTGTTCATGGCCGACGCGGCCATTCAGGTGGCGGCGATGGTCAAGGGCGCGCTGATACTGGACGAGCCGCTTTTCTACTATCGCGTTCACGCGCAAAACCTCTATTTGATTAACGAGCAGGATGCCGAGAAGTTGCGCCGCAGGTGCGATATGACGGAGCTGGCGTTCAGCCGAGTGTCCCAGATGCTGATCAGGTTGGGTGTTCCGGACGACTCGGTTTCCGAGCTGCTCAGCGGTTCCTGGGCGGAGGCCAAACGGTCGCGTCTCAGCAGGTTCGGTGGTAGGCGCGTCGAGGTGTTTCAAGCGGAAATGGAAAGTTTTCGCGCGCAATTCAAGAATCCGAGTGTCGGGTATCGGCTGTTTAAGTATTTTGTTATGGGCACCGCTACGCTGCTGCTGCCCCCTCGGCGCTTCTACAGACTCCGGGAGTGGTATGCGGAAAAGCAGCTAGGGCGCTACCGTGATTGGCTGTTTAAAGCACAACGCTCATAGAGCTACGCGATGCTGACGATATTTTCCACTCCAATTGTCGGCCCGCGCGTGGGCGGCGTGCCGGAGATTGTACGCGAGGATTACACGGGCAGGCTTGTCGAGGCTTGGGACGCAGATGGTCTCGCGGCGCGATCAAGAAGCTGCTCGAAGCTCCCAATCACCTACCGGATATGGCGGTTAGATGCCGCCTGTCCGCGAGTATGCTTTGGATATTCAGGCCCGGCGCTACGCTGATTTGTAGGCCTGGTTGCTTCAGCCACAGGCCAATTCCGCCACGGAGCACGAATTATTCAGCGTAATGCCTTGAAGAGCTGGAGTCTTCTGAGCCCCGTGTAGAAATCATTCTCTTTGGCAACGAGGAAGCAGCGGCGGCGGTGTAACTTCGTTGGACGAGTTCTGGTCTCAGTTGAGGTTCTAATGCGCCCGAGATTTACCGATTCTAATGCCTAAACCAGACATCACCGTAATAATCGATACGTTTAATTACGGTTGCTTTATTGAAGAAGCGATCGAAAGTGTTCTCTCGCAGGAGTTTGGGCCACATGGCGTCGAGGTCTTGGTCGTGGATGATGGCTCGACCGATGACACCGGGGAGCGTGTTAAGAGGTTCGGCGCAAAGATAGAGTATTTCCGTAAATCGAACGGTGGGCAGGCGTCCGCATTCAACAGCGGGATTTCAAGGGCGAAGGGCGACATTATTATGCTGCTTGATGCGGACGACTATTGGCTTCCTGGAAAGGTCTCTCGTGTCCTCGGAGAATTTAATGCGCATCCGGGCGCGGGCATGGTGTACCACCGTTGGGTTGAACGTGAAATGGGATCCGGTCGCAGTTCGGATGCCGATTTTTCGTTGATCTCCGGGTTCGTTCCGTCTAGCGTCCGACAAGTTATGTCATTTAGCGGGCTTACGACGAGCTGCTTGGCGTTTCGCCGGAACGTGCTGGAGCAACTGTTACCGATTCCAGATAGCCTTACCATTCAGGCCGATGCCTATATCGGAACGCTGGCGACTTTCTTGACTCCGGTTGTCGGCCTCGATGAGCGTTTGGCGGTCTATCGCGTTCATAGCCGGAACCTTTATTCTAACTTGGGGGGCGATCTGGATCCTGTTCGGTTGCGGCGGCGCATTGCGACAAGGGAAGCCCTGGTAGATGGCTTGAGTGCATGGTTCAAGGAGCGTGGTTACAATACAAAGAGGGGCGCCGTTAGGGCAACGCTGCAACGTTGGGTGCTTCTGTCGGATAACGACAGGTTTAGACTTTCCCCGCCCGGGAGAATCACTTTCTTCTTGCATCTTCTAAGATACAATCGCCAATATCGGCCTCTAATTAAGCGCCGACTGCATCTCATTAACTATTTGAATGCTTTCGGCGCTCTAATTGTTGGATACAAATATTTCGGTTCTCTTGATGCTGCCCGCGAGCGGCTGGTTCGCTGGTTCCGGGGTGGGTTGTGATAAGCCTGTTTTCTACTCCAAAACCTTTCAACGGTCATCTCGATATTATCCAGCGCAATGCGATTCAAAGCTGGCGGCGTTTGCATCCTGACGTAGAGATTATCTTAGTAGGCGACGACGAGGGGACAACTGAGGTGTGCCAAGAGCTGGCTCTGACGCATATCAAGCATGTAAAGCGAAACCGGTTTGGCACGAAGTATTTGGCGAGTGTCTACGACCAAGCTCAGGAAGTAGCGAGGCACCGAATTCTGTGCCACGTCAATTGCGATATCGTGCTGATGTCCGACTTCTGGCGCGCGGTGCAGTTGATCTTGAGGTTCAAGGATCGGTTCTTAATGGCCGGGCAGCGGTGGGATGTCGATGTCGGCGCGGCCATAGATTTCGAAAGGCCGGATTGGGAATCCGAGGTTCAGCGGTTAGCTTTTAATACGAATCAGCAGAGGCCCCAGCAGTGGATCGATTATTTTGTTTTCCCAAAGGGGCTCTATCTGGGCAAGGTTCCAGAATTCGTGATCGGGCGACCTGGCTGGGATAATTGGCTGCTTTGGTATGCATCGTCATTGCGGGTCCCTGTGGTGGATGCGTCGAGGGTGGTTGCGGCGGTGCACCAGAACCACGATTACAGCTACCATCCCGAGGGCGAACAAGGGGTCTGGCACGGTGAGGAGGCCCAGGCCAATTATAAACTATTGAGGACCAAGGGAGATTACACGACCTTAGGAAATGCGTCGCATTTCATTGACACCGGTAAGGTTAGGAGGAACTATCGCCGCCTGCTGGTGATTGCGCGGAGCCATGTCGTCCGCTTTTTGTATTCGGCCTGGTTTAGTCTCTTGAATGTGACCAGACCCGTCCGAGCCCTTCTAGGGCTGCGGTCGAGGAAGTGGCGGGCTGATGGTAAGCGTCGGGTCGAGCAGGCGGTGGTCCTCGGTTGCGTTGCCGTGGCCATCTTGTGGTGGATATGGGAGGTCTTTAGCCGGGGCGAGGTGCCACCTGGCCGGGGTTGGTGACAACCCTGGGGCCCCCGGGGATCATCTGTTATTCCTTGCGATGAGGCCCCGACCGCTTTTGCAGTTCGGCCAGCACCAGTTATCTTGCTTGCTTGCTTGCTTGCTTGCTTGTTTGATCGACCTGAACTCATGGCTTGCACCGAAAAAGGCCGATCTTAGCTCCTAGGCATCGTTTTCGATGGCCATTGCATAGCCCTAGTAGAACCGGCCGCTTGAGCCACTCGGAAACTGCACCAGTTCGAACCAAATCGGAAGTCGCTTAACTCTGACGCGGCATGAGATCCCGAGCGATCGAAGGATGCGCGGGGTTGGTGTTTCGATTCAGCCATCGAACGGCCGCAAAAGCGCCTACGAAACACAGAATACCGGTGTTGGCAGCGGCTAATGTGAAGCCGCCGTCCACCGCCACCAGCGCGGCGTGAGCGGTGAGCCAGGGGACCAGTAGGAACAAGGCGCGTATCATGTGCGTTCCCGTGCGGTGGACCAGGCGCCCGCCGGCGGTGCCGGACGGCGGGAGGCGCGCGCCAATCGTGCGACTTTGATGATCAAGGTCACCACGGAAATCACCCCGCTAATCAGCAAAGAGACACGAACGGACTGGTTTATTAAATCGACAGTGCGGATTAAACCCGGCCCTGGAGTTCCCACTCCGTCGGCGAGGGCCACCCAGGCGTCGGCGCGCAGGAGGAAAAACACCATCACAAGCCCCGCGACCTGCGTGGCGATGTCGGAAATTGCGCGTAAACGCGTCCAACGCGGACGAATGAGATTGATAGCAGCGCGCACCATGCCCCACAACATCGCCGCCGTGATCGGCAAGTACATGTGCTGCCAAATCGGCGCGAGTTTTAAAAACGACGCGGCGCCCCAGAAGATCAGGAAGGGATGCCGCTGCACTTCCGAGAGCCAGAGCAGCGCTACAGAGGAAGCGACGATGAGGGACACTGACTCGAAACGCGAAACCTGCTGCGGGTCTCCAGCGGTTTTGCGTTGAATTTTCCTGTCGAAGCGGAAATCGAGGTGAACGCCTTCGGTCGCGCCGCGAAGATTCCAGCGGTCCGGATACTTCGTCAGGTGCTTATCGACCATGGCAAAGATAAAGGTGACGATGCCCGTCTGAATACAGAGTTGCATCATGCAAATCGAGAAAACGTCATGAAGGTGATTTTCTGGCCGCTGAAAACGAGCGCACAAAAAATGACAGCCACAATGATGAAGGTCAGACCTAGATTAAAGGAGAGGACCTTGATGTAAAACGGAAACAGCTCCGGGCCAATTAGCTGGCGGCCAAATGCCACGGTGCGATGATCCTGGCGGTAGCGAGCGGCCAGCCGAATCGGGTTGCCATGGCGTTTAAGAATGGCTTCCTGCTCGGCCGCGGTGAGCGGACGGGCGAGTTCGTTTTCCTTCCCTTCCATCTCCGAGCGAATGTCTTCTGAGAGTTCGCGGAGGATGTCGTCGCGCTGATCCGCCGGAAGATACGTTCCCACGGCTTTCAAGTAGCGATCCAGCAGGTCCATATCAGCGTCTCCTTACAGAAGTCCGTTAAGCGAAGCGTTGATGCTCTGCCACTCGACAAGCAGTTGCTTGAGTATTGCTTTGCCGTCGGGGGAGAGACGGTAAAAACGTTTATTGCGCTTTTCTTCTTCGCGCCATTCGCTGACCAGCAGACTCTGGGTTTCGAGCCGGCGCAGGAGGGGATACAAGGTGCCTTCATCAATGGCCATGCCCTGATCTGCGAGGGCCTTGCGGAGGGTATAGCCGTATTGTTCTTTGCGGAGCGCAGCCAGCACGGCGAGGACGAGCGAACCGCGGCGGAGCTCCAAGCGAAGATTTTCGAACAGTTCGAGGTGGCTGGTAGTGGGTGGCATATAGTGTACGACGCACACTGTATGATGTACAGTATAAAGAATCAAGCACTTTTTGGACTTTCGTCGGTCAGCTTGTGGCCTTGCCGCTATTTGTCCGGGGCAGCGTGATATGCTAGGCTCTCGGTTGTAAGAGCAGCCCGGCTGCATGCCACGCACGTTCCTGCGCCGCTGATGTTTTCTAGCTCGTGTCTCCGCCATTCAGGTGACCTTTGCGGGAGCGTCCGAGCGGGGTTTGCGCGCGCCGTGGCCAAAGGACCGGACCCTATGGCAGGCCAATCGGCAACCTCGAAAACTTCCACGGAAACGCGCGAAATTAAGCTCGCGCATTCGCCGGATTCTGACGATGCGTTTATGTTTTATGCCCTGGCGACCCACAAGCTGAACACGCCAGGTTACAAATACACGCACGTACTTTCTGACATTCAGACGCTGAACGATGCGGCGCTCACGGAGACATACGACGTTACCGCGCTGAGCTTTGCGGCGTATCCCGCACTACGCGACAAATACATCCTGCTCGATTGCGGGGCGAGCTTCGGCGAGAACTACGGGCCGATTGTGGTGGCGCCGCGGGCTATGAAGGGCCATGAAATCGCTGGGAAGCGCGTGGCGGTTCCGGGGCTGAAAACCACGGCGTATCTGACGCTCAAGCTGTTCGAGCCGAATTTCGAGGCGGTGGTGACGCCGTTCGATAA
>Ga0137398_10000481_pt1 | contig 14367 bp, 12 predicted proteins | sample czorhiz216metaG_FD_106659 | JGI IMG/M metagenome (GOLD analysis project Ga0137398, IMG submission 106659) | Vadose zone soil microbial communities from Angelo Coast Range Reserve, California, USA - czorhiz2.16 metaG | ecosystem: Environmental > Terrestrial > Soil > Vadose zone | place: USA...
CAGGGCGGATGACGAGATCTCCGCCTATCGGAAGGCCGCGATCCTCGATCCGGCATATGCCGATGTTCACCACAACCTGGGGCTCGCGCTGTTGAAGAGGGGGGGAGTGCAGGAAGGGGAGAGCGAGATGCGGCGGGCGCTCGCCATCGACCCGCGATACGCTCCGGCCTATCTCAATCTGGCGCGCTCTTTGCTCGAGAGAAACCAGACCTCCGAAGCGAAGACGCTGCTCGACCGGGCCAGCCACGAGCTCCCGTCAAATCCGGAGATCCCGGCCCTTCTCGGAGAAGCCCTTCTGCGAGGGGGTGATACCGGCGGGGCGATCAACGCCTATCGACGCTCGCTTGCGTTGAATCCCAACCAGCCCGAACTGCGCGGGAAGCTTCGCGCCATCGCGCCCGCGGCGTCGGAGGAGCCTCCGGCATCCGGGACGCACGACCAACGACGCATGAGGTGAAAAGCGTGACAGCGCGCCGCGTCGCCGCCGCCCTCACACTCGCAGCGGCTCTCCAATACCGCCTGCCCTCCGGAGCGGTGCCGGGCGCGGAGCTCGAGTCGTCGCTCGAGACCACGCTCGACCTGTTTCAGAGGATCGCCCGGTCCGATCTCGTGGTCCATGTGAAGACGCATGATGGGACCCTGCGCTACGCTGCGGTTGATGTTCTCGACACGCTCAAAGGGGCGGCGCCGGCGCCTCGCCTCCGAATCGCCTTCCGTGATTTCAACCTCCAAAGGCCTGCGGGGGTCAAGCCGATTATTTTCCCGAACGGACAGGAGGAGATCCTGTTCCTGGTTGCGCCCGCGCTCCCGGCGCGGAGAAAGCTCAAGGATCAGGACCTGTTCATTCTTCTGCGGGGCGCCGATGGCCGAATCAGTCTGCCGGCGGAAGGGAGCGGGGAAACGCTCGAGGCCGTCCGGCAACTGGCTTCCCTGACCGATCGAGATCCGACCAGTCAGATCGAAGGATTGACTCGGATGTTCGACGGCACGAACCTCATACTGATCGAAGCGGCACTCGACGAGATCGGCAGGCTGCACGCCGCGACCCCGAAGTACTACGGCCGTCTCATGCAGCTTCTTTCCAACCCTTCACCGGGGCTCAGAAGCCGTGCGCTCCATCTGATTGGATCGACCTTTCCGGCCCTTGAAGAGGGCCTGGACGACTCAACGCTGGTGGACCAACGAGACGCCATCCTGGCCGCGGTGCTGGAGCGCGCACGCAACGACCCTGACAATAACGTCCGCGCGGCGGCGGTGGCCGCGGTGGGTGCCTGGCCGAACCCCCGCGATGTGGAATCCGAGCTCCGGGCGATCGCGGCGCAGGATCCGGCTCAGGCGGTCCGATATGAGGCGGAGCGCGCATTGTTCCGATCCCATCCCCGCTGAGCCTACGTTCCGGTTCGAAGAAGAAGATAGAGGCCGGACCCGGCGAACAGAAGATTTGGGGCCCAGGCTGCCAAGAACGGGGGGATCGCTCCGATGGCACCCAGCGCGTTTGTGGTCGAAAAGGTCAAAATGAAGACCGCGACGAGGGCGAGCGCGATTCCGATGCCATAGAGCGAGCCTCGTCGCCCCATCCTGAAGCAGAAGGGGAGTCCGAGGACAACCATCGTCAGCGAGACCAGCGGGAAGGCGGTCTTGCCGTAGAGGTCCACCATGAGCTCCTGGACATCGTATCCGCGCTGGCGGAGGTCATGAACGAAGGTGCTGAGCTCCGAATAGGTCATCTGCTCTGGAGTCTTCCACTCTTTGATGAAATAGGCAGGGCCTTCGGGAAAGTTGAAGCGTTTCTCCGCGAACGTCTCAAACGACTCACGACCGCCCGCGAACTCCCGCACCCAGCCGTCCTTGAGGATCCAAGCTCCAGATGAAAAATTGGCCGTATGGGCGTAGATCCGCTCACGAACCGCGAAGCTGTCGGGATCCAGGAGATAGGCCGAGAATCCCTGAAAGGTACCTTGCCCGACCGTGGACAGCAGAGGAAGCGGCGAGGGGTTGTAGTTGCTGAAGTTGTACAATCGGCCTTCCTCCCCGAACACCCATCGACGCGAGCCCGGTTCGTAGCTCCGGGGACTCCTGCCCCGTATGGCATCGCGGATCTGATTCGCGCGGACATTCGCGTACGGCATCAGACGATCCTGGTTCACATACGCCACCGTGCTCAGGACGAGAGTCACCATCAGGACCGGGATCGCGAGGCGATAGATACTCGTCCCGCTTGCCTTGATCGCGGTGACTTCATTGAATTTGGACATGATCCCGAAGGTCATCAGAGTGGCCACCAGGCAGGACATCGGAAGAACCTGTGACATGATCCAGGGTCCCCGGAACTTCAGATAATTGAGTCCCAGGGAGATTGGGAAGTTATGCTCCACAAGATCGTCGAGAAGGTTTATGAATTCGTACACCGCGAACAGGCTGAATAGAGTGAGGAGACACCCTCCTAAGGTCATGGTGAATCTCGATAAGACGTACCTGTCGAGGGTGGTGCTGAAGATGAGGACGATCGCCACCAGACTCAGGGCGACGAGAAGGAACGGGCTGTAGGAGAATGAGAACAACCCGCCGACCAGGGCTATGAGACCGAATAGAATCAACCGAAGTCGTGAGGTCTGCTCCTTTCCAGGCCCCTCCGATGGGTCCAGGTCCGGTTCCGGATCCTGGCGGTCCGAAGCCCTTGTGCGCATGCCCATTTCCTTTTGATCCGTGGTGTCTTTCCGGAACGCCTCGTCCCGTCGACGGAGCGCGCGTAGCGCACGCTGCAGGCGGGCCGGGACGATCAGCGAGAGATGGAGCCCCTCGGAGCGCTCACGCATCAGGAAAAGCGTCATTCCGATGATCCCGAGAATGACGTTTCCTGCCCAGAGTCCGATGAAAGGGGAGAGCTTCCCCTGGCCGACGAGGTTCTCTCCGGTGCTTAAGAGAATCCAGTAAAAGATGGCGATACAGATGCTCAGGCTGAATCCCGAAGCCTTGCCTCCGCGACGATTCATGATCCCGAGCGGCATCCCGAGAAGAGCGAAAATGAACGAAGCGAACGGCATCGCAAATCGCTCGTGCATGACGCTCTGGATACCGCCGATCACCCGATCCCGAATGGCGGGATGAGGTATGGAGGCCGCCTGCACGATCGCCGCCGAAAGGTCCTTCAGGCTTTGTTCGCGGTAACTCTTTGGGGTCGGTTTGGAGAGGAGGCTGTCCTTGGTAGCCTTGAAGCTTTCGTCCGGCTCCTTGACGATCATCTGCCGTTCGAATTTGCTGAGTTGATAGCTCTGCGCGTCGCCCGGGGTGGTGCTATGGCTGGTTCCGTTCTCGAGGTAGAAGTGCGCGACCCCGTCACGACGGTCGTAATCGATCTGGGCCCGACGCGCTACCGTGACCAGCTCCTTGCCGTCATCGCCGCTTTGATGGATGAAGACTTTCTCCAGAAAATCGCCACCCTGGTGGACCTGATCGGCATACAGAAGCATTCCCGGGATCTCCTGAAAGAAGACCCTCGGCTTGATCTCCCGGCGCAGATCTGTGGAGTAGAGAAGATTGTTATAGACCTGCCGGCGCTTGTAGTTTGCTCCAGGTTCGATCTGAATAATCAGCAGCTCGCCGAGAGACCAGACGCCGATCCCGAGCGCCAGGACCGGAACGAGAAGCTTCCAGTAGCTCACGCCGCAGGCGCGTAGGGCAATCACCTCGCTGTCGGATGACATCCGTCCAATCCCGACAAGCACGCCAAGGAGAACGGCCATCGGGAGCGCCATGACAAGGACCCGCGGCATGTAGAGAAGCAGAATCAGCACGACGGTCCCGATCGGGAGGTCCTTCTTGACGGCCAGCTCCGCCAGCTCGAAAAGCGCATTCATGATGAAGACGAGAACGTAGATGGCGAGACCCAGAAGGGTCGGAGACAAGACCTCCCGGAAGACATACCTCCAGATCAAGTTTGGGGTCGGGAGCCTCATGGCTGTCGATAGTAGGCCGCGAAGGACCGCACGTCAACGCTCCTGATGCCGCCTGGTTGAAATCGTTCAACAACGGCCCGCAGCTTCATCCACAGCGCGTCCACAGGCGCGAATCCCGTCTCCATCAAGGGCGACAACGCCTCGTCCTGCAGTGTCCGATAAGATATCTTATGTAAACCTGGAAGCATGGACGAAGCGTAGCTCGGGCCGCCATCTTCCGGACGGAATAACAATGTCCTGGCTCCGTTATCTCTTGTCGTCGTCATTCGACCGTACGCTCGCTCTCTCGGTCGCCTGCCGTACGGTCAGTTCGGAATGACATGGGCAAGAGTAAATGTCGGCACGCCGACATCCTCCGTTTTAATGACCTGACCACACTTGTGGTCGGGCCGATCGGGCTTATTCAATGAGGCGGGTTGTGAATCCGGAGAGGCTGATTTACGAACGTCCGAGCTGATCCAGAAGCTCGCGAAGGGTTTGGATGATCTCATCCTTCGAAACTTCGGAGCGTCGGAATTTCAGGTTCAGTGAGAACTTATTGTCGGGGGGACGAAAATGAAAAACGAATCCCCTCGGACGACCAGGCCCCTTCTTCTCATCGTGCTTCAGCTTCCGCACCTCATCGCGCGTGAGCCCCGAACGTCCGATCTCATCAATCATCTTCGCCATCAGATCGTGGTTCGCCTGACGCGCGATCTGCAGGAGAGTCGACCTGGCCGTGATTCCGGATTCGCGGCAGATATCTCTCAACTCCACCGGAATATTGTTGAGGGTAAGAGTCTCGGTTACCGAGGTCCTGGACTTGCCGAGCTTGGTGGCGATCTCCTCATGGGTGTAGAGAAACTTCTGTCCCAGTCGCTGAAAGCCATCCGCTTCTTCGAAAGGGCTCAGGTCGCGGCGCTGAAGGTTTTCGATAAGACTGATCTCGAGGACTCCCCTGTCGTCGACATCGATCTCGATGCATGGGATCTGGGAGAGCCCTGCTTCTACCGAGGCACGGTAGCGACGTTCACCAGCGATGATTTGAAATTTCTCCCCGGATTGCCGGACCAGGACCGGCTCGAGAACTCCCTTCTCCTTAATGGAAGAGACAAGGTCGGCCATATCGCCAAAGGACCGACGAGGCTGATCCGGGTTGGGAATCAATTCATCGAGAGGGATCATCCTCCCGACCGAAGTGCCCTGACCTGAGGTGAGATGATCTACAAAGTGAAAATCATGGCGCATCCGGCGGTTAGCCGGCAGTCCCTTCTGTTTAGACACGTCCAATGACCTCTTCTGAAAGCTTGTAATATTGGAGGGCGCCGCTCGAGTGAGGAGCGAAGCTGAAGATCGATTCTTTATAAGCAGGGCTCTCCTCGAGACGTACGCTTCTGGAGATAATGGTTCGGAACACCTTGGCCCCGAACACTTCCTTGATATGGTTTCGGATATCTCTGCCGAGAAGGGTCCGCTTGTCGTGAATTGTGATCACGACGCCGAGAAATTCGAGCGATGGATTGGGCCGGGCCTTGATCTTCTCGACCGTCTCGAGGAGATCATCGGTTCCTTCCAGGGCGAAGTAGGAGGATTGAATCGGGACGAGCAGATGGGTCGACGCGACGAGAGCATTGACGGTTAGCAGTCCAAGCGTAGGCGGAGTGTCGATCACGACGTACTTGTAGTCGGGCGTGACCGATGTGAGACGATCCTTCAGGCGAAAGTGACTGTCGATATCTCCGAGCAGCTTCCCTTCAAATTTTGCCAGGCTGATACGTGCGGGGATGACATCGAGATTCTTGATGTTTGTTTTGTGGACGGCATCCTTAATCGTCTTCCCCGGCTCGACGAGAACATCGTAGACCGAGGCCTGGAGCTGCTCCGGGTCGAGGAACGAAAGGGTGGCATTTCCCTGTGGGTCGAGATCGATCAGGAGCGTCTTGAAGCCGCGCTGGGCGAGGGCTGCCGCCAAGTTGATCGCAGTCGTCGTCTTGCCGACACCGCCCTTCTGATTGGCGATGGCGAGGATCAAGGTCGGCGCCTCTCCGCGTATGGTGCTCGATTCGGAAATCTATCAGCAGCAACGAAATGCGGCGCGGATCTAAGGATGAGCGCCGAGTCGCTGTCTTATATCTAAAGTAGCAACCTGGTGTCAAGACGACGGCTGGTCAAAGATCCGGAGGATACACTATAAGTTATTTATTATCAACAAGTTACGATTATATCCGGCCGACTACATCTCGTACTTCCCCATTTCGTCGGGGTCGAGATTTTCCAGCCACTTGCGGATTCGCTCCGATTCACCCGCATCCTTCGTGAGGTCGGTGTTCTTGGCCTTCTCGATGACTTCGGTGTTGACGAAGATGGGCGAGCCGGTCCGGAGGGCGAGCGCGATGGCGTCGCTCGGACGCGAATCGATCGGCAGCGATCGCCCGCTGTGGTTGATAAAGATGAGCGCGTAGAAGGTGTTTTCCTTCAGGTCGGTGATGACGATTTTCTCGACCGTCGCCTCCAGTCCGCTGATGGTACTTTTGAGCAGGTCGTGGGTCATCGGGCGGGGCGTCACGATCTTCTCGATCTGAAGAGCGATGGCGTTGGCCTCGAAGATGCCTACCCAGATCGGGAGAACGGCCGAGCTCGCAGGATCCCGTAGAATGATGATCGGCATATTGGTGATGGGATCGATCATCAATCCCTTGATCTTCATCTCCAGTTCCATATCGCCGCCCTCGATGCCGCCGATTCCTCTCGGTGGCGTTCTTTTATAGCCTGCCGGTCGGAGCGAGTCAAGCGACCTCGGCCTCGGAGATCGGCTCGCCGGCGAACGAATGACCATGCGCGCGCACGATGCGCGTCTTGATGAACCGACCGACCGACCCGGAGTCGGTCGTCACATGCACGATTCGGTTGCACCGGGTTCTCCCCTTCCAGGCGGGCAGGCCGTCGAGGCGGCTCGGCGCGTCGAGGAGGAGGTCGAAAGTCCGGCCGATGAGCGCCTGATTGCGCCGCTGCTGAATTGATTCCTGAAGGGCGAAGAGTCGGGCAAGACGCTCCTGCTTGACGTCGTCCGGGAGGGCCTCTTCGAAATCCGCGGCCGGTGTGCCGGGTCGCGGCGAAAAGGTGAATGCGTAGATTTGATCGAACTCGACCTGGAGCACGAGATCGAGCGTCTGCGTGAACTCGTCCTCGGTCTCCCCCGGGAAGCCGACGATGAGATCGGTGCTCAGGGCGATGTCCGGGATCATCCGCCGGAGGAGGGCGATCTTGTCCTGGTAGAGGGCCCGCGTATACCCGCGGCGCATGCGCTGCAGGACGCGATCGGATCCGGACTGGACCGGAAGGTGAAGATGGTTGCAGACCGACGGCACATCGCGCATCGCGTTCATGATGGAACGCTTGAGGTGGCCGGGATGGGACGTCGTGAAGCGCAGTCGCCGGACACCGGGCACGCGATCGGCCATGCGAAGCAGGGACGAGAGGTCATCGATGCCGTGGTGGTAGGCGTTGACGTTTTGACCAAGGAATTCGACCTCGTGGTACCCCTGTCCCGTCAGGGTGCGGACCTCCGAGAGGATCTCGGCAGCGGATCGGTACACCTCCCGGCCTCTCGTGTACGGCACGATGCAATAGGTGCACGACTTGTTGCACCCTTCCATGACCGTGACGTACGCGCGCGGGCCGCTCTGCCGCACCACGGGCCCGGCGTCCGAGACGAACGGTTCATCGTCCCGGATCAGGCCGATCGATCGGCCATCCCGCCGCGCCTGGTCGAGCAGTGCCGAGAGCTGGCTCAGCGATCGAGGGCCCATCACGAGATCGACGTAAGGCGCGCGGCGGAAGATCGACTCCCCTTCCTGCTGCGCCACGCATCCGCAGACGCCGAGCAGGAGGTCGGGATTCGTCCGTTTCAGAGGGCGCAGCTGACCGAGCCGGGAGAAGATCTTCTCGGCGGCCTTTTCGCGAATGCTGCAGGTGTTCAGAAGGATGAGGTCGGCCTGTTCGGGACTCGGTGCCGGGAGATAGCCGAGCGCGGAAAGCATCCCGGAGATTTTCTCCGAGTCATGGATGTTCATTTGACAACCCCAGGTCTCGATGAGAAATCGTTTCATCGTCGCCTCTTCGTCGTCTTGCGCGGGCTCCGGCGCGGTCCGTCCCCTGCCATGTGAGGTCGGAGACGTCGGTAGCTGTCGGGCAACCCCTCGGGTATGACCCTCGTGTTGTGGACCACCGACATGAAATTGGTGTCGCCGTCCCAGCGTGGCACCAGGTGAAGGTGGAAATGCCCCTCGATCCCGGCTCCGGCGCTCTTCCCGAGGTTCATGCCCAGGTTGATCCCGGACGGCCTGTAAACGGTGCGCAGCGCCATCTCGCAGCGTACCGCCATCTCCATCATCTCGTGAAGGGTCTCCCGCGGCGCGTCGCGCAGCGTGCCCAGGTGCGCATTCGGCACGATCATCAGATGACCGTTGTTGTAGGGGTACTTATTCAGGATGACGAAGAGGCTCGAACCGCGCGCGAGGACGAGATTGGAGCGGTCGGCCCGCCCGCGGACGGCATGACAGAAGACGCAGCCCGCAATTTTCTTGCCGGACGCCACATAGCGCAGACGCCACGGACTGAAGAGCTTTTCCATGTGGGCCTGAGAAAGTTCGGGCCTCGAGTGGCTCCCGGCTTCAACGCTCCCCGCCCGAGGACGTCGACGATGAGGCGGTCTTCGCTTCGGCCAGGCTTCCGCCCGAGGTGTTAATCAACTCTTTGAGCTCCTTGCCGGGCTTGAAGTAGGGGATCCGCTTGGCCGGCACATCGACTTTATCGCCTGTCTTGGGATTCCGGCCTTGACGCGATCGCCGCTGACGAATCCGGAAGCTCCCGAAGCCCCGGAGCTCGATCTTCTCGTCCTTTTGCAGGGCGTCAACGATCGAGTCGAAGACGGTGTTGACGATGATCTCCGAGTGCTTCTTGGTGAGCTCGGAGACCCGCGCCACTTCCTCCACCAGCTCGGCCTTGGTCATGAACGCGCTCCCGGTCCCGCAACCGGCGGCCAGGAGGTCGCCGGGTTGATGGTGCTTGGTCGCTATTCGTCGTCGCCATCCTCGAAGGCGTCGCGGCCGCGCTTGCGCTTGTCTTCGCGCTGGCGGCGGCCGGTCGTGTCCCTGATCGCCTCGCCCAGATTCACCCCGCCGCCACCCTGAGAGCGCATGTAGGTCCGGAGATCCTCGCGGTTCTGGTCATGGAGCCCCGCCTTGATGGATAGACCGATCTTCTGCTCGGCGATATCCATTTTGATGATCTTGGCGGTGACCGCCTCGTCCAGCGCCAGCTTGTCGGCCGGCTTCTCGACGCGCTCCTCGGCGATCTCCGACACATGGACCAGGCCCTCGATCCCTTCCTGGATCTCGACGAAGGCGCCGAAGTCGGTCAACCGCACCACGCGACCGGTGACCGAATCGCCGATGACGTGGTTCTTGAAGAACTCTTCCCAGATATTGGGCTGCAGCTGCTTGATGCCGAGCGACAGGCGCTGGTTCTCCGATTCGATCTTGAGGATCACCGCCTCGACGTCGTCGCCCTTCTTGAGCATCTCGGAGGGGTGTTTGAGGCGCTTGGTCCAGGACATGTCGGAGATATGCACCAGCCCGTCGATCCCCTCCTCGACCTCGATGAAGGCCCCGAAGTCGGTGAGGTTCCGGACCTTCCCGACGATGCGGTCGCCCTCGTGATATTTCTCGCTGATCGTCTGCCAGGGGTTCGGCTCGGTCTGTCGGAGACCGAGGGAGAGACGGCGAGCGGTCTTGTCGACGTCGAGCACGACCGCCTCGACCGTATCTCCGACCGCCAGCACTTTCGAGGGGTGCTTGACGCGCTTGGTCCAGGACATCTCGGAGACGTGGATGAGCCCCTCGACGCCCGGCTCGAGCTCAATGAAAGCGCCGTAGTCCGTCAGGCTGACCACTTTCCCATGCACCCGCGATTCGCGCGGATACTTTTCTTCGACTTTCTCCCAAGGGTCGGAAGACCGCTGCTTGTAGCCGAGGGAGACGCGCTCCTTCTCCGAATCGAATTTCAGGACCACGACCTCGGCCTCGTCACCCACGACGAACAGCTCGCTCGGATGGTTGATGCGGCCCCAGGACATGTCCGTCTTGTGGAGGAGGCCGTCGATGCCGCCCAGATCGATGAAGGCGCCGTACTCGGTGATGTTCTTCACCAGCCCCCGCACGATCTTCCCTTCGGTGAGCCCGCCGAGCGTCAGCCGCTTCTTCTGGGCGTTCTCCTCTTCGAGGACCGCCTTGCGGGAGAGCACGATGTTGCCGCGCTTGCGGTTCACCTTGATGACCCGCATCTGCAGCTCTTTCCCCTTCAGAGCGTCCAGGTTCCGGACCGGCCGGATATCGACCAGCGACCCGGGCAGGAAGGCCCGAACGCCGATGTCGACCGCGAGGCCCCCCTTGATCCGCTCCTTGACGATGCCGGTGACCGGGCGGCTGTCGGCGTAGGCACGCTCGACCTCCTCCCAGATCTTCATTTTCTCCGCCTTCTCCTTGGAGAGGACGACATACCCGTCCCGATTCTCCGTTTTCTCCAGGAGGACGTCGATCTCGTCGCCGACGTTCACATGAGGCTTGCCGTCGGGACCCCGGAACTCGTCCAGGTCGATGATCCCTTCGGACTTGTAGCCGACGTCGACGATGACCTCGTTGCTGCCGACACGGAGCACGCGACCCCGGACCACCTCCCCTTCCGCCAGCGTTCGCAGCGACTGGTCGTACATGTCCAGCATGTCGCGATACTCACCGTCGGAGAGCTCGGTGTCGACACCGGCCATCGGCCTGAGGGGCTGCGTTCGCTTTGGTTTGGGAGATGGGGACGAGCTCTGGGGATTTACGTCGAGCTGTCCAAGAGTGGGGTTATCCTTCATTTTCTGTACATCCATGCAGGCAAAAGCCTCCTTTTCAGCGGACCCGAGCCCATCAGGCGCCCCGACAATCCGACTCCCCCTGACCGGTCAGCCATCGCTCACCTATCGAACAGTCAGGGAACGGCGACCTCCCATGGCGGGGTGACGGAACTATACAAACCAGACCCGGTTCTGTCAATAAGAAAAACTTTGTTTTCATTAGATTACGGGTCCCCGACGGTCCCGACGGGCCCGCTTTCAGAGCGTAAAGACCGGTCCAGAGCGGACAAAAACCTGTCAATCTCCTCCCTGGTGCCCACGGAGACGCGCACTCCGTCCTGGTACCCATACACCTCCATCGGCCGGACGATGACCCCCTGACGGAGGAGCTTTCGGTATAGCTCCAGACCAGGAAGCCGGGTGCGTATCAGGACAAAGTTGGCGACGGTCGGCACGAATTCAATCGATCGCCGTCGCAACTGATCCTGGAGGTGCCGCACCCCGGCCGCGTTCTCGGCGCGCGAACGCTCGATGTGGCCGCTATCGTCCAGGGCGGCGAGCGCCGCCGCCTGTGCGGTGATCGAGGTGTTGAACGGCGAGCGGACCAGGTCGAGAGCACCGGCAACCTCCCGGGGCGCCAGGGCGAAGCCGATCCTGATGCCTGCCAAGCCATGGATCTTCGAAAAGGTTCTCAGGAGGACGAGATTTCGACCTTCCCGGAAGTAACCGATTCCCTCGGCGCAGTCGGCTCCATCGACGTAGTCGAGGTAGGCTTCGTCGAGGATCGCCAGAACGTGGCCGGGGAGGCGGTCAAGAAAGCGCTCCATCGCCGCACGCGTGACGCAGGTCCCGGTCGGATTGTTCGGATTGGCGATGTAGACGAGCGCGGTCGTGGAGGTGCAGGCCGAGGCCATCGCATCGAGGTCATGGCGATGATCCCGCAGCGGCACGATCGTCAGAGGAGCCGACATCGCCCGCACGGCGGTCCGATAGACGATGAAGGCCTGGTCGGCCATGACCGCCCCTGCGCCGGCAACGAGAAAGGTCTTCGCAAGGAGCTCAACCAGCTCCGTCGATCCATTCCCGAGGACCACCTCCGCCACCGAAACTCCATGCCGGGCCGCCAGCGCCTCGCGCAGGGCCCGCCCGCTGCCGTCGGGGTAGCGATGCGCCCGGACGGCCGCGTCGCGGATCGCCGCGACGGCGCGGGGCGAGGGGCCGAGCGGGTTCTCGTTGCTCGCCAGCTTTACGGCATCGCGGATGCCGAGCTCGCGCTCGACGTCTTCGATCGGCGTGCCGGGGACGTAGGGCGTCAGCTCGCGCAGGTGCCCGGGGATCCGGATCGTCATGGCTTCCCCCGAAGGCGAAGGATCTCCGTATCGGTGAGTCTCCGGAACTGGCCCGGCTTGAGGTTGCGGTCGGAGATCGAGCCGATGGCGATCCTGCGCAGCTTCAGAACGGGATGACCGAGCCTCTCGAAGATCCGCCGGATCTGGTTCTTGCGGCCCTCGTGGAGGGTCATCTCGATCCAGGTGTGCGTCTGGGAGGAGACGCGGCGCACCTCGGCCGGCCGGCTCTTCCGTCCCTCGAGAACGATCCCGCGGCGCGCGGCGTCGAGGGCGGCGGGGGGGATCTGCCCCTTGACCTTGACCCGGTAGATCTTCGGAATGTGGTTCGAAGGGTGGGTCAGGCGGTTCGCGAGATCGCCGTCGTTGGTGAGGATCAGCAGTCCCTCGCTGTTCCAGTCGAGGCGACCCACCGGGAAGACCCGTTCGCGGACCCCGCGCAGCAGCTCGAGCACCGTCGGGCGCCCCTCGGGATCGGAGGCGGTCGTGATGAATCCCCGCGGCTTGAAGAGCAGGTAGGCGACGCGGTGGCTCTCCGGGCGAACCCGGCGGCCGTCGACCCGCACGACATCGCGCTCCGGGTCGACTCGCGTCCCGAGAAGGGTCACCGTCCGACCGTTGACCTCCACGCGGCCGCCCTGAATGATCTTCTCGGACTCCCGCCGGGAGGCGATGCCGGCCGAGGCCAGGAACTTCTGCAGGCGGACTCCGTCCTCGGCTTCAGGAGTCGTCGCCGTCGTCCTCCCTCTCGGCTTCATCCTCGTCGTCCTCCCCGACCTCGTCGTCCCCATTTCCCGCATCGCGACCATTCCCCTCCTCGAAGGCCGGGGTCTCTTCGGGGGCCGAAGCCATGGACGAGAGAACTTCCCCGAACTCCTCCATGCTCGGCAGGTCGGTGAGCGAGTTCAAGCCGAAATGGGTCAGGAACTCGCGCGTCGTGCCGTAGAGGATCGGCTTGCCCACCACCTTCTTGCGCCCGAGCGTGCGGACGAGCTTCTTCTCGAGCAGGTTCTGCAGCACGCCGCTCGGGTCGGTGCCGCGGAGCGACTGGATCTCCGGGGTGGTGATCGGCTGACGATAGGCGACGATCGCCAGCGTCTCCACCGCGGCTGGCGACAGGCGCCGGCGGTTTCTTGAACGGAACAACGCCCGGACCCATTCGCCGAGATCCCCCTTGGTCGTCATCCTGAACCCGCCGGCGATCCGAACCACCTGAAGCCCCCGATGGGCGTGCGCGCAGGTCCGTTCCAGCTGTTCGATCGCGGCATGAAGCTGCTCTTCGGGAACGTCGGGAAGAAGCTCGGTCAGCTCCCGGAGGCTGAGCGGCTCCTCCGCGGCGAAAATAAGGGCTTCGATGACGGCGTGCAGGCGCGCCTCGTCGGCGGGCGGAGCGGGAAGATCAGGCATGGACGGGACTCTCCGGGTTCACCGAGACGGGCGGCGCCTCGTCCGTCAGAATGATCATGATGTCCTCGTGATGGTGGCTCTGAATCGCGCGCGCCAGCCGCAGCCGCATGACCTCGAGCAGGGCGAGGAAGGTCAGGATGCAGGTCAGCCGGTCCGTGGCGTCGGCGAACAGGGCGCGGAAGCCCACGCGTCGATCGCGCTGCAGGGTCTCGATCAACCAGTTCATCCGCTCCACGAGCGTGATCCGCTCGCGCACGATGCGCTTCTCCTCCCGATCGCCGAGGCGGCCCAGGATCGATTTGAAGGCCCGCAAGAGGGTGAAGAGATCGGCGTCGAGACCCTGTTCGTCGGCGTACTCGGCGATGGTCGCCGCCGGGCGCGAGAACACCAGCTCCATGACCGCTTCTCTTTCCTGAAGATGCTCGGCCGCGACCTTGACGCTCCGGCGCTCGCCGGCCGGCCTTTGGGCGGAAGGACTCTCCTCGGCCGCAGGGTCGGTGGCGAACGGGTCGGGGGGCAGGAGACGGCGGGACTTCATATGGATGAGCGCCGCGACCAGAACGAGCCCCTCCCCCGCGGCCTCGAGATCGGCGCAGCGGGCCAGCTCGACGTAGGCGTCGTACTGACGGGCGACCTCGGCCATCGGAACGCCGGAAAGATCGATCCCTTCCGTCCGCGCCAGATGCAGGAGCGCTTCGAGCGGGCCCTTAAAGTCGCCGATCGTCAACCGCAGCGACCCGGCGCCGGGCGGACCGGCCGGCTCGGTCGGCGGCGCGACGTC
>Ga0137398_10000482_pt1 | contig 14362 bp, 10 predicted proteins | sample czorhiz216metaG_FD_106659 | JGI IMG/M metagenome (GOLD analysis project Ga0137398, IMG submission 106659) | Vadose zone soil microbial communities from Angelo Coast Range Reserve, California, USA - czorhiz2.16 metaG | ecosystem: Environmental > Terrestrial > Soil > Vadose zone | place: USA...
CGTTCGCCAAGTCGCTGAAAAAAATTCTCCGCGAGCTATGCGAATCCTGAACGTTACGCAGAGCTATTACCCTTTTCTGGAATTTGGCGGGCCACCGGTGAAAGTGCGAGCGCTTTCCGAGGCCATGGCCAAGCGCGGCCATCAGGTGACGGTGTTGACCGCGGACTGGGGGCTGGAATCACGCCGGTCTATAGAAGCCGAGGAGAGCAATAAGGAACGCAGCGAATTTGGCTGGCAGGTGGAAACAAAGGGCGTGCAAGCGATTTACCTTCCTACGTGGCTGCGTTTTCGCGCGCTGAGCTGGAATCCCGGGATTAGACGATTTTGCCGGGCAAGGTTGTGGAATTTCGATGTCGCACATATTTTCGGTTTGTACGATTTCCTCGGTCCGGGGGTGGCCAAGGCTTGTCGGGAAAGCGGAACACCATACGTGGTGGAACCGATCGGAATGTTTGTACCAATCGTGAGGAATTTCCGACTGAAACGAATGTATCATGCGGTGTTAGGTCAACCCATGCTGAGCGGCACGCGCGCAATCGTGGCCACGTCGCAACAAGAAGTCGCGGAACTGTGCGGCGCGGGGGTGGCGCGAGAAAAAATCGTGGTGCGTCGGAACGGCGTCGCAGCGCCGGAAGCGCCACCGGAGCGCGGAAAATTCCGGGCGGCCCACGGCATTGCAGACGAAGCGAAACTAATTCTGTTTCTCGGGCGTCTGTCGGAAAAGAAAAGCCCTGGTCTCCTGTTGCAGGCGTTTGCGATGATTTCGCGGGGAGAGCGTGGTGGGAACCTGCGGCTGGTATTCGCAGGCCCCGATGAAGGATTGGAAAAAGTTTTGGTGCAAAGCGCGGAGCGCTTGGGAGTTGCGTCACGGGTGCTTTTCTGCGGTGCACTGTTCGGTGAGGCAAAGTGGGCCGCGTATCGCGATGCGGATGTATTCGTGCTGCCTTCGCAGAATGAAAATTTCGGAAACAGCGCGGCGGAGGCGATTGCCGCGGGCACTCCCGTAATTGTCACGGATCGGTGCGGAATCGCGCCGCTGCTGGAAAATGTAGCCGGGCTGGTTGTGGCCCACGAAGCCGCCGCGATTGCGCGCGGCCTCGAACGGCTGCTGTTCGAGCCGGGGCTGCATTCCCGATTGGCGGAAGGCTGCCGCACAGTTGTTGGGGGTCTTGATTGGGACCGGCCTGCTCACGAAATGGAAGTGTTGTACGCGCGGCTTGCGGACAAACGCCAAGGGCGCACGGCCAGAACTGAGAGATGAGGCTTGGCAGCTAGCGGACACCCAGTGTTTCGCGGAATTTGGTGGAGTACGAATTTTCTTCTCATCCTGGCGGTTCTCGGATTGATCTACACCGGGGGTTGGGAGTACTCCACTCGGCGGTATCTCGACGGGTTTTCTGACGCCATTGTGCCGGATTCTGAATCTCCGGAACGGCAAGTGCTGGCCATTCTGGAGTGGATGCGCAACGGTCCGCCGCGGCCGGTGGCGCCGGATCCGTCGGCATTGCCCACGCGCGATCCGCAGACGACCCTGAATTACCGGGAACTGCTCTCCGTGTGCGGGACAGGAACGAATGCCTTCCTGAATCTGGCGCGCAGCAACGGCTTGAGAGCGCGGCGCTTGTTGCTGCTGAGCCCGGACCGCACGGCCAAGCACGTGGTGGCGGAAGTATTAATTGACGGGCGGTGGGTAGTTGTCGATCCGGCGTATCATGTGTTGCTGCGCGATGCCCGGGGGCACCTGCTTACCAGAAGTGAGCTACGCGATCCATTGGTCTTTGCCCAGGCAACCGGCGCGATACCTAACTACTCCAAGGAATACAGCTACGAGCGTGTCGCGCACGTGCGTCTGGCGCGCTTGCCGATGGAAGGGTTTCACTTGCGGCAGCTTCTGGAACGCGTGTCGCCGAACTGGGAGGAAGCGGCGGACTGGAGCCTGCTGCTCGAGCGCGAATCATTTTTTGCATTGTGCGTGGCCGTGGTGATGACGGTCTTCTTTGTTCTGGTCCGCATTTTGCTGGGCTGGTCCGCGGACAAACACTTAAAAATCCAGCGCTTCCGTTTGCGCGCACAATTCCAGCGCGCCGGTTCCGCATTTTTTCACGTTCCGGAGATCAAGTAAGAGCGTGTGCGGCATCTGCGGGATCGCGTTCGCCAACCGCACCAGCGAGGCGGAGTCTCGCGTGAGGGCCATGACCGCGGCGCTGAAGCATCGCGGTCCAGACGACGAGGGCTTTCTGGTAAATGAGAGCCGCGCGCCGGGATTGGCGCTGGGCATGCGCCGCCTCAGCATCATCGATCTCAAAACAGGCCAGCAACCGGTTTGGAACGAAACGCGGGATGTCGCCGTCATTTTCAACGGCGAGCTCTACAACTATCGGGAGTTGCGCGAACGCCTGATCCGCTCCAGGCACCGGTTCACTACAGAATCCGACACAGAAATTCTGGTTCACGCCTGGGAAGAATGGGGCGAGGACTGCCTGGAAGAATTGCGCGGAATGTTTGCCTTGGCGCTGCTGGATTTCCGAAAGCGCTACGCTATCGCACCCTTGTTGTTTCTGGCGCGTGATCCGCTGGGAATCAAGCCGCTGTACTACACGCAGACCGCGGATGGCTTCGCATTTGCGTCTGAGGTGCGCGCGCTCATCGCCGGCGGAGTGGCGGGGAAGACGCTTTCGCAGGACGCGCTCACTTCGTATTTGCTCTTCGGCAGCGTTTCGGAACCGGTGACCGTACTAGAGGGCGTGTTCTCCCTGCCACCGGGGCACCGAATGCTGCTGTATGTTCCGGAACGGCGGCGAACGCCGCGCGCGCGAGCTTGGTGGGATGCCACACGAGGAGCTGGGGCGCAAGAAGCGCGCAAACAGACGGATGTGTCTTCGGCCGCGAAGCGTTTGCGGCCGTTGCTGGAAGACGCCGTTCGGGCGCACCTGATTGCGGATGTTCCGGTGGGATTATTTCTATCGAGCGGACTGGATTCCGGCGCGATAGCGGCGCTAGCGACTCGTGCGCAGCAAAAGATTCGGAGTTTCACGCTTACATTTCCGGGAACTGCTTACGACGAAGGGCCGCTGGCTAGCGTTGTGGCGAAACACTGCGGGACCGAGCACACCGAGGTCCCGCTGAATGGCGGCGCGATTCTGTCGCGCCTGGACGAAGCGGTGGCGGCACTCGATCAACCGAGCATGGACGGCATCAACACCTATTTCGTATCGTGGGCGGCGCGGCAAGTGGGATTGAAAGTCGCGCTATCGGGGCTGGGCGGCGACGAACTCTTTGGTGGTTATCCCACGTTTGTGGATGCCCCGCGGCTGGCCAAACTGATGCGACTGGCGTGGTTTGTGCCGCGGCCACTGCGGCGGACTTTGGCACCTTTGCTGCGCGCGGCGATCGCGAGGCAGAGTTCACCGGACGCGGCACGCAAAGCGGTCGCTGCCTGGATGTCGCCGGACGCGTTGCCGCACGCCTATTATTTTTCTCGCGCATTATTCCCGTCTACAGAGCTGCGGCGGCTAACCGAGCCGCGCTTCCGGCCGAGCACCGTGGGCGCCGATGGGGTGACGCTCGAGCCCACGTGGCTCGGATGGCTGGAAGGCAGCGCGGATGCTGCGCGCAAGCTCGAGACGAGTGCGGGAATTTCGTGGCTGGAACTGCGCAGCTATATGGCCAGCACGCTGCTGCGCGACACGGACTCGGTGAGCATGGCGCGTTCGTTGGAGGTGCGCGTTCCGCTGTTGGATACACCGCTGGTTGTCTTTGTGGGAGCGCTGAGGGATGCGGCGCGGCTGCGAACCGGAAAACCGAAGGCTTTGCTTGTCGAAGCGGTGGGTGACTTGCTGCCGCCGGAAATTCTTTCGCGGCGCAAGCGCACGTTTACGTTGCCTTGGGCGGAATGGCTGCGGGGTTCGCTGCGCGGGCGGATGGAGGCCAGCTTCAGCAATCTTGCTCCGGCGTTGACGCCGTGTTTGCATTTGGCGGGAGTGCGCCAGGTTTGGACAGAGTTTTTGGCCGGGAGGACTTCGTGGTCGCGGGCTTGGTCGCTTTACGTGCTTAATGAATGGTGCCGGAAACATCTTTAGCGCAGAGACCCGGAAGAAAAGGGTGCGGAAAAAAGTGGATGTGGCCAGCTGGCGCGTAGCGGTGCTGCGCCCCCACGTTGCTGTACACTGATTCGACCGCATGAATATTTTGGGCATTAATGCGTATCACGGGAACGCGTCGGCGGCCGTGGTGTGCGATGGCACGCTGGTGGCGGCGGTGGAAGAAGAGCGCTTCAATCGCGTGAAGTATGCGGCGGGATTTCCGGCGCGAGCGATTGCCTATTGCCTCACAGAAGCCGGCCTAGGACTGGAGAACATCGACCACGTGGCAGTGCCGCGCAATCCGTATGCGCGGCTGGGCACCAAACTTTTCTATGCGCTGCGCATGCCTTCGTTTGCGCGAAATCGCCTCAAGGTGCTTGCGAAATTTACGGGCATTCGGGAAGCGCTGGCGCAAGCGTTCCATGCTGACCCCGCGAAGATTTTCGCACAATTCCACCGCATCGAGCACCACCAGGCGCACTTGGCGAGCGCTTTCTTCGTGTCCCCGTTTGAAAGCGCGGCGCTGCTCTCAGCCGACGGGCTGGGTGATTTTGCGAGCACGATGTGGGGAACCGGGCGTGGCGGTCGGATGGAGGTTGATGCAGCCATCGCGTTTCCTCATTCGCTGGGACTCTATTACACCGCGGTGTCGCAATATCTGGGGTTCCCGAGGTTTGGCGATGAGTACAAGGTGATGGGGCTCGCGGCCTACGGCCAGGCCACGCAGATGGAAGCGTTTCGCGACATCGTGCGATTCGACGCGAACGGCCGCGAGAATGGATTCCAGCTGGGGCTGGATTATTTTGTGCACCATCTGAGCGGGCCCGAAATGAGCTGGGCGGAAGCGGACAAGACACCGACGCTCGGGAAATTATTTTCGCAAAAGATGGCGGAGCGACTCGGTCCGGCGCGAGGGCCCGAGGAATCGCTGGAGTCCCGGCATCGAGATTTGGCGGCGTCGCTGCAAGCGCGGCTTGAGGAGGTTTATCTCGGCATGCTGGGGAAGCTTGCAAAGCGCAGCGGTTTGAAATCGGTGTGTTTGGCAGGCGGCGTGGCGTTTAATTGCGTCGCGAATGGAAAGATCTTTGACTGCACGCCATTCGAGAACGTGTACGTGCACCCTGCTGCAGGGGACGCGGGATTGGCGGTGGGCGCCGCTTATTATGTTTGGCATCAGATATTGGGGAAGCCGCGCTCATTTGTGATGGACCATGCGTACTGGGGGCCGGGATATTCGGCGCAGGAGATTCGCTCGGCGATTGGCGCCAGCAACGTGCGCCGCCAGGCCTGCGGCATCATGGAGTTGACTGAAGAAGAGTTGACGCGGCGCGCGGCGCAGATGATCGCCGACGGGAAAATATTAGGATGGTTTCAAGGACGCGCGGAATGGGGCCCGCGGGCGCTCGGGAACCGCAGCATTGTGGCCGACCCGAGGCGTGCGGATATGAAAGACATCTTGAACCACAGGATCAAGCACCGCGAAATTTTCCGGCCGTTTGCGCCGTCGATACTGGCGGAAGCGACCGGAGAGTGGTTTGAGAAATCGCATCCTTCGCCGTTCATGACGCTGGCGTACGCGGTGCGCCCGGAAAAACGCGCGCAAATTCCGGCGCCTACCCACGTGGACGGCACCGGTCGGCTCCAAACGGTGACACGCGAAGCGAATCCGCGGTACTGGAGGCTGATCAAGGCCTTCCAGGATTTGACGGGAGTTCCGGCGGTGCTGAACACATCGTTCAATGACAACGAGCCAATTGTTTGCCGGCCGGAAGAGGCGCTCGATTGTTTTTTGCGGACCCGCATGGATGCGCTGGTGCTGGGAGATTTTCTGATCTCGCGCATCGCTTGATGCGGGATACCAAGCTCGGCCGTTGAGAACACTTCTCCCTGTACAATCTTGCCGTGCGCATCCTGGTTCTGAATCTTTACTATCCGCCGGATACGTCCGCGACAGCGCAGATGGCGCAAGCGGTGGTCGCGGAGCTGTCCACCGAGCATGACGTTACCGTGCTGTGCGGGCGACCCTCTTACGACCCGACTGAACGGCGCGCTTGGCGGCTTTGGCGCACAGAATTCTGCGCGCGCGCGAAAATCATTCGCGTCGGGTCGACAGATTATTCGCGGAGGCGCATGAAATGGAGGGTGGTGAACTATCTGAGCTATGTTGCGCTGAGCGTGCCGCGGTCGCTGCCTCTGTCTTGCGATTTGGTGTTGGCGATGACCGACCCGCCCTTTGAGGGAATCGTCGGGGCGTTTGTGGCCATGCTGAAGCGCAAGCCGTACGTTTACAACATTCGCGATCTTTACCCGGACATGGCCGTGAGCGGATCGATTATCCAACCGGGGCCGATGGCGCGACTCTGGGAGGTTCTCGATCGCTGGGCATTGCGGCGCGTAGAGCGTGTGGTGGCGCTCGGGGAAGACATGCGCCGCCGGATTATTTCCAAGGGCGTTGAGGGATCTCGAGTCGTGGTGATTCGCGATGGAGCGGAAATTCTTCAGCCGGGAATGGCGCGAACCGACATTGATCCGGAAGTTGTGCGCGCGATTCGCGGGGACTCCAAATTTGTTCTGGTACACGCGGGGAATCTGGGATTTTACGGAGCTTGGGATACCCTAATCGCTGCAGCGCGGCGCGTGGAGAAGGAAGGAGTTGGCCTAGTATTTGTGGGCGATGGAGCCCAGCGAGAACAAATCGAACTGGCCTCTAGGGGTGCAAAGAACGTGCGCTTTCTCCCATTTTTCCCGTCCAACAAGATTCCCTCGGTACTTGCCGCTGGCGATGCGCACATCATCACGATCCGGCGGGGGCTCGAAGGCATTGTGGTGCCCAGCAAAATGTATGGGATCCTGGCGGCGGGACGGCCAATCGTGGCTGTCGCACCGGCGGAGAGTGACGCAGCGTCGTTAACGACGCGAATCGGGTGTGGAATTACCGCGGATCCGGACCGCGCCGAGGACCTTGCGGCGAAGGTGTTGACGCTGAGCCGGGAACCGGAGCGTGCCAAGGCCATGGGCGAGGCAGCCCGGGCCGCTGCGAATGATTATGATAGAGTGACCGAATTGCATAAGTTCTTGCAAATTGTCGAGGAGGCAGCGCGCGCGTGAAAGCAAGCGAAACATTCTGGAGCGGAAAGCTTGCGCTGGTTACCGGAGGAGCTTCGTTTATCGGATCGACGCTCACCGATCAGCTGGCAGAGCGCGGGGCGAGAGTGCGGATCGTCGATGATTTGTCGAGCGGGCACCTCGACAATCTTCGCGGCCACTTGGGCAAAGGCCACGTTGATTTTCTGCAGGCGGACTTGCGCGAACCAGGGGTGGCGCGGGCGGCGATGCCCGGGGTGGACACCGTTTTTCACCTGGCGGCAGATCACGGTGGGCGCGGTTATGTCGATCTGCACCAGGCGGGACCGGCGTCAAATTTCTTCTTGGATGGGTTGGTGTTTGCGGAAGCGCTGCGCGCCAAAGTGAAGAAGGTCGTATTCGCTTCATCCGGTTGCGTTTATCCAAATTTTTTGCAGTCGGACACCAAGAAGGAGATTTACCTTACCGAGGATCTGACCAACGGTCCGAACGACGCCGACAACACCTACGGTTGGGCCAAGCTGATGGGAGAAATAACGCTGAAGGCGTATGCCAAGGAACATGGCATAGGAGCTGCTTCGTGCCGCTACTTCACGGTGTACGGTCCGCGGGGCGTGGAGAACCACGCGGTAATCGCGATGATCGCGCGAGCGTTTCTGGGGCAGAACCCGTTCGAGATCTGGGGCGACGGGTCGCAAATTCGCAACTGGACGTATATTGACGACATTGTCGGAGGAACGATTTTGGCCGGCGAGAAAATCAACGACGGGACGGCGGTCAATCTGGGAACCATGGAGCGCATCACCGTTCTGGAGTGCGCGAAGCTGGTGGGCGAAATCACCGGTCACAAGGCGGAAATCAAGCGGCGTCCGGATATGCCCACGGGGCCGCTTAATCGCGTGGCGGATAACGCGCTGGCGAAGCGCTTGCTGGGCTGGGAGCCCAAGACGCTATTCAGGCAGGGGCTGAAGAAAACGATTGACTGGTATTACGCCAACAAAGACCGCAACGAGGTGCAGCGCATCTTCGGGCGCATGCTGACGGAACGGTAGCGATGTTCGTTTTTGCTGACAGGGATGCGCTTTCCGGGGTATGGTGGTAAGGCTGCCTGGGACAGCGTCTTGCTACCTCGGAGCCGGGTAACCAGCCTGGCAGAAATCGCGTGAAACGCCGGCTGTGTTTGCTCAACCCCGCGGGCGAATCACCCAATCCAAAAAGAGGGCCTGTGACCGCCGGACTGCTGGCATTTTTCATTGCGTTGATCGCTTCCCTGATGCTGACGGTGCCGGTGCGCGCATTGGCGCTGCGCGTGGGCATGGTCGATCTCCCGGGGCCGCGCAAAGTCCATGTACAGCCGATTCCGTTGCTCGGCGGCCTGGCCATGTACGGCGGAGTAATGCTGGCGATCCTGTTCGCGTTTGACGGCGCAGCACGAGCGCAAAGCGTAGGCATTGTGACGGGGGCGACGCTGGTGGCGGCAGTGGGCTTCCTCGATGATCGCGGGTGGCTGCATGATCAAATTAAGTTGTTTGTGGGCATGCCGGTGGCGGCTGGCATATTGCTGGCCAGCGGCGTTCATGCGCATGTGTTTGAAATGTTTGTCCCAGGGCACTGGGGATATCTGCTGGATGCGGCGCTGACCATGTTCTGGATGGTAGGAATTACCGCGTCGTTCAGCATTTTCGACCACATGGACGGGCTTTGCGCCGGCGTCGCCGCGGTAGCGTCTTTCTTTTTTGCGTTGCTCGCCTTTTTGCACGGGCAGATTGTGGTGACCACGCTGGCCGCTGCGGTGCTCGGCGCCGCAACCGGGTTTCTGCGTTGGAATTTCAAGCCCGCGAAAATATTTATGGGCGACGGCGGCGCGATGTTCCTCGGGTTCTTGATGGCCACCCTGGGACTGAAACTGCGGCTTGAGCAAGCCAATCACTTGTCGGCATGGCTGGCACCGCTGCTGATTCTGGCCGTCCCTATTTTCGATACCGGTCTGGTGATCGTGTCCCGTTCGCGCCGGGGACTACTGCCGTTCGCGGCGCCCGGAAAGGACCATGCGGCGCACCGGCTGGCGAATGCTGGCTTGGGCCAGCGCGGCGCGGTGCTCGCATTGTACTTTGTGGGAGCTGTCGGGGGATGCGCCGCGATTCTGGTTTCATATTTTTCCGCGCGCGGAGCGCTGGCGACGGGCGTTGTCGCCACCGGGCTCGCCATTTTTGCGATTGCGAAGCTCGAGCGCGCACCCTACGAGCACCAAGCGCAAGGGGAGCTAGAATAGTCCCCGAGAGCTGACTTCCTTTTCTAGTTACGTCCTCGTAAGCTCTATTTTGCCGCTTTCCGCAGATTCGTTATACTTGCGGCACATATTTTTGGCGGCTTCCTCTGTGCGCACGCGGTTCAGCAGCCTATTCGCCAAGAATGAGCAGCAATGAGTTGGAGGAGTAGGAATATCCGCGAAGCGTGCCGCTGTCAGCGCAATCCAATCGCTAGAAGCGCGACTCGATAAAGGACTAACCTGCGCCGTGCAAGCTAATCGACGTCAATCCCCGGAACTCCGGGACGACCAGGAAGTGCTGGTAGTGGGCGGCTCGGCGGCGGGATTTTACGCGGCCGCGCAAATTGCGCGCGGCGGGAAGCGCGTGCGAGTGCTAGAGTCGATGCGCGAGTTGCAGCCTGCTCCACGCACGCTGATCGTTACCAATCACCTGCGAAGCCAACTCGGCGCAGCTGCAAACCATTGCGTACTGAATGAAATTCGGCGGTTCGAGCTCTTTACCGACGGCCGCTCGGCGCAGGTTGCGCTGACAAAACCGGATCTGATCATCGAACGGGCGCGCCTGATTCCGTCCTTGGCATGCGAAGCCGAGCAGGCCGGCGCCAGGGTTTCGCTCAACACGCGCTTCCTCGGTTTGTCACCCAACGCCAAAGGGCTGCGTTTGGAAGTGGAATCTGCGGGACGTACCGAGGAACTCCATGCCGCGAGCGTGATCGGTGCGGATGGGGCATCCAGCCGAGTCGCTCGCATTGCTGGCTGGCCTCCCATTGAAACGGTACCTCTGGTTCAGGCCATCGTGCGGCTGCCGAAAGATTGCCCGCCGGACACCACACGAGTGTGGTTCGTGCCGGACGACACGCCGTACTTCTACTGGCTCATTCCGGAATCGCGCGAACGTGCCGCTCTGGGTATCATCGGCGAAGATGGACGCGAGACCGCCCGATGCCTGGCAGCTTTCCTAGAAAAGAAGGGCCTGGAGCCCCTCGAATGGCAAGGCGCGCGTATTCCGGTGTACCGCCGCTGGGTTCCGATTCGGCGCCGGTTCGGGCAGGGAAACGTATACCTGGTGGGCGATGCTGCGGGGCAAGTGAAAGTGTCGACCGTGGGGGGAATCGTCACCGGCTTCCGGGGGGCGCGAGCCGTGGCACAATCCATTTTGCACAAGGGACGCGGAGGCGAATTGCTGGCCTTGCGGCGCGAACTCAGCACGCACTGGCTGTTGCGACGAACGATGCACCATTTTGAGCAGCGAGACTATTCGCGTCTGGTTGATCTTCTTAATGCTTCGACGCGGGATACGCTAAGCGCGATCACGCGCGACGAATCCACGCGCTTGCTTTGGAACGTGCTCCGCCGGCAACCGCAGCTTGTTCTTTTGGGTCTACGCGGTTTGTTGCTGGGTCGGAATGGCGCGAAACGCAGTCTCTAAGAGCTTTGGCAGCCGGCCGATCGATATCTTGACGCGCGATCACGGGCCAGTCCGCTTAACTCGGTAGCAACGTAGCAGGTCCGGTTGAGCAGGTTTCTTGAATTGTAAGGAGCACCGCTTGCGTCTTTCGGTAATTGGATGTGGTTATGTGGGGCTGGTGACCGGCGCGTGCCTGGCGGAAGCCGGCCATGAGGTCATTTGCACCGACATAGATAAACAACGGATCGACCAGTTGCAGTCGGGCGGTGTCCCGATTTACGAACATCATCTGGACAAGATTCTGGCATCGGCGCGCAAAGCGGGAAGAATTTCCTATACCGCGGACGCGAGCGAAGCCATTCGCGGCGGGGACGCGATTTTTATTTGCGTGGGAACTCCGCCCAAAGAGAATGGCGATGCAGATCTTTCCGCAATCGACCATGTAGCGCGGCAGATCGCAACCGAGTCGCGCTCTCCCAAATTGGTGATCGAAAAAAGCACCGTGCCCGCGCGAACCGGGCTCGAATTGCGTCGGGCCCTCACGGCGTACTCGCGCAACAGCGGCTTGAGCTTCCGGGTAGTGTCCAACCCTGAATTTTTGCGGGAAGGAACGGCCGTGGAGGATTTCTTTCATCCCGATCGCATTGTGGTGGGCGTGGAAGAGGAATCTTCGGCCAACCAGATGCGGCAGATTTACCGGCCCATTCTGGAACGAACATTTCATTGTCCCGTTCACGATGGCGCGTGCCCGCCGGGGAATGCCGTGGCACTGCTGGTCACCACCATTAACAGCGCTGAACTCATCAAGCACGCCTCGAACTCGTTCCTGGCGCTGAAAATCAGCTACGCCAACGTGATTGCCGATCTTTGCGAAAAAATCGGTGCGGACGTGGAAGAAGTTACGCGCGCCATGGGTCTGGATGCGCGTATCGGCACGCAATTTCTGCGTGCAGGTCTCGGATTTGGTGGATTTTGTTTTCCCAAGGATGTGCAGGCGTTCATTCACTTGGCCGGCACGGTGGGTGTCGATTTCGATATTCTGAAGGCCGCGGAGCGAGTGAACAAACAACGTATTGGGCTCTTCCTGGAAAAAGCGCGACAGGCCTTGTGGGTGATGAAGGGTAAGCGGGTCGCAGTTCTGGGCCTGGCGTTCAAAGCCAATACTGACGACATTCGCTTTTCTCCGGCATTGGAAGTCGCCAAGGAGCTTTTCCGGGAAGGCGCGGAAGTACATGCGTGCGACCCAGAAGCGATGTCCAGGGCAAAATCATTGTTGCCCCAAGTGCGTTATCACGAAGACCCGTACGAAGCCCTGCGCGATGCGGAAGCGGCCATGGTGTGCACGGAATGGGACGTATTCCGCAATCTCGATTGGGAACGCGCCGGAAAACTGATGGCGCGTCGCCTGGTGATTGACGGGCGCAATCTGTACTCGCCGCCACGTATGCGCCAGTTGGGATTCGAGTATTACTCGTTCGGCCGAGAATAACTTTTGGCCAAGGACTGAAATTAGTCAGCGCCGGCGTTTTGTTTGGCGGCAAAATGCTCTTTGAAATAATCGAGAGTAATTCGCAGACCTTCGTCGAGCCCCACCTTCGGCTCCCACCGTAGAATGCGCTTGGCTTTGGTGATGTCCGGGCAACGCTGCTTGGGATCGTCCTGCGGCAGCGGCTCGAAAATGATCTTTGGCGCCCCCTGAAAGTACGAGCGGATGCGTTCGGCGAACTGCAGGATGGTAATCTCGTGGGGATTTCCGATATTGGTGGGCAAGTGTTCGTCGGACAACATCAACCGATAGATGCCGTCAATGAGATCCAAGACATAACAGAAGCTACGGGTCTGTTTTCCGTCACCGTAGACAGTGAGAGGCTTGGCGGTTAAAGCCTGATGGACAAAGTTGGGCAGCGCGCGCCCATCGTTCAGACGCATGCGCGGCCCGTAGGTATTGAAGATGCGCACAATGTGAGTGTCCACGCCATGATAGCGGTGATACGCCATGGTCATGGCTTCCGCATAGCGTTTAGCTTCGTCGTACACTCCCCGCGGTCCGATGGAGTTTACATGTCCCCAGTAAGTTTCTGGCTGGGGCGAGACTTCCGGATCGCCGTAGCATTCGCTCGTGGAAGCCAGGAAAAATTTGGCCTTTTTAGCCAGCGCGAGTCCAAGAGCATTATGAGTACCGAGAGCGCCCACCTTCAGCGTTTGGATGGGCATCTTCAAGTAATCCACGGGGCTCGCGGGCGAGGCAAAATGGAGAACGTAATCGACCGGCCCCGGAACGTCTATGTAGTTGGAAACGTCCGCGCGCGTGAATCGAAAACGAGGATTTTTGTGCAAGTGGCGGATGTTGGAGTCCGCGCCGGTTACGAGGTTATCGAGCGCCAGAACGTCCCAGCCCTCGGCGACCAGCCGGTCGCAAAGATGCGACCCCAGAAACCCGGCGCCGCCGGTTACCACAGCACGCATGCATCCTCCTGTTGGTGATGAGTTGATAGTTTAGCGCCCGCGACGAAGATTGACCACACCGGGAGGCCGGGATAGGATGCGCCCGCTCAGTATGATGGACACCTCAGAGGAATTCGCCGCTTCCAAAAACGGACGGATTCGTTGGTTGCTCGCCTTCAGTGTGGTTATGGCGGTCCTTGGTATTGCGATGGTCATGTTCGTTGGTGTGGGTCGCTGGCTATTGGTTGAAGACAAGCTCGAGAAAGCTCAAGCGATCGTGGTGCTCAGCGGTCGCATGCCCCTTCGGGCAGTCGAGGCGGCTCGCTTATACAACGCCGGCTATGCTCCGGAAGTATGGTTGACACGCCCCAGCGAACCCGCCGCATCGCTTCAGGCGATGCACATCGCTTATCTCAACGAAGACTTCTTCAACTCCCGTGTTTTGATGCACGAAGGGGTTCCAGGGACTGCAATCCGAGTGCTTGAGCCGCCCATAGTGAACACCGCAGATGAATTGCGCGCGGCCGCTGCTGAACTGCAACGCGGCGATGGCTCCGCGGTGATCATTGTCACCACCAAGGCCCACACTCGCCGGGTGCGAGCGCTGTGGAGAGGAGTGTCGAGCCGCCGGCGCGCGATCGTTCGAGCCGCGGTAAACGATCCATTCGAGCCAAGCCGCTGGTGGCACAACACCCGCGATGCCCTCGACGTTGTGCGCGAGGTTTTGGGCCTGCTCAATGTCTGGGCGGGCTTGCCATTGCAGCCTGCAAACTAGCTATTCGAGGGAACAAGGTCTAGAAAAAGAAAAAACGCTTCCGGCGGCGAGATTCCTGCTCGTCTGGGATATCCGGAACGTGCGGAAGGTCACGGCCTTCAAAGGCCGCCAGGGGATTTTCAAGAAAAAGCGCGCGTGCTTTTTCCTCGCCAAACTGCTCTCGTACCACGTCGTAGGCGGTCTGCAAGCGCAGCGGTCTGCGCCGCGTATTGTGTGCGTCACTGGCCACCAGGTGCACGATACCTCGCGCGATCCAGCATAGAGAATCCTCCTGCGCGCGCGGGCCAAACACCCCAGTC
>Ga0137398_10000484_pt1 | contig 14359 bp, 9 predicted proteins | sample czorhiz216metaG_FD_106659 | JGI IMG/M metagenome (GOLD analysis project Ga0137398, IMG submission 106659) | Vadose zone soil microbial communities from Angelo Coast Range Reserve, California, USA - czorhiz2.16 metaG | ecosystem: Environmental > Terrestrial > Soil > Vadose zone | place: USA...
CAACGATTCCAGTTGCTTTTTGGCGGCGTCATCAACGGAAAGAGCGGTGGCGGTAGGAAACATGACCCGATTGAATCATGACCTGTTCATATTGTCAATAGTTATGTGGGACGGGACACTAGCCTGCCCCGACCTTGTCGGGTCACGAGATCAATTCCCCGCAGCGCGCGCCGGCTTTTCGTCAGAAGGCTCACCTTCGCGGATCCCGCCATAACGGCGCTCGCGCTTCTGGAATTCCAGCAACGCCTCGAGCAACCGCGCCCGGTTGAAGTCCGGCCAAAGCGTCTCCGTGACGAATATCTCCGCATAGGCGATCTGCCAGAGCAGAAAATTGCTCACCCGCATCTCCCCGCTGGTGCGTATCAGCAGATCGGGGTCCGGCAAGCCTTCGGTGTACAAGTGCCGCGCCAGCTGCTCCTCGGTGACCTTATTTGAAGTACCGTGGCCGTTGCGTTTGGAAAGAATTGCGTTCATGGCATCAACGATCTCCGCTCGCCCGCCATAATTCAGCGCCACGCACAGCACCATGCCCTGGTTCCCTGCTGTTTTCTCCATGGCGTCCCGCACATCGTTCTGCACTCCAGTGGGGAGTTCGTCCATCCGGCCGAGGAATCGCATCCGGATATTGTTTTTCTGGATCAGGGGCATCTCCTTGCGCAGATATTCGCGCAGGAGCGCCATCAAGAAGTCGATCTCAGTCTTGGGCCGTCGCCAATTTTCGACGGAAAAGGCATAAAGCGTCAGCGCTTCGATTTTCAATCGCGCGCACGTTTCGATCGCCGTGCGCGCCGATTGCGTTCCCGAACGGTGCCCCGCGATCCGCGGAAGGTGCCGCTTCTGCGCCCAGCGCCCGTTGCCGTCCATGATCACCGCGACGTGCCTCGGCAGCCGCGTCAAGTCCAGCTTTTCGAGCAGACCCGCCTCTTCTGGCGTTATCGGGCCGAGCGAACCGGGTGTGGCGACGTGCAGCGTTTTGGGAGTATTGCTGTGGGACACGGTGTCTATGCAGGCTTTCTATGGAAACTTCTTTACGACGCAAAGTTAGCATACGCTTCGGTGGTCGCGCAACGTCAGTTGCCGTGTTTATCATTAGGGCGGCGGTGGCACGCTTTTCTGAAAGAGCGCCGTATAGGTGAGAACTAACGTCAGGCCGATCATAGCGATTGCCGTCACCCACGCCACGATGTTGAATGTCACTGTGTTGACGTAGTCGCCCATCAGGTCGCGCCGGTTGACGAGCAACAGAATGAAAATCACCACCACCGGAAGCCAAATCCCGTTGCCCACCTGCGAGAAGATCAGAATCTTCCAAAGCGGCGCATTGGGCAGCAGAACGACGCCCGCCCCAACCACGATCAAAATCGTGTACAGCCAGTAGAAAATGGGGGCCTCTTTGAATTTGTGGTCCAGTCCCGCTTCAAACCCAAGCCCCTCGCAAATCACGTGCGCGGTGGAAAGCGGCAAAATGGAAGCGGCGAAGAGCGAGGCGTTGAGCAGCCCAAAAGCGAATAGAATTCCTGCCCCTTTGCCGGCAAGCGGAATAAGCGCCTGCGCTGCCTGCGCGGCGTCGGAGATGTCCCGGTGGCCATTTTTGTAAAGCGTGGCTGCCGTGCAAACGATAATGAAGAAGACGATCACCATGCAACTGATGCTGCCAAAGAGGACGTCGGCCCGCGCCTGCCGATATTGACGCGGGCCCACCTTCTTTTCCACGAATCCCGCCTGAAGGTAAAAGAACTGCCAGGGAGCAATCGTGGTTCCGACGAGTCCGGTCAACATGAGTAGATAGCCTGAATTGAGACTAAGATTCGGAACCACCGTATGTTCCGCGGCGATCAGCCAATCTGGTTTTGCCAAAAATGCGGAAAATACGTAGGACAGATACAGAACGCAGGCGAATAGAAAAATAACTTCAACCTGGCGGTAAGTCCCTCGAATAACCAGGACCCACACGACGATCGCCGCGATCGGCACCGCGACGTACTTGCTGACCCCAAAAATCTGCATGGATGCCGCGACACCGGCAAATTCCGCTACCACATTGGCCAGGTCCACAAAGAAACCCGTGATCATCACAAAAAAAGTCGAGCGGAACCCGAACTCCTCGCGGATGAGATCGGAGAGTCCTTTCCCGGTCACCACGCCCATCCGCGCGCACATCTCTTCGGTGACGTAGAGAGCAATGGTCATCGGAATCAGCGACCAGAGCAGCGCGTAGCCGTATTGCGCTCCGGCTTGCGTATAGACTGAAATTCCCCCCGCGTCATTGTCCACGTTGGACGTGATCAGCCCCGGGCCCACCACCGCCAGCAGCAGCGTCAGACGCCGCCGCAGTCCACGGATCTTCTTCTGCAAATCCGTGTCGCCCGTCCTCACGCGGTCAAACTTCGACGAAATAACATTCCAGTTCATCAATCGGCTCGAATTCCCTTCCTATCGCTTCACCAGCCGCGACACCACGTCGTCCACCGTGATGGCCCCAATCGGCTGGTGTTCCTTGTCAACCACCGTCAACATTCGCAGGTTGTACTTGTCGAAAAGCTCGAAGACTTCTTTTTCGTCCGCATCGGGGGGCAGGCTGAGCAAGGGTTCCATCTTCAGCTCTGCCATGCGCTGATCGCCCGCCGCCAGAAGAAGTCGCGCAACGGGAACGGTGCCCGAAAACTGTGCCGAACTGTCCAGCAGCACGATCGTGTCCAGCTGGTCAAAGTTCAACTCCTCTCCGCGCATCCACTCCAGGGCTTCCTCCCGCGTGGAATCCTCGCCCACATAGGCGAATTGAGGGTTCATCATGCCGCCGGCCGTTGCGGGATCGAATTCCAGCAATTCGCGGACCTCGTCGGCTTCCTGGCCGGGCATCTCATCCAAGAGCTCATCGGATGTTTCCTTGGACAAGTCTGCCAGAAGGTCGGCAGCCGCGTCCGGGGCCATTTCTTCCAGAATGTCTGCCGCCTTCTCCGGATCCAGCTTCTCCACGATTTGCGTGGTAAGCCGCTCGTCCAACTCTGCGAGAACCGCGGCCGCGGTCTCTTCATCCAGCGACGCGATAATTCCCTGTCTCTCCGCCGCGGACAGATCCTCCATGATTTCCGCCAGGTCCGCCGGGTGCAGGTCCTCTAGCTTTTCGTGTGTGATGCGCAGCTTCACGCGGCGCATGGGGTCCGGTTCGACCAGGTTCACAAACTCCCAGCGGATCGCGCTCTGCGGCAATTTGCTCTGCAGTTTGCGCACCACCGCGTAAGGAACCACTCCCTGGAGCAGCCGCCGCACGGCTCCCGGCAACCCCACATCGACTTGCGTGAGACGCAGCTCCACGTTGCCATTCGTGCGAAACGGGGTCAGATCGACGTCATTTACGCGCACGACCTTTCGGCCGCGGGTATCGATGATCTGTTGATCCAGCAGATCCTTCTGAACCGCCAGCCACGACTCATTCGGCCGGTAAAGCTCAAGAGCCCTTTCGCTGACGCTTAACTCCATCTTCCCCGCTGCCACGGAAGCAACCTGATTGTGTTTGGCCACCAGCGGTTGAAAATGGCCCCGTGACAGCAGGTAATGCGAGACACGATTGGGCGCTTCCGCGGGCTCGATAAAGAATTCGCGCACACGTCCGACATAATTCCCTGCCACGTCGTAAGTCTTCGCGCCCATCAATTCTGTCGCGTAGAGATCCATGCCGTCACCTTCCTCGCGCGTCTCATCCCGGCAACAAAAAGCCCGCGCACCGAAAAATCTCGGCCGCGGGCAAGTACCTCACACAAATGGACTTACCTTTAGCCGCCAGTGAACCCTCCCCACCCGACCGCTCGCGCTGTGGCTTGCGCCTCGCGCGACATCATCCGAACACCCAGCCGATAAACCATTTGCAGGTTCCACCGGAGCCCCGACCAACTAGGGCCAGGTTCGAGTTCGCTGCCCGCACTCATTGAGAGGAAATTCACTCCGTTACGTGACTGCTTCGCAGTCACAGTTGCATTGATAAGCCGCGTGCTTCCCATTGTCAAGAACAGAATGGCATGCGAAGCGATTTTTTTATTCGAATGCCTATGGGGAGGGTCTCTTGCGGTTCGGAAAGACCATGTGATGCGGTTCTTCCCCTTTCCGGCGGCAGTCTTCCATGTACAAGCGGAGATAGTTCTTCAAGACATAGTCGTGTTTTGTAAATCCCAGCTCCTCGGCCGCCCGATCGATGGCCGAGGCAGGCCCCTCCAGTTCCACAAAGGTCCCGATGGGTGTTTCGTCGAGTTCAATCAGAAGGCCATTGGCCCAGGTTTTCGAATTGGGAAGGCGAAAAGTCGTGCGATACTTCTCATAACGGAACCAGCCGCTCATCCCCAGCCCTTCGAAAATTCTGGTGAGATTCCCGGGGTCAGTGATCTCGAGTTCAATCTCATCTCGGATCTTGTATGACCCATAAGATGAGCTCTCCAACCCTGCGACCGGGGTCTGCACCATCGGCTGCTTGAAGGTCAAAACCACGCGTTGTTTCGGTCCTGCCTTCTTTGACTTCCCTCGCACTTCGGGCGTCTCCGTTCGAATGCGCAGCAATTGGCCATGCTTGGCAAGTCCCCCCTGCGGCGTGTCGAAAATCACATTTTCCTCATGAACTTTGGAACTTCCCGGGCCGGCGGGGCGCGCTCCGATGCGCTTCAAAGCGCGATGAAACGCGGGCACGTCGGTGATCTTCAGCTTGATTTCAGTCTCTCTTGCCATTGGGTTCTCACGCCCGCCGCAGGCTGCTTTCTCCCGCCGCCGACTTCCGATAGTATAGCGAACGCACCCAAATCACTCCGCGCGTCGCCCCACCCCGCCGCGCGCACCAACGATGAACTGTATTACGGTCTTTGTTAAAGATGGACCGCACCTGGTCCTCGACAAAAAATAGACGCATGAACCCGGATGCCAATACCGCGACGCCAGCGCCAGCCCAGGAAACTTCAGCAAGTACAATTCTCAAGCCCCCGGTTGCCCTGCGCGAACCCGTGGAGCACGTTTTGCATGGCGACCGCCGCGTCGACCATTACGCCTGGCTTCGCCACAAAGAAAACCCCGAAGTCATCGCCTATCTGAAGGTCGAAAACGCATATACCGATGCCTTTCTGAAGCCCACGGAAAAATTCCAGGAGAAGCTATATCAGGAGATGCTCGGGCGCATCCTGCAAACGGATCTTTCCGTTCCCTATAAACTCCGTGGGTATCTCTACTTCACGCGGACCGAAGAAGGAAGGCAGTATGCGTTCCATTGCCGGCGGCGCGATGCGGATGGCTGGACGGAAGAATTGCTGCTCGACCTGAATCTGCTTGCGGAAGGCCATCCGTTCCTTGGATTGGGTTCCTTCGAAGTCAGCGAGGACAATCAACTGCTTGCCTATTCAATCGATAACACGGGATTCCGCCAATACGTGCTTCAAGTTAAAGATCTGCGCACCGGGACCACCTCTCCCGAGCGCTTCGAGCGCGTCACGAGTGCCGCCTGGGCCTCCGACAATCGTACGCTGTTCTACACCGTCGAGGACGAAACGACGAAGCGCTCTCACCGGCTCTATCGGCATGTTCTGGGCTCCACTGAACCGGACCCCTTGCTCTACGAGGAGACCGACGAGCGGTTTCGAATCGAAGTGGAACGCACGCGCAGCGGCGCTTTTCTACTTCTTACCATCGCGAGTCATACGGCCAGCGAAGTCCGCTTCTTGCGCGCTGATCGGCCCACCGGAGAATTTCGGCTGGTCGCTCCGCGCGAAGATAACCATGAATATTATGCCGACCACCATCCCGGGCCGGCCCCGAATGCGACTGACGAAGTGTTTTACATTCGAACGAATTCCGGCGGGCGCACCTTCCGCCTCACGACCGCGCCCGTGACCGACTCCCGCCGAGAATTCTGGCGCGAGATCATTCCAAATCGCCCGGACGTCATGCTCGCTGCCGCGGAAGTCTTTCAGACGCATCTGGTGCTTTTCGAACGCGAAGGCGGTCTGCCTTTTCTCCGCATCGTGGATTTGACCGCGGACGGCCCCAGCGCTCTCGCCGCGTCGCATCGCATCGAATTCGCCGAGCCCGCGTACAACGCTGCCATCGGTGAAAATCCGGAATTCGGCGCCACCCAAGTCAGGTTCCAATACGAATCATTTGTGACTCCTCGTTCCATCTTCGACTACGACGTTCGCACGCGTGAGCGAAGCCTTCGGAAGCAGCAACCCGTGCTCGGCGGCTACGATCCTTCGCAATACGCTAGCGAGCGTCTGCATGCCACCGCTCCCGACGGCACTCGCGTGCTTCTTTCCATCGTCTACCGCCGCGATACGCCGCGCGATGGCTCTGCCCCCCTACTTCTCTATGGTTACGGCAGCTACGGAATCTCGATACCGGTCAATTTCAGTTCGAATCGGCTTAGCTTGCTGGACCGCGGCGTAGTCTACGCCGTCGCGCACATCCGCGGCGGCGGCGAGCTCGGAAAGTCGTGGCACGACGCCGGCCGCCTGAAACAAAAACGCAACACGTTCACGGACTTCATCGCCGCGGCTGAACACCTCATTGAGCAACGCTACACGACGCCGGAAAAACTCGTGATTGAGGGAGGCAGCGCCGGCGGGCTTCTCATGGGGGCGGTTACGAACATGCGCCCCGATCTTTTTAGCGTGGTCATCAGCCAAGTGCCCTTCGTCGACGTGTTGAATACCATGCTCGACGCGTCTCTCCCGCTGACCGTCGGGGAATACGAGGAATGGGGCAATCCGCAAATCGCGGAAGATTATTTCTACATAAAGTCGTATTGTCCCTACACCAACCTGGAGCGGAAGCCTTACCCTGCGATATTGGCAAAAACGGGGCTGAATGATAGCCAGGTGATGTACTGGGAACCTGCGAAATATGTTGCGAAAATGCGCACGTTGAAAACCGATTCGAATCCGCTGCTGCTGAAAATCAACATGGGTGCGGGACACGGCGGCGCTTCCGGCCGCTATGACTATTTGCGCGAGATTGCCCTGGATTATGCTTTCTTCCTGAGGCATCTAGGCATCAAGGAATGATCAACTCTCCACCGATCCGCCGGGCGGAGATTTTCTTTGTAGTTGCGCAGCATGCTGCGCCACTGCAGGCAGGGCGTAAACATAGAGAACGGTGTAACTAAGACTGACGATTGACGAATGAGCGAGCCTACAACACCGCTGATGCAGCAGTATCACGCCATCAAGGCGCGCTACCCGCACGCCTTGCTGCTCTTCCGCCTGGGCGATTTCTACGAACTTTTCTACGAAGACGCGATAATCGCCGCGCGCGAGCTTCAGATCACTCTCACCTCGCGCAACCGCGAAAAGGGCCAGCCTATTCCCATGTGCGGCGTTCCGTATCACGCCGCGGAAGGCTACATCGCGCGCCTGATTCGCGCCGGATTCAAGATCGCGATCTGCGATCAGATGGAACTGCCCGGTCCGGGCAAAAAGCTCGTGCGCCGCGAGGTGGTGCGCGTCATAACGCCGGGTACGGCTACTGACGGGGCGCTTCTTGACGCCCGCGAAAACAATTTCCTCGCGTCCGTCGCCAAACATGCCTCTGGTTCACCCATCGGCCTTGCCTTCGTCGATCTTTCGACCGGCGAATTTCAGGCCACTGAATTCTCCGGCGCACACGCCGATGACGCTCTTCGCGACGAACTTCAATTGCTCCGCCCGAGGGAAACTCTGCTCCCCCGGCCGCAACAGCTTTTCGAAACGGCGAAAACATCGCTCCTGGAAGGCGTTGGTGGCGTGGAATCCCGTCTCGAAGATTGGGTCTTTCAGCGCGACTATGCCGAGCGCATCCTTCGCGAACAGTCTGGCGTTGCCGAACTCACGGGTTTCGGCCTCGACGATCACCCGCAAGCTCTGGCTGCTGCGGGCGCCATTGTTCACTATCTCCGAGAAAATTCCGCGCGCGGAGACCGCTCTGCGCCCGCCAATGAAAACGTGGATGCCTCCGGCGTCGAAGCGTTGCGGCATCTCGACCGCGTCCGCTACTACGAACAGCACCACGCTCTTGTCCTCGATCCCGTGTCCGTCCGCAATCTGGAGCTGCTCTCGCCCATTTTCACCGAGGACGCTGGCCGCACGAGTGGTCCCACTACTCTGATCGCCGCGCTTGACGCGACCGTGACCGGCATGGGCGCGCGCCTCTTGCGCTCCTGGCTCCTCCGCCCACTGATCGACAGCGAGGCCATCGACGCCCGCCTCGATGCCGTCGGACACCTCGTCCAACAAACCGTTGTCCGCGGCGAAATCCGCAAGGAACTCAAAGGCATCCTCGACCTCGAGCGGATCACCAGCCGGATCACGCTGGGTCTTGCGGCTCCGCGTGAGCTCGTGGCGCTGCGCAAGTCGCTCGTTCAGCTTCCGGTGCTTAAGAATTTTCTCACGCCGCCGCCCGCCGGGGGTAGCGAACTTCTTCGCCAGCTCCACCATGAAATAGACGAACTCGCCGACGTCCGCGATCGGCTCGAACGCGCCATCGCCGACGAGCCGCCCGCCCTTGCCACCGATCCCGGGATGATCCGCAGCGGTTACCATGCCGGACTGGATGAACTTCGCGACCTCAGCCAGCACAGCAAGCAGATCATCGCCGCCATGGAAGAGCGCGAGCGCAAACGCACGGGCATCGGCTCGCTAAAGATTCGTTTCAACCAGATTTTTGGCTACTACATTGAGATCTCGAAAGCCAATCTGCATCTTGCCCCGGCGGACTACGAACGCAAACAAACGCTGGTCAACGCCGAGCGGTTTACTTCATCCGAGCTGAAAGAATACGAACGGAAGATCCTCGCCGCCGATGACCGCATCCTGGAAATCGAGCGGCAGCTTTTTGTCGATGTGCGTTCATCCGTGGCCGCCAAAGCCGCGCGCTTGCGCCATACCGCCGCGGCCGTCGCACAGCTGGACGTTCTCACCGCGTTCGCAAAACTGGCCGCCGATCGCGGCTATTCTCGCCCCGAATTCAACTCCACCGGGGAACTCCTCATCATCGGCGGGCGCCATCCCGTGATCGAAGAGCTGCTGCGTCAAAAAGGCGAGCACTTCGTTCCCAACGATCTTTGCTTCGAGCCCGGGCGGCAGCAGCTCTTGCTCATCACTGGCCCAAACATGGGTGGCAAGTCCACGTATATTCGCCAGTCCGCACTGATCGTCCTGATGGCGCAGATGGGCTCTTTCGTTCCCGCTCGCCAGGCGAAACTGCCCATCACCGACCGCATCTTCACGCGCATCGGTGCGAGCGACAATCTTGCCCGCGGGCGCTCCACCTTCCTCGTCGAAATGAGCGAAGTCGCCGCCATACTGAATCACGCCACTCCTGCAAGTCTCGTGCTCCTCGATGAAGTCGGCCGCGGCACCGCCACGTTCGATGGCCTCTCCATTGCTTGGGCCGTTGTCGAACATCTTCAAAAGCACACCCGCGCGCGCACCCTCTTTGCCACGCACTATCAGGAGCTGACGGAGCTTGGCGATCTTCTCCCCACGGTGAAGAATGTTCACGTCTCCGTGAAAGAAACGCCCAGCGAGATTATTTTCCTGCGCCGCGTCGAGCCTGGCAGCGCGGACAAGAGCTACGGCATCGAAGTTGCCCGCCTCGCCGGGCTCCCTCGCAGCGTGATTGAACGTGCCCGCGAAGTCCTAAAAAGGCATGAACAGAGCGAACACGAACTCAGCGAGACGCTTTCTCCCGGCGCCTCCGACCTCGCCCACAAGAACGGCAATCAGCAGGTGCTCTTTACTGCGCTTGATCGCGAGGTGTTAGAAAAATTGCGCGGTGCCGACCTCGACCAGTTGAAGCCCCTCGACGCCCTGAATCTCCTCGCCGAGTTGAAAAAACAAATCTCATGAACGAAAAACCCATGCTTGTTCTCGGCATGATGTCTGGAACATCCGCCGATGGCATCGAACTTGCCCTCACTCGCATCTCTGGCGCACCCCCGAATCTGAACGCCAAGCTGCTCGGCCACACCTCTGTTAAATGTCCTCCCGCGCTTCGGAAGGAAATTCTTCGCGTCGCCGAACAGCACCCCATCACCGCGGGCGCTCTCAGCCAATTAAATTTTCGATTGGGAGAACTCTTCGCCGGCTCTGCCATTGCCGCGTGCCGCAAGTTCGGGATTCCACCAGAGAAAATCGCGCTCATCGGCAGCCACGGCCAGACGATTTTCCACCAAGGCAAGCGCGTCAGCTTTTTAGGTCGGCCCACCGCATCGACGCTGCAAATCGGTGAGCCAGCCACCATTGCCGCACGCACCGGCATCACCACCGTCGGCGATTTTCGCCCCGCGGACATCGCTCTCGGTGGTCAGGGAGCGCCCCTCGTTCCCTACGTGGACTATCTTCTGTATCGCCACCCGGAACTTGGCCGAGTTTCGCTCAATCTTGGCGGCATCGCCAACATTACGGTTCTTCCGCGCGTGGCCAAGCCGCAACAAGTCCTCGCCTTCGACACCGGACCCGCGAATATGCTGATCGACGCCCTAGTCTCGCATTTCACGCACGGCCGCCTGCGTTTCGACGAGAACGCCCGCCTCGCATCCCAGGGCCGCAGCCTCCCCGCGCTGCTCGATGAGCTCTTGCGCGATCCCTACCTGAAGCTTGCACCCCCAAAATCCACCGGCCGCGAATACTATGGCAACGCCTACCTAAAAAAACTCCTGGCCCTCGGCCGACGCTATCGCGCCAAGCCGAACGATCTCATCCGTGCAGCCACAATCTTCACCGCACTCTCGGTCGTCGATGCCCTGAATCGCTTCGTCACGCCCAAAACGAAGATCCACCAACTCATCGTTTCCGGTGGTGGCGCGCACAATCCGCTGATCGTCGGCCAACTTTCCGCCGCTCTCCCCGGCATCGAAGTCCTGCCCTCTGTACGTCTCGGTATTCCCGAAGGCGCCAAGGAAGCCTTCGCCTTCGCCCTTCTCGCCTACGAAACATTTCACCAACGCCCCGCGAACTTGCCCTCCGCAACCGGCGCCCGCGGCCCAGCGATCCTCGGTAAAATATCCTATGCCCCGCCGCGCTAACCACACTACCTCGAAGTTCCGTCTTTTCATTTCGTCTTTGCTTCCTTACGTCCTTGCTTCCTTTTGTCTCGCCTCATGTTCACATTCATCTCACAGCGATCCCTCTTCTCTCACCTTCCTCATCGAATCCAGCCCCACCAATCTCGACCCGCGCTTTGCCACCGATTCGCAATCCCAGCGCATCGACGGACTCCTCTTTAGCGGCCTGCTGGAACGCGACAATCAGATGAATTTTCACGGCGATCTTGCCGAATCCTGGTCGACTCCCGACCCGCTCACTTACGTCTTTCATCTGCGTCGCGGCGTTCGTTTCCACGATGGCCGCGCGCTCACCTCCGCCGACGTCAAGGCAACCTTCAACTTCATCATGAATCCCGCCAATAAATCCCCGAAACAGGGAGCCCTTCGCATGGTCACCTCCATCGAAACTCCCGACGACGCTACGGTCATCTTTCATCTCAGACAGGCGTATGCTTCCTTCGGCGTGAATCTCATTCCGAGCGCCATTGGCATCGTTCCCGCGAATGCCGGCGTCGATTTTTCCCGCCACCCCATCGGGTCTGGTCCCTTTCGATTCGTTCGGCAATCGCAGGATGAAGAGGTTGTCCTGGAGCGAAATCCTGAGTACTTCCGTGATGCGGCTCAGGTGACGCGCGTCCGATTTCGCGTTGTCCCCGACGGTGTCGTTCGCGCGCTCGAACTCCGCAAAGGCTCTGCCGATCTGGAGATAAGTTCCCTTTCTCCTGACATCATTCCCGTTCTCGCGCGCCAGCTCGACCTTGCAGTGACCGACCGCCCGGGCACAAATTTCAATTATCTCGGTTTCAATCTCGAAGATCCTATCTTGGCCCATCGACGAATTCGCCAAGCGCTTGCACTCGCGACCGACCGCGAAGCGCTCATCCGCTATCTCCTCCGTGGACAAGCAAAGCTCGCCGCGGGCGCGCTGCCCCCGGATCACTGGGCCGCCGAACCGAATGTCGCTCAGTATTCTTACGATCCCGCTCGCGCCGAAGAGCTTCTCGACGCTGCGGGATTCCCTCGAAAGCAGGATGGCGTGCGCCTGCGTCTCACTCTGAAATGCTCCACCGAAGAGCAAGCCCGCCTGATCGGCGCGGCTCTTCAGGAACAATGGCGCCGTGCCGGAATCGACCTCGAACTTCGGCCGCTCGAGCTCGCCGCGCTGTTCTCCGACGTCGCCAAGGGAAATTTTCAGATCACCTACCAGCGCTGGGTCGGCGCCAACACCGATCCTGACTTTTTTGAGTACGCATTCTCGTCGAAGCGCTTCCCACCTGACGGCGCCAATCGCGGACACTATCGCAACGCGCGCATCGACGCGCTCACGGATCAAATTCGCGTGGAGATGAATCAAGAAAAAAGGAAGGAACTATGCAGGGAAGTGCAGAAAATTCTCGCGGAAGATCTTCCTTACTTGCCCATGTGGTTCAACGACGTCGTTTCCGTCCATCGCCGCTCGCTCGGCGCACTCGATCTTCCCTCCACCGGCAACTACAATTTTCTTGCGACTCTTCATCCGGGAATTAATTAGCGAGCACGCCTCGCGCCTCCAAGTTAGGTCCTACTCCAGCGCCTTCTCAATCTCCGCCACCGGAATCGCCCCTTCCCTGCCGATCCTCCACGTGTCGCCCGTCAGTTCCACGATGGTCGAAGCCAGCGTCCCGCCCGTTTCTCCCGTGTCCAGCACGAGCGGCACCCGCGACCCGAGTTGCTTCATTACTTGTTCGGCGTTCGAACACGAGGGAAACCCGGAAATGTTCGCGCTCGTTCCTGTGACCGGGCCCTCGAATTCATCGATCAAGCGCCGCACCACTGCGCTATTCGGCCAACGCAAGGCGATGCGGCCCGTGCCTGCGGTGACTTTGAGCGGGATGCGCTGCGCCGCGTTTACCACCAGAGTCAATCCTCCCGGCCAGAACGCCTGGGCGAGCCGCAAAAATTTCCGCGGCGCTTCGCGCGCAAGCAGAATGGCTTGTTCGATCGAATTCACGAGGATCGGCAGCGCCCTCGTTTCCGGGCGCCCTTTCACGCGGTAAATTTCATCCACCGCGGCAAGATTGAAGGGGTCGGCCGCCAGCCCGTAGAAGGTGTCCGTGGGAATCGCAATCACACCCCCGCGCGTCAGAAAACCTGCTGCATACCGCAGCAGGTCCGCCTCCGGGAATTGCGCATTTACGCGCAGCAGCTCAGCCGGCAATTTTTTGGCCTTTGGCGAAGTCGTAGCGCCACCCTGCAGCGCCCCGCCAGCGCTGCCCTTAATTGGGCGACGCTACCATACCCCCTATAACACGTGCAATAAGAGCCTGTGCGCAGCAACTTCCAACCCGCTGCCGGTCGATACCCCAGTGGTCTGCTGCGAGTTGGCCTCTTCAGGTAGAAATTTGCTACCCTCCACGGTAATGGCTACGCCAGGAAAGATAGCGCGTAACGTTCGTCTCGCGAACAACGCGGGGCTTCTCACCAGCCGCGACAATCGCTGGCTCAAAGAGTTCCGCATGGCTTTGCGCGGAGGCCTGCCCACGGAAAGTGGATTCGTCGGCGTCGAGGGCGTGCGTCTCGTTGAAGAAGTTTTGCGTTCCGGTTGCCCGATCCGTGCCGTCCTTTTCGGCGAATCCGGCGAACGCCACCGTGAACGCCTCGCTCCCTTGATCGACCGGCCGGAAATCGCCTTCCCCACTCTTCGGACGAACGACCGCCTTTTCGAGGGTCTCGCCGATTCCGAACACCCCCAGGGCGTCGCGGCGCTCGTTAAGCCGCGCGAGACCTCTTTCGACGACCTTGTCCGCGCCCCCGTTTCGGCCTGCGCTCCGCTGCTGGTCGTCCTGGCGGGCGTCCAGGATCCCGGCAACGTCGGAACCATCCTGCGCACCGCTGCCGCCTTCGGTGCGACCGGTGCCGCCACTGCCGCTTCCGGCATCAGCGGCACCGCGAACCCTTTCTCGCCGAAAGCTCTGCGCGCCTCCGCCGGTGCCGCTCTACATCTTCCGATCCTTGCTGGCGTGTCGCTTTCGATCCTCCTTGCGCAACTTAAGGTCGCGGGCGTCCGCACCCTGGCTTCCAGCGTCCGTGAACCGCGTCACGGTGAGCAGGCTCCGCTCGCTCCGTGGGAAGTCGATTGGTGCCAGCCGGTCGCCCTTCTCGTCGGCAATGAAGGCGCCGGTCTTCCCGAAGAGGTCGAGCGCAGCGCCGATGCGCGCATCCGCATTCCCATGGCCAGCGGCATCGAATCACTGAATGCCGCCGCCGCGGCTGCCGTCGTTTTTTACGAAGCCGCTCGTCAAAGAAACTCCGTGCCAGCCTCGGGCATCC
>Ga0137398_10000485_pt1 | contig 14358 bp, 11 predicted proteins | sample czorhiz216metaG_FD_106659 | JGI IMG/M metagenome (GOLD analysis project Ga0137398, IMG submission 106659) | Vadose zone soil microbial communities from Angelo Coast Range Reserve, California, USA - czorhiz2.16 metaG | ecosystem: Environmental > Terrestrial > Soil > Vadose zone | place: USA...
CCGGCTACCCAAACCCGTATCACGTGGCACATCCTTTCCTCGGGAAGCCCCGGATGCGATGACTAATCCAAGGGTTGCCAGCAGAGCCGCCGCTGAACTATTCCAGGTTTACGGCATTCGACGAGAAAGCTAGAATGCGCTCGGCGGGAAGTCACGCCGATTTCCTTTGTTAATTAGTCTTAAGAACCTTGGGGGATGTATGACGTCAGCCGTGACAGGGCGCACCTCGCGCGGGCGCCCGGCGAGCCTGCTCCGCTACAGATTTCTCGGCACCTTGTTGTTCCTCGGAATGCCGTTGTTGTTGGCCACGACCGGCTATGCTCAGACGAAGCCCGATCCCTGTCAGGGCGGTGAACTTAAACCGAAAACGTCGCTGAATCTCAGCCTCACCGGCGCCGGCCCTGGCGAAAGCCAGCCTGATCTCCTGATCAGCGGCCGCTGCATCGTAAAAGCCACCGGCGACTATTACTATGCCAAGGTCAATATTACCAACGGCGGCGTGCTGATCTTCCAGGAAGGGCCGTCGTCGGATCTCGACAAAGTGACAAATTTCTGGGCCCGGTCGATCATCGTCGAGAGCGGCGGCACGATCAAGGCCGGCGTCGATGACAAGCCTTACGGCTCCAACCTCCATACCCTGAACATCATCCTCTTCGGCAAGGACCAAAGCGCCGGCCATCCGGAAACGAACAAGGCCGGCGGGGACACCTGCGTCACCCCAGGGCCGGGCGATTGCGGCATTCCGACGGAGACCTGGAACACCAATGGGAGCAAGCCTGTCGACCTAAAGAACGGTGTCACGGATTACTTCTATCAGTACGGCCCGATGTACGGCACCGCGAGCGGGTACTTTGGCTACAAGGTCCTCGCGGTCGGCTATGGCGGCACGCTGCAGCTGCGCGGCTGGAAGGGTACAGCCCAGGGCGAAAGGGCGGATAACAACACAACGTTGACGGACGCCCAGCGGAAGACGATGACGGGAAGCAGCTGGAAGCGCCTCGCGGGCGGCAACAATCCCGGCGAGGACCTCAAGGCCGGCGGCAAGGCCCTGATACTGGACGGTGATGGCGTCAACGGCGACTGGAACCCGGGCGACAAGATCGTTGTGACGACCACCGATTACCTGCCCAGCCATTCCGAAGAGCTGACGATCGATACCGTGGACAAGACCAAGATCACCCTCAAGGACGCGGTCAAATGGGATCACGTCGGCAAGGCCTTCCAGCTGAAAGCCCTGCTCGCGGGCGCCGGCGATCGCCTCACCAAAGCCGGCATGGATACAGCCCTGCAGCAATCCGCCGAAACCCGCGCGGCGGTGGCGCTGTTGACGCGCAGCATCCGCATTGTGTCGGGCGGCGATGTTGCCGGCGAGTACTTCGATTGCGTGTCCAACGACAATGGCAAGACATGGTACGCGCCGAAAGAGCTTTCGCACGACAACAAGGACATACTAATAGAAGCGAATAAGAACTCTTGTGCGACCCAGCGCGCCTCGACCTACTTGTTCGGCGCCCATACCGTGTTCCGCCAGGGCTTCAAGACGCTGCAACTGCAGGGGGTCGAGTTTCATCAGATGGGCCAGGGCGGCCGGATGGCCCATTACCCGGTCCATTTCCACATGGCCCGCCAGGTGCCGGCCGAGACCTACATCAAGGATTCATCGGTCAGCGAGTCGATGACCCGCTGGTACGTGCTGCATTCGACGCTCGGCGTCACCTTGCAGCGCAATGTCGGCTGGAAATCGATCGGTCACGGCTACTTTCTCGAGGACGGCACCGAGACCGACAACAAGCTATACGCGAATATTGGCATCTATGCCCGCGGCGGCGTGGTCGGTCCGGAGAACCCCCGCAACATTCCCGGCATCCTGGCTGAAAACACCGACAAGCTGGCGATCCAATACCGCTCCGATGTCGTCTACCCGACCGTGTTCTGGATCACGAACGGCTGGAACGAGTTCGTCGGCAACATGGCGGCCGGGGCCGGAACCTGCGGCTCGTGCTTCTGGTTTCTGCCGGCGATCAATACCGACATGATCGAAGTCCAGAAAATGACGCCGGGGAATATGAAGCACATGAATTGGTCCGGCTACGCGGGACGGCAGACCGCTGGTCACGCCGCAGATACCCCAGTCAAGCTGTTCTACAAGAACTATTGCTCGACGGCGATGCACTCGCTGAACACCAGCGATGGCGTCTCGACCTGCGATGGCGTGCGGTTCCTTACCGAGCACTATGACAAGGATATAAGGCTGGTGCCGGTTCAGAGCGTCGCGCCGGCGCCGAAGCCGGAAATGGAGATGTATTACCCGAACTTCAGCGGCAATCGTTATCCGACGGTCTGTGACCCGAGCCTGAAAAACGACCAGCCGAACGCTTGCACCGGTCCGTACGATACAAATACCGGAGTAAACAATAACAACGCCAATAACGTTGTTAAACGCTGCAACAATTCCGATCCGAAGGATTGCGGTATAACCGTCATAGATCACTACACCAGTTCGTTCAACTGGGCGGAGAAGAATTTCTCGGCAATATGGCTGCGCACGCCGGGATGGTTTCTGCTGGACAACAGCTTCATCAGCGATGTGCAGAATGGGGGGGTAACGTTTGTCACTGGTGGCGACTATTCGCGATCGTCGACGGCGCTCGGCTATTGGGGACTGCTTGGGCACTCGGTCTTGGTCGGTGCTACCAATCCTGACAACAAATATGCCTCGGCGGCGGGGCCGCCGGGGGCGATGCCACCACTAGCCGCCGGAATCGTCTGTGACCGCAGCCGGGGCAATGCCTGCATCAGCCTGAAAGACAGCGTCGCTTACCCGCTGTCGGACTGGTCGACCGGTCAACGACTGTTCAACATCTATGACGGTCCGGCCCATCAGGACGGCAACGCCTATGTCAACATCAACGTGTCGGACTGCAATAACAACACCGACGGCAAATGTATGTATTTCGGTACACCCGGCGTGCGCCGCTATATACCGAAGCAAGGCGCAGGTTACTTGCCGAACGCCGCGATCGGTTGGAAGCAGCCCAATGGGTTTTATTATCCGCCGGCCTTTCATTCCAAGAACCTCTACTTCAACAACGTCGATATCCGCCACTATGTGATTCAGCCGTTATTCGAGATCGGCAGCTATCGGACCAAGGACAAGCAGGTCGAAGATGAGTTTATCGGCGGCGTCGAGGGAGCAAAGAATAAGTTCAGCGGTTTCACCGACGTTGATCGGCAAACCGAACTAAACGACGATGATGGCACGCTCACCGGGTTCATCAATACCATTTCGGTCAATGAGGACGGCTTCTTTGGAGCGCCGATCCAGGCGCCCCAATGCAAGTCCAATGTGGGCGTCAATCCTGATGCCGCTTGCGCCGGTAAGACCATAACGCCGAGTAAGACGCAACAACCGCAGACCGCGCGGACCAGCCCCTACGACTATGTTACGACGGTGATCTATCCGGGTTGCGCAAATGAACGGGAAAGGCGGCCAACCACCGCTCGAAGGCAAAGATCCTAAAGTGTTCGGGGCCTGTGACACTATGCCTCCAGACCCAGACCCTCTTCCTCCTTCTCCGTATCAGCCTCTTCCCCGAAGGTACGACGACAAGCCCGGCGACCGCTTCAAAGAGGTTTTGGGGCGAGGTGGAAGCTGGTCCAAAGAGTGCGGTGGACCGTACTGCTACGGGGTCCCGATCTACCGCCAGTACCTGACCGGCAAGAGCGGACATAACGACAAGGGTGAGGTCATAGGTACGCCGACCCGGGAATGGTCCACTTGGTATGACAACCAGTGCGGTACCCAGGCCGCAACTAACGACAAGTGCAATTTCCCGTTTGCCCGGATGAACGGTGCAAGCGAATGGCAGCGTGACGTAATGACGGTCAACAATGGAAAATTCTATATCGACACGACGCGCAGCAAGGATGGTCAGCTGTTTTCCGAAGCGCTCGGCAAACCCGGTGAGCCGACCGAGGCTTATGTCGAATGCAGCAAGCAGACCAGCGGAAACTGCCAGCCGCGCAGCGTCAATGTGTTCGAGGCCACCAAGACTTACATGGTGTTCTTCCTGTTTGCCAAGAACGACACCCAGACCAAAAATTACACCAAACAGACATATCAGATCTATGTTGGCGAGGGGTTTAAGCCGGACACCGGCTTCAAAGGCGTCAAGATCACGGGCACTGAAAACCGGTTCAAATACGACGAATGGACGACTCCGTGGAAAGCCGAGATGATCGGCTCGGACGGGAAGCCGAACCCGACGGGGGATATTCTGCAGGTGACGGTCGATTTCTCCCAGGTCACGGGCGTGCAATTTGATCCAAAGAAAGCGATCTCCGAAACCTGCAAGCCCGCGAGTTTCTGCCAGTGGGGTATGGCTAGTATTGGCGGGGCCGGCGCCTGCGACACCAGCCTGAAAGATAACGACCCCCGGGTTGTGATGAACCCGAACCTGAAGAACATTGCCAAGAAAATATGCAGCGAATGGGCGGTGAAGGATCTCGATTGCCCGGCCGGCGGTTGCCTCGGCTTTGCGTTCACGTTGCCCGACAAGTTCGAGGCAAAGAATCAATACAAGCGGCCAACGCCGGAGGACATTAAGGATACAGACTCGGTCTGGAGCAAATTCAGCTTCAAGCAGGCCGGTCAGAGTGCAAGCGATTGCACCTATGACGACGGCAAAAACACCCCCGGCAAGGGAAGTTGCGGCGTGCCGGATTGCGCTAACGGGATGGGGAACCCGCCGTTTTGCGACAAACCCACCCAGTGAACTGCGTAGTGAAGGTGTGGATTGGACATGGCAGGTGAGCAGGGGCTGAACGGCGGGGCCGACATGGAATCGGTGCTGACCAGTCGCGGCCTGCTGTCCGGCGCGGCGCTGGAGCGGGTGCGGCGCCTCGAGGCCGAGAGCGGCGAGCGGATCGATCTGATCGCCGCCAAGCTCGGCCTCGTTTCCGATCGCGACCTCGCCGAGGCGTATGCCTCGCTGCTCGGCTCGCCGGTCCTGTCGCGCGATCAGTTCCCCGCCGAACCGGTCGCGCCCGACCGCCTGAGCGCGGCCTTTCTGAAGCGTGCCCGGCTCATCCCGCTCGCCGAGACCGACAGCGCGATCGTCATCGGCATGGCCGACCCGCTCGACGATTCGTCTGCCGGCGCGGTCGAGTTCGCCGTCAGGAAGGCGGTCGAACGGCGCGCCGCCGTGCCGAGCGATATCGATGCGGTGTACGACCGGCTCTATGCCGAGGGCCGCTCGGCGATCGATCGGATCTACGAGGCTGCCGGCGAGCGGGGCGACACCGACCGCGAATCCGATCTCGAACGCCTGAAGGATCTCGCCAGCGAGGCGCCGGTCATCCGGCTGGTCAACACGCTGGTGACGCAGGCGGTGGAGATGCTCGCCTCGGACATTCACCTCGAATCCACCGAAAACGAGCTGCGCGCGCGCTATCGCGTCGACGGCGTGCTCCGCGAGATCGAATCGCCGCCGTCCCGGCTGCGCAACGCAATCGTGTCACGCGTCAAGATCATGGCGAAAATGAACATCGCCGAGCGCCGCTTGCCGCAGGACGGGCGCATTCGCATGGCGGTGCGCGGCAAGGAGATCGACTTTCGCGTGTCGACGACACCGGCGATCCATGGCGAGAGCGTCGTGCTGCGCATCCTCGACCGCGGCTCTCTGGCGCTCGATTTCACCGCCCTCGGCTTCGATGAAGACCAGCTGCCGAAGTTTCTCGAAAGCCTGATGCGGCCGCACGGCATCGTATTGGTCACCGGCCCGACCGGCAGCGGCAAGACCACGACGCTGTATGCCGCGCTGACGCGGCTCAACTCGCCGGACGTCAAGATCCTCACCGCCGAAGATCCGGTCGAATACGTGCTCGACGGCGTCAATCAGGTGCAGGTCAATCCCGATATCGGCCTGACCTTCGCCGGCGCGCTGCAAAGTTTCCTGCGCCAGGATCCCGACATCATGATGATCGGCGAGATCCGCAATCTGGAAACCGCCCAGATCGCGGTGCAGGCGGCGCTGACCGGTCACCTCGTGCTCTCCACGGTGCACACCAACGACGCCGCCAGCGCGATGACCCGGATGCTCGACATGGGCATCGAGAACTACCTGCTGAATTCGACGGTCAACGCGGTGCTGGGCCAGCGCCTGGTGCGCCGATTGTGCGAGCATTCCCGCGAGCAGTATCAGGCGCCTCCCGAGCTCGCGGCGAGCCTCGATCTGGCGGCGGCGGGCCATGAGGGATCGGCGACGCTGTACCGCCCGGCCGGCTGTCCGCAATGCAACGGCCGCGGCTATCAGGGCCGCACGATGATCCTCGAGCTGATGGTCCTCGACGACGACATCCGGTCATTGGTCTTGCACCGGGCCGAGGCGCGCGAGCTCCAGGCCGCAGCGATCCGCGGCGGCATGCAGACGATGTATCTGCACGGCATGCGCAAGGCGCTCGCCGGCATCACGACGATCGAGGAAGTCCTGCGCGTCACCCGTGAAACCTGACCGAGATGGCCCGTTTTCAGTATCAAGCACTTTCCGCTTCGGGAGAAGTCGTCGCCGGCGAGATCGACGGGCCGGACGTCAAGACCGTCATCGCGCGCCTGAATGAACAGGCGCTGCTGCCGATCGAGGCGACGGAAAAGCGCCAGGGTGTCGGCTTTAACCTCGATCTGTCATTCGGTCGGCGCAACGGTTTCCCGCAGGGCGGACTTACCCTGTTCGTTCAGCAGCTGACCCGGCTGCTCAATGCGAGCCTGCCGCTGGATCGCGCGCTCGAGATCCTGACGACGCTGCTGGAAGACAAGCGCACCCGACGCATCGTGCACAAGCTGCTGGAGCGGGTGCGCGACGGATCCAGCCTGGCCGAAGCGATGGCCCAGGAAGAGGGCGCCTTCCCCAGCGTGTGCGTCAGCATGGTGCGGGCGGGAGAGGAAGGCGGCGCCCTGCGTCCGGTGCTGGCGCGGGTCGCGGAATTTCTCGTCCGGTCGGAGGCGATCCGTCAAAAGGTCATCTCGGCGCTGATCTATCCCGCCATCCTGATGCTGGTGGCGATCGGGTCGATCGTGCTGATCCTGGCTTTCGTGCTGCCGCAGTTCGAGGCGATGTTCCAGGACGCGGGGTCGAAATTGCCGACCGCCACCTGGCTGGTGATGACGGCAAGCCAGATGCTGCGCGAGGATTGGTGGATCCTGCTGTTGGCCATCGCGATCCTCGCGGCCGCTGCGCAGTTTCTGATGCGGCGGCCGGGCGTCGGGGCATTGCGCGATCGGGTCATGCTGCGCCTGCCGCTCCTGGGCGGTCTGTGCACCCGCTTCGAAGCCGCCCGGTTCACCCGCAGCCTCGGCGTGCTGCTGGCGAACGGCGTGCCGGCATCGCGGGCGCTGGCGCTGGCTGGCGCCACCGTCGGCAACCGGGTCTTCACCGACGCGATCGAGACGCTCGCGGCGCGGTTCAAGGAAGGCGAGGGCTTGGCGACATCGCTCGCAGAGACCGGGTGCTTTCCGAACCTGGCGATCCAGCTGATCCAGATCGGCGAGGAGACCGGCCGGCTGGAGGAGATGCTGCAGGAGGTCGCCGACATCTACGACCAGGAAGTCGAGCGCGCGCTGGAACGCTTGCTGGCCCTGCTGGTGCCCGGCATCACGATCTTCATGGGAGCCATCGTCGCCCTGATGATGGCTGCCGTGATGACCGCGATGGTCAGCATCAACGATCTCGTGGTCTAGCCGCGATGCCTCGCTCCCGGCGTTTGCGGCGAGAATTCTGCCGGCCCGAGGCGGGCTTCACGATCATCGAGATGATGATCGTGCTGGTAATCATCGCGATGGCGATGACGATTGCGCCCGCGATCGTGTCCGGCCTTTCCGGCAGCCGGCTGCGGGCAGCATCGGACGAACTGGTGGCGCAGCTGCGCGATGCGCGGGGCCAGGCGATCCGCCGCAATGCCCCGACCGAGCTGATGCTCGATCTGGCGAAGCTCGGCTACTCAGCCACCGGCGATGCCGGCTTGCATGTCTTCCCGGCGGTCGTCGATGCGGTCGATGTGACGCCGGCGGCGCTGGTGCAGCCGGGGCGGATTGCGCGCATCCGTTTTCTGGAAGACGGCACGGCGGACGAGGCGCGGATCTCGCTGCGCCATGGCACCAGCGCCAGCGTCATCAAAGTCGATTGGCTGACCGGCCGGATACGGCACGATGACTAGACCGACCCCGCCCGACCGGTCCGCCGGTTTCATGCTGGTCGAAGTGGTGATTGCGCTTGCCATTGCCGCGCTTGTCTTCGGTTTCGCCTTCCGCGCCCTGTCGGGAGCATTCGACCGGCTCGGGAAAGATCAGCATTCGATGAAGGCGCTGTTGTTGGCCGAGTCGACGCTCGATCGGGTCGGGCATGACATCGCGCTCGACTCGGCCGAGAGCAATGGCAGCACCAAGGACGGATTTTCCTGGCTGGTGCAGTCGGCGCCCTACACCGGCGACCCGATCGCATCTTCGGGTCCGCTGATGGGTTATATCGTGCGGGTTACGGTGCTGTGGAAGGAACGGAGCAACGCGCGGCAGGTGCAGCTGACGACGTTGCGGCTTGCCTATCGGGACCGGGGTTCGTGATCCCGCGAGCCGATAGCGAGGCCGGCTTCACGCTGATCGAGGTGCTGATCGGCGTGACCCTGCTGGCGATGCTCGCGACGCTGATCGCGACCGGCACGCGTCTGAGCGGCCGTGCCTGGAATTTCGCCGAGCGCCAGACGACGGAGATCCACGACATGGACGCGGTACAAGGGCTGCTGCGCCGCACGATTGTGCGGGCGCGCCCGTCATTCGCCGCGCCCGACCCGGCCGACATGACCATCGCCTTCGGCGGCGAGCCGGATGCGCTCAGCCTGGTAGCGGCACAGCCGGGGACACAGGACAACGGGCCGTGGGCGCGCGAGCGGTTCTACGTCGCCCGTTCAGGCGCAACCCGGGCATTGTTCATGAGCTGGCAGATGGACGCGCCCGCGGCGGCTGGCCAATCCGCGCCGGCGGGAGAGCTGATGCTGCTCGACCACGTCGCAGCGCTTCGCTTCGCCTATTTCGGGCCGCCGCGTCCGGGTGAAGCATCGGTCTGGCTCGACCGATGGACCAACCGCGATCGTCTGCCGGAACTGGTGCGCGTCGCCGTCGAGCGCGACGGTGCTGGGTTCCGGCCATGGCCGGAACTGGTCGTCGCCACGCGGATAACTGCCAATGCCGGCTGCATCTTCGATGCGCTGAGCTCGACCTGCCAGCGGGGGCGCTGACGATGGCCGCGCTCGATCAGTGGACCGCCCTTGGCAGCGATACGATCCGACGCGGCATCTCCTGGTGGCTTGGCGAATTGCGTGCATTGTTGCCCTGGCGCCTCGCTGGTCGCGCAGAGCGTGCACCGGCGATCCTAGAGGTGTCGCCCGACCGTGCCACGCTGGTGCTGGCGAAACGCGGATCTACGCAGGCCGACGAGTTGCCGCTCCGCGGCCTCGATTCGCTGGAGGCGCGCCGGCGCGTGCAGTCGAGCATGCGCGGACGACGGATCGGCGACGCGGTCATTATCCGGCTCGACCAGTCCTTGCTGCTGCGGTCCAGCGTTACCTTGCCGCTGGCGGCCGAGCGCTCGCTGCGCCCGATCCTGCAGAACCAATTGGAACGGCTCGTGCCGTTGCCGGCCGCTGAAGTCTGCTTCGAATATCGCGTCCTATCCCGCTCGCCGGCGGCTAAGACCCTGAACGTCGAGCTCGTGACCGCCACCCGCGCGAGCATCGATGTCGCCGTCGCGCTGGCAAAGTCGGTGGGGCTTGTCCCGCGTCTTGCCATTGCTTCCGGCGGCGCCGCGGGAAGCGATGCCATGGTCCTGTGGCGGGCGAGCAGAGAGACGAAGGAATCGCCCCGGCAGCGGCGGCTGAAGCGCGGGCTGGAGCTTGCGGCCGCCCTGCTGCTGATCGTTGCCTACGGCGCCTATGTCTACCGGCTGGACGAGCGCCGCGACGAATTGCAAGCCGAAGTTGCCCTAGCGGCCAAAGAGGCCGCGATCGCACGCACTCAGGTGCAACAGCAGACAGCGACTCAGAGCGCTCTGGCTCTGCTGGAGCGGCGGCGCAAGGAACCTTCGCCGTTGGCGTTGCTGAACGAGCTGACCGCGCTGATACCGAGCAGCGCATGGATCAGCCAATTGATCCTGCAAAAACGAAATATCGAGATCATCGGATATTCACCGCGCGTCGGCGATTTCGTTCCGCGAATCAACAATTCCGACTCGTTCTGGAACATGAAATTCCGCTCGCCGATCGCGCTCTCCCCCGATGGCAAGGGGGAGCGATTCGACATTTCTTTCGATGTCTACGTCGAGGACACGCCGTGACCGTCTCGCTGCGGCCCGCGTTCAGCCGTGCCCTCGCCCTGGCGGTTCTGCTCGGCTTGCTTCTACTGGCCTGGTTGGCGATCGTATCGCCTCTGATCGGCATGGCAACGGACCGGCAGAGCGACATCGCGACGTTGCAGGAGCGGTTGGCAAGCCTGCGTGCGACGATCGCACGAATCCCGGAGCTTGAGCGCCGCGGGCTTGCAGCGAAGGCGAAGCTGGATGCCGCAGGCGGCATGTGGATTGGCGCCAGCGACGCGGCAATCGCCGCATCCATTCAGGACCAGTTGCGGCAGGCGGTCACCAACAGCGATGGCATCGTGAAGAGCACCTCGTATCTCGGCGCCATCGCCGACAAGGATCTCCAGACGATCAGGATCCGCCTGAGCGTCGATGGTACGCTCGACACCCTGCAACAGACGCTGGCCGCAGTGGAGACCGCGCGTCCGCCGATGCTCGTTGAAAGCATGACGGTTGCCGGGCCGGCCCAGTTCACCGCTGACAAGCCGCCGATCCTCGGACTCGATTTCGAGATCAGCGCATTGATGCGGAAGACTGAGCAATGATCCTGCCAGGCAGGGTGCAGACGGCCGCTGCGTTGGCGTGGCGCTTCGTGGCCGTTTTGGTCGCGGCCGCGGCCGCGGGAATCATGCTGACGACGCCGGCGGCGCAGTTCGGCGCTGCTGAAGGCGCTCCCGACCCGACGACGGTCCCTCAATCCGAGGAGCCTGCCGCCGAAGCGGCCGCGCCGCGCAATGTGGACTATCCGGCCATTGCCGCCCACCCGCTGTTCTATCCGTCCCGCACACCATGGGTTCCGCCGCCGCCATCCGAGCCGCCGCCCGTTGTCGCGGCTCCTTCGACCCTCATCACATACAATCTGGTGGGCGTCGTCGTCAGCGGCAGCATGCGAAGCGCCATGATCAGGGCGGCGCAGGCCAACAAGACCGTAACCCTCTCCGAGGGACAGGAGCTCGAGGGCTGGACCCTCAAAGCAATCACCCGTGAACGCCTGTACTTTTCTTGCGGCGAGGCGACCTACGAAATGACCCGTCGGAAGCCCTCGGAGATGCAACAATGATCCGCTCGCGCACCGGCCCTGCGGTTGCACCCGGACTGGCGATCCGGCTGGCGCCGCTCGTTCTTGCGGTGTTGCTGGCGGGCTGCGAATCGACGGAGTTGGATGCGATCCCGGAAACGGCTGCGCCGGTCGTGTCTGCGCCGTTGCAGCCGTTCCCCCGATCGGTTGTGGTCGGTGATACCTCGAACCGGCCTGTGCTGCTCACACCGGGATCGTCAGCCGGCCGGGCAATCGCCGCGCCCGAGATCGTCAAGGGGACCGGGTCCTTCGTGGATACCAGTGCTGCTCCGCTGGCTCGCGCGGAACCCGTGTTCGTCGGTAGCGACGTCACCCTGGATTTCGCGAACGTCGATGTGCGCGACGTCCTGAAAAGCGTGCTGGGCGATCTCTTGCACGTGTCTTATGCGGTCGATCCGGCCGTGCAGGGCACAGTCACGCTGCAGACCGGCAGGCCGGTTCCACGCTCCTCGGTCGTCAACGTCCTGACCAGCGCGTTGCAACTCAACGGCGTCGCTCTGGTCGTCAGGGATGGGCTCTACTTTGCTGTTCCGGTCGCGAATGCTGCGCGGCAGGCTCCTGTGGGCGGCACCGCCGGCTTCGTCACGCAAGTCGTGACGCCGCGCTATGTCGCCGCCAGCGACCTCGAACGCGTGCTCGAACCGATGCTGCCGCCGGGCGCCACGATGAAATCGGATCCCGCCCGCAATTTGCTGATCGTTTCCGGCGCTGCACGCGACGTCGCTGCTGTCATGGACAACATCGCGACCTTCGATATCGACGCGCTTCGCGGCGTGTCGTTCGCAATGTTGCCGCTGAAGAACGGTCGCGCGAAGGACATCGTCAACGAGGTGACGAATTTATTGGCCGGTGCCGGGCGATCGATGGCCGACACGGTCAAGATCATGGCGATCGAACGGATGAATGCGGTCCTGGTTACATCGATGCAGCCGACCTATCTGCAACGGGTGCAGGCATGGGTCGAGCGGCTCGACCGCGGCGATGGGAGGGCCGACCAGAAGCTTTTCGTGTACCGGGTTCAGAATGGCCGCGCCGCCGATATCGCCCGGGTGCTCCGCCAAGCGCTGGGCCTCTCAGCCGAATCCGGGCCTGGCGGAGCGGCCGAAGCCGGGGGTCCCGCCGGCGCGCCGCCTGGGCCGGTTACCGGCCTCGCGACGCCAACCCAGATCGACAACCTGCTGAGCAGGTCGGCCAACGCCCCCGGCGGCGGCGCGCCGCCAGGGCGCGCGCCGGACCGCAACGAGCCCTTGGCCGGGGTCGCCGCTGCGGCGGCGCTCGCCGGCGGCGGTCGGCCGCCGACAACCGAGGTCAGGGTCACCCCCGACCAGACCAACAACGCCCTGATCATTACCGGATCGGCTCAGGATTACGCGCCGATCGAGGCAGCGCTGCGGCAGCTCGACATTCCGCCTCTGCAGGTCTTGATCGACGCCACCGTCGCCGAAGTGACGCTGAGGGACGATTTGAGCTACGGTCTGCAGTATTTCTTCAAGTCCGGCAAATTCACTGACATCTTTGGGCCGAACGTAGCTCCGATAAGCGGGTCGATCGTGCCGGCGACGCTCGCCTCTACATTCCCGGGTTTCGGTTTCCTCTCGGGCGCCAATTTCGGCTTTTCGAACGGGGGAAACAGCTTCGTCCTACAGGCGCTTTCGAAGCTGAGCAACGTGCGGGTGCTGTCGTCGCCGAACCTCCTTGTGCTGAATAACGGGTCGGCGCGCTTGCAGGTCGGCGATCAGGTGCCGATTGCGACGCAATCGGCAACGAGCACGCTGACCAACACGGCACAGACCGTAAACTCCATCGACTATCGCGATACCGGCATCATCCTCAATGTGACACCTCGCGTGAATGCGAGCGGCCTCGTGCTACTCGACATATCCGAGGAGGTAAGTCAGGCCAATAAGACGGGCACATCCGCACTCGATTCGCCGACGATTTCACAACGACGGGTGACGAGTTCGGTCGCGGTGAATGATGGCCAGACGATCGGTCTGGCGGGGCTCATCCAGGATAAACGGGACAACGGCAGCAGTGGCCTGCCATGGCTCCAGGATATTCCGGGGCTGGGCTTGCTGTTCAGCACCCGCACCCAAAGCGACGTCCGAACCGAACTTCTCGTATTGATCACCCCGCGGGTGATCCGTGGCCGCGACGATGGCGATGCCGTTACCCGGGAATTGCGCGAAAAGCTGCGGCTGACGATACCGGTCGTTGCCCGGCGGAGGTAACAGTGTTGGCTGCGGGCCGAGATCGCGGAATCGCTATTGTTGCGGCGCTGTGGGCATCTGCCATTCTGGCGGTGGTCGTTCTCAGCGTCCTGCAGCTCGTTCGCGCCGATGCGAGGTTGGGCCGCGGCCGCGAAGATTTGGCGGAACTGGGCGCGGTTGCCGATGCGGCGGTCAACATCACCGTGCTGGCGCTGCTAGGCCCGGCGGCCGCTCAGTGGCCGGTCAACGGGGCGGCGGTTGGCGTTCCGTTCGCCGGTCACGACGTTCAGGTGAGCGTTCAGGACGAGGCGGGCAAGATCGACCTGAACACGACCGGCGAGCCGATCCTGCGGCAATTGCTGACTGGCGCCGGGCTCGATGGCGAAGCGGCGCGCCGGCTTGCGGAGAGCATTGTCACCTGGCGCCAATCCCCTGAGGGCAACCGGGCGAGCGCGGTGAATTCGAATGCCTACGCCGCCGGTTACGGCCCCCGCAGCGCCCTGTTCCAGTCGGTGGAAGAGCTGCAGCTGGTCACCGGAATGACCCAGGATCTTTATCGCCGAATCGCTCCGCTCTTGACGGTATATTCGCAAACCCCGTGGATCGACCCCTCGTTCTCCAGCGAGGCGGTGCTAGCGGTTTTAAGTGCGGTCGATGCCAATGCCGAGGC
>Ga0137398_10000486_pt1 | contig 14347 bp, 19 predicted proteins | sample czorhiz216metaG_FD_106659 | JGI IMG/M metagenome (GOLD analysis project Ga0137398, IMG submission 106659) | Vadose zone soil microbial communities from Angelo Coast Range Reserve, California, USA - czorhiz2.16 metaG | ecosystem: Environmental > Terrestrial > Soil > Vadose zone | place: USA...
ATCTCCTCTTTTATAAAATGGACTTTGAATTTTCTGACTTCGAGCAACTTCTTCTGCTGGAAGAAGACGAGGTGAGTCGCGTCTCGACCTACGAAGAACGCGCGCGCGCGAAGATTGCGCTGTCTCAGATTCTGGATCGGCTAGCAGCCAAGCCTCGCGAGGATTCGAGCGGGGTGAAATGGGCACGACGCATCATGGCGCGGTATGCAACGGGCGAGGCGATGTGCCAAGCGCAGCTCGATATGGCCAGAGCCGCGATCGGGCGCTATGAGAGCGTGATTCCGGAGGCAAAGCTCGAAGCGGCCAAGGAGCGCTTGGCGATCCAGATGGAGGATTTCCCGCTGAATGCCGGCGAGGGTGAGATCTGGTGAGCGGGTTGACGACAGCTTAGGATCGCGCTACGGTCGCGCCTCATGAGCCAGTACGCCGTCATCGCGACCATCTGCGGGCTGCTCGTGCTCTGCGCTTTCGTTGCTGGCCTCCTCGTCGGCCGGCGCAATCCCAGTGTTGCCACCCTGACCGCGAAAATCGCCAGCGATGCCGCGGCCACAGCCAAGAAACTGTAGGGGACCCCATGACCAAGATGCAGCAAGAAGGCACCGACAAGGGCGAACGCGACGAATCGGGCGAGCGCGAGCCAAAGCGAAGCACCGACTCCGACACCTCCGGGGAGCGCCATGGCAAGATCACAGGCGGCGTCGCGATGGGCAAAGCCGATGCGCTCACGGGCCGTACCGAGGGCCATGCCGGCCAGCACGATGGCAACGTAGGTGAAGTCAAGGGAGAGCGCGGCGAGAGGCACTTCTACAAGCACAAGAAGGACGAATACCGGCCCGGAAAGTACTGAGCCATGGACAAGCCTATCACGCTGTCGGTCGGCAAGCTCGAATTGCCCGCAGGCGTCTCGCACGCCTGCTACGTCGATGGTGAAATGCGCGAGATCATTTGCTACATGGTCAGTATCGATGCATTTCTGGTGCGCTGGGACACGCTCATCGATGGCTGGCAGTACACAGTGAGCAAGTGGCAAAACGCTGCCTACTCGCATCAGAAAGCGCAGGAATTCGCCAAGAGCGAGCGCGAATCCACGCGTCGCCTCCTCATCGATCTGGCCCGCACCGGCGTCGAAGTCGAAGCCAAGCGCATGCAGTACGCTCCGCACCTGGCGCCATGATCCGCCCGCTGCGCGATCGCATCGTGGTCAGGCCAGACCCGCTCGCCGCGCATGCGACTGCCACCGCTATCGTCCTGCAGGCCCGTACCGGCATCACCACTAGCCAGGAGCAGTTCGGCCGTACTGGCACGGTCCTTTCAGTCGGGCCTGGCAAGGCGAGCCGCAAGACGGGCCAGCGCGCTCCACTTGATCTGGCTCCGGGCGATCGCGTGCTATTCGGCGAATGGCTCTACCCGCAAGCAGACGGCCTGCTCGTGATGCAGGAAGCCGATATCGCTGGCGTGGTGACCGCATGAGCGCGGACTTTCGTGAACTTGAAAGCGCGGCAGATAATCCGCCTTTGCTGGCGATCCTGCACGATCTGCAGCAGCAAGGCTTGTTGCGCGACTGGGTCAAAAACCGTCTCTGGACAGATGCCGAACGCGAAGAATATGCAGCGGCTTTGTTTCACTTGCCGGATGTCGTAGCCAAAGCGAAGGCGGTCATCGATAAAGGAACTCCGTTCAGAAGGGACGAAGTGCAAGCGTGGGTTCATGCCTCTATGCTCTGGGCGGCATGGATAAGCCAGTTTCACGAATGCGCTACCGAAATCGCCGAATCGATTGCGGCATCCAAAGAGGTTGTCGCATGAACCAATCTGTGCTGCAGCGCCTCGAAAACGTGGAACGCGAGCTGCTGCGCTTCGTCACCGCTGTGCACGAGTACAAGCGTCAGACCGACAAGCGCCTGGAACAGCTCGCCGCCTCTATCGCGCACCTGACCCCTGCGATCGAAGTGATCACTCACGCGCCCGGGGCTGATTTGGACCTTTCGCCTCCGCCGAAGCTGGACTCCTGATGGCAGCAAATTTGCTGATCCAGCAAGAATATTTCACGCGTGTCGTTGTGCCAGCAGCTCTAGCTGCGGCTGACAAATTATTGCAGCAAGAATATCTTGGTCCGTACTGCCAATATCAGCCTGGCGCCGACCAGGATCTCCTGCAAGCCGCTTTCGCATGCGGGCCAAAGGGTACATAGCCATGCCCCTAAAAAAATCATCCAGCAAGAAGGCGTTCAGTTCCAACGTCAGCGAAATGGTCAAATCCGGACATCCCCAAAAGCAGGCAGTCGCAGCAGCCTATGCAACAAAACGTGCTGCAAAGCGGAAAAAGAAGTGAAATCTGAAACTCTATGGGCGAGAAATCAAAAAACCTGGGTGGCAAGCGCCCAGGCGCAGGACGCCCGAAAGGCAGTAAGAACGCTAAAACCGCTGAGCTAGCGCGTAGGCTCACCGAGGACGGCATCACGCCGCTCGAATATATGCTCGATGTCCTGCGCAATCCTGATTCCGAGCAAGGACGGCGCGACGATATGTCCAAAGCAGCAGCGCCTTACATGCACCCGAAGCTATCCTCCACCGAGGTGAAGATCCCAGAGAAGATTGTGGCCGAGATCCGCGTCACGCTGAGGAAGGCATGAGCTGCAGCCCACGCAGCAAGTTCACGCATCACGGCGGCGGTCGCATCACGTTTCAGCGTAAGGCGTGGGACAAGGCCGCGCGCAAGATGGGTTATTCGGTGTTGCGCTTGCTGCGGTTCGAGCTGTTCAAGCAGGCGAGCTGGGCAGAGCGCAGGATGCATCGATGAACTGGTCCGAGCACGAAAAGTTGGCGCAGATCATCGGTGAGGCCGTTGTCGATGGCAACGAATCCTGGGATGCGCGAACACTCGGTCTGCGCGCGATCGAGGCGATCGAGAAGGCTGGCTATCAGCTCGTACCTGTGCATTATGCGGCTCAGCTCGGTTGTCGACCATGATCCTGGACATCGAGGTCGCCGAGATCTTCGAGCCGCTGCTCGCTCCAGCGCGCTACAAGGGCGCGTACGGCGGTCGCGGCTCTGCGAAGTCGCACTTCTTCGCCGGCCAGCTCGTGATGCAGTCGATCGCGCGCAAGACCGACGCGGTCTGCATCCGCGAGAACCAGATCTCGCTCGACCAGTCGGTTAAGAAGCTCATCGAGTCCAAGATTCACAGCTTCGACGTGGATAGCTACTTCAAGATCCAGGAGCGCGAGATCAAGAGCATCCACGGCGGAATCATTATCTTCACCGGGATGCAGAACCACACCGCTGACTCGATCATGTCGCTTGAAGCATATGACATCGCCTGGTTTGAGCAGGCCGAGAAGGCGAGCCAAAAGTCTATCGACCTGTTGCGCCCGACGATCCGCAAGGAGGGCTCAGAATTGTGGTTCTCCTGGAATCCGAACTTGTCGACTGATCCAATTGAGGTGCTGTTGAGAGGCGACGATCCGCCGCCTGGGACCGTGGTTGTGCGCTCGAACTGGCACGACAATCCTTGGTTTCCGAATGTGCTCAAGCTGGAGAAGGACTATGACCTCAGACGAGATCCCGACAAGTACGCGCACATCTGGCAGGGAGAGTATCAGAGAAATTCAGAGGCGAGAGTTTTCCGAAACTGGAAGATCGAAGACTGTGAAGCTCGGACCGGTACGATTTTTCGCTTCGGAGCGGATTGGGGATTTGCTACGGATCCGAGCGTACTCATTCGTTGTTGGCTCGATGGGAATCGGCTTTACATTGACCACGAAGCGTGGATGATCGGCTGTGAAATCGTGAACCTGCCGGCGCTGTTCCAGTCGATTCCGGAGGCCGAGAAGTGGCCGATCGTGGCCGACAGCGCCAGGCCAGAGACGATCTCCCACATGCGCAAGCATGGATTTCCCAAGATCTTCGCAGCGATCAAGGGGCCGAAGTCGCTCGAAGAAGGAGTTGAGTTTCTCAAGAGCTTCGACATCATCGTGCATCCGCGCTGCACGCATCTGATCGACGAGTTGACCATGTACAGCTATCGCACCGATCCGCTCACGAACCAGATTGTGCCGATCCTGGAGGACAAGGACAACCATGTGATAGATGCGCTGCGCTATGCGTGCGAGGGCGCGCGTCGGGCGAACTACAAGCCAGCGCAGCCCAAGCGTGTGCAGACTCCTGCGGTGTGGGCGGCATGATGGGCCGAATGATGTTTGTTTTAGCTGCGATACCGGAAGGGGAAGCGCCGCAATTCAAGATGACACAGAACTCGATGCATGTTTCGTGTTTGCTTGAGCCTAAAGAGCTTGAGAAATTGTTGCCGGTGTGGAACATAGCTCTTTTGCAAATGATCGAAGAGAAGGAAGCTAGCAATGTTGAGCCTTGAAGAAGTCCGCATAGACGACATGTTCGACAACGCGCAGATGCCGCACGGCGTGACCATCACGCACATTCCGACCGGCATCCAGGTGCACGGCAACTGCAAGATGGAGACGTCGGTGCCGAATCTGAAGGCGACGTTGCTCACCGCGCTGGGTCAGTTCGTTGCCAGCGAGATGATCCATCAGCCGAAAAAGACTAGCAGCAACGGAGACGAAAGCGTGTACCTGCATGAGGTGATCCGCAGCATGCAGGCACAGCTGGATGCGCTCACGCGTGCCACGCAGGTGCCGCGGGCCGATGCGTTTACGAATGTCGAGCGCGCTGCCAGGGTTGCAAAGGTTGCGAATAAGGCAGCGCGCGGACGGCCCAGCAAACGCACATGGTCGCCCGAGCGCAGGGCAGCGTACGAGGCAGCGAAGGCTGCCGAACCGGAGCCTGTATTGACGGCTACGAGCTATGCAGGCGGAGGTCTTCCAGCTGGTACCGTACTTCACAGTGCTGCCTCTACTGAGCAAGCCTTGATCGCACAGCAGATGCGGGCGCCGACCGATGCGCCGGCTGTCCTGCCGAAGGTGCGGCAGAGCAAGGGATCGACGGTGGCGGTGAGCAATGTTGATTGGCTCAAGCCGTAGTGGATCCGATCGGATTACTTGGCGTGCTTGGGCCAACGCCTCCGCCCAGGCCGATCGTAGTTCAATCACCGGTCGAGGAGATCCGGCAGGAGATCCAGGAAGCGCAAACGGTGGCACATGGCCAGACGGTTTATTTGGGCGATCTGGAACTGTCCTGGGTCGATCGGCTGCTAGCTTGGTACGAGAGGCGCTGATGGGCATCTGCGACGACGCTGTTGAGTTCCTGCGCGCCTCCAACGACTATGAGGCGCACAACAGACAGGAGGGGCTGGACGATCTGCGCTTCTCCTATGGCGACCAGTGGGCCGCGCAGATGCAGAATGCGCGCAAGCTCGAGGAGCGCCCATGGTTCGTGATCAACGAGACCGACGCCTATGTGCGCCAGGTGTGCAACCAGATGCGCCAGCAGCGCCCGCGCATCAAGGCGCAGGGCATGAACACGCAGGCCGACGCCAAGACGGCGCAGATCATCACGGGTGTGACACGCCACATCGAGGAGATATCCGGCGCCGATATCGCCTATGACACGGCAGGCGAGTTCGCCGTGCGCATGGGCTGGGGCTACATTCGCCTCACGGCGGATTACGTGCGAGACGACAGCTTCGAGCAGGAAATCCTGATCAAGCCGGTTTTCAATCCGTTCACGGTGAGCTTTGATCCGTACTCGCAGTGTCCGGACGGAGCCGATCAGACGCAATGCCTGATCTCCGAGCAGATCAGCAAAGACGAATTCCGTCGGCAGTATCCGAACGCGGACGAGACGAACTTCACTGTGCGCGCGGTGGGCGATCGCACCGGCGATTGGATGGACAAGGACTCGATCCGGGTGGCGGAGTTCTACCGCATCCAGCAGGACAAGCAGCGCCTGGTGCACCTGTCGGACGATACGGCCTGGTGGGAGGACGAGCTGCCCGAGGGCATCGAGGACGCTGGTCTGACGGTCAAGGGCGATCGTATGAGTTGGCGCAAGCGCGTGCACTGGCACAAGCTGACCGCGATCGAGGAGCTAGACACTCGTGTGCTGCCAGGCCGCTGGATTCCGGTGGTGCCGGTCTACGGTGCCGCGATCTCGATCGACGGCAAGGTCAGGCGCTACGGAATCGTGCGCATGGCCAAGGATCCGCAGCGGATGTTGAACTACTGGCAGACTGCCATTACCGAGGCGGTCGCGTTAGCTCCTAAAGCTAAATGGGTCGGGCCCGCAGCAGCGTTCGAGGGCTTCGAGCGCGAGTACGAGACTGCTAACGTGCGTGCCTATCCGATGCTCAAGTTCAATCACATGGACGAGGGCGGCCAGCCGATTCCGCCTCCGGTGTACATCCAGCCCGAGCCTCCGCCCGAGGGCGCGATGGCCACCGCGCAGCTCGCGCACGATAATCTGCAGCGCGTGTTAGGGATGTTCGATCCTGCACAGCGGGTCGCTGGCAATGCGAGCGGAAAGGCGTTAAACGCTGAGCAGCAGCAGTCGGACATGAGCAACTTTCACATGTACGACAACCTGACGCGCTCGATAAAGCACGTCGGCCGCATCATTTTGGACTGGATCCCGACTTACTACGGCAAGCGGCGCGTGATGCGCATCATCGGCGACGACGGCAAGCCCGATATCGTCACGATCAACGACACGGTCGCGGTTAACAAGCTGCTGCGGCACGATCTCACAGTGGGGCAATACGATGTGGTCATGGAAACCGGTCCTGGTTACAACAGCAAGAGGCAGGAAGCCGTTGAGAGCATGGCCCCCTTACTGCAGGGTCCGAATAACCCGCTTATGCAAGTCGCTGGGGATCTGTTCTTCCGCAATATGGACTTCCCAGGCGCAGATGTTATTGCTGACCGTCTTGCGGCGGCAAATCCACTCGCGCAGATTGATGACAAGTCCGATATTCCGCCACGAGCGCAGATGATGATCAAGCAGCTGCAGACCCAGCTGCAGCATGCGGGCCAGCAGTTGCAGGCTGCGGGCATGCAGATCAAGAGCCGCGCGGACGTGGAGGGAATGCGCGAGGCGGCCGAGTCGCACCGGGAAACGATGCGACAGGCCGGCGAGGATCGGCGGGCCGGCGTGAAGGCGCACACCGAGATCTCGCGCGAGATGATCGAGGACCGCACCTGGCGATTCGATATCGAGACCAAGGCGACCACCTCGCAGAACGTCGAGGAGCTGCGCGGCATGGTGCAACTGCTGTTGCATCACCTGAGCGCGCAAGAGGCCGAGCGCGCGGCCAAGCGCGAGAAGGCGCAGATTGCGCAGAACGGAGCTAGCAATGGCTGATGTGGTGACCTCCGAGAACCTGGCCGAGTTCAACCGCTCGCGGCTGCGCCTGAATACGCCTGTGCCAGAGGCTGAAGGCGACAAAAAGGTTCAACCTGTCGACAAAACCGCCGAATCCGCTGTTTCACGTGAAGCACATACTGACGGCAAGGAAAAGGAGGGCGAACATCGCAAAAACGAGTTCGGCCAGCGTCTCTCCGACTTGGCCAACGCCCGTAAGATGGCCGAGCAGCGCGAGCAGGAGGCCCGCGGCCGTGCCGACCGGGCCGAGGCCGAGCTGGCCGAGCTGCGCAAGGTCCAGACGCCTGCCAAAAGCGACCTGGTTGAGCCCGATGCGGCCAAGTTCACCGATCAGAAAGCGTACTGGGAGGCTGTCGCCGACTATCGGGTAGCGGTGAAGCTGCGCGAGCGCGACCAGAAGGATCTGGAGGCTCGCGCCGCAGCAGAATCGGCCCGCGTGGCCCGCGAGTGGCAGGCCAAGGTGCGCAAAGCGTCCAAGGAAATCGAAGATTACGACGCGGTTATGGCGGATGCTGCGATCCCGATTACCCAGAGCATGAAGGAGGCGCTGCTGGAGTCCGATATCGGGCCGCGCATGCAGTATTTCCTCGCCAAGAACGCCGATGAGCTCGACCGGCTGCAGGCCATGAGCCCAGCCAAGATGCTGCAGGCGTTCGGGCGCCTGGAAGCGAAGATCGAGGCGGAAATCGATAAGCCTGCCCTCAAAAAAGACGAAAAAGAGACAGAAAAGCCGGCAAAAAAGGAGGCCGAGCCAGCCAAGCGCAAGGTGCCGGAGCCGCCCGAGCCGATCACCCCGCTCGTGGCGACCGGCGGGAGCGGCGGGCAGGGGATCGTGGACGCCAACGGCAACGTGACAGGCAGTTACCAGGACTACAAGGCTGCGCGAAAGGCTGGAAAAATCCGCTAAGGTGGTGTAAAACCCGCCTTTGTAGTGGACAGACGCCCACGCTGAGCGTTATCGGCGGCCAAATCGCGCGCCTTCTGCGATAACGAAGGCCCCGCCCACGCGAGCGATATCGCGGCTTAATCGTGCACCTCCAACGACAGAGAGGCCCTTAGTGGCGAGTCTGCGTTCAAGGAGGGCCGATGGCCAATACAGAGCTGACGATCTCCAAGATCACCAACGAAGCGTTGATGGTCCTGGAGAATGAACTCACGTACACCTCGGAGGTGAATCGCGAGTATGACGACCAGTTCGCGGTGGTCGGCGCCAAGATCGGCGCCACCGTGAACGTGCGCCGCCCGATGCGCGTGATCGGCACGACCGGCCCCGCGCTGAACGTGGAGGACTTCAACGAGACGAGCATTCCCGTCACGCTGACGACCCAGTTCCACACCGACACGCAGTTTACGACGCAGGATCTGGCTCTCTCGATCGATATGTTCTCCGATCGGGTCTTGAAACCCCAGATCGCAGCGATCGCCAACAAGATAGACCGCGACGGGCTGCTGATGGCCAAGAACAACACGGCCAACACGGTCGGTACCGCGGGCACAGCGCCCACGGGTCTTATCACGTATCTGACCGCAGCAGCGTTTCTGGACGCCGAGGGCACGCCCCGGGACGGGCGGCGCTGTTGCGTGGTAGAACCTTTCACCTCTGCGGTGATCTTGGACAGCCTGAAAGGGTTGTTCTCGCCAGAGGCGACCATTGGTGAGCAGTACAAAAAAGGCCTGATGGGTCGCGATTCGGGCGGCATGAACTGGAAGATGGATCAGAACGTGATCAGTCACACCTATGGTGCGTTTGCCACCACCTTGGGTGTTCTGACCACGGTAGGCTCTCCGCAAGGCCTGGCCACCGGCTGGGCATTCACATCGACTATGACCTTGAATACCACGCAGACAATCACGTTGCAGCAGGGCGACAGCTTCCAGATCGCAGGCGTGTTCGCGGCGAACCCGCAGAACCGCCAGGCGTACGGCAACAACAGGCTGCGCTCGTTTGTCGTGCAAACCGCGGTGACGAGTTCGTCAGGCAACTTCTCGGTGACGGTCGCCCCCGCGCTGATTTATGGTGGCCAGTTCCAGAACGTCACGGCTACGCCGGCCGGCGGCGCAGTGGTCAGCCCGTTCTCGGTCGCATCGACGACTGCGACCGCGCAGGTATCGCCGCAGAACCTGGTCTTCCACCGCAACGCGTTCACGCTCGCGGTGGCAGATCTGGAGCTGCCCGGGGGCGTGCACTTCGCGGGCAGGGCTTCGGACGAGGAAATCGGCCTGTCGATTCGGGTGCTACGCCAGTACACCATCAACAACGATAGCATTCCCACCAGACTCGACGTGCTGTACGGATGGGCGCCGCTCTATCCGGAACTAGCCTGTCGCGTCGCGGCCTAGGAGACGACCATGGCGAATCCTGGACCGAGCGTCACCACCACCGAACATCCGATTTCCGGCGGGCAGGGCCCGTACTACGTGGGTGGCCCGGCAGGCGCGGTCGGTTTCTTCGCCGATCCGTTTGGCTCCTCCTTCATCGGATCGATCTCCACCACCACGCTGACGGTCACGCAATTGCTGTCCGGCACGATCCAGATCGGCCAGCCCGTTACAGGTTCCACCGTTCTGGCAGGAACCATCATCACGGCGGCCGTGACCGGCGTGCCGGGCGGCAACCCCGCCACGGCGATCGGCACCTACACGATCAACCTGAGCCAGACCGTGGGCACCGCTGCCGTCCCGGTGGCCCTGCAGACGCTCGGGCTTGCTCAGTCGCAGCCGAGCTATCTGAACGTCACTTCTGCTGCCGGCGCGGCCGGAGCGGCCATTGCGGGCCTGGGCGCGACATTCTCCAACAACCTGCAGGGCATAACCGCCACGACGGCTTCCGCCATCGTCAAGTACCAGGTCTCGCTCGTGACCAACTCGGTCGCGGCTACGACCACGGCCGAGCAGACGAGCTTTGTCGGCTACACCTCGACCAGCATCTACGGGGTCGATACGAGCTCCGTGATCTGGGTGAACAAGAGCACTGCCACGGCTGGGCTGGGGATCGGAGGTGCGCGCGTGGCCTCTTCCGGCGCCATCGCGGTGACCTACATCAACGAGTCCTCGGCCGCGCAGAACATCCCGGTGCAGGTCTACGACGTGATCGAGGTCAAGGCCGGTGCTCTGACGACCACTGCGACGCTGTCGCCCGTTGCCGTGCCGGCCACCAGCACGGTGGAACAGATCTTCACGCTCACCGGCAACGTGTGCTATCCCGGAACGATCGGGATAGTCAACAAGCCCACCCAGCAGACGAGCCTGGCGTACAGCCAGTTCTGCCGCGTGGTGGGTCTGAACCAGGTCGGGATCACCTACATCAACACGCTGTCGACCGCGGCGATCACTCCGACCGCTTCGGAGGCGTACCAGTTCGCGTTTCTGCCGCAATTGAACGCCTTTAACCCGACCGTGATCTACATGATCCCCGGAGGTCAGGCGGCCACCAATGCTTCGTCCGTGACCTGGGAGACATCGGCTGCCACGGGCCTGGTGACGACCGACGTGTGTTCCGGAGTTGGAATTGCTCTGAGCTCTGCGGCGCTTTCGAGCACCATGATCGGAAATCCGTACGTGACCAGCGCCGGTGTGTTGCAGATCCCGTATCTGACCGTTCTCGGTACGCAAACACCTCCGGCCTCGCAGACGCTCTCCGTGACGGTCCAGAAGGCTTTCCCGCTGAACCCGAACATGCTGTACTCCACGACCCTGGCCGGCACGACGTGTGCCGCCACGACGACGGTGGAAGCCACGACGACCGTCACGGGCCTTCTGGTGAGCAGCTCGGTGGGCGTCATGCCGACAACCGGCCCATGGCAAAGCGGCGTGATTGTGGCCAATGCGCGTGTGTCGGCAGCGAACACGATCGCGGTGACCTACATCAACCCGACCACCTCGTCGGTCGCGATCCCCACTACCTCGGTGCTGATCAACAACATCCAGATGCAGGGGCCTGGCGCCGGGGTGCTTCTCGGGTCGACGGCCGGCGCGGGCTGCGCGGTAGTACAAAGTTACTACCCGGCCCTGCAGCAGACCGCAGCCATGGCCAACGCGCTGCGTAACGCATTGGTGAATCTGAACCTGATAGCTTCGCTGTAAGTCTTGGTGTGTTGCCCATTACCGCCCCTTCGGGGGCGGGCTTTTCTTGAAAGGATGCAATGCGCTGCTCGATCGTGATCCCGGTTCACAACGGCCAGCGCTGGATCCGCGCCGCGGTCGATAGCGCCCTTGCTCAGGTATTCGTGGCCTCGGACGGCCTGCCCGAGCTGTACGAGGTGATCGTCAGAGACAACGCCTCCACCGACTGCACGCTCGAGGCGCTCGCTGATATTGAGGACAAACGCCTGCGCGTGGTGCCCAGCACGAAGCTGCTGAACGGCAGCCACAGCGAGATCAAGCTCGGAATCGTCGAGTCGTTTCAGGCGGCGTTCGACCTGGCCAAGACCCCATTTGTCACCGTCATGGGCTGCGATGATCTGTTAGACCCAGACTATCTATCCTCGGTGATGCGCGAATTTGATAGCGACGAGGTCGCAATGGTCTCGTGCCGTCCGCGCTTCATCGACGGGGACGGTGCGCCGTATGTGAATCCGCAGGACACGCGCACGCACATCCCGATGCCACCGATCCTGCCGCGCGAGGAGCTAAAGCGTGTGCTCCGATACGGCAACATGCACTTCGGCATCAATACCTATCGGCGCCGCGCTCACATTGAGCTGGGCGGCTTCGACCCTAAAACAGGGTGGCTGCTGGACTGGGACATCTACCTGCGGATCCTGGACCGCTACGAGATAAGGATCATCGACCGGGAGTTGTGCAGCCTATGCCTGCGCATGGACTGCATGAGCGCGCTGCAGATGGCGCAGATCCCGGAGCAGCACCGCTACTATAACTACGTGCGGCGCCGCGCGTTCGCGCCCTCGCGCAACCTAAAACTCGCCATTGCCACGCCCTTTTACATGAGCCAGGAGTATTCCCACTATGGCGAAAGCCTGATCCATACCTGTCACATGCTCACCCGAGCAGGTGTGGAGTGGGAGCTGCTGCGCGTGAACGGCGATTCCTACGTGGATCGAGCCAAGAATACGCTGATCGCGAACTTTCTGGACACCGACTGCACCGATCTGCTGCTGATCGATTCGGATGAGCAGTGGCACCCGGCCGCGGTCTCACGCCTGCTGCAGCATCCGGAGGAGATCGTTGCGGCAGCGTACCCGTTTAAGAACAAATGGAACTCGTTCGCCGGCAATCCGCTGATACAGACCGAAAATGGCATATCCAGCTACATGGGCCACGAGCTCTCGGACGGCTCGTGCCTCCTCGAAGCCTACAACGTGGCGGGCGGGTTTCTTCGCATGAAGCGCTCGGCGATCGAGCGGTTCGCCGATCACTACTGGCAGGATGTGTACGTGGACGACTGCGCATGGCCTGGACGAGATGGGCGCATCTATACCGAGTTTTTCAACTGCGCAGTCATCAATCACCAGCGCTATGGCGAGGATGCGAACTTTTCACGGCGCATGCGCGATATCGGCACCAAGTTATGGATCGACCCGAACATCACGATAACGCACTATGGCGTGAAGGGCTGGGAGGGAAACCTGCACCAGCACATCCTCAAACCAGCCGAGGAGCTGGCCAAGATCGACACCGAGCGCAAGCAGATGGCCGAGATTCACGAGAAGCTGAAAGCGGCGGCATGAGAATCGAGATTGATACCGACGCGCAAACGCTCAACGGTGGTCAACTGTATTCAAAAGAATCCTTCGAGCTACTAAGCGATCTGTGGGTGAAAGTCGGCTGGGATCAGAAATATCCATATACGTTCTCCTGGCTCGGCCGTCCGGTGATCCAGGCGCCAGAGGACCTGATCCGCGCGCAGGAGGTGATCTACCGGGTGCGCCCTGATGTGGTGATCGAGACCGGTGTTGCGCACGGCGGCTCGCTCGTGTTCTATGCGAGCGTTCTGCGTTCGATGAGTTTCACAGGTCGCGTGATCGGGATCGATATCGAGATCCGCCCGCATAACCGTCAGGCGATCGAGATGCACGAGATGTGCGGGCGGATCACGCTGCTGGAGGGCGATTCGATATCACCTGCCATCGTGGACCGCGTTTCCTCGCTGGTGCTCACTGGCGATGTGGCCATCGTGATCCTGGATTCGAAGCACACCAAGGATCACGTGCTGGCGGAGCTGAACGCCTATCACCGGTTCGTCACCCCTGGTAGCTATATCGTCGCGACTGATGGCAACATGCGCGACCTGGCCGACACGCCACGCGGTTCGCCCGACTGGTATGGCGACAATCCTCAGGCAGCGGTGGCCGAGTTTTTGAAGAAGCATCCGGAGTTTGTGCTCGAGCAGCCTGGCTGGCCGTTTAACGAGAGCCTGCTCGACAAGAATGTAACGTACTGGCCCAGCGCGTGGCTGCGCCGACAGGAGTGACAAATGCCCCAAGCATCACTGGCTCGCGGTAACGAGATCTACGACTGGCTAGTCCTGGCGACCATCACATGGTCGTCTGCCACGCTCGCCGGCAACACGACTTCCGAGCTGACAGCGACCATACCGGGCCTGCAGATGGGAGATTACTGCGACATGTTTCTGAGCAATGCGGCCATGACGACCGGCCTGCAGATCTCGAACATGCGCGTGTCAGCCGCCAACACACTGGCCGTGACCTGGGTCAATACGACGGCGGGCGTCCTGACGTTACAGACAGGCCCCTGGCTCATGAATATCGTGCGGCCCGAGAGCGTTGCGAATCTGGTCGGCACGGCGGTCTAGATGAGCTATTTCCGTCCTGTCGGCGGCCAGCTTCTGCTGGAGGCAACAACAACGCCATCTTTCCCGCTGCAGTTAAATACGCCATCTGGCGCGCCCATATCCGAGCCAGTGAGCGCTTTCCGCGTGCTGATCTACGACGGAGCAACCGAGGTGCATCTGGCCTATGGAGCATCTGCCGCAGCCGTGATTGCCATTGCCGGGACCGGATCCGGCCCGACTGCAGGTTCACAGGTTGCCGGTGTTCTGACCTTTGGAGGTGCAGCTGGCACGGTCGGTGTGGG
>Ga0137398_10000493_pt1 | contig 14305 bp, 8 predicted proteins | sample czorhiz216metaG_FD_106659 | JGI IMG/M metagenome (GOLD analysis project Ga0137398, IMG submission 106659) | Vadose zone soil microbial communities from Angelo Coast Range Reserve, California, USA - czorhiz2.16 metaG | ecosystem: Environmental > Terrestrial > Soil > Vadose zone | place: USA...
GGAAAAGGTGCGTCCCTTTCTCAGTTGACTTGGTTTGACCGCAGCGGAAAGGCGGCGGGCACGGTTGGGGTACCTGGCACGTACAGCAACGTCCGTCTCTCGCCCGACGGGCACAGGGTCGTCGGTGACCAGACTGACCCGGACGGATTGCATACTGATATTTGGATCCGTGAGGTAGCCCAGGGGATGCCGCCAACGCGGCTGACGTTCGATCCATCCTTGCATTGGACACCTATTTGGAGTCCGGACGGTAAGCAGATCATGTTCAGTGCGAACCGAAAGCTTGGCATGCAGCTCTACCGGAAGAACGCGGATGGTTCCGGGTCGGAGCAACAGGTGGTCGATCTCGGCCTCGGTTTGATGGTCAACCCCTGGGACTGGTCGCAGGACGGCAAGTATGCGTTATTCAGGAAAGGGAACGAGCTTTGGTATTTCTCCTGGCCGGAGAGCGTAGCCAAGCCACTGCTGCAGGCAAAGTGGACGGTGCAGAACGCACAGTTTTCCCCTGATGGCCGATGGATGGCCTACGCTTCAAATGAGACGGGGAACATGGAGATCTACGTGTCTACCTTTCCGAGCGGCGAGGGCAAGTGGCAAGTGTCAAGCGCGGGAGGGTACGAGCCCCGGTGGCGGCAGGACGGCAAGGAGCTGTTCTACCTTTCCGCAGAAGGGAAGATGATGGCAGTGGCCGTGACGCCGGGCGCCGCTTTCAAAGCTGGCTCTCCGGTCGCACTATTTCAGACGACCCACCGGCGGCAACCGATTTCCGCACAGGACCGATTCTCTTACGATGTAAGTGGCGACGGCCGGAGATTCCTGATTAACACGAAGATCGAAGAAGCCAATGTCGCGCCGCTTTCCATCCACTTGAACTGGGCTTCGGAAATGGAGAAATGAAACTGTTCGTGCCGCCGCGAACATCCTCCTGCAGCAGTCCCCGAGATCCGCCCGGGATGAAGTGGTGCGCACCTTGTTGAGTTCCCGCGCTCACGAAAATGAAATAGCAGTTGCGCGAATCCAGAGATGTGCTTTTCCGTGTCATCTCAACGAATGTGCCCGAGTGACGGGCAAACCGGAGTGCGAACTGAAAGCTGTTGGAAATGATTGTCTGAAGGAGGAATAGCTGTCAGACTCAGATCCGCGGCGTGAATTTCACTCATTTCCTTCAAATGTGGCCGAAAGTCCAGCATCCATCTCCGAAATGTTTGCAGCAGTCGATGACTTTTCAGAAAAGTAGCTTTAGCTGTCCAGCTGTCTTAACCTATGAATCCGATGGAGTATCTCATGCGCCCGCTTTTGGGGTGAAGGGCGAATTCGATAACCGAAGAGTAGGTCGATTGTGAGGGCGAGTAAGTTCGCCTGGCAGCCACAAGAGTCTGTGGCGTAGTTTGCTCAAGGCCATGCTCTGCCATTCCTCGCGGAGACATGCCCGCTGAAAAGCCGTCACTATTGTAAGTTGTAGGCCAACCGCACTACTTCCAAATAGAGGCGTTGGCAGCAAAAGCGCGAGTCGGAATCTTCCTGAGCGTAAAGTCCTCACGCGGCTCCCGAATCCGTGGCTCCATTCCGGCGCGGCCGTCATAGAAGTGCTCACCACACACCTGCTGGCGTCAGCGGGAGGTTGGTGTGCCAGGCTCGATACGCATAGCGTTCCAAGATAAACAAGGTCGGCTCCGGATCGGTCGCCTCGATCAACTTCCGAGGCACAATGCAACGGCGTGCTTGAGACCAATCGGAGGGACGATGATCAAATTCTGCGATCTCCCACCGTGGATTCAGTCGTTCATACCTTAAACCTCCGAGCACACATTTCAGTGAGGGGTTCATTTGCGCGACCACGGCGTATTGGGCTGGACGCGCTTCCGGCATGTCCAAAACGTGTCTCCGGCGGATCGATACGGTGGAAGAGAATCGATCGGATCCGCGAAGCGCGCAGCGGCCGAGAACGTAAACACCAGATGGTAGTTTGGAAGTTTTCCCAAGGTTGACCGGATACGCAGCGATCGAGAGTCTTTGGAAAGCTATGCAGCCACTGGTGTCTGATATAGGTCACGACAGTGAGGTTGCCATCGAAACGAACGGAGATTTGCGATTGGTCGTGACGCCGGCGTATCCGGCGTTCGCCCTTCCAGTGAGGTATGCGTGCGATGGTTGTTAAAGTAGGTCCTGTGAAATCGAGCAGCTTGTTTTCGAGATCTGCCGTCGTCCAGAGTCCGACACCATCGACCTTTCCCGCTTGGACGCCGAACCCAATGATCCGGCGCGTGTATCGATCCATGACGACCAAGACCCAGTGGGCCCGCAACGTGGCCGACTCACACCTGAATAGATCCATACTTCAGAGGCTGCTTTTCATGTGGCCCAGGAAGGTCAGCCAAGAGGGACCACCGGAGTCCTGGCCCGGCCGGTGGTGATGGGTGAGAATCCTTCGAACCACGTCTTTGTCGATTTGGATGTTGAACGCCAAGGCGATGTGTTGGGCGATTCGCGGACAGCCCCAGTTGGGATTACGTTGCTTCAATTCGACTATCGCATGAATAAGTTCTGCGGTCGGGCCCTTCGGGCCGGGCTCCCGAAGGCGATTCGGTGAGAACACATCAGGCACTAGACTTAATGTCGCCATCTGACATTTCCATTTCGGCCCGCACCCTGTCTCTTCGTACAGGTGATTTATAAGACTGGCAGATTTTTACCGCCGTTGCTTCACGAGGCTCGTGCCTTGAAAATATAGATACTTGCGCTGGACGTTTGCGGGGCCGGCGCTCTCCGGCCGGGAGAAGAGGTCTTCTTCCGGGCACATTCCCCCCGCTGATCGACTCACAAATTCTCGTTCTTGCTTCCTGGAGGTCTCCATGCGGGTGATCAGATTGCTCGGGAGTGTAACTGTGCTCCTTGCGTGGTTTTCGAGCGCAGTTTCCTTCGGTCAAACGGCTCATTCGAACGCGGTACCTCTTATCACCCAGGTTGCGCCGCCAGGCCTGCCTGCCCCGACTTTATCCCCGAGCGAGAATAATTTCACGCTCACGATCCTGGGCGGAAATTTTCCGTCCAACGCAGTCGTGAATCTGATCACCCCCGTAAATTCCACTCTGCATCCTTCCAGCATTTCCGTGAACTCTGGCGGTTCGCAAATCATTGCGCAGTTTACGAACACTCTTCTCGGTTCGCCGGGAACTTTCACGGTGACGGTTACGAATCCAAGCGGAACTCCTCCTTCTACGTCGAATCCATTTTATTTGCCGTATACGCCGGCAGCGTCCAGCGTGACATTGAATCAGAATACGACTTCATTTCTGAGCGGTAACCCAAAGGGGATAGTCGCGGCCGATTTGTTTGGAAATGGATCGCCGGGCCTGGCAGTGGTTTCGCAAAATTCAAACACGGTTTCGATTTTATCGAGCAACTTTGGCGGCCCGTTTACTCTAGGTTCGTCGAATCCCATTGGAAGTCAGCCTTGGGCGATCGTAGCGGCAGATTTCCTGGGAGGCGGCCTGCTGGATCTGGCGATCTCAAACTCCGGCGATAATACAGTCACGATCCTGGTCGCCAATGGCGGCGGAACGTATCGGCTGGGAAGCACCATCACGCTTCCTGGTGTATTTCCGACTCAACTGGCGGCCGCGGATTTTAATGGCGACGGCAAAATGGATCTGGCGGTACTGAATACTTGCGGGGCTGGCGCCGGTGGCTGCTTTCCGCAAGCCGCGCCCCTAGGTCCCGGCACGGTGACGATTCTGCTGGGCAAGGGCGACGGAACTTTCGCGGTTTCCCCCGCCACGCTAACAACCGGAAACGTCCCGTACGCGATGGCGGCCGTGGACCTCAATGGCGATGGTTTCATCGATTTGGTGGTCGCGAATCAGAACAGCAACAACTTGACAATCCTAATGGGCAACGGCGACGGAACCTTTACGCCGACAAATGCCTCTCCCATCACGGGTAATTCGCCTTCCGCAATTGCAGTTGGTGATTTCAACGGCGACGGCAATGTAGATCTCGCGGTCACGAATTCCGGGGATAACACGGTATCTATTCTCTTGAATCAAAACTGTCCGAATCTTCCGGCCGCGCAGTGCGCTTTTGCGGCTGCGCCAACTTCTCCCACGGTCGGTTCAGCTCCTGGGGCTATTTCCAGTGCGGACATGAACGCGGATGGATTCCTCGATTTGGTTGTAGCGAACTCTTCGGGAAATTCGGTCAGCGTCCTGCTCGGCGACGGGACGGGCAGATTCAATGCCGTCGTGCCGCAAGGGCAACCGGACTTCTCGACGGGAGCGGCGCCACAAGCTGTAGTTCTGGGAGATTTTAATCAAGATGGCCGGCTGGACATCATCACCAGCAACGCTTCGGGCAGCTACTCGTATCTCCGCCAGGCCGCGGTGGCACAACTTTCGTTGACAACTAGCAATGCAGCTCCATTTTACGGACTGTTCCTCACGTTTACGGCGAATGTGATTCCACCGTTTGGGCAATCGACGCCAACGGGTACGATCACTTTTTTTGACGGCGCGGCACCGATCGGGACTGTTTCGCTGAGTGGCTATCAGGGGTACTTCCAATACCCCGGCTTGAATGCTGGGTCACACCAGGTGACGGCGGTGTACATCGGCGATTCCAATTTTGTCTCCATCACTTCCAATGCGGTAGGCGAGACGGTAACGCAAGCTCAAACGACAACCACACTCAGCTCCAATGTGAGCACGGTGTCTTACGTCCAGCCCTTCACGCTGACGGCCACCATCCAGCCGCAGAACACCGGAACAGCCACCGGTACAGTCACTTTCTTCGATACCTCTTCCTCGACGAGCCTCGGCAGCGCCACCACGGTAAATAATGTGGCGCAACTGACTCTTTCCAAGCTGACGCCGGGCGCGCACGTGATTGTTGCCGGCTATCAAGGCGATTCGAATTTCACCGGAAGCAGTTCACCGACCTACACCGAAAACATTATTCAGGCGTCGACGACGATCTCGGTAGCTTCGAGTCCGAATCCCATCACTCTGGGGCAGACGACAACGCTCACGGCCACAATTCAACCCGGCGCGGGTAGCACCGCCACGGGAGCGGTGATTTTCCTGGACAATTCGACACCCTTGGGATTCGCGAGCGTGTCCAACAATTCCGCACAATTTGCCGTTTCCACGCTCTCGGTAGGTACTCACGCCATCACTGCCCAGTACACCGGGGACACGAATTTCTCGAGCAGCACTTCCGCGGCAATTCCCGAAACTGTGAATCCGGGCGCGGCGATCGTCAATCTCGCAGCGGGGTTGAATCCATCTGTCTACGGTCAAGCCACAACTGTAACCGGGACTGTCCAAGGGGGCTCCATCTCAACAATTCCGACCGGGGCACTTACGTTCCTGGATGGCTCGGCGATCCTCGGCATCGCCACGCTGTCCAACGGCTCGGCGCAGTTCGCGCTTCCGATTCTTACTATCGGGCCGCATGCAATTTCCACCAAGTACAGCGGGGACGCAAACTATCAAGCCGGGACGTCGCTGCAAATCACACAGAACGTAACTCAGGCGACTACTTCGACCACGGTCAGCTCAAGCCAGAATCCATCGTCGTACAGCCAGCCCATCACGTTTACGGCCGCAGTGCAACTAGCGTTCGGTGGAACGGCCACTGGCAACGTCATGTTCTTCGATGGTGCAATTTCGCTTGGCAGCGCAATGCCTACGAACAACTCGGCGCAGCTCACGCTTTCCAACTTTTCCGTGGGATCCCATTCCGTTACCGCCAGCTACCAAGGCGACGCGAATACCAGCGGAAGCGTGTCAGCGGTGGCAGTGCAGACTGTGAATCCGTCGCCCACAACCACAACTATTACGTCCAACTTGAATCCATCGACTTACGGACAAAACGTCACCTTTGCGGACACCGTCAAACCCGCCTTTGGCATTCTGCCCGCGGGACAGGTTTCCTTCTTCGATGGCACGACACTTCTCGCCACCGTCAATACGGCCACAGCGCCACCGCAAATTGTGATTCCTAGTTTGACAGGGGGGACGCACTCCGTCACGGCGCAATACACGCCGGGAAACGCTAACTTCGCGGCCAGCACTTCGGCGCCAATCACGCAGACCGTCAATCAAGCTGCCAGCCTGATCCTCGTTTCGTCAAACGCCAATCCATCGACTTTCGGCCAGTCCGTCACTCTCACTGCGTCCATTCAAACGACTAGCAATTTCAGTTCCGCGGCCAATGGTACGGTCACGTTCCTCGACAATGCCACTTCGATCGGGTCCGTAACTCTTCCCGGCAACACAAACTTCGCGACACTAACGACCACAGCATTGAACACGGGTGCTCACTCCATCACCGTGAGCTACGGCGGGGATACGAACTTTGCTGCCGGCACGTCCGCCGCTTTCACGCAGACTGTCAATCTTGAACCCACGACGACTTTCATAGCTTCGAGCAGCTACACGCCTGCATTCGCGCAATCCATTACTCTCACGGCGACGGTGAGGCCTTTGTCGGGAACCACGGCGACCGGTACCGTGACGTTTTTGGACCGCACAACGACCATAGGAACGGCCACGCTTTCGGGCAACACCGCGCAATTCGCGATCTCTACGCTGGCGCCCGGCGCGCATTACATCAGCGCGCAATATAGCGGTGACACGAATGCTGCCGCGAGCACTTCGGGACAAACCTTGGTGACAGTAAGCCCCCCGCCGACCACAACGCTCCTAAGCTCTAGTCAGAACCCGTCCTCCTTGAATCAACCAGTGACCTTCACGGCGACGCTCCAGCTCACTTCGAGCGGCAGCCCCACGGGGACCGTCACGTTCTACGACGGCTCGTTCGCGCTCGGGATCGCGACCATTACGAATGGCAGCACACAGTTTACCGATCCTGGTTTCCAGATCGGCACGCATTCCATTACCGCCACTTACAGCGGCGATGCCAATTTCTCGGGCAACACTTCCGCAGCGCTCAGCCAAGTCGTGAACCAGGGGCCCACAACGACATCGGTTACGTCCAACTCCAACCCCGCGATCGTTGGCTACAACGTTACATTTACTGTGAACATTTATCCTCCCTATGGAGGTACTCCCACGGGTCTGGTGACACTGTATGACGGTTCCACGTCCCTTGGCACCACCAGCTTGATGAACCAGTACGGACAGAATTACGCACAGTTCACGCTCTCCACGCTCACCACCGGCACCCACGCGATGACCGCCAAGTACAACGGTAACGTATCCTTTGCTGCTAGCACATCAGCGGTCCTTACGCAGACGGTGAACTTGCCGGCGACATCGACCTATTTGGCTTCGTCCGTTAATCCGGCAGCGTATGGTCAAACCCTGTCGCTCGTTGCTTCTGTCCAGCCGCCTGGGAGCGGAACCGCAACCGGAACCGTGACGTTCTTCGATGGATCATCTTCGCTCGGAACGGCAAACGTCTCGAACAACACAGCGCAGCTCTCCATTTCCACGCTGTCTTTGGGCTCTCATACGCTGACCGCTCAGTACAATGGAGATACGAAATTCGCGGGAAGCACTTCTACCCCAATGACCGAAACGGTCAATCCATCGGTGACGACCACGACAGTGTCGCCGAACATAAATCCTTCCAACTTGGGCCAATCCATCGTGATCACGGCGGTTGTGGTGCCATCTGCCGGCGGTACAGTAACAGGCACCGTAACGTTCCTGGATGGCACCACCTCTTTGGGCACGGCCGTCGTTGCGAGCAACATGGCCCAACTCTCGCTGTCCAACTTGTCGGTGGGTTCGCACTCCATCACCGCCAAGTATAGCGGCGACGGCAATTTCACTGCGAGCACGTCTACCGCCGTGACGGAGACCGTTAATCAAGCCTCGACCACAACTACTATCGCGTCTAACCTGAATCCCGCGACATTCGGTCAATCCGTGGTGTTCACCGCAACGCTGCAACCGGCTGCCGGTGGCATAGCAACAGGCACCGTTACGTTCCTGGATGGCAGCACGTCTTTGGGTACGCTGACTGTTTCGAGCAACGCCGCACAACTCTCGCTGTCCAGCTTATCGGTGAGTTCGCACTTCATCACCGCGAAGTACAACGGTGACAGCAATTTCTCCGCCAGCACATCTATCCCTCTGACGCAGACAGTGAGCCGAGCCACCACAGCAACGACGCTCGCCACTAGCCTCAATCCCGCGGCCTTCGGCCAATCCATCACCTTTACTGCAACCGTGCAACCCTCTGCCGGCGGCATTCCAACCGGGACGGTGACCTTAGTGGACGGCACGAACGCCCTCGCGAATAGCAGTTTGTCTGCGGGGGGCAATGCAACGTTCACGGTGGGAGGATTGTCAGTCGGATCTCACTCCATGACTGTTGTGTACGCCGGAGATGCGAACTTCAGCGCCAGCACTTCCGCGGCGCTAGTGGAAACGGTGAACCAGGCGTCTACCACGACGACCATCGGCTCCAGTGCGAACCCCTCCGCCTTCGACCAGACCGTCACATTCACAGCTACCGTTCAGCCGCCTACTGGAACGACCGCGACGGGAACTGTGACCTTCATTGATGGCTCGACCTCGCTTGGCTCCGGCGCTCTTTCCTCTAACTCGACGCAGCTGACAGTCTCGGCATTAACGGCTGGAACGCATGCCATCACCGCCGTCTACGCGGGGAACGCAAGTCTCACAGGAAGCACGTCTGTGGCGTTGAGTCAGGTGGTGAACGGAGCGGTGACCACGACCTCCGTTGCCTTTAGCGCAAATCCATCCGCTTTCGGCCAGTCCGTTACGCTGTCCGCCACGATCCAGACTGCCTTCGGCGGCAACGCAACGGGCACCGTTACGTTCCTCGATGGCAGCACGTCTTTGGGCACGGTCACGGTTTCGAGCAACGCCGCCCAACTCACGCTTTCCAGCTTGTCAGTGGGTTCGCACTCCATCACCGCGAAGTACAGCGGCGACAACAATTTCACGGCGAACACATCTACCGCCGTGACGCAGACCGTTAATCAGGCCACCACAACGACAACGGTCGCCTCCAACCTGAATCCCTCTGCATTCGGTCAATCCGTCACCTTCTCGGTATCCGTGCAACCGTCAGCTGTTGGCACGCCAACGGGCACGGTCACGTTGATGGATGGCACGACTTCCCTCGCGAATGGCACGCTGTCTGGAGGAGGGTCTGCGCAGATTGCGTTCGGAGGATTGTCAGCCGGCTCTCATTCCATCACAGCCGTATACGGAGGGGATACAAATTTCATCGCCAGCACTTCTACGGTACTTGTGGAAACGGTGAATGCGGCGGCCACAACGACGACGATCAGCTCTAGCGCGAATCCTTCCGCCTTCGACCAGACCGTCAGCTTCACTGCCGTGGTTCAGCCTCCTACCGGAACGACAACGACTGGATCAGTAACTTTCATGGATGGCTCGACCTCCCTCGGTTCAGTCGCCCTTTCCGCCAACTCCGCGCGACTGACGCTCTCCGCATTGACGGTGGGGACGCACGCCATCACCGCCGTCTACGCGGGGAATGCAAATCTCTCCGCCAGTACGTCGGCGGCATTGAGTGAGGTGGTGAACGGAGCGTCGACCACCACGGCTGTCACCTCAAGCGCAAATCCGTCCACTTTCGGCCAATCCGTCACGCTCACTGCCACGATTCAAACAGCCTTTGGCGGCAGCGCAACCGGCACGGTCACCTTTCTCGATGGCACAACGTCATTAGGAACGGGCGCCGTTTCGAGCAACTCCGCGCAACTTTCGCTCTCTGGCCTGTCCGCTGGCTTGCACTCGATCACCGCGAAGTACAACGGGGACGCGAATTTCTCCGGAAGTACCTCGGCGGCGCTCACGCAAACCGTCAATCAGGCTTCGACGGCAACTAGTATCGCTTCGGGCCTGAATCCATCGGCTTTTGGCCAGTCGGTGATGCTCACGGCTACCGTCCAGCCGCCATCTGGGACAACGGCGAGTGGAACGGTCACTTTCCTGGATGGCGCGACTTCCCTTGGCACAGCAACGTTCTCCAACAGTTCTGCGCAACTCGCCATCTCTGGTTTGTCTCTGGGTACTCATTCCGTCACGGCGTCATACGGTGGAAATGCGAATCTATCCGGCAGCGTGTCCTCTGTTCTGACGCAGACCGTAAATCAGGCCGCCACTGCGACGGCCATTAGTTCCAGCGCAAATCCAGCGACGTTTGGGCAGGCTGTGACCTTCACCGCGACAGTTCAGCCGGCAGCAGGCGGCGTGCCCACTGGCACCGTCACTTTCTTTGACGGGGCCGCGCAGATTGGTTCGGGCAGCCTATCTGGCGGTGTCGCGCAATTCACGGCTGCGGGCGGAGCACTGGCTACTGGAACGCACTCCATCACTGCCAGATATAGCGGCGACTCGAACTTCATGAGCAGCACCTCGGCATCGCTTGCAGAAACGGCGAGTGCGGCTCCGACGTCCACGCTTCTGACGACAAGTTCGAATCCATCTATAACTGCGCACGCCGTCACATTCACGGCTACGGTCTCGTCCTCCGTGGCGGGAACGCAGAGCGGGACGGTCAGTTTCTACCTTGATGGCAGCACCACGCCCGCACGGTCTGCGGCACTCTCGGCTGGAGCAGCGCAGTTCTCCACCAGTTCTCTGGGCGTGGGCAACCATACGGTCGTAGCCACATTCGCGTCCTCCAATTCGAACTTCCAAGGAAGCTCTTCCGCGACTCTAACGCAGGCGATTTCTGATTTCAGCATTGCCGCGTCGCCGGCATCACTGACGGTTTCCAGGTCACATTCGGGAACCTACACGCTCACGCTGTCGCCCCTCAGCGGCTTCACCGGCACTGTCTCGCTTTCCTGCAGCGGCGTCCCGAGCCACACCACCTGCAGCATTTCACCATCTCAGGTCACGCTCAACGGAACGAGTTCGGCACAGACCGCTGTAACGATCGCCGTGGGCGGGGGCGCAAACACAGGCGGCACCCTCACTTTCAAAGGAACATCCGGAACAGTCACACACAGCACCACGGTCACTCTCACCATCAATTGACAGCGGAGCAATTTCGTTCTGGGTGGGCGCGCGAAATTACGCATCCGCCCGCCAGGTCGCTTGCACAGTCAGGCGCCTTCCGCCTTGAGTTCGGATTCTCTCGCCTCGGTCATACCTCGTCGAACGCACCTTGATCTTCTGGAAAGTTATGTTGAGCCCCGAAATGCCGACTCATCGGTTGAAATGTCCGCGAGGAAATCGTCCAGTCACCACGTGTCCGGCCTGCGGCGGTGCCTAGGTCCCGGATCGTCGGCGAACCGGAAGCTATCCGGCTTCCACGGCGGGATTAGTCCTCTAGAGAGTCGGCATCTCGTCAGGAAATCAAGCACTGACGAGATGCGCGTTTGAACGTAGCCGCTGGCGCGGCGAACGCTGTGCCTTGCCGCGGAACGGAGTTCCTTTTCCAACTCTTCAACCACGCTCTTCACGATCCTCTTTCGCAAGCAGCCAGCTTCCCGGCTCATACTGTCACGTGTCGCGCTCTGCAGCACAGCCTCGGCACAGCTCGATGCCGCTCCTTCCCACCATTGAATTTGCATAGGGCCAGCGTCCGCCGCAATCGCGGGCGGCTTCCTTCAAGTCGTTGTATCGAAAGCGCGCGAACACACCGCGCTCGTGCAGGCGCCTTGCCCCTTCGCGCTTCCAATACAACACTAAGACTTACCGGGAGTTGGTGCCCGGTTCTCACGCACAAATGGACAATGAAGATGGTTGAGCGGTAATCTCTGCCGAGGGATTTACTCTTTTTTATCCTACGGACGTGCGCGTGAGGGAGGTAGCCATGTCAACGCTCCGAAGGCTTCCTGTTCTGGTTTTGGCATTACTGGTTGCAGCGACCGGCGCGGCACAGCAGATATCACCACAGGTTGTGAGCCTGCATGCGTCCGACGGAACCGCGCTGAAGGGAACGTATTTTGCTTCAGGAAAACCAGGGCCGGGAGTTTTGCTACTACACCAATGCAACCAACAGCGCAAATTGTGGGATGTGCTTGGTGAACGTCTTGCTTCGTCCGGGATAAACGTTCTGACGTTCGACTATCGCGGCTACGGAGAGAGCGGAGGCACTCCACACGACAAGCTGATGCCAGAGGAGGAAAACAAGGTTCAAACCGAAATCTGGCCGGGCGATATCGAAATCGCTTTTCAGTATCTGCTGGCCCAGCCGGGGGTAGCCCGCGAACGGATCGGGACTGGAGGCGCGAGCTGCGGTGTCTACAACGCGATTAAATTGGCGCGCCAGCATCCAGAAGTGAAATCGCTGGTTCTGCTGGCCGGGCCGACGGATCGCGAGGGTCGGCTGTTCCTGTCATCAAAGAACATGCCCATATTTACTTCCGCTGCCGATGACGATGTGTTCGGCCCGCAGGCGTTAATGATGCAATGGTTCTTCAGTCTTTCGCCAAACTCAGCCAGTCGGTTCGCGCATTATGCGTCTGGCGGACACGGGGCGGAGATGTTTGCTGTACAAAAAGAATTACCCGGCATTATTGCGGATTGGTTTTTGGCAACGCTGGAGAATCGACCAGACCGCGTACCCAAAACGAACGGACAGGCAATGGAGCCGCGAGTGCTTCACAATCTGGAATTGATTGACCAACCCGGGGGTGGCGGAGCAGATCGGTTTGCGAAGAGTATGCCAGCAGGTGGCCGTGGCGGCCCGGAGACGGCATTGTTCCCAGAGTTTATCGTCAACCTGCTGGGTTACGAGCATCTGCAAGTAGGAGATATTAAGGGCGCTGTGGAAATCCTGAAACTGAATGTGACGGCGTACCCTAATTCGCCGAACGTGTACGACAGTGTGTCGGATGCGTACCTCGCGGATGGGCAAAAGGATATGGCGCTGCAAAATGCAAAGAAAGCCGTGGAGCTGCTTGCGAAGGATACTGCGGACACTGAAGAGCGCCGGAATGGCATCCGCGTGAGCGCTGAGAAAAAAATAAAGCAACTAACTCTGACCAAGCCGTAGAGTGAAAGCAGTTCGTCGGCCGGGAAAGTGGAGCTCTACGAAAGTCTGTGTCGGGTGACAACTGATCTCGCCGGTCGAGCTCGGCTGTTTGGATACCATCTCTCTTTCTTTCCTCTTTCCTTTTTCCTCTTTTTTCTTTCTTCCTGCCTTTCCCGGTTTTCCACAGAGAGATTTCGAGCTAGGATCGCCTAGGAACGACGATCGTCAACTCCGTCGACCCCTTGCATCCCCTTTTTTTGGGGGGAGTTCTTCACGCTAGGCCGCGGCGCGTATCGCTTACTGGCTATTGCGCAGTGGTTCGTACACCTCTCCACTCACCCACAACCGATGCAGCAGTACCGCTAGCTTTCTCGCCACCGCAACCACGGCTCGCTTCTTAGCTCCTCGCGCCGCAAGTTTTAGCCCCCAACGCCGCAGATCACTGTCTTCTCCAAAGGGTCCCAGAATGTAGTGCGCCCCTGCACCAGCATGGTCCTCAAATAACGGTCTCCTTCCTTACTGATGCGCATCTGCGGCTGGCTCTCACCCGAGTCCCTGCGCGCAACCCAAGAAAACAGCCGACCTCGCGACTCTTCGGGAACCGATGCGGGTCTTCCAGCGTCAGGACATACGTCAGTGCGATTTGCGTTCATTCTCCCTTCACCTGTCTGAGTAGTTCGACTTGTGGGTAGCTCCGCTCGGCGATTTTCTCCACGCCCAGGCGATCGATCGCATAGATTTTACGCCAGCGCCAAGGATTGGAACTACTCTGCCGTCCAAGCTGTACTTCGCAACGAGCGAAAAGTGCTCCATGTCAGACAAAAGGATCTGCGCACCCATGATTTGTTGGATCAATGCTACAACTCCGAAAGGGGTGACGCAATGTCTCGCCTACCTTCTGGTGCCAAACTCGGTTTCTGGATAGTTTCCGAGTTGCCCCGTTACTCGCCGAATGGCTGGGGCCTGTTGACGGCGTGCGGCAAGCAGCCTGAGTCGGATCATTGCAAATACCCGCCGGGAACTCCTCCCGGCTTCCGTCTACTTCAAGCCAAGTTTTTTTCCCGCCGCCAGCAGTGCGATCGATTCGCGAATACGCCTCTCGCGCGTTTCCGGTCGTTTAGCCGTATGAATCCAAACGACGAAGTCACGTCGGTAGGTGGGCGCCAGCTCCCGAAAGAACTCCCACACTTTGGAATTTGCCTTCAGCGCTTTGGCGATGTAGAGCGGTAGGTCGGGGACTACTGGTCGTGGCGCGTAGGTATTGTTCGTGGGTGCCGCTGCGAGACCGGCCGACGTGAGCAGGCCAGCAGTCTTAAGTTCCAGCCACCGATTCCGATTGATATCCGACCAC
>Ga0137398_10000495_pt1 | contig 14243 bp, 9 predicted proteins | sample czorhiz216metaG_FD_106659 | JGI IMG/M metagenome (GOLD analysis project Ga0137398, IMG submission 106659) | Vadose zone soil microbial communities from Angelo Coast Range Reserve, California, USA - czorhiz2.16 metaG | ecosystem: Environmental > Terrestrial > Soil > Vadose zone | place: USA...
ATCGACGGCGCGCTCGTCATCAACAAGCCGAAGGGGAAAACATCTCACGACGTGGTCGATGCGGTGCGTCATGTGGCAGGCTTCCGGCAGATCGGACATCTGGGCACGCTCGATCCACTGGCGACGGGAGTTCTGGTGCTGCTGCTCGGCCGGGCCACGCGGCTGGTGCAGTTCTACGCCGGGCGCCGCAAGCGATATGAGGCGGGCTTTCGGTTCGGGTTCGCGACAGATACGTACGATTCCGACGGCCAAGCGCAGGGGCCAGACGCCGCGCCGGCGCTGGATGCCGCGGCCGTCGAAAAGTTAGCCGCGGAGCGCATCGGGCGGTTCGAACAAATGCCGCCGTCGTTTTCCGCGAAGAAAGTGAAAGGGCGCCCCGCGTACGAGCTGGCGCGCAAAAAACAGGCTGTCGAGCTGAAGGCCGTCGAAGTCCAGATTTACGAATACAAACTCAGGGAAATTGAGGGCAGCATCGCGCGCTTGGTCATCGAGTGCTCGTCCGGCACATACATCCGTTCGCTGGCGCATGAGATGGGGCAAAAGCTTGGGTTTGGCGCACACCTGGCGGAAATCACGCGCACGGCGGTCGGAGAGTTTTCGCTGGAACAAGCAATCACGCTGGAGGAACTTGCAGAAGCCAAGCTGGCCCGGAAATTCGCGGACTGCCTGATCCCCCTCGAAAACCTGCTGGCTAATTTTCCGCGGGTTAACGTTTTGCCGGTGATCGAAAAGCGCGTGCGTCATGGCACGAAGTTCAACATTACGCTCGCGCAGCTTCAGCCGGGCCGCGTCGAGCCGCCTCCCGGCGCGACGACGCAGCTCGATGGCGGTGAACCGAAGCCGCCGCGGCTGCGTGTATTCAGCCAGCAGGATAGACTCATCGCCATTGCAGAAGCCGTGGTGCCGCGCACATACCAGCCGATCGTAGTGTTCGAAGCTCTGCCGTAGGTCATCCACGCCGAAGCGCAAAGTGGTTTCCAAACAAAATTCAGATTGCGAGAGCGATAGGCCTGAGGATTCCGTCATTCACGGGCTTAGGGCTGAGGAGGCTGTGCTCCAGGTGACTGCAGAGTCCCTGGAGCGGGGGTTCCGCGGCCTCCGGTATCGCCTCGACCCGCGAAAATCGCCCGCGTGAGATGATCCGCCCGGCGCAGCTTCCGCGGGGTGACGAGGATCAGGAGTTCGGTATCCTGAAGGGAATTTTTCCGCCCCCCGAACGCGTAACCTACACCCGGGATTTCCGCGAAGCCCGGCAGGCCGGTGATGGAGTGGGTTTCTTCCGCATCGGTGATACCACCGATCAGGGTAGGTTCGTCCTCTCTGACGCGAACAGTTTGGCTCAGCGTACGATTGGAGATGACGGGAATCCCGTTTACGCTGGAGCCGGCCAGCGAGCGAATTTCGAACTCGAGCAGCAGAGTCACTTCATTATTGGGATGAAGCGTGGGAGTAGCTTTTATCTTCACGCCGAGATCGACATATTCCGAAGCCGGATAGGGCGTCTGCGCCGCGCCGCCGGTGATGCTGTTGGCGAAATTCGAGGAATCCTGAATCACCGTCACCACCCCCTGGGCAGCGGCTGGATCTTGGGACACCAAAGCGGCATCAGGAAGGCCGCTGGTGGTCAATGTGGCGGCGATCAGTGCGGAGGGCCCCACGGGAGTGTTGAGTTCGATGCGCGAGGCAAAGGTGCCCTTTCCTTGACCGATATAAACGCCGAGCGTGCTCGATCCCTTGTTTGTCACCGCGATGTCCGGCACGGCGCCGTTCGCAAAATTGGCGATCACGATTCCGGCAGGAGTCGTCGCAGTAGGCAGCGGAGAGCCCGTAGCTTCGGTGAAGGTGCCGTCTAAATTGCTGCTTCCCAGCAAGACCGAGGCAGTATTGTCGCCCTGGTTTACGACGGCAAGGTCGGGCACGCCGTCGGCATTCAAGTCTCCGGTGGCAATGGCAACCGGAGCAGTCCCAACCGCAACCGGCGAATTAGTGGCTTCCGTAAAAGTCACATTTCCGTCGGTGTCCACACTGTCCAGCAAAACGGTAACATTATTGGAGGCCTCGTTGACTACTGCGAGGTCCACTGCCGGCGCATTATTCGCGTTGGCCAGCGTGCGGTTTTGAAAATTGGGGGTTACCAGCGCTACGGGACCGCGCTCCGGACCTGTGAAGGGTGTGAGCGTGAACTGCTGCTGCGCCGTCAGGGCAGGTGCGCTGGAGTCCGTGACTTGCATTGCGAAAGTGAAGCTCCCCGCGGTGTTGGGGGTTCCGGTAATCGTGCCCGTAGTTGATACCAGGGTCAGCCCCGTGGGCAACGCACCGGCGGCCACCGTCCATGTATAGGGAGCCTTCCCGCCGGTCGCCGTCAGTACTGCGTCATAAGGTCCCCCGATGTTGCCGTTCGGTAGGGAGTTCAGAACGGCGAGAAGAGGGGCAACCGCCGCGACGGATATGCTCAGTGTGGTCATCACGGATTTCGTAGGAGTTCCGGAATCAGCAACGCTTACCGTGAAGTTTGAATTGCCTGCTGCGGTCGGGATGCCGCTAATTGTTCCCGTCGCTGAGTTCAGAGAGAGCCCGCTCGGGAGAGTTCCCGCAATAACACTCCAGGCACGCGGACCGCTGCCTCCCGCGGCGCGCAGAGAAGCGGAATAGGGTGTCTGCAGTGTCGTGCCGGGAAGGGCAGTCGAATCGATGGCCAGTGTGCCACCAAGGGCGAAGGGAGAACCGGGGAATTCAGTGAAGCCGCCGGTACCGTCGCCTTTGAAGAGGGAAATCGTGCTGTCCCCTTCATTTGCTACCGCAAAATCGAGGTTGCCATCACCGTTAAAATCCGCCAGCACAATAGAACTCGGAGAGTTTCCCACGGTGTAGGGAGAGCCGGTCGCTTCTTTCAGCAGCAGGTTTCCACTGTTGTCAAGTGAGCTGAGCAGGACCGTGACATTGTTCGATTCCGCGTTCGCAACCACCAGATCCGGCGTCTGGCCAGCGTTCGTTCCGGAACTGGACGTATTGCGAAGAATTCCCTCAGCGAGTGCTGTGGGACCGATCGCCGTTACCGGCAACGAGAATGGCGAGTTGACCTCGGCAACAAAGTTTCCGCCGTCCTGATTCCGCAAAACGGTGATGGTATTGTCCTTGCGATTGGCGGCGGCAAGTTCAGGCAATGTGCCTGCATTGAAATTGCCCGCGACGAGAGCGACAGGATTCTTGCCGACGGTAAAATTTGTCTCCGGGAAAATCGTGGAGCCCGGCACTCCCGTCAACGCCCCGCCGGCCCCCAGGCTTCCGGAGAGCAAGGAGAGCGTAATAGGAAAGCGATCCCCGACGAAAAAGCTGGCCGGCTTTCCATCTTGCGCGCGTAGCAGTACCTGACGACCGCTCTGCACCAGCGAGAGAGAATCGGAGAAATTGGCGGCGCCGCTGGGAAGGGTGAGTAGAAAAGTAGAGAGGCCTCCCCCGATGGGAATGACGGCCGGTATGCCGGAGAATCCCTTTCCGGCGAAAACCTGTTGGATGTTGGTGAGCAGATTTGTCAGGGTTGTCGAAGACTTGAGCTTGTCCAGGTCGGCGGAATTCAGCCCGATGAGCTGCTCTGAAGCCGGAGGTGTAATTCCAAGAATGCGCGCCTTGTTGCGATCGACTTCGAGGAGCTCGATTTCCAACATAACTTCACCACGAGCCCTTTCTAGTTGCTGGATGAGTTCACCGGCAAGGGCGAGGCGCTCCGGAGTGTCGCGCATGGTGATGGTGCGGCTGCGAGTGTCAAGGTCAATGCGCGTTGCTCCGGTGATGTCGCGGAGGACGCGCAGGATTTCGGTCACATCCTCCGGGCCGACAGCTGCGGAGAGGGGAAAGGTCTGCTCTGCCACCATGGCGTACAGCCGCCGCTTCTCCGGCGTGTCTGGGGCGACAAACATCATAGTGTGATTCAATGGGCGCCAAAAGGTTCCCGATTGCGTACCGAGGAGGACCATGCCGGTGTAGAAATCCACGTTATCGACGTGCAGGCGCACGCTCCTAACATTGATGTCCGGATCAAAGGTCACTTTGATGCCAAAGAGGTCCGCGGACTGTTCGTAGACCGTCTTCGTATCGCCACGCAGGTTCAAGTTGTGTTTTCCGGCTTGCGGTCGTAGCCGAGGAAGGCCGGAGATTGCGGTCGGCCCCGCGCGGGGCTCATCCTCCATGGTCTTGAGTTGAGCGAGACGTTCCGCGACGATCGTGTTTCCGGGATCGACTTGGAGCGCCGCTCCCAATTCCTCGGTGGCCTGCTCCAGATGTCCCGCCAAGGCATCACGCTCTGCGGCCTCGGCGTGCGTGCGAACCAGCTTGGAGCGCAGTGCGACACCCCGTTCGATGACATCGGCATCCTGCCGGGCGTAACGCGCGGCCTCTTCGTAAGCCGCCAGCGCTTCGTCGAACCGCCCTGCTGCTTCGGCTTTGTCGCCCTGCTCGGCAGCCTTCTGTGCACGCTTGGGATCGGGGCGCACCCGCGGGGCTTGAGGCTGCGGTGGTGCGGGTGCCTGCGCGGGAACCTGGCCGCAAAGTAGTAACGACAAGAGCAAAGAGATGCTTAGGCGGATGGTGCGCATGAGCATCAGACAGGATAACCTAACCCTGAAGAGTAAATAGGACCAAGCTGGTCCGGTTGACGGAAGACCATCTGTGCGGTACACTTAAAACGTAGTTGCAAATGACTAGCAACTGGAGATTTCGTGCTCTCGGCTCTACTTATCGCCCTTCGTGAAGGCGTTGAAGCTTCTCTCGTCGTCGGCATTATCCTCGTCTATCTTTCCCGAACCGGCCGCGGACGCCTGACACGTTTCGTCTGGTACGGTGTGGCAGCCGCTGCCGCGCTCAGCCTGGGAGTGGCGGTGGCTCTGGAGCGCTGGCGCATCAGCGAAGACGGCTTCGAGGGCCTGATGCTGCTGATCGCGGCGGTCTTCGTTATTACGATGATCGTATGGATGAACCGCGTTGCGCGCCACCTGAAAAAAGAAATCGAGCAAAAAGTGGAGGCTTATGCCGAGCGCGCCGGGAGCGCGGCGGGCTGGGGCATCTTCCTTTTCGTTTTTCTGATGGTCCTGCGCGAGGGGGCGGAGCTGGCGCTGATTCTGCGGGCGGTGGAGCTTTCCAGCGAGGGCTTGCAGACCTGGATCGGAACGATTGTGGGGATCGCGGCGGCCGTCGCGGTGGGGCTTTTCTTCTTCAAGGGCACTTTGCGCGTGCCGCTGCATCGGTTCTTTGCGGCGACCAGCGTCATTCTGATGCTCGTGGCGTTTCAGCTGGCGCTAACGGGTTTGCATGAGTTGAGCGAGGCGCGCTGGCTGCCTTCGAGCAAGGCAGAGATGGCGCTTATCGGGCCAATTGTCCGCAACGAGCTGTTCTTCTTTGTGTGCATTTTTGGCGCGGCTATTCTGTTGATCCTGCGCGAATGGCAGTCCGCCTCGCATGCGGCTGCCGCGAAGGAAATCGCTGGTGAGGCGGAGAAGAGATTGCACGAATCGCAGATTCGCCGCCAGGGGCGCTGGATGATTGCCGCTGCCGGCGCGTGCCTGGTGGTAATCCTGGTGCTGACGGCGGACTTTATTTATGCACGTGCGAACTCCGCGCCGCCTTCTGCGCGGGCGGTTACCGCAGTGGGCAACGAGGTGCACATTCCGTTGAGTGAAGTGCAGGACGGAAGCCTGCATCTTTACACCATCAACGCCGGCAATCAGTCGCTGCGGTTCCTGATTATCAAGAAGCTGAATGGTTTCGGGACGGCATTGGACGCCTGCCGGATTTGCGGCGCAGAAGGCTATCGCCAGGGCGGGCAGAATGTCACTTGCCGCCACTGTGGCTCTGCGATCTATGTGCCTTCGGTCGGGGATCAGGGCGGATGCAATCCCATCGGCGTGCCATCACATACCGATGGCGGCGATCTCGTGATGGACGTTTCCGCCCTCGTTGCGGCCACGAAGGAGATTCCTCAGTAGCATCTGGTGCGCGGCTGGGGGGCCGGAACAGCTTCCAAGAAGCGAAAAGTTCCCAGTTGTCAGTGTTCAGTACGGAGAAAAATAAGAAACAATCAGCAAAATCTTTCATTGAGAACTGAATACTGAGAACGGAAAAAACAGAAGGTTTTCGCACAATTATGTTCTTGAGACTCGTTGCCGATTCTTTTGGACGCCGTCCGCGCCACAAGCTCTTGACCGGAGCAGCGCTGGCTCTCGGTATGGCTGTGGCCACGGCGGCGTTGAGCGTCTCCTTGGATGTGGGCGACCGGCTGGCGAAGGAATTCCGCAGCTTGGGCGCGAATCTCCTTGTGACGCCGCAAGCGGACTCGTTGCCGCTGGAAATCGGCGGCGTGGACTATCGCCCCGTGAATGCCGGCGCGTATCTGCCGGAAGCGGACCTGCCTAAATTGAAAACGATTTTCTGGCATAACAACATCATGGGCTTCAGTCCAATTCTCGAAGTCCCGATTGAGGCCTGGTCGCCGGCCTCCATGTCTTGGATTACTCCCGCAGTGGCAGGCAAAGCGTCCTTGATTGGAACCTGGGCGCAACACAACGTAGAAATTCCTGACGGCACGACATACCTCACCGGAGTGGTGAAAACAAATCCTTGGTGGGATGTCAAAGGACAGTGGTTTGGCGAAGACTCGCGGCAATGCGTTGTCGGAATGAATCTCTTAAAAAGAATTGGGGCAAGACTAGGCGATGATTTGAACGTAAGTTCCGGGGACCATGCAAAGTGGGTCACCTTGAAAGTGGTAGGGGTGCTTTCATCAGGCGGGTCTGAAGATGAGAGTGTTCTCGCTCCACTTTCCGTTGCGCAGGAACTCGCCGGAAGGCCGGGGCGGTACCGCAAGCTGTATGTCAGTGCGCTGACGAAGCCGGAAGATGCGTTCGCGAAACGGGACCCGAAGTCGTTTACACCGGCCGAGTATGATCGGTGGTTCTGTACGCCATATATTTCCTCGATTGCGTTTCAGATTCAGCAGGAATTGCTGGGGACGGATGTGCAGGTGATCCGCCGCGTCGCGGAAGGGGAAGGCCAGATCCTCACACGTGTGCGCATGCTGCTATGGCTGGTCACGGGAGCGGCGCTGCTGGCGGCGGCGTTGGCAGTGGGGGCGTCTTCGGCGGCTTCGGTAATCGAGCGGCGGACGGAAATCGGCTTGATGAAAGCACTCGGCGCAGGCTCGGGCACAGTTGGCTTCCTGCTTGCCGCAGAACAACTTCTGCTCGCGTTCGTGGGCGGGGGAGCCGGTTACGCGCTCGGGATTATTCTGGCACGCCTTCTTGGTGAAGAAATCTTTGGCGCGGCTCCGGAACCTTCGCTCGCCGTCTTTTTCGTGATCATTGCACTCGCCGCCGGCGTCACGATTCTTGGCAGTGCCCTTCCGCTGCGCCGTGCTTCACGGTACGAGCCGGCACCCATCCTGCGAGGGGAATGATGGCCGACCGTCGCGCAAACAATCGAGTGATGTTCTGGCGCATCATCCGGCGATTGCTTGGGGCCAACAGCGGCCGGCTCTTCGTCATGCTGTTGGCTCTTGGCGCAGGCGCCGCCGTCACGGCCGCCCTCCTTAATCTCCAAGTCGACGCTAAGCAGCGTCTCACCATCGAATTCCGATCCTTTGGCGCGAATTTTGTCGTTGCGCCGCATGACGCCTCCGAACTCGGGACGACTGCGACGCTGCCGTGGGACGAGAATGTTGTGAAAACGATCCGGGCGCAGGCCTACCAGGAAACTCCCATCGTGCCGTTTCTTTATCTTGTCGCGAGTGCGCAGAAGCTAAGCAGCCCGATGCTTCCCCTAAAGGGAAAGCAGATTCAGACCGTCGTCGTTGGGACAGACCTAATGAATTTGCATCTCGTCGCAGGAACGAAGTTTCCAGAGGTGTTTGGTTGGGAGGAATCCGATTACGAAAATCTAAAGACCGAGTGTTTTCTTGGTGAAAGGATCGCGAAGCAATTGGGGGTTATCAAAGGAGACCAAGTAGTGTTGCTCTACGAGAATCGGGCAGAGCAGTTGGGCGTGCTCGGAATCGTTTCCGCAGGCGGCGCTGAAGATAATCAGATTTTCATGGAATTAGGGACCGCACAGCGTCTCTCTTGGATGAACGAGCGGGTAAGTCTGATACAGGTTAGCTACCCCGGTACTCCAAAAGAGATTCAAGCCTTTTGGTCAAAGCTCGCGTCGCAACTAGGCAACGCCGAAGTCCGTCCGATTCGGCAATTCACGGAAGGTGAGGCCAAGATTTACAACCGCATCAGCGGGTTGCTGACGGCGACGGTGGCGATCGTGCTCGTCCTCACCGGGCTATGCGTGATGGCGGCGATGACCAACGTGGCGATGGAGCGGAAGAACGACGTTGGTTTGATGAAGGCCATCGGCGGCTCGGTGCGCCGTGTGCTGCGGCTTTTCCTTGCGGAGGCGGCATTACTTGGCCTGGCAGGAGGAATGATTGGCGGCGCGACGGGAATTTTTCTGTCTATCGGTTTGGGCAAAGCAGTCTTTGGCGCGGCGGCGCGGCCACGACTGATTGTGTATCCTGTAACAGTGGCGTTGACTGTCATCGTGGCGATCCTCAGCGCGTATCCGCTGCGGCGGCTGGCTAGCATCCGCCCGGCATCGGTTTTCCGGGGTGAAGCGTGAGTTCCGTCGTTGCAGTGCCGCCGCTGATTGCGGCGAAGCAAGTGGTGATCGAAAATCTGGTCAAGCAGTACGGCACCTTGCGCGCGCTCGGCGGCGTCAGTTTCGGCGTGAACCCCGGCGAATGGGTTGCGCTCATGGGCCCCTCCGGCTCTGGGAAAACCACGCTGATCAATATTCTCGGCGGGCTGGACACGCTCACAGCAGGCCATGTTGTGGTCGACGGCGTCGATCTTTCGAAACTTCGTGAAAACGAGCTAGTCCGTTACCGCGCGGAAAAAGTCGGCTTCGTCTTCCAGCAATTTCATCTGGTGCCGTATCTCACCGCGCTTGAAAACGTGATGCTCGCGCAGTATTTCCATAGCGTCACGGACGAAAAGCAGGCCGAGGAGGCGCTGAAGCGCGTGGGCCTCGGCGACCGCCTGACGCATCTCCCCGCGCAACTCTCCGGCGGCGAGCAGCAGCGCGTGGCCATCGCGCGTGCGCTGATCAATCAGCCGAAGATTATTCTTGCCGACGAACCCACCGGAAATCTCGACGAGGCCAACGAAACGGTCGTCCTCGAGATTTTCCGCGAACTGCACAACGCCGGACACACGATTCTGATGGTGACGCACGACCCGGACATCGCGCGTCAGGCCGACCGCCGCATCGAACTGGCCCACGGCCATCTGCACTTCGACACCGCGCAGCATGGTCCGGGCCATCCGCTCAATTGCCCGCTGGCCGACACGGCGGACTGCTGCACGCCCATTTCCACCGACGACGAAATCCGGTTCGACCATCTCCTCGAACAGATTTGGATCTGCGGCGAGGAAGGGAAGCCCGCGCAGGCGGAGCGCCTTCACGCTACCGGCCCATCGGGGCGTCTGCCGGTGGTATCCGGCGAGCCCGCCGGGCGAGTTCTCTCGCGCATGTCCGATCTGCGCTTAGTGCAAATGCAAAACGGGGAAGTGCAACTCACGAGCGTGGGCAGCCAGCGCGCGCGCGACGTCGTGCGCCGCCACCGCCTGGCCGAGCGCCTCTTCAAGGACACTTTTTCCATCGAAGATTCCGAGGCGCACACGCAAGCCTGCAAATTCGAACACATCATCAGCCCGGAGCTGGACCAGCGCATCTGCACCTTCCTGGGGCACCCGAAGACCTGCCCGCACGGGAACCCCATTCCACCGGGCGAGTGCTGCAACGGCAAGTCCAAGGACTGATCGCGCACGCGAACCATGCCGACCCCTCTCGACCCAAGGAAAAAACCAACCAGCATCAAGATTCATGTTTCGAGCGGCGCGGGCGTGGATGTTACCTGGGCCGACGGCCACGCGAGTCACTACGAATTTGCTTATTTGCGGGAGGAATGCCCCTGCGCCACCTGCAGCGACGCGCGAGAGAAGAAAGTCTCGCTCGGCGAGGCAGCTCCGGTGTTTTTGTCATCTCCCGCTCTCCCTATGTTCAAGCCCAAGCCGCGCGCCCAGGCTGCCACGCAAGTAGGCAGCTACGCCATTCAGATCAGTTTCACTGATGGCCACTCCACCGGCATCTACAGTTACGACCATCTCCGCAACATCTGCCCTTGTGCGGAATGCGCTAAAGCTTTCCGATTCACTGGGCTAGATCATTTCGACGATTCTTCGCGGTGATTCGCGGTGATGAGCTAGACTTAGCGCCTCAAAAATGCGAGCATTTCCTACGAGTTAGCGAAACCCATACATGAGCAGCATTCCCAATAGCCCTGCTGCCGCGGGCAGCCGCGGCAACGGCATTCCCCGTGTCATCGTCGCCACCACGGCCCTGCTTACATTCATTTCGTTCTGGCGGGCAGCGGCCATCGTGCTGAACGATCTTGCCTCTTCGGCGTACTATGCCGGCGGCGAAGCGGAAGCCTACATCGGCAAGACCGCGCCGTGGTTCATCCTTGCCATCATGCTGTTTTCGTACGCCGTGCGCGCCGTTTACGTGGAAAGCTGCAGCATGTTCGTGCGCGGCGGCGTCTATCGCGCCGTGAAAATGTCTCTCGGCGGGACGCTCGCGAAATTCAGCGTTTCCGCGCTGATGTTTGACTACATCCTCACGGGGCCGATCAGCGGAGTCGCGGCAGGCCAGTATCTCGCGGGATTGATCAACGATCTCCTGCAGTATTTTCACGTGAGTGGCCCGCTCTCTTCCGGAACAACCAGTTTCATCGCCGCGAGCTTTGCCATCGTCGTCACGCTTTATTTCTGGTGGCAGAACACCAAGGGCGTTGCCGAGTCCAGCGAAAAAGCTCTGCACATCATGAAGCTGGTCACCGTGATGGTAGTGATGCTCATCGCCTGGTGTATCTACACGGTGGCGGTGCGCCATTCCGCGCTGCCTCCGTGGCCACACCCGCGCAACCTCAGGCTCAGCACCAGCGCCCTCGGTTGGCTCGCACACAGCAGCCTTCCTCACATGTTCGGCATCATCGCCATCTTCATCGCCCTTGGCCACTCCGTTCTGGCGATGAGCGGCGAGGAATCGCTTGCTCAGGTCTATCGCGAAATCGAAAGCCCCAAGCTTCCCAACCTGAAAAAGGCCGGCGCGGTCATTTTTGTCTACAGTTTGGTCTTTACCTCTTTGGTTTCCTTCTTTGCCGTGATGATCATTCCGGACGACGTCCGCCAGCACTTCCTCGAAAACCTGATCGGCGGGCTGGCGATGAATCTCGAAGGGCCATTGTTCGCCCGTCTGATATTCCACGGCTTTGTTGTCGTGGTGGGCACCTTGATCCTGGCGGGCGCGGTGAACACGGCCATCGTGGGCTCGAACGGCGTGCTCAACCGCGTTTCCGAAGACGGCGTGCTCAGCGCATGGTTCCGGCAGCCGCACCCGCGGTTCGGGACGAGCTATCGCATCATCAATATCGTCGTGGCACTGCAGGTCATTACCATCATCATTAGTCACGGTAACGTCACTTTTCTCGCGAACCTCTACGCTTTCGGCGTGATCTGGAGTTTCGCGATGAACGGCCTCGCGGTTCTTGTTCTCCGCTACACCAGTCCCGGCCAGCGGGAATTTCAGGTTCCGCTGAATTTCACGTTCCGTAGCGTGCAGATTCCCGTGGGGCTCGGGTTGATCACCTTAGTGCTATTTTTGATCGCCGTCGTAAACCTGTTCACCAAGCCCATCGCCACGATGGCTGGCGGGGCCTTTTCCGTGTTGCTCTACATCGTGTTCACGATTTCGGAGCGCCGGGGCAGGCGCGGCGGCGCGGCGCACGTCGAGATGGATCAGTTCAATCTCGAGTTGGAATCGGAATTGACTCCCGAGGCCGTGGGTGCGCGCCCCGGCAACATCCTGGTTCCGATCAGCAACCACTACGCGCTCTATCATCTCGGAAACGTGCTGGACCGCATTAAGCCCGGGCGCCGCGATGTTGTGGTGCTCCACGTCCGGCTCCTGCGCCGCTCGGCTTCGGGCGAAAACGAATTCGAGGCCGATCAGCTCTTCGGCAGCATCGAGCAACAACTCTTTTCCCAAGCGCTTTCCATGGCCGAAAAACGGGGCAAGTCGATCCGCCTCGCTGTCGTCGCCGCAAACGATTTGTGGGACGGTATCCTGCGTGCCGCGACTTCACTGCAATCCAGCACGATTGTTGTGGGGCGTTCGACAAAGGAATCGAACGAGGAGCAAGCGCGGCAGATCGGTGAAGCCTGGGAAAAACTTGGCGATCAGAAGCCGCAATTCAATCTGGAAATCCATTTGCCCAACGGAGACAAACTTTACAAAGTCCTTGGGCCGCACGCGCCAAATCTGACTGCCAACGAGGTTAATCTTCTGCACCGGCTTTGGCTGCGTTTCAGCGACGCGGTGGCGCCCCTGGAAATGCACCACCACGACGTCGTGCACTTCGCGCTGGAAGAAGTAAAAAAAGAGATTGAAGAAGGGCACGAAGACACCGTGGTCAGCCGCTTGCGCACGCATCTCGAAGCCAATCAGAAGAAGAAAGCTCCGAAGACCTGAAGCAAATCAGTTTTTAGTTCTTAGTTCGTTCTTGAATCTGGAGCGGCTCTCATTCCTACCGGCCATACTTCATGGAAAGAACCAGTCACTAACAAAAATTACTAACCGCTCAGCACTGCCTCATGCCAGCTGCGTGGTGCAGTGACCGCAGCGCTTCGCCGCTAGCGGAATTGCCATCGCGCACTGCGGGCAATCTTTCGTCGTAGGGACTTCCGGCTTCCTGGTCCAGTGGTTCACCTCATGGACGAACAGGAATGCGGCAAACGCCACGATCAGAAAGTTGATCACCGAGTTCAGAAAAATTCCATAGTTCACGGTCGGCACGCCGGCTGCTTTCGCGGCCGCCAGCGTTTCGTAGGGCTTGCCGCTTAGATTGATGAATAATCCTGAAAAATCCACGTGACCGAGCAGCAGGCCAATCGGCGGCATGATCAGGTCCTCCACCAGCGAGGACACAACCTTTCCGAAGGCTACACCGATAATCACGCCGACCGCCAAGTCCACGATATGGCCCCGCATGGCAAACGCTTTGAATTCCTTGAGCACGGTCTTCCTCCTTTGTTCATTTGATGAAGGCAAACGACGGCCCGGGGCCGATTCCCAAACACTGCTAGGGATGTCTATGCGGGGATTATAGTCGAAGCAGAAGAGAGAGAAAGACGAGAAGACGGCCGAGCTCGGGATTTGCAGCCGGGCCCCTCTAAAAGACCCTTCTTTAGCGCGGCCGGAAGATCAAGAACGCCCCAATCATGCCGCGCAGTACGAGCAGACCACCGCCGACCGCCAGCATCGGACCTACCCACACAAACGGCACGCGCGATATCACCAGCATTAGAACGCCCAAAAGCGACAGCGAAAGTCCTCGCGTCCAGTTCTGCCAGCGCGCCCACCACTGGCCAGGCTTGTACAGCGCGCGCAGGCCCCACAAGATCAGCGCCACGCTGAGAATCAACCAGGCGGCACTATGTCGGTCCACATAAATGCGCCGTGCCAATCCCAGCCAGATCACCAGAGAGCCGAGCAAGACGAAGATCAATTCGATCATGAATCGGAATAGCCGCTCGGGCGTGAGCATCGCCATGGCGTCCGCTTACGCGACGCGTTCAATGCGAAGCTTCGAGATGGACACGGGTGTTCGCGGGCGGTCATTCGAATCGCGCGGCACATGCGAAATCTGGTTGGCCACGTCCTGGCCCTCGACGATTTCGCCAAAGATAGTGTGCTTGTTGTCCAGCCACGGCGTTGCCGCTACGGTGAGGAAGAACTGGCTCCCGTTGGTTCCCGGCCCGGAGTTGGCCATGGAGAGCTTTCCGGCCTTCGAATGCTTCAGCGCAGGATGAAACTCATCGGCGAATTTGTATCCTGGCCCGCCCATTCCGCTGCCCTGCGGGCAGCCACCCTGAATCATGAATTGCGGAATCACGCGATGGAAGATCAATCCGTCGTAGAAAGGTCTCTTTTCCTTCTGTCCGGTCTTTTCATTCGTGAATTCTTTGGTGCCTTCGGCAAGCCCGATGAAATTCGCAACCGTTTTTGGCGCTTCGTTTTCGAGCAAGCGCACTACAATGTTTCCCTGTGAAGTCTCAAAAATAGCGTAGGTTCCTGCCGCCCGGCTCATGCGC
>Ga0137398_10000498_pt1 | contig 14215 bp, 22 predicted proteins | sample czorhiz216metaG_FD_106659 | JGI IMG/M metagenome (GOLD analysis project Ga0137398, IMG submission 106659) | Vadose zone soil microbial communities from Angelo Coast Range Reserve, California, USA - czorhiz2.16 metaG | ecosystem: Environmental > Terrestrial > Soil > Vadose zone | place: USA...
CCTACGTAATCGAGAAGTGTCGGGCTGCGAATCTAGGGCCTCACAAGCGCGACGCGTGTCAGTGGAATCACCGTCCCGAGAATGATGCCGCCTAACGAGCGCTCGAAGCCAGCGGGCCGGGGTAACTAGCCGTCCCTCAGCGATCTCTCAACACCTCCATGATCTGGGCGCCGGCGTCGTCTCAAACGGAGGAATGGTCGTGATCGACCAGGACCACTGCTCGTGCTGCGACAGATTGACGTCGGACAACACCTGGACCCACTGGGGCGACGCCGAGCACCCTTGCGCCGGCGAGCGTCTCGCCCGCAGCTTAAGCGCGATCCGTTCGACTGCGCAGCCTCGGCTCGGCTCTAACCGCGGAAGGGTCGCCTGGACCTCAAGCCACTCATACCAATCGTAGCGATCATTGCTTTCGCGGCGATCAAGATCGTTCGCATCGCTGTCAATCGCCCGGTATCGCCGCCAGCCGAAGTCACCGCGCGCGTCGAGGAGCTTGAACGTGTCGTCCAGAGCCTCCAACAGGAGCTAGCAGAAACGCAGGAGCGGCTGGACTTCGCAGAACGCTTACTCGGCAAGGCACGTGAGGAGCGGCGGATCGGCAGCTAGAGAGCACACCACCTTGCGCGAATGAGCTCTTGCTGCTCTTCATTTTTCTCGGCTAACCAGCGTCAGTTCAGTGACGCCGTCGCCCGGCGTGATCTGGCGCGCTACCGCAGGCGAGGGCCCGACCAGACCACGCGCCTCCTGAGGGATGCAATTCTCGGAGCAGGGCAGGGGAGGACAGTCCTGGATGTTGGCGCGGGCATCGGCGCGTTGAGTTTCGAGCTCTTGGCCGCCGGTGCTGAGCTCGTGACGGCTGTGGAGGCAGCGCCGGCTTACGTCGCCGCGGCTCGTCAGGAGGCCGGTCGCCGCAACGTCTCCGATCGACTTGAACTGGTGCACGGCGACTTCGTGTCCGTGGCGGGAGAGGTCAAGCCGGCCGACGTGGTTACCATGGATCGGGTAGTGTGCTGTTATCCGGCCTTCCAACCGCTGCTCGAGGCAGCAGTGCGGCGCAGCCGGCATCTCTTGGCGTTCTCCTACCCGCGCGACCGGTGGTACGTGCGAGCCGCCGTGTGGCTGCAGAATCAGAGCCGCGCCTTGTTGCACAATCCATTTCGTGGCTTCGTGCACCCGGTGCGCGGCATGGAAGCCCTGCTCGAGCGACACGGCTTCGTGCGGCTGCAGCGTCACGAAACGTTGAAATGGTCGGCCGATCTGTACGTTCGAGCGGACGCCGCGCCGGCAGTGGGACATGTTCGGGCTCCGCTTTCCGCTAGCTGAAATCCCCCACTGGGCCAGCCGCTACTCCTTCCCTGGGGAGGACCGCCTCGCGGAGCGGGTGGCGCCCGCTGTGCGGGCTCGAGGCTACCTGACGCGCGCGGAATTCCTGGCTCTCTGCAAGTGGAAAACGCCCAGGACCGCCAAACGGTGCGCCTTGAATTCTTCGCAGCAGATCCGTGACGCCACGCACCTCTCGTTCAGCACCGCCGACGAACGGGTGAAGATCGGCATCCTGCGCCTCTTGGACGGCGTGGACTGGCCGACCGCATCGGTCCTGCTCCACTTTTGCGATCGTCAGCAGTATCCGGTTCTCGACTTCCGCGCTCTGTGGTCGCTGGGTATCGCCACTCCGCCGAAGTACACCTTTGAGTTCTGGTGGGCGTACGTGACGTTCACGCGGCAGCTGATGGATTCATCCGGGGAAGCGATGCGAACGGTCGACAGAGCGTTGTGGCAATACTCGAAGGAGCGTCAGCGGCAACGGAGATCGGACTCGTGACGCGGCGCCGCAAAGTCATCGTCCACATCGCGACCAGCGCGGACGGCTATATCGCGCGGTGCGACGGCGATCTCGAATGGCTGACGTCCCGCCCGGCACCCAAGGGGTTCTACGGCATCAACGCCTTCATGAAGTCGGTTGACACGACGGTGCTTGGCCGGAAGACCTACGACGTGAGCCTGCGAATGGGGGCGAAGTTTGACTCACGGACTCGGAACCTCGTCTGCTCCCGTCACCCCCCGCCAGCTGACGCTCCGTCAGGGGTGGAGTTCGTGAACGATGCCGTCGGCCCATTGGTGCGCCGTCTGCGGGAACAGCCCGGCAAGGATATCTGGTTGATGGGCGGTGGCGAGATCATCGCCTCGTTTCTCGACGCGCACGCGATCGACGAGTTCGTGATCAGTGTGGTCCCCGTGTTCATCGGAGACGGTATCCCATTGATCGCGCGGCGTCATCGTCAGGTGCCCTTGGAGTTGTCCTCCGTTGATCGCTTCGAGGACGGTGTCGTTCAACTGCATTACCGCGTTCAGAAGCAACCTTGAGGCGCCCGTCCCTTATTCAAGAGCTCGAACGGACTCGAGACGAGACGCTGAAGTGCTTTTCGCTCGAGCAACGCGACCTCGCGCGCACCTACGGCCCAGGCAAGTGGTCCGTCACGTATGTGCTTCATCACCTCTCCGATAGCGAGACCGTCTTCTTCGATCGCATTCGTCGAGTGCTCAGTGAGCCTCGGCCGGTCTTATGGGTGATGGATCAGGATGCGTGGGCTAAGGGCCTCGACTATTCCCGCGTGCCGCTCGAGATCTCCCGGCGCGTATATGAATCGGTTCGTAACGCGACGATCTATTACGCCGGCGTGCACTACGAGCGCAGCGGCCAGCTCGAGTTTGTGCACAGTGTAGACGGCGTGCGCACGCTGCGGGATGAATTCGATAAGGTCGCCGCTCATAATGAGCATCACTTGCGTCAAATCAGGTTGGCGCTAGGCGGTCCAGCGGCCTGACCAGTCAATGATGTGAGCACCATCGGGATGATTTCGGAGTGAGCGTTTTCCAGGAGCCGTTGCGGCGCACGTTGGCGAGAAACGTGGCCCTCGCTGCCGGCGTCGGCGTCGTGTTCGCATTGCAGCGACACCAGCTCAGGTTGCTGCTCCCCATTGCGGCCCTCGCCCTGTGGTTCTCGCTGGGTGGGCACTACGTCGAGCTCGCATTCTTGGACGGTTTGCGGGGGCGCTTTTCTCAAGGCCGGCTTGCACAGGCAGGACTTCGACTACTGGTGTGGTTTGGCGGCGGCGTCGTGCTCTATGTCTTGATGGCCGCCTCGGCCCGTATCCTCCCGCTCGAGCCGCCACCGCTGCGGATGTGGTGGTACGGGGGCTTGCTGTTGATCGGTGTCGAGCTCGCGGTTCATGGCCTCTTGGCGGTGCGCGGTCGACCAAACTTCTACAGTGGGCGCGGCTAGAGGATGGCATGCTCCCTCACGAGCGCTTTCATACACGCACGCGCGGCCTGCTTCGTCTTGGCCGCCACGCTCGCTCCCCTGGCATCGGTGCGGTCCCAAGTCCATACCACCACGGTGCGGGTCGCTGTGGGATTCGGAGTCGATACGACCACGGGACCGAACCGTGAGGTCTTCGACCTCTGGCGCAGCTATCTCTCCAGTCGTCCCGACTCGGTTCGGCCAACCTTGCTTTGGTCCCGATCTGAGCAGGACCAGTGGCCCTACTTCGACTTGTTGCGGAGCTACGTGTACCAGGGATTCTCCAAGTTCACTGTCGTGGACTTAGTGCCGGCCATCGGCTTGGACAGTACCTACCTGATCCGCACTCTCGTGGCGAGCGTCGCGGATTCCTCTCAAGACGTGAAACCACTCGCCCTCTATCGCGTGTACGCGACTCGTGAGCAGGGGCGTTGGGTGCTTGCGAATGCCCTCCCACGCCTGACACGGCACTGGAACCGCGAAACGATCGGCCGGATCACGTTCGTGTTCCCGCGCACGCACTCGTTCGCGCGCGCCCGCGCCCAAAGGACCGCTGCCTTCGTCGATTCCCTCGCTAGCGCGTTTGAGGTACAGGCGCCGCCGGCCATCCGCTACTATTTCGCGGATGACTTGAGGGAGACGCTGCGCGCGGCTGGTCTGGAGTTGTTTCCCCTCGGGTCCGATACCGTCGGCGGCCGGGCCGACGTTGCGAACCGCCTCGTGCTTATCGGCTCGTCGAGCAGCGGCGAAGCGTATCGGCACGAGGTCGCCCACGTTGTCCTCGGGCCCTTCGTGGCGTCGCTCAAGCCGTCGGGCCTCGTCCAGGAAGGACTGATGACCTGGACGGGCGGCTCGGCGGGGCTCGAGTTCAAGAACCTGATGCCCGCTTTGAGAAGTTATCTCGACGCCCATCCTGATGTTACGCTCGAGAGCATCATGACCAACCCGCCGCCGCGAGAGGGAACGCTCGACCTCGGGTACGACGGGCTCGCGGTGTTGTGCGAGATGGTCCACAGGGCGGGCGGTCTCACGGCGGTTCGTGAACTGGCAAATGCCGGGGTTGAGCCGCGACTGGTGCTCGGTACGGCCGCACGGCTCCTGAGCGTCACACCGGTTGAGCTTGACGCGCTCTGGCGCAGACGAATCGCGGTCTTGTCACGCTAGCCGATATCGCGTGCCCGCGTCCGCTTAGATTCCTCACATGCGCATCCTTCTCGTCGGCGCGACGGGCACCATTGGTAAAGCCATCGCCGCGGCCCTTGGCCGTCGGCACGAGCTCCTGCTCGCGAGTCGCCAGCAGGCGCCCCTACACGTCGACATAGCCGACCCGGCATCCATCCGAGGCTTGTACGCGAAGGTGGGCAAGGTCGGCGCCGTGATCAGCGCTGCCGGTCAGGCTCGCTTCAAGCCCCTCGATGAACTCTCGGATGCTGATTTCCGTTTCAGCCTCGACAACAAACTCATGGGCCAGGTCAACCTGGTCAGGTATGGACTCGGCTCTGTCGCCGACCGCGGCTCGATCACCATTACGAGCGGCATTCTGGCGCAGCAGCCATCTCGCGGCAGCGGCGTGATTAGCCCAGTGAATGCCGGCCTCGAGGGCTTTGCCCGAGCGGCCGCGCTCGAGGCCCCCCGCGGGATCCGGATCAATGCGGTGAGCCCGCCCTGGGTTACCGAGACGCTGCAGGCACTCGGCATGCCGCTCCAAGGCGGCTTGCCCGCTGCCTCAGTGGCCCAAGCCTATGTCCGCAGTGTGGAAGGCACGGAGACCGGCCAAGTCATTTCCCCATAGGGTAGGCGGCCTCAACAACGGTGACCCCCTTGGACTTCGATCTTGAGAAAACCATCCTGATTCTCGCGCGCACGCCGCGCGTGCTGCAGTCCATGCTTGCGGGACTCCCGACAGAGTGGACCTCGTCCAACGAAGGCCCCGACACCTGGAGCCCCTACGACGTGGTCGGTCACCTCATCCATGCCGAGGAGACGGATTGGATCGTGCGTGCTCGGATCATCATGGCTCAAGGGAAGGATCGACGTTTCGAACCGTTCGACCGATCGGGCCACCTCCAGATGACTCAGGGTCGCACGGTGGCGCAGCTACTCGGTCGCTTCGAGGTGCTGCGCAAGGCGAACCTTGCCGAACTCCGGACCATGCAGCTCGGCCCTGGGCAGCTCGACCTGATGGGTGAGCATCCCGAGTTTGGACCGGTTACGCTGCGGCAGTTGCTGGCAACGTGGGTAGTCCACGATCTGGGACACGTGGCGCAAATCAGCCGCGTGATGGCAAAGCAGTATCGCACGGCCGTGGGGCCGTGGGAGGCGTATCTCCCGGTGCTGCACCGGTAAGGTGGGGCCCGCACCTCGTCTCGGAAGGCCGGTCCTACGGCATGCCTTCCTTTCTTCTCAGCGGAGGTGGCGCGCCCGCTCTTGGTCGACGTGGTGACCGAGTCGTGGCGCCATGTCGCCGCCCTGCCGCCGGCGCGGCGGCGGCCGAAGCCGGCGCCTGAGTGACGCGATCTCCTAGGCCCTCATGGCGATCACCCGGATCAGCCCCTTGCGCCGGTACGCGAGGCGCCCGCACCTTAGGCGACAAGGTCCGTGCGCCGCAATCGTCTCGTGTTGCTCCTCGCGTTCGGCCTCGCGGCCGGCGGCGTCGTGGTCTTGCGACGCCGCACGGCCCCGTCCCCCAATCCGGAACCGCCTCCGGCCGCGCCGGCTGTGGAGCCGCGCAAGTCCGCCCTTCAAGCGGACGCGCAGGGCTACTACGTCCCGGGTTATGAATTCACGGTGAACCGGTTGCGATTCACCGGCTTCAGCCTCCAGCCGGAGCCTGTGGTCCTGTTCGCCCGGATCAGCGGCGGTGCGGAGCAGCCGGTGGCGTGTTTGGAGACCGTGATCAGAGCCGATTCTGTCCACCTCCGCTGCGACGACCCGCAAATGGGCATCGTGACGACGATCGACGGCAGATTCCGCACGCGGTTGGCGACGGACCGACTCGATACCGGGGTCTTGTCTGCGGTCGTCACGGTTCGCAGCGGCAGCGGGGACATCATGTACAGGGCACGCGACTCGTTCAAATGGCACCCGGTCGACTCGAGCGGGGCAGGGCCCTCGACGCGGAATTGAGACTGACGTGTCAGGTCGCCGCTGGGTCATTGGGATGATTCTCGTCGCCGTCTCGTACACGGTCATCGGCGTGGTGTTCGCCGCGCTCGCCAAGCCGGCCACCGCCAATCATGTGCGCCTGTGGCGGTTGGCGGCGTGGCTGGCGAGCGCGGCTCTGGCCGCGGCGCACATCGGCTATGAGCACTATCGCCTGGGCGGCTCGCCTCGTGCGACGGCGCTGCATGCGGCCGGGGCGGTCGCGCTGGGGGCCTTCGGGCTCGCGCTCGCCGCCAACGTTCATTGGCTGGCCGCCGGAACACCGGGCCAACGCGCGCCGCTGCTCGCGCTCCCGATCTGGCCGGTCGTCACCGCGCCTCCGGCGTTCTTCGGCGCACTCGCCGCGGCGGCCCTGCTGGCTCGCGTCTCACGGCGACGGACATAGGGTGCCCCGGGACAGGTTCGGCACCTCCAGGTACCGCAGCAAGTAGATTGGCACGGGAGGCCCACGATGACCGCCGTTCTCAGTGACCGCGTCCGCGCTCAGGTGGCGCTGGTGGAAGAACATGTGCGCCGCGAGAACGCCCACGACTTACCGGGGATCATGGCCACGTTCGGCGCCCGGGCATGGTACGACGATGAGCCCTGGAGTGAGCACCACGAGGGGCGTGACGCGGTCCACGGCTATTACGAGTCCCTCCTCACGTCCCTTCCGGATCTCCACATCGCCATCACGCACCGCCTGGCGGCCGAGGAGGGTGTGGCGCTCGAAGTCCGCATCAGCGGTACGCACCTGGGAGCCTGGCGCGGTCTCCCGGCCACGGGGCGACGCGTCACGTTCCCGCTGTGTGGACTGTTCACGTTCGACGAAGGGGGGAAGCTTGCCGGGGAGCGCATTTACTACGACCGGGCCGACGTGCTCCACCAGGTCGGGCTGTACCACGATCCGCAGACCCTGCTCGGCCGCCTCGAGACGCTCCTTGCGCATCCGGTCACGGTCGCCCGAGCCTATGCTCGCAAGCTCATCAAGCCCGTGGCCTGACACGCCCTGGACGCGGGCCGCGTAGAGTTGTCATGACCTTCAAGCCCGCGACGTGGTACCCGGTGGCCGTCGTGCTGAGCGGCATCAACGCGGTCGGCGCCTGGTTCGCGGCCGGGCAAGGCGAGCCGTCGCATGCCGCCGTTCACGTGGTGCTCGCCGTCGCGTTCGGGCTCTGGGCCCGACGCCTGCGGCCGCGGCCCGGTGGGAGCGAACTCCAGACCCGGTCCGGAGCGCCCGAAGGGCTGCAGGCGCAGGTCGACGCCCTGGAAGGCGAAATGGCCAAGCTGCGGCAGGAGCTGACCGAATCGCAGGAGCGCCTGGACTTCGTCGAGCGGATGCTGGCGCAGGGGCGGGAAACACGCCGCGTGGGCCCGGAGCGCTAGTGGCCGGCCCCGATCCGCTCGACCTCGTGACGGTGTTCGCAACCGGGAATCCGGTGCTCATCACGACGGCGAAGCTGGTGCTCGAGGCCGCCGACATTCCCTTCGTGACAAAAGGGGAGGGAATCCAGGACCTGATCGGTCTCGGTCGCCTGTTCGGCGGCTTCAACCTCGCGACGGGTCCGATACAGATTCAAGTCGAGCGCCGGGACGCGGCGAGCGCGCTGGAAGCACTGCGCGACGTGCGTGGCACGGGCGGCCCGGAGTCGCAGGACCCCGTCGACTAAGGGCGAACCAGTGGGAGGCCCATGCGTTCCAGCGGCTTCAGAGCGGGACTGTTCTTGCTCTTCGCCATCGCGGCCGCGGTGGCCGTCACGCATCTGAATAGTCTTCCCGCGTTCATCGTGATCGCCCCCGGTTACCTGGTCCAGGCGTGGCTGTTCGAGACGCACCGAGCGCTCGGCGGGCTCGGCTACGAGGCGACGGTGGTCGGTGTGTCCGCCGTCGTGTGGACGTTGATCACGCTCGGCCTGGCCCGGACGGGCCGGCTGCTGCGAGGTCTCGTGCGCGACTCATGATCTCGGCTCGGGAGGCACTGGCGCGGCTGCAAGAGGGCAATCGCGCCTTCGTGGCGGGTTTACGTGACGCCGGCGCGACGCTCGGCCAAACCCGTCGCCCGGCGCTCCCTCTCTCGCAGGAGCCGTTTGCGATTGTGCTCGGCTGTTCCGACTCACGGGTTCCCGCGGAGCTGGTGTTCGGGCAGGGGTTCGGCGATCTATTCGTGATTCGCGTCGCCGGCAATATCGTGGCGCCTTCGCAGGTGGGCAGTGTGGAGTTCGCGGCCGCACGCTTCGGGACCCGGCTGGCAGTCGTGCTGGGGCACACGCAGTGTGGAGCCGTCCGTGCGACGCTCGAGGAGGCGCGCCAGCCCGCGCCCCGTCAGTCCCCCAATCTCCGCTCCATCGTCGACCGGATCCGCCCCGCCGTCGAGCCCTTGTTGGGCGCGCTGCCCGGGCAGGAGCCAGAGACGTTGGTCGCGCACGCGGTCCGGGCCAACATCCGGGCCGCCGCCGACCACTTGCGGCACGGGTCCGAGCTGCTGGAGCGCCTCGTAAAGAGCGACGGGTTGCTCATCGTGGGCGCGGAGTACTGTCTCGAGAGCGGGGTCGTGGAGTTCTTCGACGGCATGCCCGAGGCACGCCCCGGCGCGGGCTCCGCGCTACCCTGAATTCCCGGCCGATCCGATGGCGGCGATGAGCATCCTGATCGAGTACCCGCTGCTCGCGGTCCTTCCCGCCATCGTGTTCGCCGGCCTGTACCGCCTCAGTCGCCGGCCGTTCGTGCTCGTCGTGGCCCTCGTGTGGCTGCTGTACGGGATCTACGAGTACGCCATGCAGGAGCGGATTCTCTGCTCCGGGGAATGCAACATCAGAATCGACCTGCTGCTGATCTACCCCGTCCTGCTCGTGGGTTCGCTCATTGCGCTGGGCATCGCGGGGCTGGAGTTGCGCGCCCGGTTGCGCCGGCCCGACCCATGAAGGGCCCGGCGAGGGCGCCGGAATGTGACAACTTTTTCCACGAGCGCACCGGACAAGCCATGACCAAGAAGACCCGACGGCCGACACAACGATCGCCTAAGCGGCGGGCGTCCGCGCCGACTCACGTGCCGACACGCGGCCTGTACGGCTGGATCACGCACACCGAGCTCGCGAGCACCGACCCGGCGGCCACCAAGGCGTGGTGTGCCGAAGTACTGGGCTGGACGTTCAAGTCGAGTTTTCCCATGCCCGGTGGCGGCGAGTACCACCTGTTTGCGTACTCCGACCAGGGCGGCGGCGGGATACGCCAGACCCGTCCGTCCGAGATACCGGGCAGCAGTTTCTCCGTCCACGTAGCTGACGCGCACGCCGCCTTCGAAAAGGCCCTGCGCCAAGGGGCCGAGGAAGTGCTGCCGCCTACCCGGGTGATGCCGGGCGTGACGATTGCGGTCGTTCGCGCCCCCGGGGGAGTCCCGGTCGGCTTCGCGGGCCCCTAGGGATGAGGGTCGACGAGGCCGTCCACCTCAGCTTGGAGCCGGCCGACAGTCCCGCTGCACAATACTGTCTCGAGCACTACTTCGCGGAGCTCGCGGCCCGGTTCGAAACCGGGTACGACCCCACGCGCGGCATCCCGGCCACGCCGGATGACCTCACGCCGCCGCGTGGCTACTTCGTCCTGGCCACCCTGAACGGGCAGCCGGTCGGGTGCGGCGCACTGAAATGTCACGCGACCCATGGCGAGATCAAGCGCATGTGGGTGGCGACCTCCGCCCGCGGTCTGGGCCTCGGGACCAGGATTCTGCGCCGCCTCGAGGAGCTCGCGCGGCAACGAGGGCTTGCGCTTCTGCGGCTGGAAACCAACAAGGCCCTAACCGAGGCGCAATCGCTCTACCGGCAGAACGGCTTCCGCGAAGTTCCGGCGTTCAACGACGAGCCATACGCGCACCACTGGTTCGAAAAGGCGCTAGCTTAGGGCGGTCCGTGAGGCGCACGTCCTTACCCAGGAGGATTGCATGACCGTACCGTCGCTCCGAATCTCGCTCGGAGCCTCGCTTCTGGCGGCGTTCGTCGCCGTGCCGCTCGCGGGTCAAGCGCCCATCGATACGGCCGCGACCGTCCGTACCGCGGACACGGCCGCGCACACCTGGCTCGCCCTCGTGGACCAGGGCGAGATCACCAAGAGCTGGGACGAGGCCGCGATCGTGTTTCAGCTCGCCGTCACGAAGACCAAGTGGGAGCGGGACTTGAGGAGCGCGCGAACGCCCTTCGAGCCCTTCGGGGCACGGCATCAAATCATGGCGCGATACACGACGGACCCTCCCAACGCACCCCCCGGCCAGTATGTGCTGCTGCAATACAAGACGGATGTCTCAGGTGGTCGCCAGGTGGTCGAGACTGTGATCCCGACCTTCGACGGGAAGCGGGGGTGGCGGGTGGCCGGGTACTTCGTCCGCCTGGAGCAGTGACCCAACCCGGCAGCGTCGTCGACGTCGTGCAGCGGTTCAACGACGCACCGAGGAAGTATTCGCGGCCGGCGACCAGTGTGTGGTGCGGTGGGTCTATTCGTGGGTCAAGGACGGCAAGCGCGGGCATGTCCGAGGGGTCGACGTGTTTCGCCTGCGGGACGGGCTGGTCGCTGAAAAGCTGTCCTACGTCAAGGGGTGACGGCGCATGGTCTCATGCCGAGGGTGAAGGTCGGGATCGTCGGCTCCCGCTTTCAAGCCGACTGCATCGCGGGGGCCGTGCGCGCCGTGCCGGACGAAGCGGAGGTCGTGGCCGTCGCCTCGCCGACGCGGGGACACGCGGCGAGCTTCGCGCAGCGCCACGCCATCGCGCGCTCGTACACCGATTACCGGGACCTGCTGCGCGATCCCGACGTCGAGCTGGTCTCGATCACCGCTCCCAATCGTCTGCACGCGCAGATCACGATCGACGCCGCCGGGGCCGGGAAGCACGTGGTGTGCGAGAAGCCGCTGTGCCTGACCCTCGAGGAAGCCGACGCGATGATCGACGCGTGCCACCGGGCGGGCGTGCTGCTGCTCTACGCCGAGGAACTGTTCTTCGCGCCGAAATACGTGAAGGCGAAGCAGCTGGCAGACGAAGGGGCGTTCGGCCGCGTGCACCTGGTGAAGCAGGGCGAGAAGCATTCGGGTCCCCACTCGGACTGGTTCTGGGACGTGGAGCAATCTGGGGGCGGCGCGGTCATGGACCTGGGGTGCCACGGGATCGCGTTCTGCTGGTGGTTCCTCGGCAGGCAGCAGATCAAGAGCGTGTATTCCCACATGGCGACGCAACACCACCAGGCGCGCACGCAGGGCGACGACGAGGCGGTCACCATCATCGAATTCGCGAACGGCGCCGTGGGGATGGTCGAAAGCAGCTGGAATCGCCCCGGCGGGATGGACGACTGCATCGAGGTGTTCGGGGACCAGGGACAGACCTACGCCGATCTGCTCATGGGAAACGCGCTGCCGACCTACTCGGAGGCCGGGTTCGGCTACGCCGTCGAGAAGGCCGCGACGACCAAAGGCTGGACGTATCCCGTGTTCGAGGAGCACTGGAACTACGGCTTCCCCCAGGAAATGCGCCACTTCGCCCGGTGCGTGCGCGGGAAAGAGACACCGGTCTCGGACGGCGAGACGGGACGGATGGTGCAGGAGGTCCTGTATGCCGCGTACGCGTCGGCCGGGCTGGGTCGAAAGATCATGCTGCCGTTCCACCCGACAGGCATCGCGAAGCCGATCGACCTCTGGAGGATGCCGGAACGCGCCCAGGCGGCGCTCTGACGCGGCCGCTCGAGTCGTCGCCGCTGCTGCGCCGCTTCGGCCTGCTGCACGCCACGGCGCTCAACATGACGAACATGATCGGGATCGGGCCGTTCATCACGATCCCCCTGCTCATGTCCGCGCTGGGCGGTCCGCAAGCGATGCTCGGCTGGGTGGTCGCCCTGGCGATCGTCGCGTGCGACGGCATGGTCTGGAGCGAGTTGGGGGCCGCGCTGCCGGGATCGGGCGGCTCGTTCGGATACCTGCGGCACGGCTATGGCGCGCAAACGGTCGGCCGCTTGATGGGGTTTCTCTTCGTGTGGCAGTTCGTGCTCAGCGGACCACTCGAGATCGCCTCCGGCTACATCGGATTCTCGCAGTACCTCGGCTACATCTGGAAGGGCATCACGCCGCGTCAGACCATGCTGGTCGTGACGCTGGTCGGCCTCGCGAACCTGGCCCTCCTGTATCGCCGCATCACGTCGATCGCGACCATCACCGTCGCCCTGTGGGTCGGCACCATCGTGACGGTCCTCGTGGTCGTCGTCACCGGCGCCCGGCACTTCGACCCGGCGGTCGCTTTCGACTTTCCGCCGGGCGCCTTCCGGTTTTCTCTGGGCTTTCTTCTGGGCCTCGGGGCCGCGTCGCGTGTCGGCGTCTACGACTACCTCGGCTATTACGATGTCTGCTATATCGGCGACGAAGTCGCGAACCCCGGCCGGGTGATCCCGCGGTCGATCCTCATCAGCACCGTCCTGGTCGCGCTGATCTATCTGGCCGTCAATCTCTCGATCATCGGCGTCGTGCCCTGGCGGGACTTCGTCCCGGCCGCGTCGCACCCGCAGTCGAACTTCGTCGTCTCGATCCTCATGGAGCGCGTGTACGGTCCGGGGGTCGCCACGATCTTCACGGGCATGATCCTCTGGACCGCGTTCGGCTCGGTGTTCGCCCTTTTGCTCGGGTATTCGCGCGTGCCGTACGCGGCGGCGAAGGACGGCTACTTCTTCAAGGTGTTCGCGCGCCTGCATCCGTCCCAGGGGTTCCCCAGTGTTTCACTCGTCGTGTTGGGCGTCCTCTCGATATTCGCCGGGTTTGTGTCGCTGGGCATGGTGATCGATGCGCTGATCACGACGCGTATTCTCGTCCAGTTCATCGGGCAGATCGGCGCGGTCACGGTGCTGCGCCGCCGCGCGCCCGATATGCCGCGGCCGTATCGGATGTGGCTCTATCCGCTGCCCAGCCTCGTCGCGCTGTTGGGGTGGGTCTTCATCTTTGCCACGACCCCGCCCGCGGTGATCGCGTTCGGACTGGGCGCGCTGGGGCTGGGCATCGTGTGTTTCGCCGCATGGTCGTGGAAAGGACGCACCTGGCCGTTCGCGGCACGATCGCTTTTGACTCCCGGGAGCAACGCATGAAAGCCTACCTGCTCGTCACCGGCATTCTGTTCGCCCTCATCTTCGCGGCGCACGTGTGGGAGGTGGTCGATCGACGGCGCGTGTTCGCGAGCGACATCCTCGTCCTCGGCGTGTGCGCCGGGCTCAGCGTGTGGGCGTGGCGCTTGGTGGCCTCCTCTCCTCGAAAGGACGTCCCATGATCGGCGGCCTCACGACGTTCACGCTGGTTCACGTCGTGCTGAGTATCATCGGCATCTTCGCGGGATTCATCGTCGCCGGAGGGCTCATCGCAGGCAAGCGGCTCGACGGCTGGACCGGGGTTTTTCTGGCGACCACGGTCGCGACGAGCCTTACCGGGTTCGGCTTCCCCTTCGTCACCTTCCTGCCGTCGCACGCCGTCGGGATCATTTCGCTCGTCGTCCTTGCCGTGGCGATCGTGGCGCGCTACGTCAAGCATCTCGCCGGAGCCTGGCGCAGGATCTACGTGGCGGGGACGGTGGTCGCGCTGTACCTCAACGTGTTCGTGCTGGTGGTGCAGCTGTTCCGGCGGCTGCCGGCCCTGTTCGTCGCCGCTCCCAAGCAGGAGGAGCCGCCGTTCCTCCTGACCCAACTCCTGGTGCTCGCGCTATTCGCCTGGCTAGCGCGAGCCGCGGTCAAGGGATTCCAGGCCGAGCCGAGCAGTATGGCGCCAAC
>Ga0137398_10000500_pt1 | contig 14199 bp, 6 predicted proteins | sample czorhiz216metaG_FD_106659 | JGI IMG/M metagenome (GOLD analysis project Ga0137398, IMG submission 106659) | Vadose zone soil microbial communities from Angelo Coast Range Reserve, California, USA - czorhiz2.16 metaG | ecosystem: Environmental > Terrestrial > Soil > Vadose zone | place: USA...
CTCGGGTTCGTCGCGCCGCGCGGCGCCTTGCACGGCAAGCCCATCCCCCTGGTGCCGGACCAGGGACCGATTCTCTACGAGATGCACTCGATCTATTCCAAGCCCGGCCGCGTTCGCCTGGACTGGCGCGACGTGCCCCACGCGGCGGGATATCGAATCACGGTCATGACCGCCACGGACGAATCGCTCTTCGTGAGCCCCGTTCTGCCGCGGAATTCGTGGGTGATCCCGCACGAGAAGACCTTCCCGGTCAGGCCACAGACGGTCTACCACTGGACGGTCACCGTTCTGTTCCCCGGTCGCACCGAAGTCTCCGAGCCCGCCGCGTTCGCCACGCAGTAGTGCTTGACAGCCCCAGCCCGAGGCACAATCATTCTTATAACCGTTAGGGGTGGCCGGAAGAAAACCGGCCTGAGAGCAAACCCTAATAACCTGATCTGGGTCATGCCAGCGTAGGGAAACGGGGACAGTGGATCCTTTCCGACTGTGCCGCGTGCCCTAAGGTCGCGCGGCTCGTTCATTTTCGGGAAGGATGGTACTGTCGATGGGTCCTCGCTCCGCTTCATTTCTCGCCGTGGTCGCATCCCTTCTCCTCCTTTCGGTGTCGGAATCAGAGGCTCATGCGTCCGTTCTCGCGGGCCGCGTGGTCGATGACCGGACCGGGGAACCCATTCCCGATGCTCGCGTCCGCGTCCTTTCGCCTCCGGCGGAAACGGCGACCGACCGTGTGGGCGAATTCCGTTTCGCCGGCCTCGCGCCCGGTGCCTACGAGCTCGAGGCATCGAGACTCGGATACGCCTCCGACCGGCGCGCGGTGACGGTCGAGGCCGACTCGGCGTTCCTCGAGTTGCGTCTCCTATCCCGTCCCATCCCCGTGACTCCCCTCGAGGTCACCACCACGCGCGCCACCGACCGCGGCTCGGCCGTCGCGTTCACGGATCTCGACCGGAAGAAGATCTTGCAGAGCTACTGGGCCCAGGATGTCCCGGTGCTCCTCCAGGAGACGCCGGGTGTCTACTCCTACTCCGACGCCGGGAACGGGATCGGGTACTCCTACGTGAAGATTCGCGGGTTCGCACAGCGGCGCGTCGCGGTGACGATCAACGGCATCCCGCTCAACGATCCCGAGTCGCACGAGGTCTACTGGGTGGATCATCCCGACCTCCTCTCGAGCGCCCAGGACGTCCAAGTCCAGCGCGGGGCCGGGAGCGCCCTCTACGGCGCGAGCGCGGTCGGCGGATCGGTGAACCTCGAGACGATGACGATTCCCACGGAGCGCCGCATCTCGCTGGAGGCGGGCGGCGGCAGCTACGACACCAAGCGCCTCTCGATGCAGTACGAGTCGGGGCTCCTCGACAACCGGTACGCCCTGGCGGGGCGCTACTCGAGAATCGAATCGCAGGGCTATCGCGAGCTATCCTGGTCGCGGCTCTGGTCCTACTACTTTACCGCGGCGCGGATCGACCCCTGGGTCACGACGCAGATCAATTTCTACGGCGGTCCGGAGAACCTGCACCTGGCCTACTACGCCGTGGATCGTTCCTACCTGGACGGCCTCATCACGGGCAACGCCACGCAGGATCGAAGGCTGAACCCGCTCAACTGGCGAAACGAGACGGACAATTTCTTCGAGCCTCACTACGAGCTGATCCAGAACGTGAAGCTGGGGGAGCGGGCCGCGCTGACCTCGTCGGCGTTCTTCTTCCCGGGAAAGGGCTACTACGACGATTTGCCGTACGGTCCGCAGACCTTCGCGTCGCGGCGCCTTCCGGACTTCGAGGTGGATTCGGATTCGCTCTTCCCGGCGACCTATTACGCCGTGGATTCGACGGGCGCGCCGGTGGCGCAGCCCGACGGCCGGTTCCTCGTGACCGGCTCCGACATGACGCAACGGCTCTGGGTGCGGGACCGGCACTACGGCTGGATCCCGCGCGCCCGGTTCACCCACGGCAAGGGGGAGCTGACCGCTGGCGCCGAGTGGCGCGAGCACACGGGCCGTCACTGGGGCGAGCTGACGTGGGCGCAGGCGCTCCCGCTCGGCACGGATCCGAACCACGTCTTCTACGACTACACGGGGCGGGTTCGCGCGCTGTCGGGGTTCGCGCAGGAAGCCTATTCCGTTCGCCCCGATCTCAAGCTGACCGGAAGCCTTCAATGGCGGCAAACGCGGTACGCGATCGGGAAGGATCTCTATTCGGGCTACGATTTCCATCAGACCTACTCGTTCCTGAACCCGCGCGCCGGTGCGAACTGGAACGCGACCGACCGATGGAACGTGTTCGCAAGCTACGCCCACACGCGCACCGAACCGATCCTGAGCGAGCTTTACGCCGCCGACGATCCCAACGCGGCGCCGTTGTTCCGGGTCGTGGACGTGGCGAACCACATCTACCAGGATCCGCTCATCCATCCCGAGCGGCTGAACGATTACGAGACGGGCGTGGGGTATCGCGACGGGAATTCCTACCTCAAGCTGACCGGCTTCTGGATGGATTTCCGCGACGAGATCGTGCCCAACGGCCAGATCGATCGCCTCGGGGTGCCGCTCACCGGCAACGCGGCCCGGTCGACCCACAAAGGGGTCGAGATCGAGGGGGGATGGAGCCATCCCAGCGGCCTCGAGCTCTCGGGGAACGTCTCGCTGAGCCGGAACCGCTTCGGGGCGTATCACGAGTTCGTGGATTCCACGACGGTGAACGACTTCACGGGGAACACCATCGCCGGATTCCCGGATCGAATGGCCAATCTCACGGTGGGATTCCGCAAGCACGGCGCGCGCACCGCACTCACGGTGAATGAAGTGGGGCGGCAGTTCCTCGACAACTCGGAGGACAACCGGAGAGATCCCGCGCTCCGCGCCGCGCCGGGCTATCAGAAGAAGCGGATCGAGGAGCACGCGATCCTGAACGGCCTTCTGTCCTTCGAGCTGGGAGGCGCCGGCGGGTTCAAGCCGCTGGATGCGCGCCGGCTGCTGCTCGAGATCCGGGGCATGAACCTGACCGGGTTGCGCTACGAGACGGCCGGCTATGTGTTCGACGAGGTCCCGTACTTCTATCCCGCGGCGACCCGGAATGTCTTCGTGAGCCTCAAGGCGGAGTTCTGAGAGCCGCGCTCCATCCCGTCGATCTGGCCCTGATCGGGGTCTACGCGCTCTTTCTCATCTACGTCGGGGTGCGGCTCTTCGGGGTCGCGCGCCGCGGACCCGTGGAGTACCTCCTCATGGGGCGGACGCTCGCCCTTCCCTCCTTCGTGGCCTCCCTGGTCTCGACCTGGTACGGCGGCGTGCTCGGGGTCGGGGAATACTCCTTCCGCTACGGCATCTCGAACTGGATCGTGTTCGGGGTGCCGTACTACCTGGGCGCCGCCCTCTTCGCGATCTTCTTCGCGCGCCGGGCGCGGCGCTCGGAGCTGTACACCGTTCCGGACCAGCTCGACCGCGCGTACGGACGGCCCGCGGCGCTCCTGGGGGCGGGCGTGATCCAGGTCCTCTCCTCGCCCGCGCCCTACGTCCTCATGCTGGGGATCCTGGTCCAGATGATCTTCGGATGGCGCCTCCTTCCCGCCATCCTGATCGGCACGTTCCTCTCGACGGCGTACTCCTTCCGAGGCGGCATGCGCTCGGTCGTGAACGCGGACAATGTCCAGTTCGTCCTCATGTACCTGGGCTTTCTGATCGCGCTGCCGCTTCTGGTCTTTCGCTTCGGCGGGATGAACTTCTTGCGCTCGCACGTGCCGGCGACCCACTTCGTCTGGCACGGCGGCAATTCCCCTCAATACATCTTCGTGTGGTACTTCATCGCGCTGCAGACCCTGGTCGAGCCCGCGTTCTACCAGCGCTGCTTCGCCGCGAAGGACGAGAAGACGGCGCAGCGCGGGGTGGTCCTCGCGATCGGCTTCTGGATGCTCTTCGACTTCCTCACCACCTTCACCGGCATCTACGCCCGCGCGCTCCTGCCGCGACTCGCGAATCCGGTCGAGTCCTATCCGGCGCTCGCGATCGCGTTTCTTCCGCCGGTCGTGCAGGGCATCTTCTACCTGGGGCTCCTGGCCACCGTGATGTCCACCGTGGACGGCTATACCTTCATCGGGGGCGTCAATTTCGGGCGCGATCTCGTCTGGCGATGGCGCCGCGATCCGGACGACTCGCGGGTGAATCTGTATTCGCAGATCGGGTTCCTCGTGACCGCCGCGCTCGCGGTGGTCCTGGCCTTTTGGTTCCAATCCGCGGTGGACCTGTGGCACGACGTGGGGTCGGTCGGGGTTCCGGCCCTCCTCGTCCCCATCGCGAGCTCGTACCATCCCCGCCTTCGCATGCGACCCGCCGCCGCGGCATGGTGCATCGTGGCGAGCGGGGCGGTCGCGCTGGGATGGCTGCTGTCGAAATTACGGCCCGACGCCTCCGGCGCGTATCTCCTCGGCGTGGAGCCCATCTACGCGGGGCTGGCCGTGAGCCTCCTATTCTGGATCGGTGACCGCATGTGGCGGCGAGGGAACACCGTCGCCGTTTAGGTAACAGTTCCCCGCACCGTCACGGGCGTCTCGCTCCTGCGTACTCTTTCCAGCCGCAACCAGTTACCGCGCTCCACGTCGGGAACCCCGCAGCGGCATGCGGCGTGCAAAGCAGTGCCTCATCTCGGGCGCCGGACCCGGGCAACCTAGCTTCCTTGCGTGTACTTCGACATCTCGAGGAGGGTGCCCATGCGTCGATGTTTCGCAATCGTGCTTCCCGTGCTTTCGCTCCTTTATCTGACAGGCTGTAGTACCAACGGCACTGGCACCATGAAGCCGGGGCTGCAGAGTAGCGACCAAGCTGCGATCCAGGGCCTCATCGACACGGCTCCCGAATTCGCGATCTCCTTCGACGATGACGGTGAGATCTCCGCCGCCGCCGGCGCGCCGGCGGTTCTCTCGGGCGCGCAGTCCGCTCAGACGGACAGCACGGCCATCACCGCGGTGCATTGGGGCCGCTGGCGCATTCCGCCGCATCATCCCCCCGTCCGCACCGTCACGTTCATCATCCCGCCCGATAGCGATTCGGCCTTCGTCAAAGTGAACGTCAAGTTCGACGGGTTCTTCCTGGTGGATCTGACCGACGACGGAATCCGGAATCCCGGCCGGAAGCCGTTACAGGACCAGAAGACGCGTTATGCGCTCTACAAGAAGATCTGGTTCCATCCCGACAGCACCTCCGATGACTCGGTGTTCGGTTGGAGGCTGGCGGCTGTTTCTCCGATCGATTTCGAGATGATCGATCCGTCCCGTCAGACGGTCACGATTCATTCGGTCACGCTGACCGGCGAGCGAACCCACGTCACGATCACGGACCCGTCCGCGCTCCTCTCCCTGGGGCGCGGGAATGGGCTGCTCCCGCTCTTCCGCGAGGGGGAGACGGTGAGAGTGGAGGCGGCGGTCACGAACACCGATCATGGCTACACCCCGCCGACGTTCGTCTACCTGCACGCGCCGATCGCGGAGCACGCGTTTCCGGGGCCGAACGATTGGATCCGGGTGTTCATGTACGACGACGGGACCCACGGGGACGTGACCGCGGGGGACGGGACCTTCACGGCGGAGTGGACCGTCAAGAATTTCAGGTGGCATCACATCGCCATCGACGTTCTCAACTCGCGCTGTCTACAGAACCAGACGAACGACGACTACAATTCCACGACCTGGGCGATACCCTACGAGGCGTATCCCAGCTTTCTGCCGATCGTCGCCAACCACTAGACACGGCGCAATTTCAGGGGCATCGCGACCCCGCCGGAGGAACCCTTCGGCGGGGTTTTCTTTATGGCGCTGAGGGTTTCCCCCAAAGCGCCAAGAGGCTTCCGAGGGTGTATAATCGCTTACTCTCCCCCGCCGACACGGTCGGTCTTTGAATGGAAGGCACGCCCATGCGCCCCGCTCCACGAGTCGGCTTCGTCCACCGCGCCCACCCCAGGGTCCTCGCACTGGTGCTTACTAAACTCCTCTGTAGCGCCATCCTCGTTGTGCCGAACGTGGCCGCCTCCGCCCCTCTCTTCGCCGCGGGCCTTTCCTTCGACACGGGAGGTCTTCCCCTTGCGGTGGCGATCGGAGACCTTAATTCGGACGGGAGGCCCGACCTCGTTACGGCTAATGACGACGGCAACGTCTCTGTCCTTTTGGGCCTCGGAGATGGGACGTTCGGGGTGAAGGTGAATTACGCGACCGGCCCGTATGCCGTTGCCTTGGCGATTGGAGACGTGAACGGCGATGGGCGATTGGACGTCGTGACGGCAAACCAAACGACGCTCTCGGTCCTCCTGGGAAACGGAGACGGCACGCTGCAAGCGGAAACCGATTACGCGGCGGGCCACTACCCGAGCTCAGTCGCGATCGGCGACCTGAACGGCGATGGAAAGGCGGATCTCGCCACGGCAAGCTCGGCGGACAACACCGCATCCGTTCTCGTGGGCAACGGCGACGGGACGTTCCAGGCCAAGGTGGACTATGCGGTGGGAGACTTTCCCAACTCCGTCGCGATCGCTGACGTGAGCCGAGACGGCAAGCCAGATCTCATTGTGGCAAACACAGGCTCGCGAAGCATATCGGTTCTCGTGAATAACGGGGACGGCACGCTGCGCCCGAGGATGGATTACGCCACGGGAGACTCTCCTTTCGCCGTCGTCATTGGCGATCTGAACGGCGATGGCAGGCCGGATGCGGTAACGGCAAGCGCCGGTTCCCTTGGCGCGTCCGTCCTGCTGGGAAATGGTGACGGCACATTTCAACCAGCCGTGAACTATCCCACAGGGCCGGCGCCAATATTCGTGGCGATCGCGGACATTAGCGGGGACGGCAAGCCGGATTTGGTGACGGCGAATTCCTTTCCCGGTCGGAGTCTCTCTATCCTGAAGGGCAACGGGGACGGGACGTTCCAGGCGAGTGTGGACTATGGCGTCTCAAGCGGACCCAGCGCCGTCGCGATCGGTGATTTGAATGGGGATGGCAACCCGGACCTCGTCGCGGCGAATACTTACGAGGACGAGGTGCTCGTGCTCTTGGGGAACGGGGACGGCACGTTTCGGACGAAGATGGACTACGCCGTCGCTAGGGGGCCGGTTTCCATCGTGACGGGCGACGTGAATGGCGACGGGCGTCAGGACATCCTCGTAGCCAACCGTCTTTTCTCCAACAGCGTCTCCGTTCTGATGGGCAATTCAGACGGGACATTCCAGACCAAGGTGGACTACCCCGTTGGGGCAAGCCCCTTCTCCGTTGCGATCGCGGACGTGAGCGGTGATGGAAAGCCCGATGTGGCAACGGCAAACAGCTGGGCGAACAGCGTGTCGGTTCTGTTGGGCAATGGGGATGGTACCTTTCGGACGAAGGTGGATTACGGCACGGCGGCCAGCCCCTACGCAGTCGTGGTCGGCGACCTCAACGGGGACGGGAAGCCGGACCTCGCGACATCGAATTCCTCAGCGGGAGCGGGGTCTGTTTCCGTTCTCCTTGGCAACGGGGACGGCACCTTCCAGGCGAGGGTGGACTATATAACGACCGGATCTTCCTCTTCCCTCTTCATCCGCGACATAAACGGGGATGGCAAACTGGACGTGGTGACGGCGAGTTACGGAGACGCGGTGTCGGTGCTCCTTGGCAACGGCGACGGCACCCTGCGACCGAGGACGGATTACCTCGCTCCGGGCCACCCCTATGGACTCGCGATGGCGGATGTAAACGGGGATGGGAACGCGGATGTTGCCACGGCGAACGGCGGCGATGGCACTGCATCCGTGCTGCTGGGCAACGGCGACGGCACTTTCGCACCGGCGGTGAGGTACGGGGTTGGAAGCAATCCAACGTTTGTGGCGATCGGCGATGTGAACGGAGACCACAAGCGGGATCTGATCGTGACGAACTTGGGCAGCAGTACAGTCTCGGTTCTCCTTGGCAACGGGGACGGCACGTTCCAGGAAAAGGCCGACTACGGGACCGGAGAGGATCCCTATTCAGTAGCCACGTGCGATGTGGACGGCGACGGCGCAACCGACCTCGTGGTGGCGAACGAAGGCGACAATACGGTGTCCATCCTTCGTAACCTTGGACACAAGACCTCGAAGCTGGAAGTGTCCCTCGATATCGATCCCAGCGTCCTCAACCTCAGAAGCCAGGGTCCGTGGGTGACGGCCTATGTCCAACCCGTGGGATTCGATGTCGCGAGCATCGACCCGAACTCGCTGCGCCTCGCGGGTTCCGTGCCGGCGGCGCCCAAATTCGCCAAGGTGGGGGATCACGACTCCGACCGGATTCCTGATCTCATGGTGAAGTTCAGCCGGCCGGCGCTCGCCGCACTCCTGACGCCAGGACTAAACCAGGTCCACGTGACCGGCGCCCTCGTTACAGGAGAGTTATTCGATGGCAGCGACGAGATTCGCGTGATTTCCCGGGGTGCGGGCCACCTTGCAACCTCCGTTGCTCCGAACCCACTCAATCCCGCAGGCATCCTGAGCTTCCGGACGATGTCGCCGGGCAGGGTAGTCGTGAAGATGTTCGACCTACGGGGAAGACTCGTCCGGATCCTTCAGGAATCTCCCGTGCTGGCGGCTGGAGATCACGAGGTCAAAATTGATGGACTCGGCGAGCGAGGTCGGGTGCTCGCATCCGGGATGTATTTCTACCAGGTTGAGACTCCTGGTGGGACGATGACGGGTCGGATTGTGATCTTGAAATAGAGATGGGGGCGGTCGCGACCCGCCGCCCCTCTCGAACGGAGGTTCGATCATGCGCCCTGCTCCGCGAATCCGTCCTTTCCTTCCCCGCGTTCGCACCACCTCGATGTTCACCATGCTCGCGTGTGTTGCCTTCGCGATCGCCCCCGGTCGCGCGTCCTCCACCTACCTCTTCGAGACGGGCGTCTCCTTCGATGTGGGGAGCGCACCCAACGGTGTCGCGATCGGGGATCTGAATGGGGACGGCAAGCGGGACATTGTCACGGCCAATGCCTTCGGCGACGACGTATCGGTTCTGCTAGGGAACGGGGACGGGACGTTCCAGGCGAAGCAGGAGTACGGAACGGGAACCGAGCCCTTCACGGTCACGATCGGGGACGTGAATGGAGACGGGCATCAGGACATCGTGTCGCTGAATTTCCAGGACGTCTCTGTTCTGCTGGGAAACGGCGATGGGACCTTTCAACCGAGGGTCGACTACCCCGCGGAGAAATCGGGATATTCGATCGCGATCGGAGATCTGAACGGAGACGGAACGCCTGACTTGGCGACGGCGAACACCTTCTCGGCCACCGCATCCGTCTACGCGGGGAATGGGGACGGGACCTTCCAGGCGAAGGTGGACTACCCCACGGGAACCAGCCCGTACGCTCTGGCGATCGGCGACGTGAGCGGAGACGGGAGGCTGGATCTCCTCGTGACGAACGGCGACGCGGGAACCATCGGCGTCTTCTTGGGCAACGCGAGCGGGACGCTCCAGCCGCGGGTGGATTACGCGACCGGGAGCCGTCCCTACTTCCTGGCCATCGGGGACGTGAACGGCGACGGGAAGCTTGACGTGGTGGACGCCAGCAACGGCGACGCGGCCGCGTCCGTGCTCCTGGGCAATGGAAACGGGACGTTCCAGTCCAAGGTGAACTACCCGACCGGCCAGGCTCCCGTGTCCGTCACGATCGCCGACGTGAGCGGAGACGGCAAACCCGACCTCGTGACGGTGAACGATTTTCCCGACCGGACCTTCTCGGTTCTGAAGGGGAACGGCGACGGTACATTTCAGGCCAAGGCGGACTATGGGACCGGGAGTCTCCCCGTCGCCGGCGCGGTCGGCGATCTGAGCGGGGACGGGAAGCCGGATCTGGTCGCGGCCAAGTTCGCAGAAGATGCGGTGCTCGTGCTCTTCGGGAAGGGGGACGGCACCTTCCAGGAACGGGCGGATTACGCCACGGGGGCCGGTCCGCGTTCCCTCACCCTGCGCGACATGAACGGCGACGGCAAGCTGGATCTGGTCACCGCGAACGAGAACGCGAACTCCGTGTCCGTCCTGCTGGGTGCTACGGGCGGTTCCTTCGCGGCGAAGATGGACGCCCGGGTGGGCACGACGCCGCGCGGCGTCGCGGCGGGAGACCTGAACGGAGATGGGAGCCCGGACGTCGTCACGGCCAACTATGACTCCGGCGACCTTTCGGTTCTCCTGGGCCGAGGAGACGGCACGTTCCAGCCGAAGTCGGACTACTCGTTGGAGCTCGGGGCTCGCGCCGTCGCGATCGGCGACGTCACGGGGGATGGGAAACCGGATATCGTGGCCACGAGCTCGGCCTTCGGCACGGGCACCGTGTTCGTGTTTCCGGGTAATGGGGACGGCACCTTCCAACCCAAGGTGGGCTACGCCACCTCGGGACCCGCGGCGGATCTCTTCATCGCCGACGTGAATGGGGATGGCAGAGCGGATGTCCTGAGCGCGACCTACGGGAATGTCGTATCGGTGTTCCTGGGCAACGGCGCCGGGGGATTCCAGCCCAGGCTCGATTCCGGCGCCCTGAGCTTCCCCAATGCCCTTGTGGTTCTGGACGTGAACGGAGACGGGAAGCCGGATGTCGTGACGTCGAATGGCGGGGACTACACGACTTCGGTCCTGCTCGGGAACGGCGACGGGACCTTCACGCCCCACGCCCAGTACGCCGTCGTGGCCAACCCATCCTGGATCGCGGCCGGGGACGTGAGCGGCGACGGAAAGGCGGATATTGCGCTCGCGAACACCGGCGCCAGCACCGTCACGGTTTTCCTCGGCAACGGGGACGGCACGTTCCAACCGAAGACGGATTACGGGTGTGACAACAACCCCTCGTCGGTCGCGATGGGCGATGTGAACGGGGACGGGGCGCTGGATATCGTGACGACGAACGTGATCCCCGGCAACGCGTCCGTTCTTCGAAACGTGGGACAGGGCGTCTCGAAGCTGGCGGTCGCGCTGGATCTCGTCCCCAACGTCTTGAGCTCGAGCGGGGAAGGCCCTCCCGGATCCACGGCCCCCTGGATCGCCGCCTACATCGAGCCCGTGGGGTTCGATATTGTCAGCATCGATCTGTCCTCGCTCCGTCTCGCCGGATCGGTGCCCGCGTCCCCCAAGTTCGCGAAGGTGGGAGATCACGACGCGGACCGGATCCCAGACCTCATGGTGAGGTTCAGCCGTGCGGTGCTCCAGCCCCTCCTGACGCCCGGGGTGAACGTGGTCCATGTAACCGGCTCGCTGGTGACCGGCCAATCGTTCGACGGCAGCGCCGAGATTCGCCTGATCTCGGGCCACAATGCTTCATCCTCGTTCGTCGCTCCAAACCCGCTCAATCCCGAAGGCGTCCTGAGCTTCCGGACGGCGTCGCCCGGCCGCGTGGTCGTGAAGATGTTCGACTCTCGTGGCGGTCTGGTTCGGACCGTGTTGGAAGCGCCGCTTCTGCTGGCGGGGGATCACGAGGTGAGAATCGATGGACGGGGAGAGCGGGGCCGCCCGCTCGCGTCGGGGGTGTACTACTATCGTATCGAGGCCCCCGATGGGGCGATGACGGGGCGGATCGCGATCTTGAAGTAACCTGTCCGGGGAGAATCCTGGTAGGTTGCGGGCATGGGCTTCGCTCTGGCATTGGCCCTCGCCGGCGTCGCGGCCGTGTACGTGGCGCTGGGCGCATCCCACCCGTGGGATTTCCAGACGTACTATTACGCCGCGCAGGCCGTCCGCGCGGGCCTGAATCCCTACGATCTCAGCTCGCTCTCGATCTTGGCCGGTAGGCCGATCGAATTGCCTTTCGTCTACCCGCCGGTCTCGCTCCTCCCGTTTCTCGCGCTCTCGTTCCTTCCGCTCGCGGCGGCGAGCCTCGTCTGGCTGGGGCTCCAGGTTTGTCTCCTCTTATGGTTCCTCGGGATGTTGAGGAAGGATTTCATTTCCGACATCCCGGGTTGGGCGTTGCTCGGCGTGGGGCTCTTCGGATTCAACGCCGCGGCCCTGTGGGATCTCCGCACCGGAAACGTGGCGCTCGTCGAGGTGGCTCTCCTCTGGACGGGGTTCCTGTCGTACGTGCGGGGCAAAACCGTGTGCTCCGCGCGCCGCATCGCGGGGGCTTCGGTCTTCAAGATCACGCCCGTAGCCTTCCTGGGCCTGCTACTCGTAGGGCCGGCGCCCGCGAAGAAGAAGGCGCTCGCCATTGTCGTGGGCGTCGGGCTGCTCGCGGCCCTGCTCCTGATTTCGTGGCCGCTCACCGTGGAGTGGGTCAGGGCTCTCCCGCGCTACCTCGCACTCGAGCGACCGACCGGCGAGATCAATCCATCCGCGCTGGGATTTCTGGACGGGATTCTGGGTGACCGATACCGAGCGTGGGCCCTCCCCTTGTTCGGTCTCTATGCCTGCGTCATCGCCCTCGCCGCCACTCCGGCGATCCGGAGGCTGAGCAAGAATGGGTCTCCCGAGGAGTGGGTGATGGTGGCGATCACTCTCTGGGCCCTTCTATCGCCGCGCGTCATGATCTATTCCTACGTGCTCATGGTGGTCCCCGCGCTCTTCGTCGTCCGTTACGCGATCTCGATCCCCTGGGCACGAGCCGTGGGCTATGCGTTGCTCATGGCCCAGGGACTCGTCCGATTGCTTCCGGGCCCGCCTCCCGCCGCGCTGGCAGACGGGCCGTTTATCTTGACCCTCGCGGTCTTCGCAGTCCTGGTGGCGCGGGCTCCGGTGAGGACGGGCGGTTGAACTGGCGCGCTGCCGCGCTCTGGTTCCTGCTCGCGCTCGCGGCGGGGATTCTCTTCGCGAACGCGGCCCACCCGAACATCGCGCCCGCGAGCGACCTCTGGGACTACTCCCAGGAGGCGCGGCAGCTCGCGCGCGGCGAGGGGTTCACCTCCCTCTACACCTACCCCGTGTTCCTGGGGCACGACGAGCCACCGTTTCCGGTGCGCTGGCGGATGCCGCTCTATGCCGTCCTCGGGGCGCTCCTCCTGAAGCTCGGGATCGCGCTCCCCGCGGGGTTCCTCTACCTGAGCGCGCTCGCGCACGCCCTTCTCGTCGCGCTGACGTACCGGCTCGGCTCCAGGCTCCACTCGCCGCGCGCGGGATCCTGGGCGGCCGCGTGCGCGCTCGCCTGCCCGCTTCTGCTGGATTTCTACAGCCCGGGGATGAGCCAAGGGCCGGCGGCCGTGCTCGACCTCTGCGTCTGGCTCCTGCTCCTGGGATCCGGCGGCGCCGTGGCCGCGGCCCTCGCGGGAGTCGCGGCCGCGGGCTCATGGTACTTGCGCGCCGAATCGTTCCTCTTCGTTCCGATCTGGATCTGGATCGCGACGCGATCGCCCGCGGGGACGCCGCGCTGGTCGCGCGCGGCCGTGTTCGCCGCGGTGTACGCGGCGCTCTGCGTGCCCTGGCTCATCGCGGCGAGCCGCGGGGGCGCGGGCGGGACCATCCAGGGCAACCCCATGCTCCTCTACACCGCCCAGTACCCGGGGTATTCCTCGTCCCGCATGCTGAACGCCGCGCTGCCAGGGATGCTCGAGTACGTGGCGCGCCATCCGGGCGCCTTCGCGTTGCGTGTGGCGAAGGATATCGCGGGGTACATCCTGGATCTCCTCGACGGAATCGGCCCCGTGGCGCTCGGGATCGCCGTCGCCGGAATCGCGATCGCGGGGGGCCGCCACGTGGGGACGCTCGCTCGCCGCCACGCTTGGCTGCTGGTGGCGATCGCGCTTCAGATCCTCGCGATGTCGGCCCTCGAGCGAAGCCCCCGATTCCTCGTGCCCATCCTGCCGCTCGCGTTCGCGCTCATCGGCGCGGCCGCGGAGCCGGCCCTGGCGCGGCTGGCGCAGAATCGCACGCTGGTTGCGCTTCTCCTCCTCGTGGTGCTCGAGCGAGGGGTCCGCGTGGTCTATCAGCACGGCGACGCGCGCCGGCGATTCCCGCCGGTGGCGGCGTCCACCGCGCCGGCGCTCGTGGTGCGGGCTCGAGATTGGCCCCGCGGCGGCCTCGTCCTCTCCGACGCGCCGGACTGGATCGCATGGCACCTGGATCGTCCGGCGGTCCTCCTGCCGCTCCGGGCTCAGGTGGACTCGCTGGCCGCCGCTCGGCAAATCGCCGCGATCTGGCTCTCGCCCGAGGCGCGGCAACGGAATGTCGCCGATGGGGATGCCGCGTGGGTGAGGGTGATCGACGGCGGAGAAGCGATCCCCGGCTTCAAGGGGCCGGAGGCTGTTC
>Ga0137398_10000501_pt1 | contig 14196 bp, 11 predicted proteins | sample czorhiz216metaG_FD_106659 | JGI IMG/M metagenome (GOLD analysis project Ga0137398, IMG submission 106659) | Vadose zone soil microbial communities from Angelo Coast Range Reserve, California, USA - czorhiz2.16 metaG | ecosystem: Environmental > Terrestrial > Soil > Vadose zone | place: USA...
TCATCGTTGAGTTCCTCTGCGATAGAACGGCTCAGAGCAGACGCCTCCCTAAAGGATAATCCGGCTCGCAACCTGTTTCGGCGCAGCAAAGCATGGAGTTCGGGAATGGCCTGTTGCAGTGCGTAATTGTCGTGCCTCCTCGGTTCTTCGAACGCTCTATGGTTATCCGGTCGGCGTAATCGTTCGACATTTCGGATTTCCATGTCAATCGTGCAAAGTATCCTGATTTCAGTGCCGAGTCGCAGCTCGACACGAGGGCCGGGCAGTTCCACAGATGTGAGCATTACCCGGTCCGGCGCAGTGTACTTCAGACGAGAGCAGTTGATGCCACGGGCGTGCTCGACGAGGAAGAGCGGTCGGAAGGTGCTGCGGCCAATTGAGGCTAAGGCCGCTTCTACACTCCTGGGATCTGCTCGGATAATGCTGCCTGGAAGCAATTCGGGGAAGGCGAAAACCTCTTGCAAGCCGACTTTTGCGTAGACAAATACATTTCGATTTCTCTGCAATAGTTCCGCAGCACTCACCAATCCACTGGGGGCAAGCAGCTGGACCAAGGGGATGATGCGCCCGACCTGAGGCGAGGGGCGCCTTTCTGTAAACCAGGGGATGGAGGCGTTGGCGTCGTAAAAGTTGCTGTCGATGAGAGTGGCTCGCTGGGACGGAAGGCTTATCTGCAAGCGCGAAATCTCACCCAAGTGAAACCCGAATACGCTCAACCAATCCACGAGCGCGTATCCGGTAAGTGAGCTAAGCGCGACAAGCTGGTGGATACTGGGTGTGAACCCCTTGTTGCGCAAATCAAAATATAGGTTGTGAGGAATGTGGTAGGACAGCTCATTTGGAAACATTTTGCGGGATGCTTGAGATAGCTGAAATAAGCTGATTTTCTTTCGATCTAGAATTTCACGCAGCCTCTGCCCAACCTCGAATGTGGCGTGCGGGACGATCTCCGCGGACAAGGATCGTCTCAACGCATGGGAGGGCCGTGCATTTCCGAGGTCGGAAGGAGGCTTACGTGTCATGGCGAAGGGGACGTCCCGCCAGCAAGAACTTGACCTGCATAGGGAAAGTGGAGTCCGAAGTGTAAAAAAAGTTCTGGTTGAACGCATTTGAGACCACCCTCTGCGGACATGCCCGATTGAGCACTTAACGGGTGATCAACGGCATTTAGCTGGACAGTCTCGCCCGTTCCGGCTACGCTTTGCGCTAAATGCAGTCACAAACCGCTAGCGCGCGACCTGGGAAACGACTCAGAGACTTCAGAGTTCGTGTCGGCTTGGGAATCCGTGAGGTGGAGCGGCGCAGTCAAAGGCTTGCCGAATCCAAAGGAAATTCCGACTATTTAATTTCTCACTCTTGGCTACGAAGCATCGAACTCGGCGAATTTACGCCCGGCATTTTTAAGCTATATAGCCTGAGCGTCATTTATCATCGTGGATACGAGGAATTGCTTTCGGCATATGGGATACACATTGCCCATGTTGCCAAGGATCAGGGGATGTTCGGATGGCCTGCTATGCACGTTGTTGGCACCTCGTCCGACACGGACGAGAGCGATATGCCAGTCCCGGTAAGGGTTCGGCAGGAATTCGAGTCGGAGAAAACGAACCTGCTCACTCGATTGGTCCAAGTGTGGGGGGACATACCTGTCGCCTTGATCCGGCAACTCGATGTGCGCAAGTCGCTGTATAGCTACATAGGGCTTAAAGACTTTACGCTTCATCCCGTAATCTTGCCTGGTTCGTTTGTGCAGATTGATCCAACACAAACGAAAGTGAAGCCCTCGGCATCAAGACGCGAGTTAGACCGCCCTATCTATTTTATCGAGCTCCGGGATGCTTATGCCTGTGGGTGGTGTGAATTGAAAGGCGGACAACTCAGCGTCGTGCCGCACGTCAATTCGCCGCAGGAAATTCGAAGGTTTTCATATCCACATGAAGCCGAAATCATCGGTCGTGTGACCGGGGTTGCAATGAGAATCGCGAACGGGGGACTCTCGCCCTTCTCGGAATTGCCCGATGCGATGCGGACCACTCCTGAAAAGTAAGAGGATTTGAAGTGAATGGAGACTCATCGCAACGAGCTTACTTCTCCTTAAAAACAGTTTTGGCGCGCTACGGGGGGCTGTTACGGTGTCTGTTCTTATGCAACGTCCTAGCAAAAAAAGCCCAGAATGCTGGGTTATTTCACAGGTGGATGGTGGACGCCTTGGCGCATGAATCATTGTGGTGTAAGGTTGTGAAATTGTAAGGCAAATCAGTTTTAGTCGAACTTGAGGCTATACGAGTCGGAGCCGGAAATGTCTCTCCCAAGCAACGAAACCATGTCCCTGCGCTCAGGCGAACAAACGCGCCGGCAAAACGTGAATGGCACGATGTACGGAAGGGCGCTCGGTACTGACGTTTCTTTGTTTGCTCCGTCAAAAAACCACACGCCAGTCACTGTTGCAAATTTGTTGAATTCCGGCAAACGCGTTTCACCATCGAGTATCTTATCCATGGATTATGCTGTTTGGCAGGGCGATGTTGAAGCGTTTCTCGATGGGCTGCCCAAGAAACCATTATTCGACCTCGTGATGACTTCGCCCCCCTACAACCTTGGAAAAGTCTACGAAACGCAAATGCACTTGCGGAAATATCTTCTATGGCAGAGTCGAATAATCGGCAAGCTCGTCCCACGTCTAAAAAAAGGCGGTAGTTTGTGCTGGCAGGTGGGAAATTACGTAGAGAATAACGAAATCTTTCCTCTCGACGTTGAATTTGCGCCGATCTTTAGGAAACGCAAGCTGCAATTGCGCAACCGCATCATTTGGCAGTTCGGACATGGTCTCCATACGCATAAACGTTTCTCGGGCCGATACGAAGTCGTGATGTGGTACACGCGGACGGATTCGATCGACCAGGCTTACACCTTCAATCTTGATCCAGTGCGGGTGCCAGCAAAATATCCCGGCAAAAAGCATTTTAAGGGACCGAACCTAGGTCAATTCTCGGGAAATCCCCTCGGTAAGAATCCTGAAGATGTATGGAATATCCCAAACGTAAAAAGCAATCATGTAGAAAAAACAGATCATCCCTGCCAATTCCCAGTTGGCTTGATTGAACGTTTAGTCCTAGCGCTCACAAACGCTGACGACTTGGTTTTCGATCCGTTTGCCGGTGTCGCCTCAGCGGGTGTTGCAGCCGCCCTTCACGGACGCAGATTTTGGGGTTGCGAACTAGTTGCCGGCTACGCCGAGATTGGCAAGAAGCGAATTGATGACGCCCTGAACGGAAGTGCGCGTTATCGCCCACACGATAAGGCCGTTTATGATCACACCAAGAGCAACCTTTCCAGAGCCCCCGAAGGTTTCAGACAAAGGTGAAACATAATGAAGTATGTGGCATTCAGCCATTGCGCGGGAGAAAAAGTACTGCCCGCAGGACTCCATAAGGAGATCGCCGCAGCGATTACAGCGATCGCTATAAAGCCGACGAGGGGAGCCGCGAAGAAAGTCCGTTCACTATTCCTCGAAAGCCTACTAAGTTCAGGTTGGTCGAGAGAGGTTGCTGTGGCGGAGGGGTCAGATATGACGATCACGTCGATGAAGAACGACGTGGGGCTGTGCCTTCAAACCGGCAACATGGCTCGAATGTACGCCGATCTCATGAAGTTGCAAACGCTCTATCTGGACAACAGCATAAAGGTCGCCGCGATCATCGTGCCTTCCAATCCGATTGCGAAACTGCTGGGCAGCAATATCGCTGAAGCGAAGAGGCTTGAACGCGAGTTGAAGATTTTCAAGAAGGCCTATCACGTCCCAACCGTGGTCTTCGGACTGGAATAGCGACGCATGACGGAAAACGCGCTTCCTGCAAATCCCACAAGTTCCCGCTTCGGATGGCCGAAGCCAGCCCGCGTAGAAGAGTTTAAAAACCTTTTGGCGAAGCCAACTGGAGCGACGACGCGCATAGTTTTCCAGAGTAAGACCGTAGATATTCCCATTATTCGCGTCCCGATCGAGCTTCCCAAATACCGCATGACAAACGGACGAACGTCATCGCTTCAAGCCGAGTATCTGGCGACGAAAAAGGCCCGTGCGGATATGTTTTCTGGTGATCCTGAACTCTGGGATGCGCAACAGGCGCAGCACGAACTGCTACTCAAACTCGGAAAGCAATCCAACCTGCAGCAGTTTTTCGAAGATACGGCGAACCAGCAAGTGGATGCTATCGTCTTGGACGAAAATGGGTTTGTCGTAAACGGAAATCGTCGGCTGTCGCAATGGCGCGAACTGATCTTCACGGATAGTGCGCGATACGGACATTTCCGGCACATTGATGTTGCCGTGCTGCCGCACTGCGAAGAGAAAGAGATTGATCGGCTCGAAGCAACACTTCAGATCGCGAAAGACATTAGAGCCGACTACAGTTGGGACAGCACAGCGAATATGATGCTGGCAAAACAAAGGCGCGATGGTTTTTCCAACAAAGAGCTGGGCGATCTGTACGACATGAAGGAAGGCGAAGTTGAGAAATTGTTGGACATGCGGACCTACGCCGATGAATACCTGCGAACGCGGGGCAAGACTGATCTGTGGTCGCTCGTTTCTGGTCAAGAATTGGCTTTCGAAAAGCTTGTTTCCTCGCGCCAGAAAATAGCGGGAGTAGGTAGCCAGGAGGTATTCAAGCAAGCCGCGTACACGCTGATTGACAATCCCGATGAAGCTGGCGGGCGATTGTATGAAGCCATCCCTGCGATTCTTGAGAGTCTCGGCCAGGTTAAGGAAAAACTGCAACAGGAGTTTCCGGTCAAGGCAGCCCCGCCGGATCCGGGATTGGAACAGATATTCGGCGGCACGCCAGCACCGGCGAACGCAGATCCGATCGACATTCCATTGGCCCTAGAGATTCAAAAGCCGGAGAATACGGCAAAGGCTCGGAAAATTATCGTCGATGTGATTGAAACACAGAAACAGCTGAGGAAAGACTCAAAAAGCGCGAACTATCTCCTGGAATGCTGTGCGAAGGCGCAAGCCTACTTAACTGCGGCCGTGAAAGATGGGTTCCGTTCGGAATCAAAAGTTGCAGGTGTGACGAATCAACTCGACCAGATCGAGGCCCAAGCAAAGAAAATCCGAACATTCGTCCAACAGAATGCTAAAAATTGACTATCGCGAATCGGATCGTCGCGCGCTAATTTCGTGGCAAGAAACTGATCAGCAACTCCCTTGGCAGAGCATTCTCACTCGGCTGATTTTTGACCATACAGAAGATGCTGCGCAAGAGGATGCGTACAGCGTCTCGCTCCCCTGGTGGAACTTCGCGGCGCTTCGGCCTGAACTATTAAAAATATTCAGCAGTTACGGGCTGCACATCGGGGATGGTCTGTCTATTTCCGACAGCGCCGCCAACCTATTAAGACAATCGAAGCGCGCTTCCGAAGGCTACACTGCGGCACTAAAAACCGAAGGTCTTGGGGAGCTTGAACTCCTCTCCAAATTGAAAAGTGTCGGTTTTGAGCGCGAACTTTCCCAGCAGCAGCGCCGCAATGTAAGAAAGATAGCTGCGCTTCCCTCAGCGGCGACTTTTTCAGTGCCCGGAGCGGGCAAGACTACCGAAGCCCTTGCTTGTTTTTTTTACCGCGCAACTGCGGATGAAAAGCTCCTCGTTATTGCGCCGAAAAATGCTTTTGCTGCATGGGACGAACAAATGGATGACTGCTTGCCCCATCTGGACGCTAAGTTCGTGCGACTGAGGGGAGGGCGGGACAATATCGCCAAGCTTTTGAGCGCCTCACCTCGCTTTGCATTGATTACTTATCAGCAGTTGGTACGGGTCTCGGATTTGGTGGCCGCATTTTGTGCCGGCCACAAAGTCTACATTTTTCTCGATGAAAGCCACCGAATTAAGAGCGGCATCGAAAAGCAAACAGCGCGTGCGACTCTCGGCCTTGCGCATCTGCCCATCGGGAAATTGATAATGTCGGGTACTCCCATGCCGCAATCGACGGAGGATTTGATTCCGCAATTTGCATTCTTGTATCCAGAGATATCGGCAGATGCAGATACGGTTGTCGGTCTGATCCGGCCAATCTATGTCCGCACAAATAAAGCGGAACTTGGACTACCACCAGTAACGCGCGTGATGGCACAGCTCCAAATGGCCCCCATGCAGCGGGAGCTCTACAAGCTAATGAAATTTGAAGTCGCGCGCGAAGCCGCTAGCATTCTCAACATCGGGAGTAGACAAGCTTTTCGTGCGCTTGGCAGGTCAGTCGCCCGTCTCTTGCAGTTTGTCTCCAATCCAGCGCTTCTATCTTCAGCAATAGAATTTGCGCACCCGGATTTTCTTTCTGCAGTTTTGGCTGAAGGTAACGGCCCGAAACTCAAATACGTTCTGAAAAAAGCGCGGCACCTCGCGAGGGGAGGAGAGAAAGTACTGATTTGGTCGTCGTTTGTCCGCAACGTTGAATACATCGCTGAGCGACTGTCGGATCTCGGTGCTGTCTACATACACGGCGGGGTGGATGCTGGAGACGAGGATGACGACGAAACGCGGGAAGGCAAAATCCGAATTTTCCACGATGATCCGAACACTAGGATCATGGTCGCGAATCCCGCTGCGGCTAGTGAAGGTGTCAGCCTTCACCGCATATGCCACCACGCGATCTATCTCGACCGTACATTCAATGCCGCGCACTATCTGCAATCCGAAGATCGCATTCACCGATTCGGCCTAGCCAAAGATCAGAAGACGACGATCGAGATCGTGGAATGTATCGATACCGTTGATGAAACAGTTCGGGAACGCCTTGGCTATAAAATCGGGAAAATGGCCGAAGCCTTGGAAGACTCTTCGTTGAGGCCCGATCCCATTGCTCTTGACCCGACCGATATCGAAGACTTTGACGATTACAGCACTGGGCTGGCAGCGGATGACATCCAGGCGCTGCTAAAGGATTTTTCGCGGGAGGAGAAGTGATCGCGTTTTCTCCCGGCATCATTCAAGGCTGCTTTGATCTTCTTGGAATCGCGCTGCGCAACGCTCTTACGTTTCCTCAAATACGGTCTGCGTTTGGCCAGATGGGAAGCTTGCCAAGCGAACAGATTATCGAAACTGCTCAAGCTATGAAATGGTTGCGTGCAAGCGAGACGGGCGTGGCTATTCTTACGCCCGGTGGTGCACGTCTCAGAGGTTTACAGGGCTATGAGCCGATGTTGCGGCAAGCTCTCCTCGATTACGTTGACATCGAGCGGCCATCTTGGGTGCAAAATGCTACCTTCGGTCGAATGAAGGTGATCGCGTTCGCTGGTAGTAAGGTGGGCCAAGTATTTGTTGAAGCGGGACTTGCTGACGGCACAAGCGATGATGTGGTGTCGTTTTGGGACGCTATGTCCGCGCGGGGCCGAGGCCTAAAAAATGACCGTTTGAACGAGATAGGACGCCAAGGCGAAAGATTGACGATCGTGCACGAAGAGCAGCGGACAGGCCGCAAGCCCAAATGGGTGGCGATAGACAACAATAGCGACGGCTACGACGTGCTGTCTATTTTGGATATGAATGATCCGCGGTCGTTGTCAATTGAAGTGAAGAGTTCGACGATGGGATTGTCCGGGACTTTTCATCTCACGCGGAACGAATGGGAAAGGGCGATCGAGACTGAGAATCACACCTTCCATCTTTGGGCGATTCAATCCAATCAAGAACCTACGCTCGCCGTAGTTTCTCCCAATGAAGTCCAATCTCACGTCCCCTCGGATAAGGGGGCGGGAAGTTGGGAGAATGTTGAAATCCCGTTCAAAGTGTTTCAAGAACGCTTTATCCAGAAGCCGGGCGCATAGCGTTGTCGTTTTCGCATATTGGCAAGTGCGATGTAAAGGAAAGATTTCTTATATGCGCGTATTTCCAAAATACGAAATAGGAGTTTCGACGGACGAGCTTTGCGCCAAATGCAGCGACCTGTGAAATGAGCCGATTCGCCTTATGGGAACGACAGCTGAAGTTCGAGGTCATAAAGGGTGGTGCAGGTATGGTCATTAATACAACAAATCTGGACGACCGCAATCAGTCGATCTCGATAGGTATTTCGGCGGGGCCGTGCGCAGGCAGCGGTCGGAACGCCTTGACTTGAGTCGAAAGGCGGTCAGGAGCGGACATGGCGATTACCACCTGAATACAGTCCCATCTCTTGGCGAAGTGCAGGTCGATTTCTGACAAACAGGCACAGCCTTGCGGGTGGGAATGGTAGATGGCGATCAGTTCAAGCCTATTCTCCTTTATCCGCTTCTCAGCTAAATACTGATCGTATGGCTCGACGAAAAAAGCCTTCTGGCCCGCTGAATTTGGTAGAGGAATCACCACGCTCACGTTGGTTCCGATTCCCGCAAGAAAACCGACACACTCCTTAGGAAACGCCCGACCAGCGTGCGCGAGCATCTGGGAGACGCAGGCGTTGTCCATGCCCAAGGATGTGGCAGACCGAGTCATGAGGATTGCGCGAAGACCATGTGCGCGGGGTCTGGACGGAAATGCGTATCCTTCCAGTTCATTAAAAGCGGCGATACGGCATGGCATATTACACGGGAGAGATCGTCCGCGCGGTAAATTCGGAGGCCTGTCTCGGTGGAAAACGTGCAGACGTATTCGTGTAAATCGTTTCCAGCAATACAAAATGCCATCGGCTCCGTGTAGCTGAGGTATGTACGGTCTTTGTCGTACTGAGGTAAGAGCGTATCCGCGTCAAACCGCATCAAGAGCGGCGGTACATAGCGTATTTTCAAAGGGTCAACGGCCATCTCCGGATAGGCACGCGCGATGTGGCGAGGCAACAAACGCGGCCGGAATCCAGAGAAGGAGCAAAAGAGGCGCTTGCGACGGTAGTCGAGTTGAATATTGATTGGCAGCCAAGAATGGCCTCTCGAAGTAAGCCCGGGATCGTAGGCACGTTTGAAAACGCGGATGGAATTCTTTGATTCACGCTTTTCGTACCGCAACACCATGCCAAAATTGATAGCTTCGACGGTCATGCCTGAGTAGTGTTCGGAGACGTCAGCCGGGGGCTCTCCATAAATGTTTGAGCCATGCGTTTCTTCGCTGACATCAGCTTGTTTGAAATTGGCGTACAAGATGAAACCGTTGGCACCCGACGCATCGACGTCCAGATGGGACAAGGCCAGATACCCTAGTTCGCGTATTCCGGGAAGCAGACTTACTTGCAGCTCCGATGAATCCTCTGTTATCTCAACGATCCAGATACACGACGCGGTCATTGGGATGACAGGGTGCTCGGCTGGGGTTGGGTGGGCCGCTAGGGATTCGAGGATTGCGCCGGTCCGAAGGAGTCCAACATACTTGCGGCCGCCTTCCTCAAAGTAAAAAGCAGAGTGAAAATTCGCGCCCCGCAAGTCCGAGTCTTCGGCCGGGGCCAACAGCGTCCAGAGTCGTTCCTTACCTGTTCGAGTATCGATTCTCACCAATGCGAGAGCTTTCGCTCGGACCGTCGAGTCTTCCTGCGTTAATAAGGACTGATGGTAAAACGCATACCGGTGATCGAGGCTCCACGCGAAGTGCGAAGTCGAGGAAACCTGCGGTGATGTTGCATCGGGTTCCATTGGCCGTAGGATCCGCGTCGGTTTCCACTGAGGAATGTCGACCTCGAGTGGAGCTCCAAAAAGGAGATTCGTCGCCCAGAGTGTGTCGCCGTGAATGTTAAGTCCGTGATTGGGTTGTGTCGCATAGAACGGTTGGTGAACCACACGCTTGGGGGTACCCCACTGCGGGTCGACGGACATGATACGAGCACGAATTTGTCCAGGTTTACCTGGAATGAGGTCCAAGCGAATGAGATCTGCCTGCGAGTCGTGCCAGCGTGAGAATGCAGTCCGGTCCTTGTCTCTTCGGCTCGCCGTTGTTACGAGTGATCCTGAGAGCGAAAAGGGAATTTCACCTCGGACATATAGGTCAAACCGGATTGATTCAGAAACTGCTTGCATTCTCGCTGCCCCTTTAGAAATGATTGGCAGGTTTTTCCGGAGCGATGTTCGGACCGCGTAGTCCATCCTTCGGCGTAATGCCGACGAACCGCCGGTAGTAGTACTTTTTGTCGTTGAATCGCAGTTTGCCCTCTTTCTGGAGAGGCAAATACGGGTGGGACACATCGGTAGCCTTCAAAGTTAAGAGCGTCTCCACATGAATCGTGTCCTTGGCGAGCCCGCCGAAAATAGGCTTGTCCATCCATTCGATGACGGGCGAAGGGAATTGCACCATGAGCCCGGTAGCCGACATGAGCGCCGGCTTTCGACGGTCCTTCGACGGCTTGGACGGGGCATAGCGATTACTTTGCACCACATTTCCGGCGGCCATGTGTCGGACCATTACTTCCAGGCTGCTGGGGAAAGACCCGGCGTCGTGGAGAACAAGCCAAAAGACGAGGTCGCGTAGTGTGTAGAAGATTTCATAGTTGAAGAACTCGATTTCTTCGATTTTCCCCAGTTTTCGGAACTCCGGTAGATCGTTCAGGCCTTTGCTTTTGAGTTGGCGATTGATCTCTTCGAGAACTCCGCGATGGGAAACACGCAACGCGGCGTTCGGCGGAATGGGACCCATCAGATTGAACTGTGTGCCCACGCCACCCATGACCAAACGTCCGTAACGGGTCATGGTCTTGCCGTCGTGCACATGGACGATCTCCTTGGCGAAGACATCTGCCGCGGCGTCCTTCGCGAAAACCTCCGGAACCTTGTCGAAATCCCAAGAGTTTGCTTCGAGTCGCTGAACAGTTTCGTTCGTCTGGCGGATGAAGTTGGAGAAGTCTGGACCCTCAACTGAGGGGCGCCGAAGCGCCATTCAATATTGCCAGGCACCGGCGAGCGGTCGGTAGTCGTTGTGAAACCATGAAGCAAATTCAGGATTAGATTTGAGTTGAACTTCGAAGCGTGTGGCTGGAGAGGAGTGTGAAGCAGATAGTGCGTTCAGGTGACTGGAAGAATTCATGATCGCCTCCTGGAGTGAACCATCCTGATTCAATGTGAGAGAAACGTGCCGTGCGACTCTCAGTCGCGTCGGCTACAAGCACTTTGCTCCGCATTTATCGCAGTGTCAAGTCCCTAGGCCGATTACAAAATGAAACACGATCAAAGACGAAAGGGTTTCAATACGTCAAGAGTAGGTTAATCGATTGCCGATTTACGGAGCCCTCCTCTTTCAGCCGACGTGGGTCTCGCCGAGCTACTTGTCAGGTTTGTATTGAATTTCGCGCGGCTTCCCGACCTGGAGCACGACCCCGCCGTCGACTTTTCCACCGCTACGTTGTTCGATAATGATCGCTCCCGCTGCCAGTTTCTGATGGGCCACATCCACGGCGACAGGGAGGGCTTCACCTGGCTTCAGCATGATCCCGCGAATGACCGCGCGCTGGCCGACAACTGTCAGAGTGACGTAGGGGGTTGCCTTCGTTGTTTCCCAAGTTTTCGGGCGTCGAAATCCTTCAATTTTCGCTTTCGAGCGGACCACAATACTCGCCAGTTTCGGGCTGAGCTGGAGCCTGACTGTTCCGGGCTTGGCGACTCCTTCGGGTACGTAAATCGACAGATCGACCGGCGTGGCGTCGGTGTGGATGTTGCGCACGAGGAATGCTCCCAAACCGTCGAAGCCCTGAAAGGGCCATCTCCGCATCATTCCTGCCGCCGTCACGACCTTGAGATTTCTCCACGCGATGCTGTTGCTGCCTGCGGTGTTTGCGTCTATGTCGGCTGTCTCAGGTCCGATGGTGTCTTGCACGTTGAGCACGCGGATATAGAGGCACCAGTGATCAGAAGGGGAGGGATTGGGGGGAGTTCATGGAAGAGGGTCGATGGCGGTGGTTTGGCCAGCTGGCAGATAAAGAGTCATGAAGTGACGCGTTTCATCCAAGGGAATCCCGGATGGTGTCCCGCCGAAGTTCGCTGGCCAGGCGAGGCCGGTGGAGGCATTCGCGATGTAAACGGATACTTCTGTGTAGACCGCATCGGTCGCCCCGGGGCGATCGTTGCGTAATATGGCATAGAGATAGTTCGTTCGGGCTGCGATGGGGTTTTCGTGATCGGCGGAACTGCCACAGTTACGAATTACGCCAGTTCCGGCTGTCGGCGGTGTACAAACGACAGCCGACGTGCGGTTCCAAATATCCGGACTGATGTAGTGGAGCGGTGGGGAGGGGACGGTGCCGTTCGCCGCGAGGTCTGCAGCGTTGTCTGCCATCCAGACGTCGGTTGCCGGCGCGGGCGTCCCGGGACAGGTTAGCCCCTTTATCGCGCAAAGGTTTGCATAGACCAAGTCGACGAAGTCGTGCCAAGGGTAGAAGACTGGATCCTTCGGTGAAGAGAAATTGCACATATCGCCAAACGGCTCAGGGCCTCCGAGCGGGTCGTTAAAGGAGACGCCGCCCGGCGGTAATAGACTGGTCCCGACGTTACAATGCACGAAACCGTGATAGGTGCCTTCGAAGGCGCCATCCAGAGCATTCGCATCGGTGAAGTCCGCGAGCCGTCGCTGTGCAATGGCTCCCAAGAATGGATCTACATTGCCTCCGGCGATGGTGAACGGCCGAAAGAGTTGATTATCATCGGTTGAGAAAGCCGTGTTTCGCAGGGCATAGGCGACGTCATCGATGCCAGGAGGATAGGGCGTCCCGGGATACCACGGGACAACAGGTCCGTAACCAAACTCGGCCCTCCAACTGTTGAACCGCGCGATGAACGAGCGGTGAAAAACGAAGAAGTCCTGGGGGGCAGAAGACAGGCGCGTTGCCGGGAAGTCGTGCCAGTCCAGGTGATCGTCGATGATGATTCCTTTGCCTGGCACGGTTTCCATCGCTGCTTGGTGATTGGAGGTGTAGAAATCATTGGCCTGTTTTCGCGCGTCTGTGTTGTTGCGCTCGACGCTGTAGGTCCGCGTGACGGTGCAGGTAGTTCCTGCAACCAAGGCAGTCAGGGTCACGTTGCGGCTGACCGCCCCGCCATTCAAGGGAAAAACCTGCGTACCAGAAGGCTTCCAATAAAAGGTGACTGGTGAGGCGGCGAGATCAGCTGGAGTGAGCGGAGTCGTACTCCATGGCAGAGGGCCGGTGCTTGCTTCACCTACACGTTCGTTGTAGTCCTTGATTAGGGGACCATCAATCGCCCAAGTGAGCGAAGTGATCGTAATTCCTGTAGGAACAGCCTCGAGTTTGACCATCTGCCCGACGTTAAAGGTGGGAAGAGCGAAGGGTGTGTCGGAACTCGCGACGATGGCGAGTGTCCCCGCGCTGCAGGCATCGGCATGCGATGGGGCAGGGCAGAGAAACAGGAGCGGCGCGATCAGCAACATGTTGCGCATGAAATCACCTCACCATTCGAACTTGACCGCGGACTGTGTTCTGTTCTCCCTCGCCTAGGAAGACGACCAGAGTAAGTTCATCGGTTGCAAGTGTTTTGCTGAAGGATTGATCGGAGAGGGCCTTGAGTTCCTGAACGGTTACGGTCATGCGGACAGTGCGTGAAGGCCTAACTCCTTCCTCGCGCCGAACCTGAAACGTGCCCAAGCTCCGGTCTTTGCCTAGAAGCGCTATTTTCGTCGGATATTGCCGGGCACCTGCGACGGTAAACAGTAATTGCAGCTCGAACTTGCCGTGAATCTTGATCAACCGGACGGCTGCAGTTCCGGTTGCACTCTCTGCGGCGCCTGTTCCGCGAAGGTCGGCCAGCCCTTCCTTGGCCATCACCATGAATGGATTGGCTCCAAGCTGCGACCTGATCTCCTTGCCATTTGCCGTTTCAACCTCGACGTATATGCGGCGATTGGCGAGCTCCGTCCAAAGTGGTTCGGTCAGAGGCGGCCGGGAGTCTTGGCTTGACCAACTGCCGCGCAAGGTCCCGTCTGTACCCGTGGGACACTTCTTTGCCTCTTCACCGCAGATCACATGAACGACGAGTCCGTCCTTTCCGGCCCCGAAATTTTTCAACGTGATGGATCGCACTTCGGGGCTTGTGAGTGTCGCATAGCTCAGTTGATAGGAGAGCGCTGATTGGCGGTCTTTGGCGGAAAACACAAAGACTCCAGTGCCGGAACCCGAGCTTTTGCTTGGCGTAACTACATTGCTGGCGTCAATACGTGCGGCCAGTAACGTGGAGCGACTGTGAGTCATAGGTGGTTCTTGCGCCGCCAGGCCGCAAGGCAACGACATAGCGACGAGCATCAA
>Ga0137398_10000503_pt1 | contig 14185 bp, 15 predicted proteins | sample czorhiz216metaG_FD_106659 | JGI IMG/M metagenome (GOLD analysis project Ga0137398, IMG submission 106659) | Vadose zone soil microbial communities from Angelo Coast Range Reserve, California, USA - czorhiz2.16 metaG | ecosystem: Environmental > Terrestrial > Soil > Vadose zone | place: USA...
AGTGAAGGGTTCGGGCGACGCCGGCCGCCCGTGCCAGGGAGACGCGCGCGGTCGCAGCCGCGAAGCGCGCGTCGATATCCGTGTCGCGCGCCCGAATCAGGTTCGACTGCGCGTCGATCACCTCGATATTGCCCGCCACGCCCGCCTTGAAGCGCTCGCGCGACTGCGACAGCTCCTGCGCCGCGAGCCGCAGCCGCTCGGCGGCGACCGCCTGCTGCGCTTCCGCCGAGTGGAGGTCGAGCAGCGCGCCGTCCACGTCGGCCGCGATCTGCTGGCGCAGGTCGCGCTCCCGCACCAGCGATTCGCGCACCACCGCGTCCTGCTCCGCCACCCGCGCCTCGCGGCGGAAGCCGTCCAGGATCGGCACGCTCACCTGGAGCGTCAGGTCACGCGTCGAGATGGCGCCCGGCACCGTCCGCCCGTTCACGCCGTAGTCCGCTGCTACCTCGAGCCGCGGCAACCGTTCCGCGCGAATGGCCGCCCCCGTCTGCCGCGCCGCTCCGGCCCGCGCCAGCTCGGCCCGCAAATCCGGCCGGTTGGTAAGGCCCGCGGCCACGGCCGAATCCCGCGTCGCCGGCACGTCGGCCGCGCCCAGGGTGGCGGCGAGCGTGTCCGTGAACACCAGCGGGGTGCTGGGGTCGATCCCGAGGGCGCGGGTCAGGTCGATGCGCGCGCGGTCCAGCTGGTTCCTCGCGACCAGCAGCAGGCCTTCCGCCGTGACGAGCTGCGTGCGGGCCCGCGTCACGTCGATGGCCGCGCTCACGCCCGCCGCCTTCTGCGCATCCGCCAGGCCTACCAGCTCCGCCGCGATGCTCGAGTCCGCCTGCCGCGCCGCCACCACGGCCTGGGCGCGCACCGCCCGCAGATAGGCCAGCGCCGCCGTCAGCGCCGTGCCTTCCACGGTCAGGCCGCGCTCGGCGCGACTGCCGTCCGCCTGCGCTCGGGCGGCCCGCACCCGCGCCACGCTGGACCAGTCGAGTAGCGCCTGCGACGCATTCACGCGGGCGTCGTAGAGATTGAACGGGCCGATCAACTCCGGCAGTGTCGCAGGCGGTTGCCCGGGGCCCGTTGGGAAGCTGAAGTCGATGCCCAGGGACTTCGAGTTGAACGTGCGATTGAGCCACGAGCCGCCCAGCGACACGGACGGCAACAGCGCCGCCCGCACCTGGCGCACCCGCGCGTCCGCTTCATCCGTCCGCAACCCGGCGAGCGTCACGGCGGGTGCCTCGCTCGACGCGACGCGCACAGCGTCCGCGAATGACAGGCGCAGCGGCGCGCCGGCGGCGGGCGCCTGAGCCGCGAGAGCCACGGGGAGCAACAGTGCGACGAGCGACGCACGGACGCCCATCCGACGACTAGTGGTTCGCGATGCCATGGAGATACAGGTCGATGTGAGTATCCAGAAACGTCTGCACGTTGAAACCCTCGGGCATGCACAACGCAAAGGCGCGCTTGACGACGACGGCGTGCATCAGGGGCGACATCGCCAGCTTCGCGGCGACCTTCACGTCCACGGAACGGAACTCGCCGTTCTCGATGCCGCGCTCGATCACGCCCGCCATGAGGCGGTGCCCGCGCGTCACGACTTCGTCGTAGTAGAAACGGGTCAGCTCGGGAAAAGTTGCCGCTTCCGCCATCATCAGCTTGGGAATGCCCGCGAGGGCCGTCTCGCCCACGAGGCGCCAATACTCCCGCACCAGCCGCTCGAGCAGCTCGCGCGCGCTGCCGGTGAACGACCGCGCCAGCGCCTCGCCCTGGGCAATGACCGGCACGATCGTCTCGCGTACCACGGCTTTGAACAGCGCTTCCTTGCTGTCGAAGTACAGGTAGAGTGTCCCCTTGGTGACGCCCGCGCGGCGCGCCACGTCGGCCAGCTTGGCGGCGGCGAAGCCGCGCTCCACGAACACCTCGAGCGCGGCGGCCACGATCTCACCCGGACGCGCTTCCTTGCGCCGCTGCCAGCGCGGCGGTCGCGTGCGTTTCGATGGGGTGACGGCGTTGCTCACGATGACCCTCCAGATTTAGTAACTGAACGGTCAGTAAGTAAATCCTGTTCCCCGAGGGCGTCAAGTGCCTGAGTAAGTTACTCGGCGGTTGGTACCAAACTGATACAATTCAACGAATTAGCGGCGATAGAAGAGAATCAGCCCGGTGGAGGGCGGCGTGAGCCCCAGCTGGCGCAGCAGGGTGACGAGCTGGCCGCGGTGATACGTGGAGTGGTCCACCACGTGGCCAAACATCTGGTGGAAGGTGTGGACGTACTCCCCGCCGCTGCTCGGCCGCACCGTCAGGGTCGCCGCCAGGCGGGGCTCGTCGAACCCGGCGAGAAACGTCAGCCGCTCCGCCTCGATGGCTTCCCACCGGGCGCGCGCCGCGGCCAGGGTCGCGAGGTCTTTGCCCTGTGGGACCGCGGGATTCGGCCGGCCCAGCCAGCGGCCGAGCCACAGGTCTCCCGCCCAGACGATGTGGCACACCGTTCCGTGCAGCCCGCCGTGACTGCTCTTCAAATCGCGGAAGTACGACTCGGTGGGAAGCCCCTGCAGCGCCGCGAAGCACTCGCGATTGGCCCAGGCGTTGTACGCGAACAGCTCCCGCACCCCGGCCAGATCCATCGTCCCTCCAGCGCTACGTGGCGGGTGCCAACTCCCCGGCGTCGAGCACGCTCGCCTGAACCGTCTTGCCCTCGATCAGCTGATCGTCTCCGACCACGGAATCGCGCACCGTGCTCCCCACCACGCGCACATTCTTCCCCAGGATGCTGTTGACGACGGTGCTGTCCGTCACGCGACTCCCCGCCTCGAGCGAGACGTTCGGCCCCACTGTCGAGTTGCGGATCTCCACGCCGTCTTCGATGTAGACCGGCGGGACGATGGTGACGCCCGAGCCGGGGTTCTTGGGCACCCGGGCCCGGCCGTTGTCGAGCACGTGCCGGTTGGTCTCGAGCAGCGTGTCCACCTTGCCGCAGTCGTACCAGCCCGCGACCGACGCGGTGAACAGCCGCCGGCCGTGGTCCACCATGTACTGGAACGCGTCGGTGAGATAGTACTCGCCGCCCTTGCCCGGGGGCTGGGTCAGCACGTGGGCGATGCCGTCGAACAGCGCCTTCCAGTCCCGCACGTACTGCAGCCCGATGTTCGCGAGCCGGGAGACCGGCGTGCTCGGCTTTTCGACGATGCGCTTCATGTAGCCCTGAGCGTCGGTCACGATCACCCCGAACCGCTGGTAATCCTCGACTTCCTTCGCCCAGATGATCCCGTCCGCGTCCACCCGGTTGACGAGCGTCAAATCGGCCTCGAACAGCGTGTCCACGAAGATGATGAGCACCGGCCCGTCCACGTACGGACGCGCCAGATTGATCGCCCCGGCGGTGCCGTCCAGGGTCTTCTGCTCCACGAATCTCGCCGGCACGTCGTACTGCGACACGATGTAGCGCTCGACGACGTGTTTCAGATGCCCCGTGATGACGATGATCTCGTCGACGTCGAGCGGTTTCACCGCGTCCATCACGTAGTCCATCACGGGCCGGCCGGCGACCCGCACCAGCGGCTTGGGGACCCGCTTGGTGAGCGGCAACAGGCGAGTGCCTTTGCCGGCGAGCGGCACGATCACCTTCACGTCACCCTCCCGTAACGGTCTTGCAGGCGCACCACGTCGTCGATCTCGGGCGTGGATGCCTCGAGCAGATCGGCGGCCGTGACGGCCTCGAATTGGTGGATCAACTTGGGCTCGATGTGGAACGCCGCCCCTTGCGCCATGCGCTGCTCGACCAGCGCGCCGTCCCGCTTGAGCCGCAGGATGATCTCTCCCGCCAGCACGTAGATCGACTCGTCCTTCTTATTGTGGTATTGCAGCGACAGCACGTGCCCGGGCTCGATGTGCAGGATCTTGCCGACGTAGCGGTCGGTGCGGGCCCAGATCAGCTCGTGGCCCCAGGGCTTCTCCACGCGATAGGGGAGGTCGGTCACGGGAGAACCGAAACGCGGAACGCGGACGTGTGAACGCGGAACGCGGAACGCGGAACGCGGAACAGGCAACCGGGCGTCCTGACGCGCGAACTCGCCCCGCTGTTCCGCGTTCCGACTTCCGCGTTCCGCGTTCTCATGAGATGAGGCTCAGCCTGAGCGACGATGGCGACGTGACGCATGCCGTCACACACACCCCGCACCCCACGCACCCTTCGGGCCGGATCACCGGCCGGCCGCCGCTATCGAGCGCGAGCGCTTTCTCGCCCACGGGACAGGCCCGGGCGCACACGCCGCACGACACCCCCTGGAACGTGATGCAGCGCTCGGGATCGAGCTCGAGCACGCCCATGTGCACGTCGTCCCAGCCGCCGGGCGGCGGCACCAGGGCCCCCGTCTCGCACGCCCGGGCGCAGGGCATCTCCGCGCACACAACGCACGCCTGGATGCCGGGGTCGATGATGGGCGTGCCGGCGGCGAGGCCCGCGGCCGGCGGCGCCTTGATGATCGCCTGCACCGGGCACACCGTGACGCAGTCGCCGCAGCGCGTGCACGAGGCAAGGAAGCTGATCTCGTCCGCCGCGCCGGGGGGCCGGAAGTAGCGTCGCGGCGCCACCCGGCGCTCGGTGCGCACGGTCACCTCGTGCAGCAGGCGACCGAACGCGTCGCGGAAGAAGCCGCGACGATCGTGCGCGCGCGTGTCCATCAGAAGCTCGGCGACAAGCTCACCTGCCACCGCCATGCGAGCCGCCCCTTTCCCGAGAGGCTGTCGGCGGCGAACTGGAAGGGGGCCACCACGAGCGGCACCTCGAATCGCAGTGTCCAGTCGAGGTCGCCCAGCTGATGGCGCGTCACGACGCCGAACCCACCCTCATAGAGGAATGTGGACCCGCGGCCCGGCTTGGTGGCCGGCACGGCGAGCGTGTCCACCAGACCGGCGTCCGCGAAGCCCATGAGTGATGCCTCCCGCAGGAATCCGTGGTCGCGCCGCCCCAAGGAGCGCGTCAGCTCGCCGTTCACGCTCACCGCCCAGCGCCCCCCGAGGTCGCGCCCGAACGCCCGCAGATTGGCGTTCCCCGGCGCATGGTAGTAGAAGCCCGGCCGCAGGAACAGGGCGCCCTGGCTGCGCAGCAACGGGTCGGTGAAGGTCTCGTACGGATCCGCCCCCGCGACGGGAATGCGCCGTTGCCGCACCGGCGTCGAGGCCCCCGTGTACCCGCCCGCGAACAGCCGCAGCCCCAGCGTCGTCCGCGCCCAGAACGGGGTCCGCACGCTGGCCTCGCCCGTGAACCGCCCGAACCCCTCGAAGTCGTAGCGCGTCGGCGAGACGACGCCCTTCCCGGGGTTCGAGTACACCACGCCGCCGCGCGCGACCAGGCGGGCGCGGAACAGCGTCGCGCCGTGGGCCGTCGCGATCGCCCACCACGGGCCTCCCTCGACGGTGCCGGCGTCCTCCCACAGGCTCCGGTCCAGGTAGCCCAGCTCGGTGGTCGCCATCCACAGGGCGTCGAACCCGACGTGCGGGTCGGCGCCGAAGTCCAGGTGCTCGCGCAGCGCGCGATCCACGGAGAATTTCGCGCCGGCGCGTCCCTCCACCGCCCACGCGGACACACTCGTTTCGGTGCGCGGCTCCGGATGCGCGATGGGATTGCCCCAGCGCCCGTAGACGCCGAATCGGTTCGCGGCGCCGGGGCCGGTGGCGACCGCGGCCACGAGCAGGCCGCGGTCATAGCGGCCCAGATAGTTGGTGCGCTCGCGCAGGCCGACCGTAAAGCCGCCGAAGCTGTTCGACCACACCACCGGCAGCCAGGCACGCACCAGCCGGTCCCGCCGCGCGGTCTCGTGCGTGGGATCGTCCAGCCGGATGGTCCAGGCGCCGCGCCCCACCAGGGCCCGCCGCTCGCGGTTGTTCAGCAGGTTGTAATCGTGGGTGCGGCCCCGCGGGTCGAGCATGAGACGCCCCGGCCGCGCGGCGGTGACGAACGCGACCTGCTCCTCCGCCGGCTCGCCCGTCGCGCGGGCGTAGATCGTGTCGCCGTCGCCGATTTCCAACGGCAGCCGGCCGTCGCCGCGCCGCTCGATGGTGACCACCGTGCGCCACCGGCCGTCGGCGAGATGGTGCCGCTCGACCCGCTTCAGGCGGTAATCGAACAGCGGCGTGGCGTGCAGCCATTCGCCGAACAGCCATTGCAAGTCGCGGCCCGAGATGTCTTCGGCCACCTCGCGCAGCGCGTCCTCGTCCACGTGCTTGAGCCGCCAGCGGGCGAAATAGGCCCGCAGGATGCGGCGCATCGTCTCGTCCCCCACCACGTAGCGCAGCTCCTCGTAGAACAGCTGCGCCTTCGAATACACCATCGCGTTGTAGGTCGTGAAGTCGCGGTAGTGCTCGCTCGGCAGCGACACCGGCTCGCTCCAGCGCTCCAGATCGAGCCACAGGACCTCGGGCTCGACCCCGTCGTACGCCGGCGGCCCGCCGTGCGACTCGAAGAACCAGCCCGTCTGGAAGCTGGTGAACCCCTCGTCGAGCCAGCCTTCGCGCCACTCGTTGTTCGCGAGCTGCCCCATGGTGTACTGGTGGCCGGCTTCGTGCACGATCAGGCCGAGCCCCGCGCTGCCGTCCATGATCATCATGGGGAACTCGGTGCCGCCCCCCTCGATGCGGTGCACGTTGGTGAGCTGCGGCCACTGGTAGGTGCCGTACAGCGAGTCGAGCCAGGCGAGGGCAGTGATCGTATTGCGGACGGCGACGCCGTTCCCCCACGTGGCGCGGTCCTCGGGCAGATACAACACGTGCACCACCGCGTCGCCGTAGCGGCCCTGCTCGTAGCGGTACTGCGGGTTGAGCGAGAACGCGAAGTGATGCACGCGCTCGGCCCGAAAGCGGACGCACTTGCGCCCCGCGGCGACTCGCAGCCCCGTGCACCCGGGAGCGGGGAGCGGGGACCGGTACCAGGCGCGCTGATAGTCGATTTGCAGCGCGGAGTCGGCCCTCGCTTTCTCCCACCCGGGGTCACCCTCCACCGGAACTCCGGTGGCGCCGATGACCTGATCCTCGGGCAGATCGAGCGTCACGTCGTAGCTGGCGAACTCGCCGTAAAACTCTCCCGCGGGATAGAGTGGGTGGTCCTCCCACCCGTACTTGTCGTACACCACCACCTTCGGATACCACTGGGCGAAGTCGAAGCGCCGGCCGCGACGTCCCTGGCGGCGCGGCAGCGTGGAGAGGCGCGCCTGCCACTCGACCTCGACCACGAGCGAGTCGCCGGGCACGACCGCCCGGGCCAGGCTCCAGTGCGCGACCGTCGAGTCGGGCGCGTACGGGTAGTCCGGCCGGAGCTCCCGGCCCCCGAGCGTAGCGGCCGTGATGCGCTCGTACGCGTAGTCCGGCTCAGCGAGGTGCTGGAACCGGTCGCGCCCTTCGGCCGAGTCGGCCGCGGCCCAGCGCGACCCCGGCCGGAACGCGTTCAGGTACTGATGCACGTAAAAGTCGCGCAGCGGGGCCGACGAGCGGTTGACGTAGCTGATCCGCTCGCGCCCGGTCAGGACGCCGGTCTGCTCTTCGAGCGAGGCGGTGATGCGGTAGGCGACTTGCTGCTGCCAATAGCCCGTCGTGTCGCGGGCCAGAAGAAGAAGAAAGAGGGAGGCGAGCGATGGCATAAGGATCGGGAAGCTACACAGCAAGGAGCGCGCCGGGGAGGTCGCGCGCGATTGCGATGTCGCGCGCGCGATTCGGGCGCCGGTTGGTCGAGCGACGCGGGGCATGTTCGCCCGCCGTCCCAAACCTCGACCAAGGAGCTGCCATGCTGTCGCATCGTTCACGCCTGGCCGTGCCCGCGGCCCTCGCGTTGCTCGTGGGCGGGCTCGCCTGTTCCGATCGCACACCGGGAACAGGACCGGCGCCCGGCCCCGCGGCGGGCTCGAGCCCCGGATCGCCCGGTACCGCTTCCCCCGCGCACCCCGCTCCCCCCGAGCAGCTGGCGCGCGGGCTCGCCCTGGCGCTCGGCGACCCCGCGTTCCGTGCGCGCGTGCACGCCGAGCTCGCCGGCTCGCCGTACCGCGAGCAGAAGCTGCCGTTCCAGCGCTTTCTCGCGGCCGGCGGCGGGATCGCCCTCGCGGCGATGGCGCGCGGTACCGGACGGGCCGCGAGCGATGTCGCGCGCGACGCCGATCGCGCCATCCCGCTCGAGATGTACCTGCCGGTGCCGGCGCACCGCCGCGCCTGGACCGGGGGTTCCGACGTGCTCGTGGCGACGGCGATCGGCGACCACGATGTGCCCGTGGCGTTCGACCTGCGGGGCAACCGCCGGCTGCTCGACCCCGAGCATCCGCCCGCGACTCCGGTCATCGCGGTGGTCCCGGTCGAGACCGATTTCTCGACCAAGCCCTCTTCCCTGATCGCGTGTCTCCAGCTGTGCGGCGGGGAGGGAGGCGCGGGTGGGGGAGCGCCTGCGCCTCCGTCGCCGGGCTTGTACATGACCAAAGCCCATTTCCTGAACGATTTTGAGGGCTGGTTGAAAGGCAGCCCCGAATTTGAGGTCCACATCCTCGGCCAGAAGGGGACGAGCGACTCGCTGACCGACTACCAGTGCGCGGGCGAGAAGCAGCCCGCCCCGTACTACTTCGACCAGAACGACCTCGACTGGAGCGGCAGCGTGATGCTGTTCAGCAAGAGCCAGCTCGACGCCTACCACGCCGCCCATCCCGGCCAGAACGTCCGCGTGTTCGTGATCGAGGACGACGACACGGCGTGCCAGATCAAGACGAGCACCGACCTGTGGAAGAAAGCGCTCGAAGCCGTGGACGCGGCGAACCAGGTGCGCACGGCCGGCAAGGACACCACGTTGAGCACGGGGCAGAAGACGTTCAAGTTCGCGCAGGCGTTCCAAAAGCTCTTCAGCGCGCTCGCGTCGCTCATCAACACCAACGACGAGCTCGTCGGAAACGCGGTCGAGGACGCCGTTGTGGGAGTGACGTACCCCGGCTACGACTGGATCCTGAAGGGTGAGAACAACGTGACCAACGGGTGGATCAACCTGGAGATGAAGTAATCCCACAATGCGGGAGGAACGATGCGGACGCTCGTCGCAGCATGTCTCGTAGCCGGTCTTGTCGTTCCGGGCACGGTATCGGCGCAGTGGGGGATCGCGGCCGAGATCGGAGTCGCTCGCTTTAGGGGCTCCTCCCGGGACACCTCCGGCACTACCGTCGGGCCGTACCGACCCACGACGGTTGAGCTGCGCCTGGACCGCGGACTGGGGTCCGCACGCGTGGCGCTCGCCCTGTTGTACGCCAAGACGGGGATCGCCGGCGAGCAGCCGGGCCTGGCGGTCGTGCAGTACGACCTCGCATCGCTCTGGGAGGTTGCACCGCAGGTCTCGTTCCGCCTGGCGCGCTTCGGGGCCGGCGTCGACGTGCGGCTCGAGGCGGGGCCCGCCGTCCAACTGTGGACCGTGGATGGCGCCAGCCGCACGCGCGTGGCCGCCCAAACGGCTGCCGCCCTGGAATGGCCCCTCGCCGGATCGCTCACCGGCTCGCTGCGCGTCAGCGGCGTGTTGAGCGGCTCGATATTCAACGCGGATGAACCGCCCCCGGAAGTCGAGCGGCGTGCGACGCGACGACTCGGCGTCGCGATCGGCGCCAGGTATCGATTGTAGTGGCCGAAACGGAGGTGGCCCGGGTCACCCCAGGCCACCTCTACCGCCCTCTACCGCCCTCCCGCTCACTCCCCTGTCATCATCTTCCGCCGCAGCACCGCCAGCTTGCGCTTGAGCGAGCCGTCGTACACGCGGTCGCCCACCCGGACCACCACCCCTCCGATGATGCCGCGCTCCGCCCGGAAGTGCGCCCGCACGTCCTTGCCGAAGGCCGCGGCGAGGCGCTCCACGATCTGCTTCTCGAGCCGGGCGTCCGGCTCCTCGACCAGCACCACCCCGGCGTGCACGCGGTCGAGCTTCAGGTCCACCAGCGGCTGGTCCTCCTGCGCGAGTTCCCGCAGCAGCCCCTGCCGGCCGCGGCGCACCACCGCCTGGAGAAACCGCACGAACTCGAGGGGCGCGACATCTCCCAGCGCGCGCTCCAGCAGCGCCCCCTTGGTCGCCTTGGCCACGCGCGGCGAGTCGAGCGCCACCGCGATCCGCTCGTCCGCTTGTACCGCTCCCGCGACGGCGTCCAACAGCCGGCCGTACAGCTCGACCGCCCCGGTGCTTCCCGCCTCGGCCGCGAGCAGCAGCGCCTCGGCGTAGTTGCGGGCGATGGTCGTGCTTTTCACGACGCCTGCCCCGTCTCGAGCTGCGCCAGGTATTCGAGCACCAGCTTGCGATTGGTGTCGGTGTCGAGCTGCGCCTGCAGCAGCTTGGACGCGGCGGCGATCGAGAGATCTACCGCTTCACGCCGCAGCTCGACGATGGCTTTCTCCTTTTCGGCGTCGATCTCGTGGCGCGCCCGCTCCAGCAGCTGCTCGTACTCCTGCCGCGCCTTGGCGAGCAGGGACTCGCGCTCCTTGTCGGCCACCGCCTTCGCTTTGGCGATCAGCTCCTGCGCGTCGGCGTGCGCCGCCGCGGTCAGGCGTTTATGCTCGGCGAGCAGTGCCGCGGCTTCCTCCCGATCCCGGGCCGCGTCCGCGAGCATGCGCTCGAGCTTCTTCTCCCGCGCCCGTACGGCTTCGAGCAGCGGGCGCCACGCGATGCGGCGCAACGCGAACAGCAAGAGTCCGAACACCACGAGGGTCCAGATGACGAGACCCCCGTCAACGGAGAGCGGGCCGGCACCCCCTCCCGCCTCCTGGGCCAGCGCCCCGAGCATCAGCGGTAGCCGCATGGCGTCCCCTAGAACGTGACCTTCCCCTGCATCACGAACGCGACCACGGCGGCGAACAGCGCCACCCCTTCCACCAGCGCCGCCGCGATGATCATGGCGGTCTGGATGCGGTCGCTGTTCTCCGGCTGGCGGGCCATGCCTTCGACGGCCTGACCGCCGATCCGCCCGATTCCGACACCGGCGCCTAGCACGGCGAGGCCGGCGGCCAAGCCGGCGCCGATGAGGGCGTACCCCTTGCCGGCGGCGCCGGCTGCGGCGGGCTCCTGCAACAGCGCGAGCACGTTCAGCAGCATGTCACACTCCTATCATGGGCGGGAGATCGTTTTGACGGTGCGCTCGCCCCAGCATGCGCCGGTTCTCCCGGACCGGCGCCGTCGGTCCTCTGGTTCTCAATGTGCGGCGCGCATCAGCCCGATGAACACGCTCGTCAGCAGCGTGAACACGAACGCCTGTAGAAATGCCACGAACAGCTCCAGCAGCATGATGCCGGTGGCCAGGACCGACGCGGCCACGCCCACCAGGTAGCTCTGAAAGAAGAAGGTCAGCCCGATGAGCGCCAGCACCACCACGTGCCCCGCGGTCATGTTGGCGAACAGCCGGACAGCGAGCGCGAACGGCTTCGCGAGCTTCCCGATGATCTCGATCGGCGTCATGATGACGAGCATGAGGGGCTTGAGCAGCGTGGGCAGGCCCTCCGGCAGGAAGAAGATGGTCCCGAGATAGCCCTTCAGCCCGAGCGCGCGCATCCCCGAGATCTCGATCACTACTAGGGACACGCCCGCCATCGCACCCGTCACGGCGATGTTCGAGGTAGCCGTCGCGCTCCACGGCAACAGGCCGAGGAGGTTGCACGCCAGGATGAAGAAGAAGACCGTGAGGAGGTAGTTGACGTACCCCTCGCCGTGCGGCCCCACGTTCGCCAGAATGACCTCTTGGCGGATGTAGAGCACCATCGCTTCCATGGCCGCCGCGAACCCACGCGGCGGCCGGCCCGCCGCCTGCGCGCGCGCCACGACCCGTGAGGTATAGAGGAAGACCAGCGCCACGACCCCGGCCGCGAGCGCGAGGAATACGGCGTGTTTGGTCGGCGAGAGATCAACAGCCAACCCGCCGATGCGAATCGGCGCGAACCGCGGCAGCTCGACTTCCGTGTAGTACGGAGCCTTCCACGAGGGCAGCTCGATCGAGTGCGAGTTACCCAGATGGGCCATGATGTCGATTTCGTTCGACCGTGAAGCGGGCGCGTGCCCCTGGGCCGCCACCATCCCTCCCGCGAGCGCCAGCAGCGCGGCGACAATCCCGCCGATCCGAGAGAACCGGGTCATCGCACGTCTGTAGCGGCCCGGACGACGACCACCTCGACCACCACGCAGCACATGAGCACTCCCACGAGCGTGAGCAGCAGCGGGGCGAGCGCCAACCCCAGCCGCGGCGCCACAACCAGGCCGCTCGCCGCGACCAGCGCGAACCGCGTCGCGATGCCGACCGCCCAGACCAGCTGCAAACGCTCGGTCCCGATAGCGCGGACCACCCGCCAGCCGAGTGGACCCTGCACCATCAACGCCACGGTCGTCGCGAGCCAAACACCGGTCCGGGCGCCGGGCGACAGCACCAAGCTAAGGAGCAGCGCCGCCGCGGCAACCGCGCTCAGGCCGGCGAGGTAGCGACGTCCCGCCGTCATCCGTCGCCCTTATCGGACCGGGAGAGTTGTCGCATAAGGGAGTACATCACGCCGCCAAACCCCAGCAAGGGGGCCACAATGGTGAAGATGCCATCGGTCCCGACCTTCCGGTCCAGCCATTGTCCGAAGAGCACGCACACCACGACCGTCGCGGCGAGTTGGATCCCGAGCCCCGCGTAGCGGAGCGGCCCCGGGCTGTGCACGGCGCAAAGCTACGCCCTTGTGAAAAATTTCGCAAGCAAAGTCCGAAACGCGCAAACTTATGTGGCGCTTGGGAGTATGATATGCTAACCTAGGACCGGCATGACACCAAACCCGTCCCCCGTCCCCCGTCCCTCGTCCCCTCCGTCGGGGGATGTAGAGCTGCTCGAGCGGCTCTCCCGCGCGCGTGCCGACCTGCTCGCTCAGGTGGGCCGCCGCATCGTCGGCCAGCAGGACGTGCTCGACGGCATACTCACCGCCGTGTTCTCGGGGGGCCACGCCCTGCTGTTGGGTGTGCCCGGCCTCGCCAAGACCCTCATGGTCCAGACGGTGGCGCAGACGCTCGACCTCAAGTTCTCGCGCATCCAGTTCACGCCCGATCTCATGCCCTCGGACATCACCGGCACCGAGATCATCGAGGAAGACCAGAGCACCGGCAAGCGTGGGTTCCGGTTCGTGCGCGGGCCGGTGTTCGCGAACATCGTGCTCGCCGACGAGGTGAACCGCACGCCGCCCAAGACCCAGGCCGCGCTGCTGCAGGCGATGCAGGAGCATCAGGTGACCGCCGCCGGCCAGACCCACTCGCTGCCGTCGCCTTTCTTCGTGCTCGCGACCCAGAACCCGATCGAGCAGGAGGGGACCTATCCCCTGCCCGAAGCGCAGCTCGACCGCTTCATGTTCGAGCTGCGGGTCGGTTATCCATCGAGGGACGAAGAAGAGCGCATCGTCGAGTCCACCACGGGCGACGTGGGGACCTCGATTACGCCGGTGCTCACGGCCGAAGACGTGTTGGCATTGCAGCATCTGGTGCGGCGCATCCCCGTGCCCAAGCCGCTGGTGCGCGCGGCGGTGACGCTGGTGCGGATGACCCGGCCCCCTGACGACCAGGCGCCGCCGTTCATCAAGCAGTACGTGTCGTGGGGAGCGGGCCCGCGCGCCTCTCAGTACCTCGTCCTCGGCGCCAAGGCGCGCGCGGCACTGGATGGCCGGCCCATGCCCGACGAAGCCGATCTGCGCGCGGTGGCGCCCACCGTGCTCACCCACCGGCTGGTGATCAATTTCGCGGCGGAGGCGGCGGGGCGCGCTGCGCCCGACCTGGTGCAGGAGCTGCTGGTGACGAAGACGTGGCTGCAAGGGTAGAAGGTATGGAGGGAGTCGCATGAGCAAGATCGTGCTGGCCAGCCTCACCCTGATCGCGCTGCGCACCTGTGACATCGGGGGCCCGCGGGTCCAGGGACCGATCAAAGGCACCTGGGGCGGCGAGAACGCCGGATTGATTGCGTTCGACACGACCGACCACGTCCATATCGGCTGTACCGCCGGTGACACGAAGCAGGCGATCGTCACCGATGACCAGGGGCGCTTCGATGTCCCCGGCCTCTACAACATCACGCTCTATCCCGTGGCGCGCGGTCCCGACCATCCCGCACGGTTCTTCGGCCGCACGGACGGAACGGTCATGACCCTCACCGTGGCGCTCACCGACACGGCGGTGACGCTCGGTCCGGTGCAGCTCCAGCTCGGG
>Ga0137398_10000504_pt1 | contig 14182 bp, 11 predicted proteins | sample czorhiz216metaG_FD_106659 | JGI IMG/M metagenome (GOLD analysis project Ga0137398, IMG submission 106659) | Vadose zone soil microbial communities from Angelo Coast Range Reserve, California, USA - czorhiz2.16 metaG | ecosystem: Environmental > Terrestrial > Soil > Vadose zone | place: USA...
CGCGCCTGGACCATCACGACCGGGAGCGCGTCGGTGCTGGTCGCGCTGGTCGATGACGGCACGCGCTTCGACCATCCGGCGCTCGCCGGGAACCTGACGTCCGACGGATACGACTTCGTGACCAACGCCGACACGCTGAGGCTGTGCGCCGGCGGCACGATCACGAACGCCGATGACGGTGGCGGCTACGATCCCGACCCGACGATCCCGGGGTCGTACAGCTTCTCCGATTCTACGGAGACGTGCTACGTGGGCGACACGCTCGGAGCGCATGGGGTGCACGTCGCGGGCACCATCGGCGCGGTGGGCAACGACCACATCGCCGTGACCGGCGTGAACTGGAACGTCAAGATCCGTCCGGTCCGTGCTCTGGGCGTGGCCGGGTTCGGAGAGTTTTACGACATCGCGCAGGGTATCCTGTACGCCGCGGGCCTGCCGGCCGACAACGGAGCGGGCGGCACGGTGCAGGCCGCCACGGGGGCCAAGATCATCAACTTGAGCCTGGGCGGGCCGGACCCCGATACGACGCTGCACAGCGCGATCATCAGCGCCACGAACGCGGGAGCGCTCGTCGTGGCGGCCGCGGGAAACGCCGGGACGTCGGCGCTCCACTATCCGGCCGCGTACCCCGAAGTGCTGGCGGTGGCGGCGGTGGGACCCGACGGGGGGCCCGCGTCGTACTCGAGCTTCGGGTCTTACGTGGGGATCCGGGCCCCGGGAGGGAACTTCGAGTTCGGGGACGCGAGCGACGGCGTTTTCTCGGCGATCTGGAACTTCAACACCCACAGCGCGGACTACGCGTGGGCCGAGGGCACGTCCATGGCGAGTCCGCACGTCGCCGGCGTGGCGGCCCTGTTGCTCGCGCAGACCCCGTCGCTGACGGCGAGCGCCCTGCGGGCGCGCCTCACGACCTACGCCGTCGGGCCGGCCACGCAGTATGGTGTGGGACTCGTGAACGCGTACAACAGCCTGACCCAAACCCACGGCCCCCCGACCCAGGTCTTCGCGCTGCTCTACTCGGCGGTCTCGGGCTCCGTGGTGCAGGCGGTCAGCACCGACGCGGGCGGCGGCTTCGCGTTCAGTCGCGTGGAAGACGGCAAGTACTTCGTGTACGGCGGCGGCGACGAGAGCGGCGACAAGCTGCTCGGCGTGCCCGGCAGGCTATGGGGTGCGCTCGGCGGGCACGCGACTCCGAGCCCCATCACAGTGCTAAGCGCGGCGCCTCACACCGCCTCGTTTACGATCGGCCTGCCGGCGCAGATTCGGCCCAACCAGTCGTTCGCGAGCGCGAACGACCTGGTGGTCGGCGGCTACACGCGCAGCATCTTGACGGACTCGCTCGAGATCGACTTTTACCGCGTGAAGATTCCGGTTGCCGGGACGTATACGTTCGAGACGTCGGGCTGGGTCTCGGCATGCGGGTTCGCGCTCGAGGAAGCCACGGCGATCGGCCTGTTCGACGCGGCGCAGAACCTGCTCCTCCCGGTCGCCGACTACATCGACCCGTCGCGCCTCAACTATTGTTCGCGCCTGACGCGCTCGCTCAAAGCGGGTACGTACTACGTGGGCGTCGCCGGACTGTTCAACGGGCTGCAGTATCAGCTGCAGGCCCGGGCCGGACCGTAAACCCTACGGCCCGCCGAACCGAATGCCGGTGGTGAAGGGCAGGAACGTGGTGCGGGGAAAGCCCGATACCGCCGCGACGTTCACGTAGCGCGCCTCGAAAAACAGCGCCACTCCTCGCAGTCCCACGGTCAACCCGCCGCCCAGATTCCAGGCGAGTTTGGTCGCGCCGCGATCCGTGGTCGAGCCGCTCGTGCTGACGGAGATGGTGGTGTGGTACACGCCCACCCCCCCGATCGCGTACGGCTTCACGCGGGCCGCCGACGATGACTGATACGTGAGATTGACGCTGGCGCCGGCGAGCTTTGTCTGCTCGTCAGTCGGCGCACCGAGGCGGTTCGAGAGGCTGTCTTTGAGGGTGTTGTTCGCGCCGTTGCTCCCGTAGCTCACGTCGACGCGGAATCCTAGCGGCAGGACAGGCAGCTTGAACGCGAGCAGCGCCAATCCGTGCCACGCCGTGCTGAACCCCTGCCCGCCCGCCGTCGAGTGATAGTCACCCACCGGGGCCGTCAGGCCTCCGCCGAGACCGAACTGAGGATGGACGCCCTGGGCCGCGACCGAGACGGCGGCGAGGGAAGCGACGACCACGGCGCACGCGGCTTGGCCTGACCAGGACATGAGATCTCTCCTCACATAGAAGCTGGAATAGTGGCAGGCGGAGCGGTGCGCGGCAACTCGGCTACCGGCCCTAGCGGGGCGGCGGCTGGCGCCCTGCCGCGACGCCGCGCAGCGCCGCGAGGTCGCGCACGTCCACGACGCGCCGGTCCAGGCCAGCCAGACCGGCGCGCGCCAGCCGGCGCAGCTGCCGGTTGGTGGTCTGGCGGCTCAGGTTCGCGAACGCGGCGATCAGGTCCTGACTCACCTGCAGACGCGCGCTCGCCGGCGAGTCGCCCGTGGCGGCGATCCGGTCGGCCAGGAGCAGCAGGCTGTTCGCCACGCGCCGCAGCGGGTCGCGCAGCGACAGCATGGCCAGGCGGTCCAGCAGGGCGGCGTAGCGGCAGGCGTCCCATGCCACGACCGCGAGGGCGAACGGCAGATTCGCGCTGAGATGGCGGTCGAAGGCTTCGGCCGGGAGCTCGAGCGTGGTGGTGGGCAGCAGCGCGGCGGCGTGGCGCGTCTCGGTGCCGGACTCGGCCGGCCACAGTTGCGGCGTCAGCATCGAGCCGGGACCGAACACATCGAGGATCGCGTGGCTCGCCCGTCCCGCCGCCAGACGCAGTCCGAGAGCGCCGTCCCGCACGCAGATGTGCATGCGCTTCACCCGCTCGGCGGGGAGGAGCACCTCACCGACGCGGTACGTGTGCGTCTCGACGCCGGGAAGGCCGGCGATCTCACTAGCCACGAGCTCCAAACGACACAGCTCCTGACGGGCGCGGGCTGCTGTCGACATGCGGCGTCCCGAGCATCATCAAAAACGGGGCCATGGGTGCGGACGGGGGTGTAGCGTGGACTGCGAACGACGTTGCGGCGGCGCTATGCCGGCGTCACCTGCTCTGCGGTGTCGAGGGCGCGCCTCACCGTCTGCAGCAGGAGCCCGCTCTCGAACGGTTTGCGGACGAACGCCGCGCCTTCGTCGAGCAGGCCGTCGTGGGCGATCGCCTCGGGACTGTACCCGGACATGTAGACCACGCGGATTCCCGGGCGCTGCCCGCGTACCTGCCGGGCGACTTCGCGGCCGTTCATGTCGGGCATGATCACGTCCGTGAGCAGCAGGTGAACCGGTCCGGGATGCTCGCGCAGTGCGTGGAGGGCTTCGGCCCCACCGGCTGCGTCGAGCACGGCGTAGCCGCTGCGCTGCAGGATCCGCTTGGTGACCACGCGCACCGCCGGCTCGTCGTCCACGACGAGTACGGTCTCGCCCGCGCCGCGGGCCGCGCCGGACGAATCCGCCGCCGGCACCGCGCCCGCGACGAGCGGCTCGTGCCAGGGCAGATAGATTGTGAAGGTGGCGCCGGCGCCGGGCGCGCTCTCCGTCCAGATGTAGCCGCCGCTCTGCTTCACGATCCCGTACGTGGTCGCGAGACCGAGCCCCGCGCCGTGACGACCCGGCTTGGTCGTGAAGAACGGCTCGAACAGGTGACTCTGGGTCTCCTCGTCCATGCCTACGCCGCTGTCGCGCACGGCGAGCGTGGTGTAGCGGCCCGGGCGCATGGGCGGGTGCTCGCGGGCGAACGCCTCGTCCACCACGACGTTGCGCGTGGCGAGCTGCAACCGGCCGCCGCCCGGCATGGCGTCCCGCGCGTTCATTACCAGATTCACCACGGCCTGCTCGAGCTGCGCCGAATCCACGCGCACCGCGCCGCTCTGCGCCGCCAGGTCGAGCGCGACCTCGATGCGGGCACCCACGAGCGGCCGGAGCGTGCGCTCCATGCCGCCCACCAGGCCGTTGAGATCGAGCAGGCGCGGGGCCAGCACCTGCTGGCGGCTGTAGGCCAGCACCTGGCGCGTGAGCTGCGCCGCCTGCGTAGCGGCTGTCTTGATCTCTTCGAGATCGTTGCGCCGGGCGTAGGCGCGCGGCAGGTCGTCGAGCAGGATCTCGGCCGAACCCAGCACCACCGTGAGGAGATTGTTGAAATCGTGTGCGATCCCGCCCGCCAGACGCGCCACGGACTCCATGCGGTGCGCGCGGCTGAGCCGCTCCTCCAGCTGCCGCTGCTGCGTCACGTCGCGGGCGACGCCGAGCACGCCGATGATGCGGCCATCGTGGTCACGCAGCGGGCTGCGCGTGAGCAGCAGCGTGCGGCGCCGTCCGTCGACGACTACGTGCTCCTCCGCCGTCTCGCTCTCGCCGCCCGAGCGCACGCGCGCGTCTGCTTCGCGCGAGCGAGCGGCCTGGTCGGCGGGGAACAGGGCCGTGTCGTCGCGGCCGACGATCTCGCCCGCGGGCCGGCCCAAGAGGCGCGCCGCGCTCGAGTTGATGAGCACGTAGCGCCCCTCCAAGTCCTTCGCCACGATGGCGTCGCTCGAGCTCTCGATTATCTCCTGCAGCAGGTCGCGGCTACCGCGCAGCGCGTGCTCCGCCTGTTTGGCGTCGGTGATGTCCTGCGACAGCGACATCCCAGCGACAATGGCGCCCTGCCCGTCGCGCACGGGCCCGGCGCGCACCAGCAGCCAGCGGTCCCGATAGGGGACCTCGACCGCGGCGCGACGCCCGTCCAGCGCGCCGCGGTACAGCGGCTCGAGCGCCTGCGCGACCTCTGGGGGAAGGACGTCCCGCACGGCTTTTCCCTGGCATCCGGCGGGCGCGAGACCGAGTATGCCCCCCTCGTCGCCCCCCGCGACGATGTAGCGCAGGTCGTGGTCGAACAGCACCAGGGAGCCGTCGGGAAGGTTACGCGCGAGCGTGCTGTACAGGGCGGCGACATCCGGCAACGTGCGCTGGGGGTGGAGCTTCCTCAATCTTAGTCTCCGTCCCTCGGGGGGTGCGCGATGGGCGCCATGGAGACTGGTGTCGCACTATCTATGCCCCTCGGTGCTGCTCAGGGACAACACCCCTTGCACCAAAATGGTGCGAGAAGACGTCAGGTCCGCACCTGGTTGCGTCCCCCTTCCTTGGCCCGATAGAGCGCCCGATCGGCCGCCTTGATCACCAGGTCCGACTTGGCGTGGCGGTCGCTCTTCTCGGCCACGCCGATGCTGATGGTCACCGGCACGCGCTCGCCCGGGCCCCGGTCGGTCAACACCTTCTCTTTCTTCTTCTTCGAGCGGAACCGGGCGCGCAGGATGAAGCGCGTATCCTCGACGGTCTTACGCAGCTGGTCGAGGTCCGGGAGACACTGCTCCGCGTCCCGGCCCGCGAAGATGACCGCGAACTCCTCGCCCCCGTAACGGTAGGCTTTGCCGCCGCCCGGCACCTGAGCCAGCTTCGCCGCGATCATCCGCAGGACCTGATCGCCGACGTCGTGGCCGTGGCGGTCATTGATGCGCTTGAAGTGATCCACGTCGATCATGGCCACGCTGTAGTGGCCGCCGAGCCGCAGCAGCGCCTCGTTGAGGGCGCGCCGGGCGGGTAGCCCGGTGAGGCTGTCCTGGTACGCCATGTGGTAGGAGGCTTCCACTACGGCGACGATGAGGATGAGGGCGGAGGTGGCGAGGTAGAACGTGGAGAACGCGGCGGCGCCGGGCCGTACCACCGACAGCCCGATGAAGGCCGGGAGCAGGGCCCACGCGAACGAGCGCCCGGTCTGCGTGGGGGCGATCAGCTGGCCTGCGGCCAGCAGGCCCGCGGCCACGAAAAAGGCGAGCAGTGCGGGATCCGCCATCGGAGTCCACGCGAACATCCAGCCGGGCAGCAGACGACTGTGGAGCAGGGCGGCGGTGAGCGCAGGCGTGGCGCGGTCGAGGATCGACACGAGCGCCACCTGTCCCAGAATCAGTCCCAGCCGCACCAGGCCCGGCGGCGTGAGGAATCCCCGCTCGGCGGTGAGCGCGAGGGCGGCGAAGTTGAGAGGCAGCAGGACGGCGATCGCCTGGTACACCACGCGGTCGCGCGTGAGGCCGTGGCCGGCGGCGAAGTGCAGCAGCGTGCGGTCCGCGAGCGCCAGCACCAGCAGCACGAACAACAGGCGGCTGCGGTGGAAGCGCCAGCCGATGAGCATCCCGGCGCCGAACACGGCGTAGGGATAGAACGGCGCGAGCGGCGCGAGCAGGGTCTGCAGCCATTTCGCGTGGGTGTAGATCAGCGCCGCGAGAATGATCGGGGCTTCCGGCAGGCCGTACGACACGAACTTCCACACGGCCGCGTAGGCGGCATACGACTGCGGCGCTGCGGCACGCGGCACGGGTCCGGGGCTCCTCGAGGTCGTTGGGGGCCGCCGAACGACGCGCGGTCGCGGCGGGCACTAAAGGGTACGCGGAACAGGCCCGAGGTCAACCGTCGGGTTGCGTGTGGAGCAGGCGGCTGGCGATATTTTCCCCGCCGTGGCGGTATCGTCTAGGGGACTAGGACGGAGCCCTCTCAAGGCTCAAACACGGGTTCGAATCCCGTTACCGCTATTGAGACGAAATACGTCACGGAGAGGCGTCCAGGGAGGGACGTCGAACAGAGGCGCTGGCTTGACGTTTCTCCGCGACGCTGGTTCGCGACTCCTTGTCATGAGGCTTCTCAGGTTTTTGCGCCCCCATCGTCTAACGGTCAGGACACCACTCTTTCAAGGTGGGAACAGGAGTTCGATTCTCCTTGGGGGCAGAACGAAAAATCAAGAAGCGTCTTTGGCGGGACGGTTTTCCCGGGACGTCTTTAGATGGTCAAGGGCCGATAGCTCAATTGGTAGAGCAACTGACTCTTAATCAGTAGGTTCTCGGTTCGATTCCGAGTCGGCCCACTCGCATATTCGCCCCACCCACTGAGGAGGGTCGTCCATGCCACGCTCTCGGGCGGTCGCCTTTGTCCTCGTGCCGCTCGCGTGGGCGATCCGCCTTGCGGCACAAACTCCGCTTCAAGACGCCGTGTCCCGGTGCGGGGTGATCGGCGCACCCGCCGAGCGGCTCGCCTGTTACGACTCTCTCGCGAAGGTGCCGGCCCGCCCCAGCACGATTCCCGCGGGTGTGGGGGCGTGGCAGGTGGCGGACGAAAAGAACCCGTTGGACGACAGCCGGACGGTCGTACTGAGCTTGGTTGCGACCAGCGGGCGCTCCGTCTACGGCCAGCCGATCAGCCTAGTTCTCCGGTGCAAGACCAACAAAGCGGAAGTGTACGTCACATGGCACAGCTATCTGGGGGATGAGGCCAGAGTGACGTTCCGCGTCGGCAGCACCGAGTCCCGCACCAAGACGTGGAGCGTGTCGACCGACAAGACGGGGACGTTTTATCCGAGCGACAACGTCGAGTTCATGAAGGAGCTGATGGCGGCCGACCGTCTCGTGCTGCAGGTCACTCCCTACAACCAGAGTCCGATCACCGCCGTCTTCGACTTGGCGGGACTGCCCAATGCCATGAAGCCGTTGCGAGAAGACTGCGGTTGGTAACGCGAGCGTAAGTTTTTCACCACATCAGCGCCATCACCAGCAACGCGAGCCCCACCAGCAGATAGACGAACACGCCCCGGCCGACGGTGCGCAGCGCCCGCCGCCGCCGGCGGGCGCGTCCCCGCCGGATCATATGGGACTGATAGCGCAACAGCCGCAGCCATAGGGTCGGGTACGTCATGCGCCTTAGGATAGGGACCGCCGGGAATCCCGGCAATCCCGGCCGACGCCTTCACGACGCGGCGGGACGCTCTGCAGGGAGGGTGAAAAAGAACGTCGCGCCCCCGTCTACCTTGCCGTCGGCCCAGATGCGCCCACCGTGGCGCTGGATGATGCGCTGCGCCAGGGCCAGCCCCACGCCGGTGCCCTCGAATTCGTCGGCGCGGTGCAGCCGCTGAAACACGCCGAACAGCTTGTCGGCGTACTGCATGTCGAACCCGACACCGTTGTCCCGCACGAAGTAGACGACCGCCTGTCCCTCGCGCCGCGCCCCGATCTCGATCTGCGGATGGGGACGGCCGCGGGTGAACTTGAAGGCGTTGCCGATCAAGTTCGTGAGCACCTGGCGCAGCAGCGTGCGATCGCCCCGCGCGGGCGGCAGGGGATCGACGATCGTGTCCATCCCCTCGGGGCCGGCGGCCTTGCGCAGCTCGTCCACGACGCCACGCGCCAGCTCCGTCAGATCCACCGGCTCGACCGCCAGGGTCTGGCGGCCGAGGCGCGAGAAGTTGAGCAGGGCGTCGATCAACTCGCCGCCGCGCTTGGCCGAGTCGCGGATGATGGCGAGAAACCGCTGGCCTTCGGGGTCGAGCGCGGCGGCGTAGTCCTCGAGCACCGCCTGCGCGTAGCCGTTGATGGCCCGCAGCGGAGCCCGCAGATCATGCGACACGGAGTAGCTGAACCGCTCGAGCTCGCTGTTGGATTGGGAGAGCTGCTCCTCGGTGCGGCGCCGGGTGGTGAGGTCGCGCGTCACCTTGCCGAAGCCGATCAGCGTGCCCGCCGGATCGCGCATGGCGGTGACGACGGTGTCCGCCCAGAAGCGGTTCCCGTCCTTGCGGACGCGCCACCCTTCGTCTTCCATCCGGCCCTCGCGCGCGGCCTTCTCGAGGTGCTGCTGCGGCTTACCGCCTGCCAGGTCCTCCGGTGTGTAAAACACCGAAAAGTGCTGGCCCAGGATCTCTTCCGCCGCGTATCCCTTGATCGCCTCGGCGCCGGCGTTCCAGCTCGCCACGCGGCCAGCCGGGTCGAGCACGAAGATGGCATAGTCCTTCACGCTCTCCACCAGCAACCGGAACCGCTCCTCGCTCTCGTGCAGCGCCTGCTCCGCGCGCCGGCGCTCCGTCGTGTCGCGCGTCACCTTGGCGAACGCGATCACCGATCCGTCGGGGTCGCGCAGCGCCGTGATGATCGCGTCGGCCCAGAAGCGAGAGCCGTCCTGGCGCACCCGCCACCCCTCGTCTTCCACGCGGCCGTCGCGCGCGGCCAGCGCGAGCAGGCGCGCCGGCCTGCCCGCCTCGACCGCGTCCGCCGGATAGAAGCAGGAGAAGTGCTTCCCGATGATCTCCTGCGCACGGTACCCCTTGAGACGCTCCGCGCCCGCATTCCACGTGAGCACCCGTCCCGCGCCATCGAGCATGAAAATGGCGTAGTCGCGCACGCCCTCGACCAGGAGACGAAAACTATCCGCGGTCTCCGGGGCCCGAGCGCCGGCGGGCTGCTCTCGCGTAGTCATCCGGAACAAGGTCGGCTGTCCATAGATTCCGTGCAAGGGTGTCGCGACCGCGGCCCGTCGCGTCACCGCCACAACGAGCCATAGCAGATTGGAAGACCAGTGAACCTGCGTGAGAACGTGCGCCTCGCTCCCTACACCACGCTGCAGCTGGGCGGGCCGGCGCGCTATTTCGTGGAGTGCACCAGCGAGTCAGAGGTGCGCGCCGCGCTGGGGCACGCCCGCGAGCGCGGCCTGGCGGTGTTCGTGCTGGGTGGCGGCAGCAACGTCGTATTCGGCGACGCGGGCTTTCCCGGCGTGGTGCTACGGGTCGCGATTGGTCGCGATCAGGGAATCGCGTTTCGCGATGGCGACGGACCGGCTCCCGAGATCAGCGCCGGAGCGGGCGCCGACTGGGATACGCTGGTGCGCGGCGCGGTGGAGCGCGGCTGGACCGGCGTCGAGTGCTTGTCGGGCATCCCCGGCAGCGTGGGCGGCACGCCGATTCAGAACGTCGGGGCGTACGGGCAGGAGGTCGCGGAAACGCTGGTGCGTGTGAATTGCCTCGATCGTACCACGCTCGAGCGCCGCACATTCAGCGCCGCCGAATGTGAGTTCGGCTACCGCGACAGCCGGTTCAAGCGGCGCGACCGGGGTCGCTACGTGGTGCTCGACGTGACCCTGCGCCTCGAGCGCGACGCGCCACCCCGCATCCGCTATCCGGAGCTGCGCGACGCGATCGCGCGCGTCGGCTCGTTCGAGGACGCCGCCCCGGCGGACGCCGTGCGGCTGGTGCGCCAGACGGTGCTCGCCTTGCGCCGCGCCAAGTCGATGGTGCTCGATCCGGCCGATCCCAACGCCCGCTCCGCCGGCTCGTTCTTTATGAACCCAGTGCTCTCACCGCCGGCGTTTGCCGAGCTGGAGCAACGCTGGGAGGGCGCGATCCCCAGCTTTCCGGCAGGCGATGCCGTGAAGGTCCCGGCGGCGTGGCTGGTCGAGCGAGCCGGCTTTCCCAAGGGCTACCGGCTGGGTGGCGCGGGAGTATCATCGCGCCACGCGCTCGCGCTCGTGAATCTGGGCGGGACCAGCGCCGAGCTGCTGGCGCTCGCCGATGCGATTCGAGCCGGGGTGGAGCAGCGTTTCGGCATCCGGCTCGAATGCGAGCCGGAGGTGGTGCGGTGAACGGCGCTACTTCTTTCCCGCGACTTTGCCGAGCGCGCCGATCAGGTCGCTGAAGTCGTACGGCTTCATGACGGAGGGCTGGCCGCACTCGTCCAGGAAGCGGCGCGTCTCGTCGCGGGCGCGATCGCCGGTGACGAACACGAACCGCTCCGCCAGCTGGGGCCGCTGCTCGCGCAGCTGCTCGTACAGCGCCCGGCCTCCCAGCCGGGGCATCTGCAGATCGGTGACGACGGCGTCGAAGCGATCGCTCGCCGGGCCGAGCCGCTCGATCGCCTCGAGCCCGTTCTCGACCGCTACCACCTCGTGTCCTTCGCGCTCGAGCAACAGGCGCATGGCCTGGCGGTTCACGGCGTCGTCGTCCACGACGAGAATGCGCATTTTGGGGAGCGACGGGGTGGCCGCGGTGGCGCGCGCCAGCGGCGCGAGCACACTCTTGGGGAGCGTCACGACGACCTCGGCGCCGCCGCCGGGGCGCGGGCGCAGCCGCAGCGTGCCTCCCGACGACTGCGCCAGGGCGCGGGCCAGCGCGAACTCGATCTCCCCGCCGCCGGCGCTCTGCGTGAAGCGGAACGGCGTCACGAGCCGCTGCTCGGCTTCGACCGAGAGCGGGGTCCCTGAGTCCCACAACGAAATCGTGAGCGACGGCCCGCTCTCGCTCACGGCGATGCGGAGCTCGCGCGGGGGCTGACTGTCGCGCAGGCGACGGAGCGCGAAGTCGAGCAGTTTCATCAACATCTCGGTGAGCTGCGCCATGGGGCAGGCGACCATCGGCAGGTCGTGCGGGATGTTGCGCGCCAGCCTCACGCCCAGCTCTTTGAGGGTGCCCTCGCGCTCGGCGAGCACGCCGTTCAGCACGATGGAGCAGTCGGACGGCTCGGCGGCGCCGATGGGGTGTTGCGCCAGCTCGAGGAAGTGTTGCGTGATCTCCGCCGCGCGCCGCACTTCGCCGTGCAGCATCATCAGGGCGCGGGCGCGCTCGGGGTCGAGTGGGCTGCCGTGCAGCAGGTCTGCGAGCGCGCCGATCGCCGCGAGCCGGTTGTTGAGCGCGTTGAGGACGTTGGCGGAGCCTTCGTCGAGCACCACGTGCTGCACCTCGGGCGGGGCGAAGCGCTGCGCGGCCGGTGACGCGACCGCCGGAGTCGCGCTGGTCGCGCGCGCCGTACGCAGCCGGCCGATCAGCACGCCGATGAACGCGCCGACCAGACCCCCGAACCCGAACGCCACCCACAGTCCCATTGGGGCACCAATCTAGTGCGGGCCGGCGCGACGCGCCGCCGGGGGAGTGTCCGAGGGGCGTGATCGGGCTCACTTTCGGGACCTAGTTGCCCCCTCCAGGGGGCGATTCTAGCTTATCTTGAGCTCCCTGGGCCCGTTTGTTTGGCCCGCCCTGGTGGTGGAACTGGTAGACACACTGTCTTGAGTGGGCAGTGGTTCGCGATGGTAAACGGTAGTGAGACGTGGTGATCCGCGGGCCGCATGAGGCCGTTGGCCCCCGAGTCGGCCCCCGCAGGTTTCGACAAGCCCTGGTGGTGGAACTGGTAGACACACTGTCTTGAGGGGGCAGCGCCGCAAGGCATCCCGGTTCGAATCCGGGCCAGGGCATAACTAGTAGATGGAGGAGAGCACGGCCGGCGTCACTGAACGCCGGCCATTTGGTTTTAGTTGACTTGGAGTCCTAATACGGCTCTACACACCCACACACTGTGCAGGTGTGCCACACAGTGTGTACACACCTCACACACTTGGGTGGCACGACAGTCCGCGCCCGCCGGGCGCAAACACTCCGCTTCTTTTAGTGGAGGGGGTGGAGGGTGATCCCCAGGCCGAGCGATACAACTTCGTGCTTCCATCCCCTCGCGAATGGGACGTTGGTGCCGAGGGGGTAGTAGATATCGCCGACCCATCCGTACGAGTAGGCCAGGCGCGGTGTCAGGGATACCACCCGGCGAGTTGCGACGTCGTACCCGATCCCTATGGTGAAACCCCAGCCATGTCGCTGCAGCCCGGTGCTGTCGGTCACCGCTGCATGCGCCACCGTTACCGCTGGACCTCCCTCAATGAAGAAACCGTGATGCACGGTCCATGGGTAATAGAACAGCGAGACTGCAAAATGGTTTAGCCACCGGTCCCACCCTTGCGTTGATATCACTGAGTGCCACCACCAGTCGGCGGACGCGCCGATCTGAACGTGTTGACTCACTGTCTGACCGAATTGGATCGTCGCAGTTGTGCCGCCAACGTTCCCGGCGTCTCTGCAAGCGGTGCACATGATCGTTGCTGAACCCGTGCCGAACGCCAGGGCAAAGCGGCCCGTTTGGGACGCCGTGGCGCACCCAAGTGCACCACTCATGGCGAAAAGGATGGCGAATCGCACGGGCGGTCTCGGGAGCGTCAAGAAGACTGGTGGTTTCATCGGTCTCTGGGCAAGCGGCCTGACGGATCATGCTCAAGGTGCGGGCGACTCGCCCGGAGGCGCAAAGGAGGACTTCGGGTGTCTTGGTGTCTACACACCTCACACACTTGCCTACTCGTAGGGCTTTAGCAGAATCGGGCATCCAGTCTCGCCGTCGACCCAGACGAGACCTCCGCCCCCGAGCATCGGGCGCGTAGGCATGAGGCTAACGAGGAATCCTTGAGGGAAGGAGAGGTTCCCGACTTGCTCCTCGACGCGCCGAACGGAGTACGGCCGAAGGGGCAGCAACGTGTCCTCTAGGACGCTGAGAGCCTGGGCGACAACGAACACGCTGTCAACTGTGCTCCCTTCGCCGACACACCACTCTGGGCGAATCGAAGTCGGCCTCTTTACTACGGACATCTGTCCAGGGCCTCGCAGCGCGATCACCCAGCTCTCTCCTTTCATCTGGTCTGTCTGGGGGTCGGTGCCGTAGATGGTGAACCTGCAAGCACCAGTCTCGCAATTGAAGTGCGGTTGGCTGAGCGACCACGCGCCGTCTGGGATTGAATCGACGGCAGAGGAAGTGAGCACTCGACGTGCATGGGTGTGGGCATCCTCAATGATCCACTCGACACGTAACGTCGAGGGTACGCGTCTCCATCCCCCGCCGCGGACGATGATGCGATAGGTACCGCTTTGCTTGCCGTGTTCCCAGTGGCCTCCGCTGATGACGCTGGACACGGACGGATGGAGCCCTCTCTTGTCCTGCGCTGACACCAATAGCGGCGCGCCGGCGACGGAGCTGAGAGCGGCGAGAACAGCGAGGCGTGTGAGCATGAGGAATTAGGTAGGGGCAACTCGCCCGGTGGCGCAAGGGCCGAGTGATCGACGGGGCATTCCAGTCGCGAAGCGATAGCGAGCCGGCGCCCGACCACGTGTAGGACCTGACGATCTGCATTAATTCGCACTCGCTCGTATAATCGTACGTCCTCGACACGGGCGAATCGAGCAGCGGATTTCATGGACGCACGTGGATGTGAGCCGGTACGCTGGGGTAACCGCCAGCAAGACAGAAGCTCGTACGTCCCGTATTGTGTTGGCTCGCCAGCGAGGCGAGCGACGCCGAGCTACGGACCATCCAGCTACCACCGCGAATAGCAAGCCGAGAGCTACCCGAGACGCCTTCGCATTCAATTGCTACGCCCTGCTATGGCCTATGCCATGAGGAGAAGGACTTGGCGGCGTAGAGGATGGTTCTTGGGCACCGGTGGGTACGTTGCGTCGTGGGTTAAGCAATGGGAGACCCG
>Ga0137398_10000505_pt1 | contig 14178 bp, 10 predicted proteins | sample czorhiz216metaG_FD_106659 | JGI IMG/M metagenome (GOLD analysis project Ga0137398, IMG submission 106659) | Vadose zone soil microbial communities from Angelo Coast Range Reserve, California, USA - czorhiz2.16 metaG | ecosystem: Environmental > Terrestrial > Soil > Vadose zone | place: USA...
CGTGCGGTTGATGCGGCGGAGGAAGCGGAATTCAAGGTGATTGCGCCGGACTGTCCCGCACCGGAGGTCGCTGCCGCCAACGGCATCGCACATGATCCGGACATGCGTGAGGGTGTATCAGGAGAGGGTAGCTCATGACCAGCATCCACCAAATCATGGCCAATCGCGCCAATGCGCTCAAAAGCACCGGGCCGAAAACTTCGGCAGGCAAGGCGCGCGCGTCGCAAAATGCGCTGCGGCATGGTTGCGAAAGCCTGGCATTGTGGGCGGGAGGGTATGCGGAGGAAATCGAGGTGCTGGCGCGCACGATGGCAGGCAATGATGTAAGCGGCGGGCGATTTGCGCAGGCCCGCCGGATTGCCGCCGCCCAGCTTGATCTTGCGCGGGTGCGCCAGATGAAACTCGACCTTCAAACGGCAGCCAACTTTGGCTCCGTGGCTGATGGCCTCGACAGGACTGTCCGCGTGTCGCCCGATTGGAACCTGCTGGTGCCAATTTCAAAGCTCGAACGCTATGAACAGCGCGCCCGCGCGCGCCGGCGGCGGGCTATTCGTGAATTCGATACGATGTTGCCGGACGCAACCGATGCAAAGAAATTGCGGAACGAAGCCAATGAGTGAAAGACCTGTAATTTCAATGAAGGTGAAGCGCCGACATAATGTCGATGCAAGCGCGACGTCACGATGAGTTGCCGGATGACTGTTCAGGGCGTCCATGAGGAGTTTTTACGGAACGAAGCCAATGGGAAATATCTCAATGATTTGGATAGACATCGTATCGATGCAAGAGAACACCGCAAGACGTTTACGGAACGAACCCAATTGAAGAAGTTACCATCGACAACCTCCCTTTGCGGCGCGCCGCCGAAGGGTCTATGCTGCCATATGCGACCCCGTCACAGGGTCGGCTTAATCCGTAGGAGAATTTAATCGACAGCGGGAGAATTCAAGATGACATGCGTCCTTGGAATGCGCCCATCGTTTCTCGCACAACAGCGCGTTTACGTGCGTCCAGTCGCGCTATGCGCCGTGTTGACAGGCTTGGTGCTGTGTGCCGGTCCCTCAATGGCCCAAGTGATGACCCAAGTGCCGTCTCCGTCGGCGCTCTCCGGCAAAGTGACCTCGCAAGTGGAGGGCGCAATGGAGGGTGTGCTTGTCAGCGCCAAGCGTGCCGGTTCCACAACGACCACCACGGTCGTCACCGATGCGCAGGGACAGTACAGTTTCCCACGCGAGCGAATGGAACCTGGCAGATATTCGGTCGCGATCCGCGCCGTGGGTTATGAGCTTCCGGGCGCCAAAACGGCTCAGGTCGAGGTGATGGCGCAGGGGGCGGCCGCGCTCGATATCAACCTCATCAAGACCAGGAATCTTGCTGCACAGTTGTCGAACGGCGAATGGCTGCAGAGCTTCACCGGGACTGAACAGCGGAAAGAAGGGCTTTACCGTTGCGTTTCGTGTCATACGCTTGAGCGCATCGCCAAGTCCACCTACGACGCGGCAGGGATGGCGCAGGTCGTGCAACGCATGACGACGTGGGCGCAAGGCAGCCAACCCATACGCCCGCAGCCGCAACTCGGCCGTAGTATCGGGACACCGAACGCGGCACAGATCGCATTCGGTCAGTATCTCAGCACGATCAACCTCAGCTCTTCCGGCGAGTGGCCCTACACGCTAAAGACGGACCCGCGGCCGAAGGGCAAGGCGACGCGCGTGATCATCACCGAGTATGACCTGCCGCGCCGGGAAGCCATGCCGCATGACGCCCAGATGGATATGCGTGGCATGGTCTGGTACGGGGATTTCGGCTCGCAATACGTCGGGTCGCTCGATCCCAAGACCGGAAAGACCACAGAATACGTCGTTCCCATCACGAAGCCAGGAGCCCCGACCGGCAATCTCGACATCCGCTTCGACCGGGATGGGATGATCTGGATCGGCAGCATGATGCAGGGTTCGCTCGTCAAGTTCGACCCGAAGTACCAGAAATTCGAATCCTGGGGCGCACCTGACTTCCTCAAGCGCAACGACGCGCGCATTGCGATGGTCATGCCCGAGCAGACGCACGTCGACGGCAAGGTCTGGATCGGCGCCGACAACGAATATCAGGTCGACATGGCGACCGGCGAGTGGACGGAAATCGATTATCGCAAGATGCAGCCGCCGGGCGCCAAAGATCACGGCTCCTATGGTGTTGCGGCCGACTCCAAGAACAACTTCTATGGTCTCGAGCTCAACGCCGACTACATCATCAAGGTCGATTCCAAAAACTTGATCCCGACCTATTATCGCACGCCGACCGCGAACTCCGGGCCGCGGCGGGGACACTTCGACGATCAGGACCGCCTGTGGTTTGCGGAAAATCGCGGCCACAGGATCGGGATGTTCGACGCCAAGACCGAGACATTCCAGGAGTGGAAGACACCCACGCCGTACTCGATGCCGTATGACGCGATCTACGACAACAGCACCTATGCCTGGACCGGCGGCATGGGCAACGATCATGTGTCGCGGCTCAATGCCAAGACCGGAGAGGTGATCGATTATCTCCTGCCGTCCAAGACCAACATCCGCCGCGTCGATGTCGACAAGTCGGTCAATCCCTCGCAATTGTGGATCGGCAACAATCACGGCGCGACGATCATCAAGGTCGAGCCGCTGGAACCGTGAGGGCACGATTAGTTCCGTAGCCCGGGTTGAGCGTTCTTCACGCGAAACCCGGGACCACCCCGGGTTTCGGCAAAGCTCGTGAAGAACGCGCTTTGCGTCAACCCGGGCTACGAAATCTCAACCTACCGCTTATGCGGAACGCCCCATGCGTGAACCTGGAGGTCATATGCAAACCTGGCATCCAATCCTTTGTCCCCGAAATACCTCCCCCGCTTCGGACCTGTCGCGCCGTGGCTTGTTGTTCGCCGCTGGCGCGTCGGCTGCAGCGGGACTTGTCCTCCCGCAGGACCGCGCACGTGCCGCCATCGTCCAGACCGATGTTTCAAAACTTCCGCCGCTGCCGCTTCCTGCCGGCATCCGCTCCCGCTACGTGAACAATATCAACGGCCTCAAGTTTCACGTTCTTGAAGCAGGCTTCGAGACCGCGGGTCGTCCATGTGTGCTGCTGCTGCATGGCTATCCGGAACTCGCCTATGGGTGGCGCAAGGTGATGTTGCCTCTGGCGTCGGCGGGATACCACGTGCTCGCGCCCGACATGCGGGGCTATGGGCGCACGACCGGCTGGGACGACGCCTACGACGGCGACGTATTCATGTTTCGTCATACCAATCTGGTGCGGGACGCGCTTGGTCTGGTGTCGGCCTTCGGCTATCGCTCGGTCGCTGGCGTTTTCGGACGCGATGCGGGTTCACCAGTAGCAGCTTACTGCGCCGTGATCCGCCCCGATGTGTTCCGCTCGGTGGTCATGATGACGTCGCCGTTTGCCGGGCCGCCGGCGCTGCCGTTCAATACCGCCGATAGCAATGCGCCAATGCGCGAGGCGGTGCCGCGTGATGACGTCAACGTCGAACTGGGAAAGCTCGAGCGGCCGCGTAAGCATTACCAAACGTACTACACGACGCGCGAGGCCAACGACAACATGCGCTATTGTCCGCAGGGCATCCACGCGTTCCTGCGCGCCTATTACCATTACAAGAGCGCCGACTGGAAAGGGAACAAGCCGTTCAAACTGAGTTCATTTACGGCTTCCGAACTTGCCAAGATGCCGACCTATTACATCATGGATCGCGACAAGGGCATGGCGGAGACCGTCGCCGAGGTGATGCCGACAGCGGCAGAGATCGCCGCGTGCAAGTGGCTCACCGAGGATGAACTCGCGGTCTATACCGCGGAGTACACGAGGACCGGGTTCCAGGGTGGGCTGCAAGGCTATCGCCGCGTGGGCGCGAGATTCGCCGCGGACCTGCAGACCTTCTCCGGCCGCACCATCGATATTCCCTCGATGTTCATCGGCGGCAAAAGCGATTGGGGCGTTCAACAGAACCCTGGCGCGTTCGAGCGGATGCAGGGGACGTCATGCACGCAGATGGTCGGCGCCCATCTGTTGGACGGGGCAGGGCATTGGGTGGAGCAGGAACAGGCCGAGCAGGTCAGCCACCTTCTTGTGGCGTTTCTGCAAAATCAACGTCAGATACGGTGATTGCGGTCGCAATCACGCCGTTGCCGTCACACCCGTTGCCGTCTCATGGCGACGGGCCGATCGCGGCCTTGGCCTTGGTGACCACATCCGACGGTGCATTGATGGTCGCAAGCACGATTGCGGTCACGGCCTCGGCACTCATCGGCTGCATCTCGAGCCCAAGCTGCCTGGTCTCGGCGAGGAACGCGGCATCCGTCATGGTGGCATCGAAGGCTTTGCGCAGTGCCGCCACCCGCTCGGCGGGCGTATCCGGGGTGGTCAAGAAGGGCCGCCCGAGCGATGGCGGCGACGACACCAGCGTGAGCACCCGTCGCTGTTCGGGAGTCTTGGCGAGTTCCTGCATCAACGGAATATCAGGATACTCCTTTTCGCGTTCGGTGCCGACCTGAACGAGGGGAACAAGCTTCTTGTCGCGGAGCCAGTCCGTGTGCTCCTGGATCATGCCGGCAAGACTGGCGCCGCCGCGCGCGGCTACTTCGCCCCGTTCCATGGCAAGGTCGAGTTCGGCGCTCGAGGCATAACCCATGACGATCTTGTGCCTGGTGCCGAGCACCATGTTCATCGCGTTCGGATAGATGAAAGTGCCGGAACCGGCTCCGGTTGCCCCGGTGACGAGTTCGCGCCGCATCACGTCGTCGATGGTCTTGAAACCCGCGCTGTGCCACGCCCAGGTGAACAGGTTGCTGCCGCCCGTCGAACCCAGCCAGTTGAACTTGCCGGCATCGAAGCGCACCCCGCGGCCGTCGAGAACCTGATGCAGCGGAATGCTGTTATTGACAGTTGCGAGAACGGTGCCGTCCTTGGCGGCTTGCGTATACATGAAATTGGTCGCAAGCACATGGCCGCCGCCCGGCATGTTGCGCACGATCATGGCCGGCTGGCCCGGAATGTATCTGGGCATGTGCTTGGCGAGCGCCCGCGCCGTGAGATCGAAAGCCCCGCCGACGCCCGTGCTGGTGATGATCGAAACCGTCTTGCCTTTGTAGAAATCCTCGATCGGGTCTGCCCGCACGGTCATGGTACATAGGACGGCGCCGCACAGCGCGAATACAAAGTGGCATTTGTCAATTCGGCGCATGTCTCGTTCCTCCGTTGACCCGTAGCCCGGATGGAGCGATTGGCGCGCCTTTAGCGCGCCAAGAGCATAATCCGGGACCGCCGCTCGGACCGAATGGTTGTTCCCCGGATTTCACGCATTCGCGCATAAGAGCGCTCATGCGTTACATCCGGGCTACTGGGCCGTCATCTCGTGCTTCCAGAGCGACCAGGCGCGTGGCACATTGCGGCCCTTGCCCGATTTTTCACTCTCCTCGATGGTGAGGAACTCGACTTCACCGCCGACCGCGAGTTGATGGGCTTGCATCTGGACGGTCGCGTTGTCGGCCGAATAGACGGCGCGGAACACGGCTTCGGGGATCGATACTCCTACCATGGTGGCGCCATGCCCACGCATGAGGACGACGGCCTTGTCGCCGAGTGATTGTGCCAGTGCTTTACCGAGATGCGCGGTCCGGATCAGCATGTCGGTCATGCCGCCGGCGTCGCGGATCTCGAAGATAGGAACGCCACACCCGAGAAACCCGCACATGTGCGACATGGGCCGCAGCTTTGCGCCCTTGGCGGTCCCAAACGGAATAAGAGGTCGGGCGTGGCAGTGTACGACCGACATCACGTCGGGTCGAACTTTGTAGATTTCGCCATGAATGAAACGCTCGCTGTATTGCGGCTTGTCGGCGAGCGTGAGCGGGGCGCTTTCGAGATCGAAGATTGCGATGTCTGCCGGTGTCACCATCCCGGGCGGAAGGTGGCGGGCCATCAGATATTTTTGCGGGTCATCCGGGTGTCGCACGCTGATATGCCCAAAAGCATCGACGACATTCAGGCGAAAAAGGATTTTGTTGGCAATGACGAGATCGGCAAGCAGGTCCTTGGGCAAATCCTGGGGCAAGCGTGTGTCGGCAGCAGCGTTCATTTCGATGTCCTTTGTTTGATTCTCTGAATTTGCATCTGTGCCAGGAATGGCACAAGTGGATGCGTACCCATTTTCACGAATGTCGGCATGTCGAACTTGATCAAAGCATCGCGCTGGTCAGGCGGCAGCTTGAACTGGTCCGCGTAGGCGGGGGCATTGGCGACATATTGGGCGCGTTTTTCCGCGTCATGGGCCAGCCCATGGAGAGCGGCGGTGAGTTCGACCAGTTCCGGCCGGATCGAGGGATAGTGCGCCATATGCTCCGTAGGGTGTGAATCGATCCAGGCCAGGGAAGCATAGTTGTGATGCCAGCTTGGATCCATCGACACAATGTCAGGCTTGCGCTCCCCAAGCGCGCCAGCCGCGCAGGCCCAGCAGCGTAGTTCGATATTGCCCGTTTCATCGAGCTCGCTCTCGTCTATGCCGATCAGCGATTTGAGATTGCCAGTGGCGAGCTTTTCCAGCACGCGCCTGTCCCAGGCGAGTTCCGGATTGGAATAGCGGTCCGTGCCGGGGAAGTGCGACATGCCGCCACTCGAGAGAATGACCGTCCGCAGCCCCATGGCGGTCACGGTACGCGCCACCGCCTGACCGAAAGCGTAGCAGCGTTCCATCGTGGGCTGCGGGGGCAGATAGGCGTTCACGTAAATCGGCAATACCGGTCCGGTATGGCCCAAATGGGTGAGGGGGATGCCGATCGCATAGTCGATTTTGGCGGTCGACGTGAAAGCCGGGTCAAAATTCTGCCGATAGAGTTGGCGCACCAGTTCGAATCCGATTTCGCTCGGGATGGCCCAGTGGAACCTGCGTCCGGCAAAATCGCCCGTGGCCTCGCCGCCGACGTGAACCGTGAAGGGCGGGGCCGCATTGTGAAAGAATTGCTCGGCGTGATCGTTGGAAAAAATGATCCAGAGGTCCGGATCGAGCGCACGAAGTTTGGCTCCGATGTCGGCTGCAACTGTGCGAACGCGCTCGACATTGGCCTTGTCCTCCGTCTCGGGCATGGTGAAGAACTGGGGGGCGTGGGGCAGCATGGCCCCGCCGACAACAGTCGACTTCATGGTCGGTCTCCTTGGCTCGCGAAATTAGCGCTCAATTCAGGCCGCAACAAGCGGGCGAGTCGACTAAGTTCATGATACCTAATCAAAATCCGTGCAGGAAGGCAGCGGTGATGGCCTGCCGACGCAACAGGGCGATAGGCTCATGTGCGCCTGCCGCAACGCATTAAGCTTAGTAGACGATTACCATCGCATACACAATTTTCCTCATGTACTGAAGGTAGGAAATCACCATGGACAGGCCGCGATGGATATTCCTACCTCTCGTTCGAACAAACCTACCGAATGGGACGATGCATGGGAGATTGTTTGTCGACTTGGAGCGTCACGCGACAGGCTGTCGGTCGACACCAACAATCAGGTAGAAAATGGCGTCAGTGAAAATGTAACGACGCTTGCGAAACCGAATTCGATATCTTCGATTGCGGCGAGCGGCCATGCTGCGAGCGATTCAGATGAACTTGTGCGTGCCATGGCCGACATCGAACAGGCTACTGCAGCCTTGCGCCGTGCTGAGCCGGACCTTGAGGCGGGCGCGGAGCGCACCTTGGCGCCAGCACTTGCTGCTGGGCAGCGATCCGTCCTGGGCTTGATCGGCTTGCTGTGGACGTCGACAATGCTGGTTACCACAGGGGTAGTTTTTGCGATTGTCGCACTGCTCCGCTGAATTGCTCGTCCCGATTCTAAGGCCTCGTCCTCAGACAACTACGAAGTAAAATGCCGGAAAACTCAAAATTTTCTCGGCAAACGATGACGTTATGACTCGGTTAATTGCGCACAGGACTTAATGGGCATTCCGATACGCGTGCCGCGACAACACGGTTCGTATCAGGATAAAGAAATCAAGCCATAATGACCAGTTGTCGATGTAATAGAGGTCATACTCCACGCGCTTACGCATTTTTTCATCGTCCGTCTGGCCGCGATAGCCATTGACTTGTGCCCATCCGGTGATGCCCGGCTTGACATTGTGTCGGCGTGCATAAATGGAAATCTTGCGCTCATACTCACGATCATGCGTGAGCGCATGCGGTCGCGGTCCGACGAGCGACATGTCTCCCAGCAAGACATTGAACAGTTGGGGAACCTCATCGATGTTCCAGCGACGTAACCGGTTTCCGATTCTTGTTACGCGGGGGTCGCTTCGTCGAGCCTGGAGGACTTCATCTCCATCGTCCATCGTTGTCATTGTCCGGAATTTGAAGATCCGAAACTGCCGTTGGTTAAATCCGTAGCGTCGTTGCACGAAGAAAGCAGGGCCGGGGCTGTCCAATTTGATCAAGGTTGCCACCAGCAGAAGGACGGGGGTGAGCAGCGCTATCGCAATGCTGGCAATGACGATATCGAAAACACGCTTTTCGAAAACCTCCAATTTTGAAAGAGGGTGCCTTGTCAATTGCAGGCTGGACATGGGGCCGCGTGTGGACAACTGGATATGATCGAATTTTTGTAGAATTTGCTCCGGCGCCAGATGAATTTCGGCAGGCAGAGACATAAACCGCTCTGCACACCTGCTTATTGTTGCGGTCTCCGACCAGGGAAGAACCAGGAATATGGCATCGGGTTCAAGAACGCGTGCGCTATTGACTGCCTCGTTGAGATCAAGGTCAAGCGCTTCAAGGCGTTCATTGGCGGATACGTCGCGCCGAAGCGGCGTCAAAAATCGACATCCGACGACGCAAATTCCAAGGGACCACGGCTTATAGCGGCTGACGAATGCCCCGATCTCGTTTCCGGCACCAACCAGGAAGACGCGGCGCGCCGCAATAAGGCCGGCCGAATTGGCAGCTCTTGTCGCCCTCACGACGAGATAGCGGAGCAGGAGAAGGACTGGAATCGTTGATAGGTAGAAGGCAAGGGTCCAGCCACGTGAATAGACAATCGTGATCTTTGCCAGGAAACCGATTGCGAGCAGGACGATGAATGTGACGTTCCAGGCGAAAAATGCACGACGAAGATGCGGCTCGAATTCAAGAAACGCCGCAATTTTGTATTCGCCACGGATCAGGTTCGGAATTGCGAATATGCCCGCAGTAAGAACACCTAGATTGAGGAAAATGGACGTGTCGCCGGACTCTCCGTAAACGATGAGATGATATAACGTACCCGACAGCCATGACATGGCAATAATGCCGATAACTTCGACCAGCACGCTTGAAAAAGTCAGTGTGCTTGCCGCCAGTGCGCGCCATCTCCCCGGGAGTGGACGAGTCTCGGATCGGGACGTGAGCGTGTAATTGATCTGCTGGTTCATTTCGCACGTGTTCCGGAACGAAACAACGCCGCCGAATCCGTGCGGACAATGCTCCGAAGTTGGACATAGGAGTGGATCCTCGACCCACCCTGCCAATTTTGTGCCAACTGGAATCGGAACGCCGGCTTTCAGTGAAGCGTTTCAGTCTGCGGCGAACTGTTACAATCCGGCGGCTCCGATTAACGTAAAATTAAGAATACGGTTGCGCGGGAATACAAAGCGCATATGACTCTGACAATCGCTTTCATATCAATTCAATCGCAACATAAATGAGAATATCGTGCGTGTAGCTATAGTTCATGATTGGCTTTACGTTATTGGCGGCGCGGAGCGCGTGCTTCGCGAGATATTGAATTGCTATCCGGATGCCGATGTGTTCACTTTATTCGATGTGTTGAAGCCTTCGGATCGTGCGTATCTCGGGTTCGATCGAGCTCACACAAGCTTTCTTCAGAATATGCCGTTCATTCGCACGCGACATCGTTCCTACCTGCCGCTCATGCCACTCGCTATCGAGCAATTCGATCTCTCCAAATATGATCTGGTCATTTCGAGCAGCTATGCCGTCGCGAAAGGCGTAATAACGGGGCCGGATCAGGCCCATATCGCATACGTTCACTCGCCGATGAGATATGCTTGGGACCTGCAACATAGCTACTTAAGAGAAAGCGGCTATTCGCATGGTATAAAAAGCGCAATAGCGCGTCTTATTTTGCATCGTATGCGCATATGGGATACGCGAACCGCACATGGCCCAGACGCAATCATTGCTAATTCAGCCTTCGTAGCGCGGCGAATTCGCAAGGTCTATGGAAGGCATGCACATGTCATTCACCCACCGGTGACGCTTTCCACGCTCAATGTCGATGTTCCCAGGGCGCAGCATTTTCTTGTTGCGAGCCGACTGGTCCATTACAAGAATATCGAAGCGGTCGTTCGTTCTTTTCGCCTGCTGCCCGATCTGCAGCTTGTCGTCGCAGGCGATGGCCCTGACGCAAAAAAGCTGAGGGAACTCGCAACTCCCAATGTGATATTTACGGGATTTGTAAGCGACGAACGCTTGCGACATCTCATGACTACGGCGAGGGCATTCATTTTTGCGAGCGAAGAGGACTTCGGCATTATTCCGGTCGAGGCACAATCGGAAGGGACCCCGGTTCTGGCGCTTGGTCGTGGAGGCGTACGGGAAACCGTGGCCACGGGATTGCATCGCACGGGCATGTTTTTCGCCCAACCGGAACCTGGTGTCATCGCAGAATGTGTTCGAGCCTTTGAGATGCAGGAGCACCTTTTCTCCCGATCGGCATGTCGTGCTCAAGCCAAGCAATTTGCGCCCGAGCGGTTTCGGTCGCAGTTCAAAGCATTCGTCGACAAGGAAGTAGAACAAAGTAGCCGGTCAAGAGACGGGGAAGTCGTCCAATTGATGCCGGCGCGGAGCTACGCACAGGTGATATGACCATGTCAGGTGATCTTGCAAAGAGCGTGGATCAGCCTGCGTCAGTGGCGCCGGCGAGACGCAATGGTCTTCTTGTGAGCATGTGGCGTCGACGCTTGCTCTTTTTAGGTGCCTTCTTTGGCGTTTTTGCAGTGGTTGTTCTGGCATTTGTCTTGTTGCCGGTGACGTACCTTGCCACCGGTTCGGTCATCGTGGCCGAACAGGAACCCGGAATAGCGAATGCTTCCGCCGCCTGGGCGCAAAAGATTGGCGATCCTGCCGACTTGGAGAGTCAACTTCTGATGATCCGGTCGCCACGGGTCATCCGTTTGGCGGCTGCCGAGACAGGCACGCTTGAGACCGCGCTTCTAGAGTGCCATCACGACACCGAAAGCCGCGGGCTCAGCTTGTTGCGGATTGGGCAGCTAACGACATGCGACAAGATCAAGACAGATGAAGATGCGTTTGTTGACTATCTGCAATCGCGTTATTTTGTTGGATCTGTCGGCCGATCCCGCGTCATCAATATTTCCTACAAGTCGACCCTGCCTGAAGCGGCACGCGGTATGGTCAATGCATTGATTACCGCATTCTTGGAGGATCAGCGGAGCAATCTTTCCAAGGGACGCGAGGTTGCTGCTACCTGGCTTTGGGACGAATTGCGCCGGCTGGATGCCGAGTTGCACGATGAAGATGCCAAGATCCAGACCTTTCGCACGCAAAAGGGTCTTATGCGCGGTGCCAACGCTCCGATCAATTCTGAACGCCTGACGAGCACGAGTCAGCAGCTTGCCACCGCGGAAGCCGCGCGAGCCGAGGCGGCAGCCAGGCTTCAAGAGATCAAGGCCGGCCAGTCGCGGGGATCGAGCGAAGCATCGGCGGTGCTGTCAAGCCGAGCCATTGCGGATTTGAAACAACAGATGACGGCCGTGAACGGGCAACTCATTCTCGCGTCAAGCGTGCTCGGTCCTCGCCATCCGACCCTGCAGGCGCTGCAACGGGAGTACGCAAGTCTGCAGGCTCAGTTTGCGCAGGAGGTGGCCGTGCTGGCCGCCAATGCGGAGAAAGCTTATGTCGCTGCCGATGCAGTTGTGGCGACGCTCAGGGGCCAGTTGGAGACCGTCAAGACCGAAGTTGCGAAGGCGACGGTGGATGAGGCATCCATCGAAAGCATGGTTCGCGGCGTGGAGATCAAGCGCACGCAATATTCCGATCTTCACAAGCGGGCCAGCGAGTTGGAAACCGAGCGACGCGTTCTCCTCGGAAGCACGCGACTGGTCAACCTGGCAGAACTCCCCAACGTTCCGTTTTTCCCAAAACGGCTGCCATTCGTTATTGCAGGATTTGTAATCGCGTTTCTTTTCGCAGCGGTTTTGGTGCTTTGGCGTGATCGGTCGGATCGTACCGTCAGGGGTGCATCGGAACTGGTTCTGACAACGGGCGTGCTGATGTTGGCCAGAGTCCCGCAACTGATTGGAAGCCCCACGAAATTTGCGCGTGGAATATTGCCGCAACGTAACGGGACATTGTCTCATCGAGCGGCGCTGGATGCAGCTCAAAAAGATGAAGCGTTTCAGGAAGCATTGCGCAAGATTCATGGCAGTCTAGTTTTTGCGACGGGGAATCGGAAGACCCAAACCGTTCTCGTCGCTTCGCCCGGTACGCGCGAGGGAAAGACATTCCTGATGCTTGCGCTAGCGCGATTTGTCGCAGCCAGCGGGCGACGTGTGCTCGTGGTGGAGTGCGACATGCGCCGACCGAGTATAAAATCTACTCTCGGGCTTGAGGGAGACCATGGCCTCCTGGATGTTCTTCAAGGCTCGATTGCCGCACCCCAGGCGCTCGCCACAAGGGTCATTCCCGAGTTGGATATTCTTCCCGCAGGCGGCCCAGTCACAGAATCGATTGATGGGCTTGTTGCAAATCGCATGCCCGAGTTCATTCGCTGGGCTCAGACCTACGATCTCGTGCTGCTGGATGGTACATCGTCGGATAGCTTGATCGATACTTGCATGCTGGCCAAATACGCCGACGGCATATTGTGCTGCGCGCGTTGGGGCCAGACGTCGATTGACAACATTATTGAGACATTGAACGGGATACGGTCGGTGGGCGGGCACGTTCTTGGAACGGTCATCACGATGGTTAATCCAGGCGACTACCGGCTATACGAACCCGCACTAACTTCGACCGCGTCGATCGCATATTTGAAGGCAAGCTGATGTCATTGCCGCGCGTCCTGTTTGTCAATCATACCAGCCAGATTGCGGGTGCCGAGTTGGTCCTGCTGGACGTGGTCGAACGCTGGACTGGCGCGTCGGCATTTCTGTTCGAAGATGGCCCGTTGAATGCGGCCATGACGAGCCTGGGGATTCGCGTGATCGGGTCTGCCTGGGGTCGTGATCTTTCGCGATTTCGCCGTGATAGCTCAATCTGGAATGCAATTCCGCTGGCAGGACGGCTTGGTGCAATTTCATGGGAGATTGGAAGAGCCGCGCGCGAATGCGATGTTGTTTATGCAAATTCGCAGAAATCCTTCGTCCTGGCGGCTGTCGCAACCGCAGTCTGCAGACGACCCTTGGTTTGGCACCTCCATGACATTATTCACAGAGCCCACTTCGGGGCAATGCAGCGCCGGATCCAGATCGCGCTGGCGAATAATCGTGCCACGCAGGTCATCGTTCCGTCGCAAGCGGCGGCATCTGCTTTCATCGCCGAAGGAGGCAGGCGAGCTCTGGTTCGCGTAGTCCCCAACGGGGTAAATGTAGCGCCAGAGACTCAATCCGGTTTGCAGATAAGAAGGGAACTCGGGCTTTCAGAAGGACCACTTGTCGGAGTCTTTAGCCGGCTTGCGCCGTGGAAAGGGCAGCACGTCGTCTTGGCTGCGCTCGCTAAACTTTCTGGCGTAAACTGTATCATTGCTGGCGATGCGCTGTTCGGGGAACAAGCCTATGCGGCAAGCCTCAGGGACTTGGCGGTGAAGCTCGGCATCGCGGACCGGGTTCATTTCCTGGGCCAACGCAGCGATGTCACGAAGCTGATGCAGGCCGTTGACGTAATGGTGCACCCGTCGGTCGATCCGGAGCCGTTTGGCAGGACGCTCGTTGAAGCCATGTTTGTCAAGGCGCCGGTGATCGCAGCCGACACGGGTGCGGCGAGCGACATTCTGGAAGGAGGCGCTGCCGGGATGCTGGTCACTCCCAACAGTCCGGACGAACTCGTTGCTGCAATAACCCATGTCTTATCGCGGCCACCAGATTTGGGAGCCCGGGTCGAATATGCGGCGGCGCGAGCTCGGAAGCATTACAGC
>Ga0137398_10000507_pt1 | contig 14162 bp, 8 predicted proteins | sample czorhiz216metaG_FD_106659 | JGI IMG/M metagenome (GOLD analysis project Ga0137398, IMG submission 106659) | Vadose zone soil microbial communities from Angelo Coast Range Reserve, California, USA - czorhiz2.16 metaG | ecosystem: Environmental > Terrestrial > Soil > Vadose zone | place: USA...
ACGCGCCAGTCGGTGCGAGCTTCGCGGGCGTTGCCCTGAACGATGCTGCGGCGCGCGGTCATGCGCGTGCGGCGGGTCGGGTCGCGGGCGATGGCCAAGTCGATGGTGCCGCGATCTTGCTTTAAAAGGCCTTGCACAAGGGCCAGGTAAATTTTCTTGATTTGGCGCCGGCGGAAGGCTTCGCTGAGCTTGGCGTGCGCGAGGTCATTTTTGGCGACCAGAATGATGCCGGAAGTGTCCTTGTCGAGGCGATGGACGATGCCGGGGCGCAAGGCATCACCGCCTTCGGAAAGAGCCTGGCCCCGGCCAAGTAGCGCATTGACGAGCGTGCCGCGCGTGGCACCGGCGCCGGCGTGCACGGTCATGCCCGCGGGCTTGTTGACGGCCATGACGTCGGCGTCTTCATAGAGGACCTCGAGCGGAATGGATTCCGGTTCCGCGCGCAGCGCCGGGCGAGGCCGGAACTGTATTTGCACGTTCTCGCCGGTCCGGAGTCGGTGCGAGCCTTTGGCTGCGCGAGAATTAACAAGCACCAAGCCGCCCTTGATAAGTTGCTGCACGCGGCTGCGACTGATGCTGCCGAAGCGAGACGCGATTTGCTGATCGAGGCGCAGTCCTTCGTCGCTTTCGGTGGCGATGAATTCACGAAGGGAGGTTTCCTCGCGCTGGCTCACGCGGAGATTGTAGCAGCGCTCGACGGCCCGGATGAAAGCCCAGCACGGCATCGCAAGCGCTTTGCAGACGTGGCGGAGATCTATAGAGCAGCGCCAAAAATCACCCTGCCGCGGTTTAGGTCAACGCTCCGGTCGAGGCCAGGTTGGCGTACCACTTGCCGGAGTCTTTTATGGTGCGCTTCTGGGTGCGGAAGTTGACGTAGGTCAGGCCGAAACGCTGGGTGTAGCCTTCGGCCCACTCGAAATTGTCGAGCAAACTCCAGCAGTGGTAGCCGCGAATGTCGGCTCCCTCTTTCATGGCCCGGGCCATGGCGCCGAGGTAGCCGCGGAGGAAGGTGATGCGGCGCTCGTCGGGAACGCGGTCGCGCTCGTCAGGGCCGTCAAGATAGGAGCAGCCATTTTCGGTGATCTCCATGACCGGCTTGTTGTATTCGCGGGTGAGGCGCATGAGGAGTTCGTAAAAGCCGTCGGGCCAGACTTCCCAGGCGAAATCGGTCAGCGGGCCTTCGTGGGCGTCGAAATTGTGAACTCCGGTGGAGGATTCTCCTTCGCCCGGGGCAATCGCGGAGACCAGTTGGCGGCGGTAGTAGTTGATGCCAAGAAAATCGAGCGGGGCGCGAATCAGTTTCATGTCGCCGGGGCGGACGCCCATCCGTTCGAGAGGATTAGGGCCGACAAAGGCGGCGGGATATTTGCCTTGGAGCGCTGGATGCAGAAACCAGACGTTGCCGAGGGCGTGAGCGCGGTCGGCGGCTTGGTGGTCGGCGCCGGAAGAAGTAGCTGGCTGACAATGCGCGACGCTGAATGCCGTGCCTACCGTGAATTTGCTGTTGATGGCTTTCAGCGCGCGGAAAGCCTGGCCCTGCGCGATGTTAACGACGTGGCTGGCTTTCAGAAAATCGGTGAAGTTTGTGCGGCCGGGCGCGTGAACGCCGGAGGAGTAGCCGAGCGCCGTGAAGACCCAGGGCTCGTTAAAGATGCACCAGGCGGAAATGCGATCGCCGAGAGCGCGGCCCATGATTTCGGCGTACTCGGAAAAGCGCGCAGCAAGCTCGCGATTGGGCCAGCCGCCGGCGTCTTCGAGGGCTTGCGGCAGGTCCCAGTGATACAGAGTGACCAGGGGGCGTATCTTTGCTTCAAGGAGCGTGTCGGTGAGACGTTGGTAGTAATCGACGCCTTTGGGATTGGGCTTGCCGCTGCCGGTGGCTTGGATGCGCGGCCAGGAGACCGAGAAGCGGTAGCTTTTGAGATTCATTTTCTTCGCGATGTCGATGTCTTCCTGGTAGCGATGATAGGAATCGCAAGCGACGTCGCCGGTTTCGGCGCCTTTGACGCGGCCCACGGTGTGCGAGAAACGGTCCCAGATGGATTCGCCTTTGCCGTCTTCGTTCCAGGCGCCTTCGATTTGGTAGGCGGCGGTGGCTATGCCCCACAAGAATTCCTTGGGGAAAATGTGTGCAACCGCGTCTGGGAAGAATTTTTCCGCGGCGAGGAGAAGATCGGCGTGAGGCTGGACCAGGGTGAAAGAGGCGGCGACCGCAGTGCGCGCAGCTCCGGCCAGGAATTCGCGACGATTAACGCCATTTAATATTGGCATTTCCTCGACCTCCGCACGTGGGAAGGTTTATACCGTTTTGAGGAGGAATGCGCCACCAGATGATTGATTAACGCGCCGACGAAATCCGCGTACGCGATGGACTGCTGATTAGCTGGCCTGGTGTTTGGTAGTTTCCGGGGTGTGGTGTTTGTGGAAGAAGAGAACGTCGATGATGATGAGGGCGGCGCCTATGGTGATGGCGGAGTCGGCGATGTTGAAGGCCGGCCAGTGGTAACTGCCGAGCCAGACTTCGAAAAAGTCGGTGACCGCGCCGTGGACGATGCGATCGGTAACGTTGCCGGCGGCGCCACCGAGGAGCAGCGCCAGGCCCGCGGCGGTGAGCGAGCCGCCGCTATGGCCGGCGGCGAAGAGCCAGGCTAGGGCGGCGATTACGGCCGCGGAGCCGAGAATCAGGAGGACGCGCGTGGTGGTCGACGGGGAATCGGCGAAAACGCCGAAGGCTATACCAGGATTGCGGCTGTGGACGAGGTAGATGAAGTTGGGGATTAGCTCGCGGTGCCAGCCTTCGACGGTTTGCGATTCGAACCAGGCTTTGCTGGCGCGGTCGGCCAGCACCACGGTTAGGGTTAGCCAGAGCCAGCGGAGACGGGCGGGGATCACCGGAACCTCGTAGCAGAAAAGAGATTTCTCCCTGCCGAGGCCGACCCCCGGCAAAGCACGCGAAGTAGCCCGCTGGCCGCCCATTGTGCATCGACAGCGATCCCGCGTATACGGTGGGTTCGGGAGTTGCGGCCCGGCCTCCAAAGCGACGGCAAGACCGCCGCACTCGGGCGCTTACGGGGTAGCATGAGCGGGGGTGCTTTCGATCTCGGATAGGGCTTCGCTGCAGCGTTCGCAGACGGTTTGGTAGCGGTGGTTTTCGCCTACGTGAACGGAATAGTTCCAGCAGCGGTCGCATTTCTTGCCTTGTGCTTTTTCGATCTGGATCATCAGAGGTTGTACACCGTCGCCGCCCGGTGCGCTCGACGCTGCGGGATCGTCGCGGACTTCGACTTGCGAAACGATGAATAGCGCGGGCAGTTGCTGCGCATAGGATCGTAGGACGCCCAGCAGCTTTGGGGCGCCGGAAGCGAGAATTACTTTTGCTTCCAACGAGCCGCCGATCGACTTGGCGTTACGGGCTTGTTCCAACTTCAGCAGCACCGCAGCGCGGACTTTCGCCAGTTCCTCCCAGGCCTCTTTTTTCTGCGCGTCGATTTTGGTTGCGAGGGCTTCGGCCTCCGGGAACAGAGACATGTGCACGCTCGGCGGGTCGGATTGCGCCTTGGGCAGATATTTCCAGATTTCTTCGGAGGTGAAGACCAGTATCGGCGCGATGAGACGGACGAGGGCACTGGTGATTTTCCACACCGCGGTCTGCGCGGAGCGGCGGGACTTATTTCTGGCCGCTTTGGTGTACAGACGATCTTTCAGGACGTCGTAATAGAAGGAGCTGAGATCGACGACAGAGAAATCGTGGATGGCGTGATAGACGCGATGGAAATCATAGGCGGCGTACCAATCGCGGCACTTGGTGACCAGCTCGGCGGTGCGCTCGACCATCCAGCGATCGAATTCTTCGAGCTGGTCGTTCGGGACCGCGTCGTGCGCGGGATCGAAGTTTGACAAATTGCCGAGCGCGAAGCGGAAGGTGTTTCGGATTTTACGGTAGGCTTCGCTGAGCTGCGTCATCACGCGCTCGCTCATTTTTACGTCCGCTTGATACTCGACCGAGGCGACCCAGAGGCGGAGCAAATCCGCGCCCCAGCGTTCCACGATTTCGTTGGGATACAAGGCGTTGCCGAGGGATTTGGACATGGGCTGGCCTTTTTCGTCGAGGGTCCAGCCGTGAGTGACCACGCTGCGAAACGGCGCTTTGTGCTTGATGCCAGTGGCGACGAGCAGGGAGCTGTGGAACCAGCCGCGGTACTGGTCCGGGCCTTCAAGGTAAACGTCGGCGGGCCACTCGGGGCCTTTCAGGACCGCGAGGTGAGAAGAGCCGGAATCGAACCAGACGTCAAGAATGTCGTTTTCCTTGCGCCACCTGGTAGAGCCGCAGGAGCATTTGGTTCCGGCGGGCAGCAGTTCCTCCGGGCTGTGCTGGTACCAGGCGTCGGCGCCTTCTTTTTCAAACCAGCGCAGCACATGGCGCAGCGCAGCAAAATCCTCGAGGCGCGTATTGCAGGCATCGCAGTAGAAAACGATGATCGGAACGCCCCAGAAGCGCTGGCGGGAAACGCACCAGTCGGGGCGCTCGGCGATCATGTCGTACATGCGGTCTTGGCCCCAAGCGGGAATCCATTTGACATGGCGGATTTCGTCGAGGGCTTGCTGGCGCAAACTTGCGCCGCGGCCGTGAGCCATGGCGTCGATCTCGATGAACCATTGCTCGGTGGCGCGAAAAATCACGGGGTTGTGACAGCGCCAGCAATGCGGATAACTGTGCTTGTACTCGTGGTGGCCGAGCAGCGCGCCACGGTCCTCGAGCAGCTTGACGATGATGGGATTGGCGGTGAAAACGTCCTTACCTTTGTATTCCGGCAAGCCTTCAAGGTAACGGCCGCGATCATCGATGGGGGCGTAAGTTTCCAGGCCATATTTCTGGCCGGAGTAAAAATCGTCGGCGCCGTGGCCGGGAGCGGTGTGCACGATGCCGGTGCCCTGGTCGAGGGTCACGTAATCGGCGAGGATGCCGGGCACCTCGATGGGCAAGAACGGATGTTGAAATTTCATACCGGAAAAATCGCTGCCCTTAAACTTGGCGCGAACGCGAGCTTCTTTTATCCCGCACTCAGATTGCAAAGCAGCGACGCGATCGGCGGCTAGAAGCAAAGCGCCTTTTTCGGTATCGACCACGACGTATTCAAAATTGGGATGAAAGGCCAGGGCCCGATTGTGCGGAATGGTCCAGGGAGTAGTGGTCCAGATAACGGCACTGACATCGTTGGCGATTTTGGCCGCTTCATCAGAGCCGCCTCCCACCACGGCGAATTTTACCCAGATGGACGGGCTGGTGTGGTCTTCGTATTCGACTTCGGCTTCGGCCAGCGCGGTGGAATCATGGATGCACCAATACACCGGCTTGCGGCCGCGGTAAACGTAGCCGCTTTCCATGAAATCGAGAAAGGCGCCGGCAATGGTGGCTTCGTAGTCGAAGCTCATGGTCAGGTACGGATCGTTCCAGCGACCGAAGATGCCCAGCCGCTTGAAGTCGCGCTTGTGTTGTTCGACGTAGCGGGTGGCAAATTCACGGCAGAGCTTGCGAAACTCGGCCGGGGGAACTTTGCCTTTGCCGCCCAGTTCTTTTTCGACTTGCGTTTCGATGGGCAGGCCGTGGCAATCCCATCCAGGAACGTAGGGGGCGTAATGGCCGGCCATGCTCTTGGTCTTGACGACCAGATCTTTCAGGGTTTTGTTCAACCCGGTGCCGAGATGAATTTCGCCGGTCGGATACGGCGGCCCGTCATGGAGGACAAACAGGGGTTTGCCTTTGCGGGCCTCGAGAATGCGCTCGTACAGGCTTTCCTCCTGCCAGGCGGCGAGCTGGTTAGGCTCGTTTTGGGGCAGGTTGGCCTTCATGGGAAAGTCGGTTTTCGGCAGATTCAGGGTTTTCTTGAGTTCAAGCGGCTCGGCCATGGGTCGGTTTAGCGCAAATCCCTTCTATGCCGTTATTTCCCAATAGTGTTTGGCGGGAAACATCGGAAAGCAGCGTAAACGCGTATGTTACAATGTTTGTTAGCAGGTGTCAGCCCGAAGGGGTATGCAACCTATCGGGCTGGTTGGGAATCGTATCTTCGTTGGACTGCCGGGTCGAGGGTTTCATACGTCTAAACACCTATGCCGCCTGAGCGGCCGAATGTAGGGGACAAAGGTGCCAGGTTCGATTATTAGTCTTCTGCCACCCGCTACCGCCAAGCGGGATCCATCCGCGCCGACCGGTCCGGTGCCGGCCCATGCCGTGCCACGCTTTGGCGCGCCGGCGATATTAGTGCCGGATAATTTCTGGTCCAACTTGAAGCAGTTTTTGACCGAACGGCCAATTAAGATCGTGGAGCGGCCCGGCGCGCCGTTTACGCGCAACGCGTTTGGCGGCGGAGTAGGCGAAAATCTAAAAGAGTTTTTGAGCTCGCGCCCGGTGCCAAAAGGTCCGCTGAACAGCCGGCTGGCGGTAAATTGGGGCACCAACTTTGGCGGATTTTTCTACCGGATTAAAGAGGCTTTTGCGCCGACCAAGCTGCCGCCGCTGCAGGTGACCAGCAAGCCGGTGAAGGTCAAGGAGATTTGGTCGAAGGATGAAAACTTCGGCTGGACGCAAATCACCTCCATGGCGATTCATGCGGGAGTTTTCGCGCTGGTCATTTTTGTTCCGCTGTTCTGGCATTTCTCGACGCCCACCCAGGCGAAGGGCAAGGTCGATGTGATGCCGATCGATATTTCGGAGTACGTTACGAAGTTGCCGGCCGGGGCCCAGAAAGCCGGCGGCGGCGGCGGGGCCAACGACCACACCATGACGCCGGTGAACAAGGGGAAGTTGCCGAAGTTCAAGTGGACGCAATTTACGCCACCGCAGGTAAAGATTCAGAATCTGAACCCGAAACTGGCGATGGATCCGGCACTGCTCGGTCCGCCGGATTTGAAGGTACCGAATCCGAACCTGTCGACGTTTGGCGATCCGTTGGCTAATGCCTACTCGGACTCTCTCGGACACGGCAACGGCACGGGCATCGGTAGCGGCACCGGCGGTGGCTTGGGTCCTGGTGAAGGCGGCGGCACCGGTGGAGGAGTATTTCGCGCCGGAGTGAACGGCGTCGGCATGCCCGTGTGCTTATACTGCCCGACCCCGCAATATTCGGACGAAGCCCGCAAGGCCAAGTATCAAGGCGCGGTGGTGCTGGACGTAACCATCACACCGGACGGCCGAGCGGTTGACGTGCGCATTGTCAAGGACCCCGGGCTTGGACTCGGAGACCGAGCCCTTGAGGCTGTGAAAAGCTGGAAGTTTAAAGCCGCAGCCGGACCCAGTGGCAAGATCATACCCGTGCGCGTAAATATTGAAGTGACCTTCCGCCTGTACTAAAAGATTTAGGCCCTAGTTTTCCTGCCAACCTTCCAGAGTTAGAAATCGCTCGAATGCCGTACGAATTTACAGAGTGCGAGCAGGAACCGGAAGCGCAGCCTTCTTCCGGGCGAACTGGCGGCCCGCCGCGCAAGTCTGCCGGCATCGGAGCGCTGGATCTGCCGGTTCCGCCGAAGAAACCGGGGGACCTATTCCAGAATTCCCGCTTCCCTATTGCTGCGCATTGTTGCAGGAACGCTGCTCGTGGCCATGATTACGGCGCTTGTTTTGATGTTTTTCCGCCGCTAAGACAAGCCGGCCTGATGCGGTTCTGACGTATCCCCGGCCCGAGAGAAAGCATCCATCAAAAGGGCGGGCGCGGAAAAGGGAAAGTCGTTAGGGTAAGGTCTGGAGCTGTTGGTAGAATCAGTCACTTCGGCGCACTCCGGGCGGGGGCCAGCAAGCCAGGCATATACAATAGAATTCCCATAGACAGTGTGTGCCCGGGAGCTGAACCGGACCGCCGGTGCTGGAGCGGACAGGAAGAAATGGATCGCAGGCTGCGAAATCGCATAGTGCTATTTCTGATGCTCGCCCTGATCGTGGCGTATGCGTTGGTGCGGCTGACCGGGCGGCAGCCGGTGGCCAAGATATCCGCGGTCACGCCGGTGCGGGAAAACCTGGTTTCGTCGATCTCCAGCAACGGAAAAGTAGAACCGATTGCGCCGTTTGTGATGCGCGCGCAGCTGGACACGTTTGTGGAGAAGATCAGCGCGGTGGAAGGGCAGCAGGTGAAAAAAGGGCGGCTGCTGCTGGAGCTGAACGTGAAGGATGCGCAAGCGCAGCTCGCAGACGCCCGTTCGAAGCTCTTACGCGCGGAAGACGACCTGCGCGCGGCAAAGGCCGGCGGACGATCGGATGAAGCGGCGAAAACGGAAGGCACACTGGCGAACGCGGTGGCGCAGCGCGATCGTTTGCAGCGCAATCATGATGCGCTCGAGCGTCTGATCGCGCAGCAGGCGGCGACCAAGGAGGAACTGGCCGCGAATGATCTGGAGCTGGCGAAAGCGCAATCGCAGGTGACGCAACTTACCGCGGCGAAACACGAGTTTGAGCGCGGGGTGAAACTGGACGCGAATCGCGGTTCGCTGCAGGTGGAGCAATTGCGCAGCGAAGTGGCAGCGCTCGAAGAGAAGGTGCGCGACGGCCGCATTGTGGCGACCGGGGACGGGACGCTGTACTCGCTGCCCGTGAAGGCCGGGGATTACGTGAAAGTGGGCGACTTGCTGGCGGAGATGGCGGACTTGCACAAGGTGCGGGTGCGCGCGTTTATTGATGAGCCGGAACTCGGCGGGCTGGAGCCTGGCGAGCCGGTGCGCATTACCTGGGACGCGCTGCCGAATCGCACGTGGATGGGGAAGACGCAGGTGATTCCCAAGCAGGTGGTGCAACGCGGGGCGCGCAGCGTGGGCGAATTGCTGTGCGAAGTGAGTAACGAAAAGCTGGAGCTGCTGCCCAATATCAATGTGAGCGTGCGCATCAATTCGCGGGAGCGCACCGGGGTCGTGACGGTGCCGCGCGGCGCGGTGGAAGTGGAGAACGGGCGGAGATTTGTGTTTGTGGTGCTGCGCAACGCGCTGGGGGTGGGGCGGGCCACGCTGGAAAAACGGGAAATACACGTGGGGATCGCGGACGCCACGAATTATGAAGTCGTCGCCGGACTGAACGAAGGGGAGATGGTGGCGCTGCCGGGGGACGTGGATTTGAAAAACGGCATGGCGGTGAAGATTGTGAATACGGATGCGAGCTATATCCGGGGCCGGACGGATGCGAATTAGCGCGATGCTGCTCGCGGGCGCGCTGGGGGCCAGCGCCACGGTCGGCGCAGGAAATGTGCGGACCGACGACAGCCTGGCGGCGGGGCGGGAAGCCTATGAAGCCAGCGAGTACGGCAGGGCCGCGCAACTTTTGCAGGACGCCGCGGCGCAGAACCCGCGGAGCGCGGAAATCCACTTGCTGTTGGCGAAAACGTACTACGAGTCGCAGCAACACGATGCGGCGATTGCGAGTGCGGAGAAAGCGGTAGCGCTCGATCCGCAAAGGTCGCTGTACCACGAGTGGCTGGGCAAGGCCTACGGCGAGAAGGCCGACCATACGGCCATGTTCTCGGCTTTGTCGCTGGCGAGAAAGGCGCGGAGGGAATTCGCGAAAGCTGTGGAGCTGGACGAAAGGAATTTTGCCGCGCAGCAGGCGCTGATTGAATTTGATTGCAGCGCGCCGGGGATTGCCGGAGGCGGGGAAGACAAGGCGCGGATGGAGATTGCCAGGCTGGCCGCGCTCGATGCCGCGGAGGGTCACTACGCGGCGGGAAATTGCCGGCGTCAGAAGAAAGATTTTGCGGAGACGGAAAGGGAGTTCGACAAGGCCCTCGAGAATCATCCGAAATCGGCGGATCTTGTTTTTGACATTGGAGATTACGCGGTGAAGCACAGCCAGCCGGACCGGCTGGTGGCGGTGGCTGAAGCGGGCGAAGCGATTGCGCCGGGCGATTGGCGCGGGAGATATTTCCGAGCCGTGGCTCTGGTATTGAAGAACAAGCAATTGGAAAAGGCGGAGTCCGAGTTGCGGCAATATGTTGAGGTTGGTCCGGTCCGCAGCAACTATCCGCATCGATGGAGTGCGCATGAATGGCTGGGGCGGTTGTATGAGGACGAGCACAGAACGCAGGCAGCCGTCGAAGAATACGAAGCGGCCTTGAAGCTGGAGCCAAAAACCAAAAACGCGCGGGAAGCGCTGAAGCGTCTGAAGAAGAGCGGATGAGTGGGCCGTTGAGGGCCGCGCCATGATGGATCTGCGGGAAACCCTGTCGGTGGCGATCGACGCGCTGCGCGGGAACAAATTGCGCGCGATCCTGACCTCGCTGGGCGTAATTATCGGCAGCGCGTCGATCGTGCTGGTCGTGACCGTGGCGCTGACCAGCCGGAAGTTCGTAATCTCCCAGATTGAAGGAATTGGTTCGAATCTCGTGTGGGTTGAACTGGTTCACGCGGGCACGAAGGGACAACCGCTGAGTTACGAGCTCACGGTGACCGACATGGACGCAGTAAAGGCGTCGGTGCCGGGAGTGCTGGAAGTGGCGGGCACACGAGAGTTGCCGATGTCGGTCATCATTGGCGGCACGGAGCGGCCGGTAAATCTGATCGGAGTGACCTCCGGATTTCAGGCTATACGGCGACTGGTGATCATCCGCGGAAGATATTTTGATTCGGCGGACATGGAAACGCGCAGCAAGGTTTGCCTGGTGACCAAGGAATTGTCGGACCGCGTGTTCGGGCTCGAGAATCCCATTGGCGGAACGATTCGGATGGGCGAGCTTACCTTCACGGTGATCGGCGTCTTTCGCGAACGAGTGACCACGTTTGGATTGTCGGAGATTCAGAAAGAGTCGGTGATCATTCCCCACACACTGCTGAAGTATTACACGGGTGTGGATGTGCTGCGCGTAGTGTACGCTCAGGCGCGGACCCCGGAAGACGTCCCGGGAGTGCAGCGGCAAATCGGACGGCTGCTGCAGAGCCGGCATCCCATCGAAGCCGAATACGATGTGCAGACGCTGGCGGCGATTCTGAGCGCAGCGCAAAATATTTCGCTGGCGCTGACAATTGTGCTGCTGGTGATTGCGTTTATCGCGTTGCTGATCAGCGGAATCGGGATCATGAACATTATGCTGGTGACCGTGACGGAGCGCACGCGCGAGATCGGCATCCGCAAAGCGATTGGCGCGGCGCACCGGGAGATTCTTTATCAGTTTCTGATTGAAGCCTTCTTGATCAGCGGCGGCGGGGCGGTATTGGGAATCCTGATCGGGCTGGCTATTCCGGTGATGATCCAACCGTTGTTGCCGGGAAATCTGCGCGTGCCGATATCGGGGGTCAGCGTGATGCTGGCCTTTGGTATCTCGTGTTCGACGGGGCTTTTTTTTGGGTACCTGCCGGCGAACCAGGCGGCACGGCTGCAACCCATCGAGTCGCTGCGGTACGAGTAATTGGGCCAGCGGTGTTGTTTACCCTGAGTTGCAAAGGGGCGCCGCTTTTCTGGCCAAAGCCTTACGAGGACGCTAGCATGACTACAAAATCTTGCTTCAGCGCAAGACCCCCTTCGTTGCTTGTCGGTTTAACACTGGCGCTGCTCTCTTCGGCGGTTGTCTCTACGCCGGCGCCGGCGCAGGAAGCGCAGATGCCTCCAAGCAACCTGTCCGCCGTTTCTCTTACCTTGAAGCACGCCATCGAACTCGCGCTGCAGAACAGCAAAGACATTCAAGTGGCTAAGCTGCAAGCCAGCTTGGCGAATCGTTCGGCGATGATCACCCGGTCGCAATTCCTGCCCAATTTGTATGCCGGATCAGGCGCCGGATACACCTATGGAATTCCCGAAACTCCGGGAGGCCGTGCGCCGGCGCTGTTTAACGTGATGTATACGGAGCAGATTTTCAACGAGCCGCTGCGCGGGCAAGGCCGGGAGCTAGAGGAGCAGGCCAAGTCGCAGAAGATGCTGCTCGAGGACGCGAGAAGCCGAGTCATCGTGACCACTGCTGCCGCATACCTGGAGCTGGGGATGGTGCGGCACTCGCTCGAGCTTTTGCGCAAGGAGCAAGAAAGCGCGGAAAAGATTCTAGAGGTGACGCGACAGCGGGAGAAGGAAAACTTTGAGCTGCCGGTGGCGGTAATCAAAGACCAGCTCACCAGGGCGCGGGTGGTGCAGCGCATTTTGCAGCTTGAGGGGCGCGAGGACGAGTTGGAAGTCTTGCTGCGGAGCGAGACCGGTCTTGAAGCAAACGCGGCGATCGAGGTTACGCCAGAGGATTTGCCGGGTGTTGCGGAACAGGAAGGCGCGAACCTGGTGGCCATGGCGCTGCAAGATAATGTCGGGTTGCGCGTGGCGGCGTCCGACGTGCGCGCGAGGGAGTTTCGCTTGACCGGAGAGAAGCGCGGCTATTATCCGACGCTGGAACTCGTGAGCGTGTACAGCTTGCTGGCCAAGTTCAACAACTACGACCAATTCTTTAAGACCTTTCAGCGCAACAATTTCAACGCCGGTGTGCAGGTGCAGGTGCCGATCTTCAGCGCACAAACGAAGGCCAACATCGCACTGGCGAAGGTGAATTTGGACGTGGCCAAGGCAGCGCTGGCGAGCAAGAGAACGGAAGTCAGTGCGGCGGTGCGCGTAAAGACGCGGCACTTGCGGGAACGCGACGCAGCCAAGGAAGTGGCGCGGCTCGAGCTGCAACTGGCACAGCAGAACGTGACCGTGCTGCAGTCGCAATTCAGCGAGGGGAAAGTGAATTTGCGCGAAGTGGAGAAAGCGCGCTTGGATGAAAGCGACAGGTGGATGACCTACCTGGACGCAAATTTTCAGCGCCAACAGGCGCAATTAGATTTACTGCAGACCGCAGGACAGCTCGATAAGGTCTGGCAATAGAATCCGGGCGGACTGGTGATCTTTGCAGATTGAGCAAGAGAGCCTGAATGCGTTTTTGGAAGCGGTGAAGAAGCTCGACGCGGGGTTCCGAGCGCTTCCGGAATTCTCAGCGTTTCACTACGACGAAAAGCAGCTGCGCGACGTCTTGCAGGCCACCGCCGAACGGATGCACGACAACTATCCCTATTTTCATCCGCTCTACGCGGGGCAAATGCTCAAACCCCCGCATCCGGTGGCGCGGCTCGCCTATGCGCTGGCCATGTGGATCAATCCGAACAATCATGCGCTGGACGGCGGCCGCGCGACTTCCGCGATGGAGAAAGAAGCGGTGGCGGAGATCGCCGCGATGTTCGGCTGGGAAACGTTTTTGGGGCACTTGTGCGGCGGCGGCACCATGGCGAATCTCGAAGCGCTGTGGGTCGCGGGACAGTTGCAGCCCGGCAGGAAAATCGTGGCTAGCGCGCAGGCGCATTATACGCACCAGCGGATCAGCGCCGTGTTGCAACTGGAATTTGAGCCTATCGCGGTGGATTCGTTCGGGCGCATGGACCTCGAGGCCTTGCGCAAGCGCGTGGCGCGCGGCGATGTGGGCACGGTAGTAGCGACGATGGGAACGACGGCGACGGGCTCGGTTGACCCCTTGCCGGAAATACTTGCGCTGAGCGAGAAGCACGGATTTCGCGTGCATGCGGATGCCGCGTATGGCGGATATTTCGCGCTGGTCAGCACTCTTTCCGAACCCGCCAGGTCCGCGTTCTCTCGCCTGGGCGAAGTGGATTCGATCGTCATCGATCCTCACAAGCACGGGTTGCAACCCTACGGTTGCGGCTGTGTTTTGTTCCGCGATCCGCAAGTTGGCAGCCTGTATAAACATGATTCACCATACACGTACTTCAGTTCGGCGGAATTGCATCTGGGGGAGATCAGCCTGGAGTGCTCGCGTCCGGGAGCTTCCGCCGCGGCACTGTGGGCCACGCAGAAGTTGCTGCCGCTGGTCCGGAACGGGGAGTTTGCGAAACGGCTCGAACGCAGCAGATCCGCGGCTGTGGCTCTCTATGAAAAACTTCGGGCCGATGACCGCTTTGTTCCGGCATTTGCACCCGAACTGGACATTGTGATCTTCGCTCCTTGTGCGGCCACCGTAGGGGAGATGGCCGGTAAGTCGCGAGCCAATTTCGCCGCGGCCGCCGAACTCGGGCTGCACTTGGCGGTGGCCGAGCTACCCGCGCGTTTTTTCCATGCCATGGAGCCGGGCGTTTCTCGTGACCGCGAAACCCTAACTTGCCTGCGCTCTGTGCTCATGAAGCCCGAGCACCTCGACTGGATTGAGCCAATCTGGCGAATCCTCACCACGGTC
>Ga0137398_10000508_pt1 | contig 14159 bp, 9 predicted proteins | sample czorhiz216metaG_FD_106659 | JGI IMG/M metagenome (GOLD analysis project Ga0137398, IMG submission 106659) | Vadose zone soil microbial communities from Angelo Coast Range Reserve, California, USA - czorhiz2.16 metaG | ecosystem: Environmental > Terrestrial > Soil > Vadose zone | place: USA...
CAGCGGCGTACGCGGGCGCACCCTACCTGCGCGAGGTACACGCGGATGCCACGCCCCAAAATTTTGGCGGCATGGGCGGATCGGCACCGGCATCAAAGGCCGGCAGCGACCAGATCGGCACAACGCCGGCAGACTTCGATGATTTCGAACGCTTGCTGGGCGAGATTCAATTGGCCTATGGGGCGGAAGACCTCAACAGGCTGCGCGCCTGCCTCACGCCTGAAATGCTCTCCTACTTCTCCGAGGAATTGACCAACAATGCGGGCCGTGGCGTGGTCAACAAAGTTTCCGATGTGAAGCTGCTGCAGGGCGATCTTGCGGAATCCTGGCGCGAAGGTGCGCGCGAATACGCAAGCGTTGCGATCCGTTACGCCATCAATGACCAGATGGTCGAACGTGCTTCAGGCCGCGTGATCTCAGGCGGCCCGCAGGAGGCTACCGAAGTGTGGACCTTCGTGCGCGTGCAGCGCGGCGCTTGGCTGCTCTCGGCGATCCAACAGGTGTCGTAGACAGCGCGCATTGCAGTCACAAAAAATCGTACCAGGAGAGTTGCACAATGGCCGGGCTCATCCCCCGGCCATTTCGTTGGTGGTCATTGGGGCCCGTAGGATGGGTAGAGCGATAACGCGTTCTTCACGCGTTTTCGCGAAACCCATCATGCCGTCTTGCGATAAGACGATGGGTTTCGCGAGAAAAAGCGCGTTCAAGACGCGCCTTTTCTCGCTCTACCCATCCTACGTAGCGCGCGCCCATGAGAGGCGATCAATCGCCAACGCATGTGCATTTCGGCATACTGTTTTCATGATACTTAGGTTCACGAGATAACGTGTGTCATCGCTCGAAGGCTGGCTCGGATAACATGGCGATTTATAGAAACAATCTTTGGTCGGTCGAGCGACCGAATACGGCGACATATCTGCTGATTGCGGTAAATATTGCGGTCTTTGGCTTGTGTCTAAGTCAATCGAATTCTGCCGCGATCCCGTCGGACGTGCTGCTTCGCTATGGTGCCATGTACTCTCTGGCGATCGTAAAGCACGAATACTGGCGATTGGTTACTCACGCATTTCTTCATGCCAACCTGTTGCACATCGCGACCAACATGATCTGCCTGATGCTTTGGGGAGGGCCCCTCGAAAAGCGCGTCGGCGCATTCTATTTCCTCCTCATTTATTTCTGCGCGATCATTGCGGGTGCAATCACGAGCTATCAATATCATTCCGGAAACTATCTGGCGGTTGGCGCATCGGGTGGGGTGTCAGGCGTTCTGGGAGCGCTGCTGTGTTTGTGGATCCTGGGCAAAATCGATCTCTCGTTGAATTTTTTCGTCATCAATATCGGGCTTAATGTGGCGATTGCGGCGACTGCAGCCAGAGTCGACTGGGCTGCCCATTTTGGCGGTTTTACAGTTGGGCTTATCGTCTGCGCATTGATCGATGTTGTCGCGCGGACAGCCAAGTTTGCTCTGCGTTGCAAATTTCCGGAATTTGTCAAGATCAACGGCTTTGTCATCGGCGCGACGTTCGGGCTTCTACTATGGGGCCACATGTCTTCGGCGATGCCCTCTGCCAACGCGACCGGGTGGTGGGTTGCTTATGGAGTAGCGTGCTGCGTCGCGATCAAGCTTGTCGATTTGGCGCTGTCCTTGAAGAAGGGGCTTGCGGTCATCGTGGTCGCATTCGCGGTGGCAAATTCAGGTCTCATGTTGTACGCGGGCGGTGAGCTGAGCGAATCCGTCAACGAGGCCTGTATGTCGCAACCGTTTGCGCGGATCGAATTCATCGCTGCCATGCTGAATGCTGCGTGTGCTCAATACGGGATGGCAATTGTATTTATTGCAGCAGGTACGTTCGCTATTACAATTGTTGCATATTCACACGAACTTCGGCGCGGGATCGGAGACATTGGGTTTGTCGGCGCATCCCTGACTGCTGAAAGGAAACGTCGGGACGGCATTTAATTGGACTTCGCGGATCATTACCGCCGCTCGCTCCCGCGCTTGATGTAGTCCTCGGTGAATGCCTTGAGTTCGGGACTTATCGACAGGCCGTTGCGGACATCTTCGTTGAGGGCAGGCGAGGACACATATTCCGGCGTTTCGCCCATCGTCTTCTGCGCCTCTTCGACATAGGCCTTGTCTTCATTGAGCGCCAGCACTGCCTGTCGCAGCAAGTTCACGATCTCCTTGGGTGTGCCGGGCGGCATGGCGATCAGGCGATACATGGTGCCGTTGACGAGAAGCAGCGATCGATAGACGTCCCACAGCGGACCGGACGGCATCGTGCCCTTGAGACTCACGTAGAGTTCCTGGAAGGGCAGGATCGGGAGACCTTTCAACTGTTTCGGCACGCTGAACGTCGTGCCATCGAAGCCCGGATCAAAATAGGTCGTGACCAGTTCGCCGGCCTTCACCTGTGGCTCAACTTTTGTGAGGTAGACCGGCGGAGAATCCGCATAGTAGCTGATTTCGCCGCGCTGCATGGCCAGCATCGCCTGGGCGCTTGAATTGTAGCCGGTCACATATTTGTATGGCACGCCCAGGATGTCGAGCGTGAGCCGCATGGCGAGATCCTTAGGTCCGTCGCGATTGAGGCCGCCCACAACGAGGTCCTGCGCCTTGACGATGTCGGTCGCGGTCTTCAATCCGGGCTTCACATCGGCCCGCATGAAATGAATGCGGCCGTTCGGTATGGCGGCGACAAATTCATATGTACGGAAGTCGACGTTGAAGCGCTCGGGCGTGCTCACGAAGCGTTGCGAGGAGCCAGTCAAATATCCAAGGATCGAGCCGTCGCGCGGCGCCACTTCGCCCAAATATTTGGCGCCGACGAGGCCTGCGGCGCCACCCATGTTCTGCGCGATGATGCTTGGATTGCCGGGGATGTGTTTGCCGATGTGGCGAGCGAAGGCACGGGCCTCGATGTCGGTCGGTCCTCCGGCTTCGTAGTTGATCAACACCGTGAGCTGCTTGCCGGCGTAGAAATTCTGGGCCTCTGCGTTGCTGCCCATGGCGGTCAGCAGAATGAACCAGATGGTCCGCATGACTTGCTTCGGCATCGCATAGGCTCCCGGAAACCTGAACGACGGATCGCCTCCTTATACAACAGGCGCCAGGAATGCCGCAGCCAAACCGTACGACGATAAAAATGCAATAAAATTAAATAGTTATGCCAACCATTAACCCTATTTGAACCTTTTCCCCGGCTGCCGCAACTAATGCGCATAGGGCCCAAAACTTCATAGACATGGGTCTGGTGGAGGGAACAATGGCAAACATGCGCATCGCCATCGCAGCAGCTCTGATGCTCTGTGCGTTCATTCCGGTTGGCGCCGAGGCGCGCGATCTTTCCTGCAACCAATCCCTTGCCCGCCACGTCGAAGCGCTGCGCATTCTTGAAGACAAGGCCGCCAAGGCGGAGGCCATGGCGCAGGATAATCCGCTCTATGAATCGGACGTCGGCTATTACAAGTCCGTGCTGCGCGACGCGCGTGCGTGTGTAAAGAATCTTTCCACGGTCGTGTCGGTCTCGCGCTAAGGGTTGCCACGAAATCCGAGCAACGTTGCCACCGTCTGCAGCCGCACTTCCGCGTCTACAGCACCGTCGTCAGAAATTTTTGTGATCCAAATTCCCGCCGGCGGCGGATGCGTCTTATTCAATCTCTCCGCGCATCACAGCTTGGCGCTTCATCGGCCGCCTACATCGGCCGCGCGATCGATGCAATTTCAATCTGCAACCGAATTTCAGCTTCGACCGCTTTGACCGAACGGCCAATTTCCTCAAACGCGACGACTTGTTCAATGCGTTTCGATGCTTTGCGCAGCTCATCAGCCGACAATATCGCATCGAGAACGCCGCTCGAATCCGCAAGGCTGAGCAGGAGCGTGTCGCGCGGACTGGGGATCGCATCGTCGAAGATGACGGCAAGGAGGCGACCCTTCGCCTCGCGTTCTTCCCGTCCAGTGTTCTGGGGATAAGCGCGTCGCGAGAACATCCAGAGGAGCCGGCGGTCTTCGGCGCGAAGGATGCCGGCGCGAACGAGGCGCTCAAGCACGTGGCTCGTCAGGTCGCCTTTGTGAAACGCGAAGTGACGTATCCAAGATTTACTGCCGTCATGCCGGGGCTCAGCTGCGATCTCCTGCAAGGCACTATCAAGCATCTCGTCACCGACCGGCTTCGGATCAATGACATAGAGCGACTTCAAATCGGTATCGATGCGAGCGAGAAGTGCAAGTTCCATGAGAATACCGCCCGCGATAGCAACATTGGCGAAACCGGCGCAGAGCGGCCTTATGGCGCCGGTTTCGTCGTCGAGCATCAGAACGACGATCTCGTCGGCAAGCGTCAGATGTTCCATGATATACACCTTCTCAGGCGCCAAGCTTTCTCAGGCGCCAAATCTTCTCAGGCACCAAGCCGTAAGCGCGCCTCGTTTTCATCGGAAACGACTGGAAGTACGGTGTTGAAGCCGGATGCCTCAAAGACCTCATTGACCGCGGACTGCAATCCGAATACGGCGAGGCCGCCTTGGCCCGCTTTGGCGCGCTTCGCGGTCGACAAAATGCAACGCAGGCCGGCGGACGAAATATAAGTAACTGCGCGCATGTCCAGGATGACTCGCGACGTCCCACCGTTGATGGAGGAACTCAGGGCCTGCTCCAGATCCGGGCTCGTCAGACCATCGATCCTGCCCGTGATGCGATAGACCGCCATCCCGTCCGTCACTTCCTGATTGATGTCCAATGTGCGCTCCTGAGTTGACGCTAGCCCGGGGGACAATCGCCTGCAGAATGCCTCACACGCCGAGCGATCAGGCCCTGTTGTAGACAAGGAGGCTGGCGCCGTAAACCGACCGGTTCCGCTTCGGCTCCCCTACCAAGTGGGAGGCAATGGCCCTTACTTCTGCGGCTGGTTGAAATACCGGAGGTCGGGCGGTGCCTGATTCTTCTTGGCAGGCATCAGGTTCCCGTCCGCGCTCAGGAAATAGCTTTCCTTGCCGATCTTGACGTGGGGATTGTCCGTCTGCGTATAGAACTCGGTCCAGACCGGACGCGGATCGGGATTGAGGACATATTTCTTGTCGACGGTCCATGGGCGCGTGAACGCATTGTCGATGATGGTCGTTTCGACATGGAGTATTTTTGGATCGGCCTTGTCGCGGTACATGCGCTCCTTGAAGACAGACTGATTGTCCGCGTGCAGAGGCATTCCGGTTTCGTCGACGGCTCGAGGGCCTCGGAAGCCACGCGTCTCGACGATCAGCGTGTCGTAGACGCCGTCGCCATCCTCGTCGGCCCATTTGCCGATCGAATAGCCCGCAAAGCTCGGTTCGATCCAGTCCGGCCAGTCACGACCGTCGGTAAAGATTCGACGAAAGTGGTCGTGCCAACCAATCAGAATATAGGTCGTACGTGGCGTGACCACCCATTCCATTGGTCCGAATGCCATCATCATATAGGGCATCCCGGATGCACGGCCCCAGGAGGTGGGGAAATTGCCAAGCCCACCTTCGTGCTGGTCAGCCAGGCTCTCGCGCAAAATCTTCGCGGACTCCTCTGTCAGCGGCGCTTGCTGTCCGAATCCCCCGGGCTTGGTCTGATCGTGAGAGGGCTGGCCGGAAATGCCCGGAACGACAAACCGATCCCATTGACCGCCCCAATCAGGATACCTCGCCTCATCGGCTGCCCAGACATTGCCGATGGTCACCATCAACGACGCGACCAGCGCACACGCACGGATCAACTCTCGGTCAATCATGACTGTTCTCCTTATCTGACGGCCAAGGTGGCCAAGCGCAACTGAATATTTCGAGTCGAAGAATGCTCGTTAAGACGCGGCTGCTTGTCGACGGTTAAGACTGTCGCCGAAAAACACTGCAGGTCGCGCTGGCAGCTGCAAGGCTACACCAGACTCGCGGTCACGCGTAAGGGGCACGGGGCGTGGTGGCGCGCATTGCCTAAATTGCGGGCTAGGCCTACTTCGGCTTCCCGTATCCCCCCGCCGTCGGCGTCTGGATGGTGATCGCTTCGCCGGCGTCGAGCGCGGTAGCGGCGCAAGCAGCGAGGGGTTCAGTCTGCCCCTCACGGCGACGTACCGAATTCTCCCCTGCCTGTCCGGCTTCCCCGCCCGCGAGCCCAAACGGTCGAATGCGGCGGTGCCCTGAAAGGATGGTGCAATCCATTCGTTCCAGAAAACGAATCGTGCGGCGAATGCCGTCGCCGGCATTCCATTGGCCGCGGCCGCCGGAGCCTTTGCGAATGTGAAAATCCTCCAGCAGCACCGGATAGCGGAACTCGAGCACTTCGGGATCGGTGAGCCGCGTATTGGTCATATGGGTGTGCACCGCATCCGTACCCGGAACGCCGGGGCCGGCCGGAGAGCCTGAGCAGATCGTTTCGTAATATTGATAGCGCGCATTGCCGAAGTTGAGATTGTTCATGGTGCCTTGCGCGGCCGCCATCGCGCCGAGCGCGCCGAACAGGCAATTGGTCACGGCTTGTGATGTCTCCACATTGCCGGCAACAACGGCGGCCGGGTATTCGGGTGTCAGCATCGATTTCGACGGAATGACGATCCTGATCGGCCGCAGGCAGCCCGCATTCATCGGGATATCGTCGTCGACCATCACGCGGAACACATAGAGCACCGCGGCGCGCGTGACGGGTTCCGGCGCGTTGAAATTTGATGCCTGTTGCGGCGAGGTGCCGGTGAAATCGACCGTTGCCTCGCGCTTATCCTTGTCGACCGTGATTTTCACCTTGATGCGCGTGCCCTGGTCCATCTCATAGTCGAAGGCGCAGTCATGCAGCCGGTCGATGACGCGCCGCACGCTTTCGGCCGCATTGTCCTGAACGTGGCCCATATAGGCTTTCACCACGGGAAGCGTGAAATGGTCGACCATGCGGCGCAGTTCCTGCACGCCCTTAAGGTTGGCGGCGATCTGCGCCTTGAGGTCGTTGACGTTCTGCACCGGATTGCGCGCCGGATATCTGGCGCGCGTGAGCAGCGCATTGAGTTGCGCTTCGCAAAACCGCCCGCGATCGACCAGCTTGAAGTTGTCAATATAGATGCCTTCCTCTTCGATCGTGGTTGCGTTCGGTGACATCGAGCCCGGCGAAATGCCGCCCACATCGGCGTGATGACCGCGGCTCGCCACCCAGAACAGGATTTTACGCTCCGCATCGTCAAACACCGGCGTGCAGACTGTGATATCGGGGAGATGCGTGCCCCCATTGTAGGGAGCATTAATCGCATAGACGTCGCCGGGCCGAACGCGGCCTTCGTTCTCGCGAATGATCGTTTCAACGGCGCGATCCATGGAGCCGAGATGCACCGGCATGTGCGGCGCATTGGCGACCAGCGTGCCTTTGCCGTCAAAGATCGCACAGGAGAAATCCAGGCGCTCCTTGATGTTGACCGAATAGGCGGTGTTCTGCAGCGCGACCCCCATCTGTTCAGCAATCGACATGAACAGATTGTTGAACACTTCGAGCATCACCGGGTCGGCCTTGGTGCCAACCGCTCGCCGGCGCGCGAGAGTTTTGATGCGCCGCAGCACAAGGTGGTTGCGCGTGGTGATGGCGGCCGCCCAACCATGCTCCACCACGATGGTCTGGTGCGGTTCGATCACGATCGCAGGCCCCGAGATCGTGTGACCGGGCGACAATTGATCGCGCAGATAAATCGCCGCGCGGTGCCATTGTCCGCCGGAGAAAAACTTTACGTGCCGGGTCGGGGAGGGCAACTTTTCGCGCGCCTTCTTGCTAAGCCTTTCCTTGAACTTTGCGCCGCCGCCGACCGCCTCGACCGACACGGCCTCGACGACGAGTTCCTTGGCGCGATCCACAAAGCCAAAGCGCGCGCGATGCATTTTCTCGAAGGCTGATTTCAATCGTTGCGCGGTCATTGCGAGCGCGCTGCGCGACTTTGCGCTGTTGGAACCCGCCGAGAAAGCCGGCACCACGAGTGCCGTATCGGTGCCCGCATAGCGGATGTGCGCCCGGACAAAGAGTGTGATCTTCTTGGTCGCGACGCCCTGAAGGGCAACTTCGGATTTCGTCTCTGTGATAAGCCGCTGGCCCGTTTTCCTTAACGAGCCGAGCGCCTTTGATCCAAGCGTTTGTTCGATCGCCTGCTGGCGTGTGGAGCGGATATCGGCAAGACCCATGCCGTAGGCTGAAAGCAGCGACGAGAACGGATGGATCAACACGCTCGGCATGCCGAGCGCATCGGCCACCAGGCAAGCATGCTGTCCGCCCGCGCCGCCAAAACAATTGAGCGTATAGCGCATGACATCATATCCACGCTGGACGGAAATCTTCTTGATCGCATTGGCCATGTTCTCGACCGCGATCATGATGAAGCCGTCGGCGATTGCTTCCGGTGAGCGTGCGCCGCCCACGGCTTGCGCAAGCTGACCGAAGGCCTCGCGTACCGCATCCGCATCGAGCGCAAGGTTTTGGGTTTGTCCAAATATGTGCGGGAAGAAATCGGGGATCAGTTTGCCGGTCATCACATTGGCATCGGTGACGGTGAGCGGCCCTTGCCGACGATAGCTCTTTGGCCCTGGATTGGCGCCGGCGCTGTCGGGGCCCACGCGAAAGCGCGCGCCGTCGAAATGCAGGATCGAGCCGCCGCCGGCCGCGACCGTATGGATGAGCATCATCGGGGCGCGCATGCGCACGCCCGCAACTGCGGTCTCGAATGTGCGTTCGTATTCGCCGTTGAAATGCGAAACGTCCGTCGACGTGCCGCCCATGTCGAAGCCGATGAGATGGGCAAATCCCGCCGTGCGTCCGGTCTCCGCCATGCCGACCATGCCGCCGGCGGGACCGGAGAGTATTGCATCCTTGCCCTGGAAAAGATTCGCCGCCGTGAGCCCGCCCGAGGACATCATGAACATGAGGCGGTTGGTGTTGGGCTCGATCTGCCGGCTGGCTCCGGTGGACTCCCTCTCCCCTCTGGGAGCGGCAAAGCCGCCGAGAGGGCTGGGGTGAGGGGGCTCCCCAAACTCAGTGTTGTCCCCCCTCACCCTGTCCCTCTCCCCAGCGGGGAGAGGGGACGCTAGAGCCGCATGCTCGTATCTCGACGAGAGGACGGTGTTGGGCACTTTCTTTCCACTTGCCGCGGAGGACTCCCTCTCCCCTCTGGGGAGAGGGTTGGGGTGAGGGGGCTCCGCAAATTCAGTGTGAGGGGAATACGCTAGTTCGGAATTTCCGTCCCCCCTCACCCTGTCCCTCTCCCCAAAGGGGAGAGGGGACGCAAGAGCCGCCTGTTCGGCACTTGTCGAGAGAGAGTCACCGGGGCCAAGTTCACCTGATACCCGTCCCACATACCGTCTCAGTATCGGCGACAGATAGGCATCCACCACTGTCGTATCGCCGCGCGACACCAGCTTGATGAGCGGCGATACGACGTGGCTCACGGACACCTGCGGGAACTCAAGTTCGCGTACCAGTGCCGCCACCAGTTGCTCATGCTTGGGATACCGATAGGCATGCATGAACACGATCGCGACTGCCTTGAGGCCGTCAGTTTGCGCGCGTTCGAGTTCGCTCCGCAATTTCGCAAGATCAGGCGCGCGTTCGACTGTGCCGTCGGCGCGCACGCGCTCGTCGACTTCGATCACGCGCTCATATAGCATCTCGGGCTTGATGATATGGCGCGCAAATATATTGGGACGTGCTTGGTAACCGATGCGTAGCGCATCGCGAAATCCCTTGGTGATGAGAAGGAGCGTCCGCTCGCCTTTGCGCTCGAGCAGCGCATTTGTGGCAACCGTGGTGCCCATTTTGACGGCGCCGATTTGGCCGGGCGGGATCGCGGTGTCCCGCTCGATGCCGAGCAGGTCGCGAATACCCGCGACGGCGGCATCCCGATAGGCTTCCGGGTTTTCGGAGAGCAGCTTGCGCGCAACCAGCGTGCCATCAGGGCGCCGCCCGATTATGTCGGTGAACGTCCCGCCGCGGTCGATCCAGAATTCCCAAGATTTGTTGAGAGGATTAGTCATTTGATGCTCGTCATCGTGAGCCCGATATTATGGACCGGCGGCGCTTATAGGGGGAGGATTGACGGGTAGTGCTACTGAACCAGATAAATGGTGGAGGCCCGCCGGGGTTTCCGACGAGCCTCCGTATCAGCCAGCCTATAAGCCGGGTTTTGTATGGCGGGGTGCTTTCGCACCCCACGTGACGGCCATTCCTCTGCGACGCCGGTTACCCGGCGCCTGATGCAACCTACCCGGACGGCTAGATCCGGACATCGATCCCGGGATTGCTCCCGCGCCGTCCCTATTCGGTCTTGCTCCCGGTGGGGTTTGCCATGCCGCCTGCGTTGCCGCAGGCGCGGTGCGCTCTTACCGCACCTTTTCACCCTTACCGCGGCTATACGCTACGCGCCGTGGCGGTATGCTTTCTGTTGCACTTTCCCTGAAACCTGTTCCCGCTAGGGAAGATTCCGCCGGACGTTATCCGGCACCGCATATCCGTGGAGCCCGGACTTTCCTCCCCGGCGACCTTTCGGTCCTTGCCGGAGCGGCCGTCCGGCCGACTGATGCGCTAGGGATGGGGGTGTTGGAGCCGCGCGTCAAGTCCCGATAATTCGATTAATTAACGGTCAGGAGTTAGACATCAATTTTGGAGGAGGCGGTTCTCCAGATCAGCGAGCGCCGCCTTTGGAACGAGCTCGGGCACAATGGCAGAACAATCTTTCATCGTAAAACACGGTATATGGACCCACGACCAGGCAGAGCTGGCGGAAGAGCTCAAAGCAAACGTCCGCGCCGAAAAACTGCAATTTGTGCGCCTGGCCTGGACCGATCCACATGGCGCCGCGCGTGCCAAGTTGGTGACGGTGCCGGTGTTCCTGGCGGCGCTTTCCACCGGCTACAACATCAACGTTGCCACCACCACTCTCGATTCCGCTAATGCCCGAACCTTCTCGTCGTTTACGCGCGGCGGAGGCATGGGCCTGCCCGAAATGACCGGCTCGCCCAACCTTACCATCGTTCCGGATCCCGCGAGCTTTCGCGTGCTGCCATGGGCGCCGGGCGTTGGGTGGATTCTGTGCGATGAATATTTCAACAGCGGCGTGCCGTTTCATTTTTCGCCGCGCCATCTGCTGCGCCGGCAACTGCAACGCCTGGCACAAATGGGCATGGGCTATGTGGTCGGTCTGGAAGTCGAATGGTATCTGATGCGCGTCACCGAGGAGCAACTGGGCGACGAGCACATCGGCGCGCCGGGCGTGCGCGGCCGTCCGCTCAAGTGCGTGGCGCCCGAACCCGGCTTTTCCTATCACTCGGAATCCAACATGGATTTGATGCAGCCCGTGCTGAGCGCGCTTGGCGAGGCTTACGAAAAAATCCGATTGCCGTTGCGTTCCATCGAGAACGAGTGGGGCCCGGGGCAGGTGGAGTGCACGTTCGCGGCGGGTGATGCGCTCGCTGCGGCCGACAATTTGCTCTTGTTTCGTACTGCGACGCGGCAAATCTGCCGTCGGTTGGGGCACGTCGCAACCTTCATGTGCCGCCCGGCCTTGAAAGGCTGCTATTCGAGTGGGTGGCATCTGCATCAGTCGGTGATCAAAACCAACAATACCAGTTGGGCCGGCGCCAGCCTTTTCATGCCGTCGAGCGCTGAGGACGTGCTGTCACCCATGGGGCGTCAATTCACGGCCGGCCTGCTCAAGCACGCCGCGCCTTGCTCGGCCTTCACCACGCCGACCGTCAATGGCTATCGCCGCTTCCAGCCGAACTCGCTCGCGCCCGACCGCGCCACCTGGTGTTACGACCACCGCGGCGTGATGATCCGCGCGCTTGGGGGACCAGGCGATCCGGCGACGCGGCTTGAAAACCGCATCGGTGAACCTGCCGCCAATCCCTACCTCTATATGATGTCGCAACTCGTGGCGGGTCTCGATGGTGTCGAACAGGGGTTGGACCCGGGACCGCAGAATGACGAGCCCTATGCGTCCGATCGTCCGCTCTTGCCGAAGAGCCTTGGTGCGGCGCTCGATGCGCTGGAGCGCGAACCAGTCTTTCGTACCCAATTGGGTGACGTCTTTGTCGACTATTTCCTCAAACTCAAGCGCAACGAATTGGGGCGCTATCTTGGCTGGTTGGAGGAAAGCGGCGTCAAGGACGACGGTGAAACCACGACCGACTGGGAACAGCGCGAGTATTTCGATTTTTTCTAGGCGCCTCCCACCAGTGGCATTGGCCGGTTTCGGTTCGTAGAGGCGGACCTCGTAGGCGTTAGGTTTAGGGGTTGTAGCCCGGATGAGCGCCCCACATCAGCGCGTTTACGCGCGTGATGGGGCGCGATATCCGGGGCCGCCGATCCCGCATGTCGCCAACTCGCGTGAAGAACGCGATCTGGCTCATGCGGGCTACGAGGTATGCCCCTGCGAACGCAAAGGTATTGCAACTTACAAATCCAAAGCGTTAATCTTTGACCCGCTTGGAACGTCTGTTCCCAATCATGGCGCACGGTATGAGGCGCCGGCATCGAAACCGGGAGGACAATATGACCAGAGTGCAGATCGCTGCAATTGTGAGCCTGCTGTCGAGCTCGCTGGCGGCGGCTCAAACCAGTGACGTCGTGCGGCTCGATCCTGCGCTCGACGCTTTGGTGTCGGCAGACGCCAAAGTCGAACTCGTCAAGAGCGGCTTCGGCTTCACCGAAGGCCCGGTTTGGGTGCAGAAGGGCCGCGAGGGTTATCTGTTGTTTACTGATATTCCAGGCAACGTGATCTGGAAGCTCACGTCCAAAGGCGATGCGTCGGTTTTCGCGAGCCAGGTCGGTTATACGGGGCCGGAACCCTGGCGCTGGGGTGGACTCCAGAATAACGGCATGGACAAAGGCGATCCGAAGTTTGAAGAATTTGCCATGTTGGGCGCCGACGGTCTGACGGTTGACCGCCAGGGCCGCGTCGTGATCGCGACCTTTGCGGGGCGTTCGGTTGTGCGGATTGAAAACAATGGCACACGCACCGTGCTGGCGGATAAATTCGAGGGCAAACGCTTCGGCGGACCCAACGATGTCGTGGTCAAGCGCGACGGCGGCGTCTATTTCACCGACACGTTCGGCGCCTTCCGGCAACGCGAAAACGATGCCCGCCGCGAAATGACTGTCATGGGGGTTTACCGCTGGAAGGACGGCAAGGTGACGAAGGTCGTCGACGACATGTCGTCCGTCAATGGTCTCGCCTTCTCGCCGGACGAGAAATATCTCTACATCAATGCCAGCCGCGAAAATTACGTCAACCGCTATGAGGTGCGTGCCGACGGCACGCTTACCAACGGCAAATTGTTCATCGACATGCGCGGCAACACCGAGCGCGGTATCACCGATGGCTTGCGCGTCGACACCAAGGGCAATCTTTACGAAACCGCTCCCGGCGGCGTGTGGGTCATCTCTCCGGAGGGCAAACATCTCGGCACCATCCGGGCTCCCGAGCAGTCGACCAATGTCGGCTTTGGCGACGCCGACAAGAAGACGCTCTATATCGCGGCGCGCACCAGCATCTACAAGATCAGGGTAAACGTGCCGGGGATATGAGGGCCGTAGCCCGGATGGAGGGTTACCACGCGCGTTTACGCGCGTGGTCAAACGTAATCCGGGAGCAGTCTTGGTATACTGGTGGTCTTCTGATTGCGAATTCAAAAGGAAAAACCATGCGACAGCTCGGAATGGGAATTGCATTGTTCGGTGGCATGGTGGCTGGCCTGATCGGTCCGGCGGAGCCATCGGTCGCCAAGGTCGTAAAATTTGAAATCATCCGGATTGAATCCCCGGCATTCGAAGGCCGGGTTTTTGGCCCGGTCGGCACCTACGACCGGATCATCGCCCGCGCCACCATTGCGGTTGCTCCTGGCGATGCGCGCAACAGCGTGATCGTCGATGTCGATCGCCCGCCGCGCAACGCGCAAGGGCTGGTCGAAGCCACGACCGATGTCGAAATTTTACGCCCGACTGCGGCTGCAAATGGTAACCGCAGCCTCATATATGACGTCGTCAATCGCGGCGGCAAGCGGCTGTTGGGCTATTTCAACGATGGTCCGGGCAGCAACGATCTCGGCAAGGCGAGCGATGCCGGCACGGGTTTCCTGATGAGTCGCGGCTACTCCATAGTGTGGAGCGGCTGGCAAGGGGATATTGG
>Ga0137398_10000509_pt1 | contig 14147 bp, 10 predicted proteins | sample czorhiz216metaG_FD_106659 | JGI IMG/M metagenome (GOLD analysis project Ga0137398, IMG submission 106659) | Vadose zone soil microbial communities from Angelo Coast Range Reserve, California, USA - czorhiz2.16 metaG | ecosystem: Environmental > Terrestrial > Soil > Vadose zone | place: USA...
ATAAATTGCGCCAGGCGGCCACCGCGCGGTCCCGGTCGGCATTCAGCAACTCGGGCTTGACCCACTCAATGTACCAATCGCAAAAATCGCCCCAGAAAAACTGGTAGACCCCCTGGGCCGCTTCGTGAAAACGGTAATTCGTCAAAGCCTCATTCATTAGGTCGATGGTGTTCGCGAGCCGCGCGAACAACCACCCATCAATAAGCACAACCTTGCTCGCTGCAGCGTAAGGAGCCTTCGCGCGAATCTCCGGCGCCGCGAGTTGCTCGAGCCTAACGTCGCCTTCCTCGAATTTCTCAAGGTTCATAAACAAAAACCGCGCCGCATTCCATATTTTATTGGCGAAATTGCGAGCGCTGCCCAAACGATCATCGGACAAGACAATGTCCGTACCCGGGGCCGCCATGGACGCCAGGCAAAAGCGCATCGCGTCCGTGCCGTATCGCTGATTGAGCGCCACTGGGTCAAGTCCGGTGCCTTTCGATTTCGACATCTTCTCGCCGCCGGCCGTGCGCACCAGAGAATGCAGGTACACAGCGCGAAATGGCACCTGACCCGTGAAGTGGATACCCAACATCGCCATGCGCGCGACCCAGAAAAACAAAATGTCGTAACCGGTGATCAGCAAACTCGTCGGGTAGTATTTCTTGAAGTCCGCAGTCTCTTCCGGCCAGCCCAGCGTCGAAAATGGCCAGAGTCCCGAACTAAACCAGGTGTCCAGCACGTCGGGATCCTGCGTCAGGTCCTTGGAACCGCACGTGCCGCATTTCACGGGCGCTTCGGTGGCCACGGTGACGTGTTTGCTCTCTTTGCAATACCAGGCGGGAATGCGGTGTCCCCACCACAGCTGCCGCGAAAGCGTCCAGTCCCGGATGTTGCGCATCCAGTTGAAGTACTCTTCGCGCCGGTTCTCCGGAACAATTTGAATCTCGCCGCGCTCCACCGCGGTGATGGCCGGCTCCGCAAGCGGCTTCATTTTGCAGAACCATTGCGTCGAGGCGCGCGGTTCCACAATTGACCGGCTGCGCTCGCACAGCGCAATCGCGTGGGTGTGTTGGCTTACTTTTTCCAGCAAGCCCTGCGCTTTCAAATCTTCGACGACTTTTGTTCGCGCCTCAAACCGATCCAGCCCCGCGTAAGCGCCAGCCGCCGCGCTCATGTGGCCATCGTCGGTCATCACATTGATCTCAGGCAGACCATGCCGCCGCCCCAGCTCGAAATCGTTGGGATCATGCGCCGGAGTAATCTTGACCGCGCCCGTGCCGAATTCGCGGTCCACCATGGCGTCCGCGACAATCGGAATTTCGCGGTTCGTCAGTGGCAGCAGCACCCGCTTTCCCGCCAGGTGTGCGTAGCGCTCATCTGCTGGATGCACCGCGACGGCCGTATCCCCGAGCATAGTTTCGGGCCGCGTCGTCGCTACCACCACACATTCTGCCCTCCCCACGACCGGATAGCGGATATGCCACAGGTGCCCTTGCCGCTCTTCGTGCACCACCTCGAGATCGCTCAGCACCGTCAAGCACACCGGACACCAGTTCGTCATGTAAAAAGCGCGGTAAATCAGCCCTTCTTCGTACAATTGCACGAACACTCGACGCACCACACGCGACAACTCCGGCGACAGCGTGAACCGTTCCCGCGACCAGTCGCAGCTCTCGCCAATCTGCTTCATCTGCTGCGTGATGGTCCCGCCACTTTCTTCCTTCCATTTCCACACGCGCCGCTCAAATTCCTCGCGGCCGAGCGTCCGGTAATCGATTCCTTGTTCCGCGAGCTGCCGCACCACCACGCGCTGCGTGGAAATGCCCGCGTGGTCGGTACCGGGCAAGTACAGCGTGTTGTACCCACGCATGCGGTGCCAGCGCGTGAGGATGTCGATCTCCGTATGGTCGAGCATGTGCCCGATGTGCAGCGACCCGGTGACGTTGGGCGGCGGTATTACGATGGAAAACACCGGTCCGGGTGCTTCGGGATCGGCGCGGAAGAGCTGTTCGTTCACCCAAAACTCCGCCCAGCGCGGTTCGATCTGCTGTGGTTCGTAGGCCTTGGCAATCTCGCGTGCCATTCCGTGCGATGCTCCTGGCGAAACGCGCGGCGTGCTGCGGCCAGCGCGGTTTCCGATGTTCAGAGTAATCTTCGACTATACGGGGCACAAACCAGCATCGTCAATTGAGGTCGAAATCGGGCAGTGGGTCATCAGTTTTCCGATCAACCGCCCACCGACTTGCTACTCACAGGGATAGAGAAGAGAGGGTATACTTTTGTCGATGTTTGAACTCAACAAGGTGGAAGAGGAACCCGAAGCTCAGCCTTCCGGTAGCCGCTTCGGTCCACCGCCCAAACACACTGGTGCGGGCCTTCTGGACCCAGCACCATACCCGCCTATTCGTCCAAGGTGTTTTGGATGTTCGCAGCCGCTGATGGTCGCTGAAATCAGCCGGCACATCCTGAGTTGTGAGAGGATTTCCGCTCAGGATTTAGCGCGGTTCAAAACTGCGCTAGCCGAGTTCAAGGCGAATCCGACCCGCGCCCGAGAAATCGTTGAGAGGTTTGTGAATCGCATGCGGCTAAGTCGTGGCCTTGATGTGGGAGACCAGTCTCTGTAGCCGATCCTCACAGGCCGAGCCGTATCTGAATCCTGCATAACCGAATCTCTGCTTAACGGTTACCGGGCAAATAGAGTCGGCCCAAAGGACTGGTCCGATTACCAGGAGTTGTTGTCGAAGATGGGGATAGACGCCTCTTGCCCCTGAGGTTCCCGGTCGGGGTCTCCTACGGCCTTTCCTCCAACTGCTTTAATTTCTGCTCCGCGCTGTCCCGAATCAGTTTTTTCCTGTCTCCGTCAATGGTCGTGTCCGCCGCCAGTTTTTCCAGGGTCTTTTTTGCATATTCCTTGGCCAAATCCTTCTGCCCATCCGCCAGGTACGCGTCTGACAGACTGTCGCAAGCGTTCGCTGAATCGGGATATGCAGTCATGTTCAGCTTCAAGACCTCCACAGCAACTTTCGTTTCTCCCGATTGAATGTGCTCGTACCCGATCACGTTGACGATGCCTTCGGAGAACAACGTCGCCTTGGGATCGCGCTTTCTCGCCTCCGTGAGCTTCCGCGCAACCTGGTTTGCGCCTCCCGGCTCGTCCAGCAATCTCAGAATGCTGGTGCGCTCGGCATCCACGGCCATGGATTTCTTGGCTGCTGGCGCTTTCCCCGGCGTCTTGACGAGCGTCGTCACAAACCAGTCCACAATTGTTCCCGGCAGCTCTTTGTGTTCTCCGAACATCACCGTTCCATGCCCGCCCGTCGCATAGTGCGCAAACTGGTTCCCAGGATTTGGCGCAACCGCGTACAGCCACTCCATCAAATCCACCGCGCCGTCATCATCATCCGCTGCTGAGAAGAGAACTGGCAACCCGCTCGATGCCCGCAGGAACTTCCTGCCGTTGGCGTCCGTATTGCCCGAAAGCAGTGCCAAGGACTTCACCTCTGCATGCCGCCGAGCCAGTTGAATGGATTGATTCACGCCGCAACTCGCTCCGCCTGCTCCCATAATGCCTTTTGTCACGCCGGGCTGCGATAACAAGTATTCAAACGCCGTGTCAATGTCTCCCGGCCATTGTTGAGTGATCATCCTGGTCCGGTCTTCATTCGAAAGTTCCAATGCTCTCGGCCCCTCGCTGTCGCCGTATCCGCGGTAGTCCAAAGTGAGCACGTTGATCCCCGCTGCCGTCAGGCGTCCCGCCAGATCGTCCCAGTTCTTTCGTTGCTGGTTGCATTGATGCAGCAGAATCACTCCCGGACCCGGTCTCCCCGTCGCAAAATACGTCGCCTTCAAATGCACTCCATCCTTTGCCGTCAGATCCACCACTCGCGGCTCGAGGGGCGACTTCGCCGCGCAACTCATCGCCGCTGCCAACAGGACAACGCTGGAAAGTATTCGCCGCTTCATCACAGCACCTCCCGTAAAGAATAAACACAGCGCGGCCATCCTCTTCTCCATAGACGCAGGCAAGCACCAATCGGTAGTCCTCGGAAGCGAACTGGACTTACATCTTCAGCAGCTCAGTGACAAACTGAACCACCTCCTGATGCGGTGCGGCGGTGTTCGCTGGCTAACGCGTTTACCGGATCTGACCAGGACTTGACCCCGTCAAGCATCATATGGTGACCACTAGCTGAGCCATTAGATCTGTATACTTCAGCAATCTGGGAGCCCAGGGCAAGTCGCCCGGACCGGTCGCCGAGAGCAGGAGATTACGCAAATGCGAAGTATGGAGCGTCGCGCCTTTCTTGGCGGGGCAATGGCTGGCTTCCCGGTAGCCCTAATGGGGCAGTCAATCAAGACTACAACGTCGGAAATTGACCGCCTACCCGAAACCGACGTCACGGTACGCTCTTAGCAGTGTAGGAGAACAAGGGAACTACGATTTTTTCGAGGTGATCTCGTCGCGCAGCATCGCTTCGACAACCGGTTTCAGGATCTCGCGCGTCACCGCCTGCAGCATTTCCGGGCTCATCTTGGCGAGCACCTTGGCCACTAGTTCGTCCATGTCCGGCTTCGCAGAAGCTTCCTTGGCTGAACTATCCATGGGCTCTTTCTGCGTTTGCTGTACCACACTTTCTACCGCGTAGGAAGTTTCCTGCCGTAGGCTCTCGACGGCTTCCGCGGGTAGCAGGCCGTCGGAGATGAGCCCAGGCAAAGTGTCGTTGGTCACCGGTTCGTTGCTCACCAGCCCCGGATCTGGTTGGTAGTGGACCGGCTCATCGCTCGGGGCTTCCGATACAAAATCGTATGTCGGCGCGGAATCTAAGACTTGGAACTCTTCTGGCGCGACCTCGGTTTCCTCGCTTTTGACCACAGGTGCGGGAGCGTCCCAGGCAGACGCCAGCTGACTGGCCTTTTGCGCTTCCGCCTCCCAGGGACTCGTCGTTGTCGAAAACCAAGTACTTGCGTTACTCGGCGGTGCTGCTACCGGCGCGAGCATGGGTGCAACTTCCGGCGACGAAAGTACGGGCGTCGGCGGGAGCTCTATCGTGGGTGCGCTCGGAATCGGTGCCGGAACCAGCGCGGTTTCTACGAGAGTCGCCTTGGTTTCCGGTTCCGTGTTCACCGCTTTTGCCCAGGAATCCGGCAGCGTTACAGAGGCCGGGCCGCTCGCCTTTATTTCAAGTGGTGGTGCACTGACGAGATCAGGCTCGGCTGCGCTCTCCAGCAGGTCCTGCGTCTTTTCTCGCGTCGGCGACCAACTTTCGCGCCGCTTGGCTCGAGACGCGGTCTTCTCCGCGGTGGCTTCGATTTCATCCGCGAACGCCGCATTGCCGCCGTCGCGCCTCCAGGCGCTGCTCCCTGATTCCTCTTCCTCTTCTTCTTCCACTTCATCGGCTTCCGTCGAGCCAAAGTCGCGGTCCGCAAGCTCCGGATTCACCGCGACATACGCTGCCTCTTCCTCTACTTCAGGGGCCACGGTATTGAGCAAGGTGCCAAAGGCCAGTGGTTGATTCGACGCATCGATTTTCAGCTCTTCCGGCCGCGCGGGAATATCTTCGACGAAAGTCTGCGTTTCTACCGGCTCCGGCACGGTTACCACGGCTGTGGGCGCGGCGCTGTGCACAACCGTCGCACTTACGCCGCCAGCTTTAGACGGCGCAGAAGCGCTGGTCTTCCCGGCCGTGGAGCTGATAGCCGTTTGTCCCGAGCTCGCCCGCTGCAGCGCCGATTTAACCATGGAGATCAGCGGGTCCGGCGGAACAAAAGGCTTCTTCAGCACTCCGTCGGCGCCCACTCGCTGTGCTTCCTGCTCGTCCAAGGGATCGAATGCCCCAACCAATAGAATGACCGGGATGTGCGCCAGGGAGGAATCACCTTTAACGAATTTGCAAACTTCGTACCCATTGCGAACGGGCATGAACACGTCGGCCAGGACCAAGTCGGGACGCAGATCGGCGATCTTGCGGACCGCGGCCTCGCCGTTGCCTACGGCGATAACCTCGATTCCGTGGTCCTTCAGGGCCAGGCCGACCATCTTTTGGATATTGCTGTTGTCGTCCGCAACCAAAATCTTGGCCACCGAACGTCCTCCAGGAAAATACTGCGACCGCCCACACACAAAGACTCAAACGTCATTGGAACATTCAGCGTAGTGTGCGTCAACGCTAAGTGGAGCGGCGTGTGTCCGAAGTTAAATACCGTGCCTGAACGTCCCCGTCGCGGATGGTGTTCACTCGGGCCTCTGCGCGACGACTCCGGGGAAAAAAAGGGCGCGACTCTCGCCGCGCCTTGGTGAACAATTTGTGCGAAATCCCCTACCAGGGAATGACCTTGCGTAGTCCCTTCTTCTTCTTGCTGCTCGACTCCTTTTGGTTCTTTGCGTCGCTGTTTTGTGCCGAAGCTTGGGCATCGGCACTGCTGCCGTCCGCATTCGCCTTAGTTTCGCCAGAGGCCGGCGCCGCATCCGGCGTGCTCGACGCCGCTGGATTTCCATTCGCCTCCACGCCTGTGTTCGCTGGCGGGGTTGCGTTCCCCTCGGTGGGGCTAGGCGCGGACTCTTCGGCTGCGCCGGCAGTTCCAGGGACTGCGGCCTTTCCCGGTGTCACCGTCTCCACCACCGCGGTGTTCGCTGACGCACTGCCCGACCCGCCGAGTTGCGATTTGTTGCCGCCGCTCAAAACATCCGTGGCCGAGGTGTTATCTGCTTCAGGCTCGAGGTTGGGTGGTCCGTTTTTGGCTGAAGCGATCATCTCCGAGTGAGGGCCGGAGCGCACCAATGCCAGCGGCCGCTTCATCAGGCTGTCGCGCTTGCGCGGAGCATTCTGCTCCGCGGTCATCCACGCGACAGCCTTCGGATCCGGCTGCGGGACCGGCACCTTGAACGCCACCAACTTATTCTTGGCCCCCGGCGCCAGGTCCGATAGCGGATAGTTCTTCACAATTTGCCCGTAATAGAGGGACGCCACCTCTCGGTGTTCGCTCTTCTCAAAAATGTCGCCCAGCATCCACAGAACATGATCCGACCGGCTGTAGAGTGGATAACGCTTGGCGATCGCCAGGAGTCGCGCCGCCGCCGCGCGCCTGTCGCCTTTCACATAGTAAAAATAGCCGATGCGGTAGTCGCCTTCCGCGATAATTTCCTGCACGTCCCGCAGCCGCTGTTCGGCCTTGGGGGCCAGAGGATCCTTTGGATACTTTGATAAAAACGTCTGATATTCCTCCTCGGCCGCCTTCGCCTCCGTTCGGTCGCGATCCGGCTTGGCCATCTGCTGGTAGTGCGCGTTAGCCACTTGCAATTGCGCGTAGCCGGCCTCCGGCAGGAACGGGAAGAACACGATGAAATCTTTGTAGCCTTGGATGGCCTGGGCCATATTCGCCGTGCCGCTCTCCTTGTAGTAGGAGTCGGCGATGCCCAGCTTGGCTTTCGCCAGATATTCGCTGTCGGGATAGGTATTGATCAGCGTCTGCAGGCCAAGCCGCCCAACTTCCTGGCGTCCGCGCCGGATGTCTTCGATAGCCCGGTTGTAGAGAACTTTGTCGGGCTCAGCGGTGTTGTCCGCGCTGGTCGATTTGTTAACTTTCTTTTTTTTCTTGTGCAGGATCTGGGCGTTGCCGGGAGTGGCGCACAGTAAAAACAAACCGCTCGATAAAATCAGCGTTAGAGTTCGGCGCAAAACGTTCACCTCTCTCCAAGAAATAGTTCCGCGTCGCAGCCAACAGAAGGCCTGGGCAAAACCCGCTATGCATGCTACGGAATCTCAAGTATACCTGAACCAAAGGACAGGTCAGCAAGAACTTGTCCGGGACCAGGTGCTACTTTCTCGGAGGTTTGTTGGCAGCGCAAGGTTGCCTGGCTCCCCAATCATCGTAAGGCCAAGCACTGCAGTTGTGGCGGGCGCGCTTCAGCGCGTTCCGGTGTAATGTCCAGTCTTGAGCCCGCCCCAAACTGGTTCCTAATGCCCTACTCCTGTCGCAGAGCCTCCATTGGGTCTGACCGCGCCGCCCGCGCCGCCGGCAGCAAACTCGCCGCCGTCGCCACCAGCGCCAGTAACCCGAGCGCGAGCACAAACGTCGGCACATCCCACGGTTTCAGCCCAAACAGCAGCGAAGCCGCGGCCTTGCCGCCAGCCAGCGCCAGTACCGTCCCTATCACCAACCCCACTCCCAGCAGCACGCCCGCTTCCCCCATCACCAGCTTCACGATACTCTCGCGCCTCGCTCCCAGCGCCACGCGGATGGCAATTTCGTTTCGCCGCCGCGCCACCATGTATGAAATGACCCCGTAAAGCCCGATCGCCGCGAGCACCACCGCCAGCACTCCGAAAAACCCCGATAGCCGGGCCATCAACCGGTCGCGCAGCAGGCCGTCTTCAATCATCTTGTGAAAGGTCACGAAGGAGATATCCATGTTCGGGTTCACTTCGTTGGCCGTGCTCTTGACCGCCGACATCAGCTTCGTCAGCGGGGCGTTCGAGCGCATCAAGATTTGCGCATCCGTGCCCGGATGGTCGAACTGCGCAATGGCCAGATACGCGATCGGCTGAAAATTCTCGCGCAGCTCTCCGTACTTAGTGTCCTGTACCAGGGCTATCACCTCATAGGGAGGGGATACCGTTTTCAACCTGCGGATGCGAAACTTCATCCCCACGGGATTGGCTCCGTTTGCAAACTTCTTTGCGAAGGTCTCGTTCACGACGGCCACCTTCGGCGAGTTGGCGGCGTCGTGCTCGTCGAAATCTCGCCCGTCGAGCATGCGTGTCTGCAGCGTTTTGAAGAAGCCCGGGCTGACTCGATTGATCGTTGCCGTCGGCGCTTCGCCCTCCGGCTCTCCCGCGTCTCCCCAGAAGATGTCCTGGTTGATGCCGTTGCCACTCAACGGAACGACCGCTGCAATTGCGGCAGCGTCTACTCCTGGAATTACGCGCACCCGCTTCAAGAGATCGTTTGAGAACGCCAGACGTGCCTGTTTCGCCAGATTCAATGGCGTGAAATCGATGTCCGTCACCAGGATCCCGCTCTGCCGGAAGCCGGCGTCCAGTCCGGCCAGATTATTGAGGCTCCGCGCAAAAAGCAGCGCGCCCACCAGCAGTAGGAGCGACATCGCAATCTGCGACACCACCAGAATCCGCCGCAGCGCAAATCGCGAGCGGCCTTGGGTCGAGCCTCGCCCGCCGTCCTTCAACGCCAGCCCGGGGGCTACACTGGTTGCGCGCAGAGCCGGCGCCAACCCAAACAGGATGCAAGTCAGCACCGCCAGCGCGGTCGTAAATCCCAGCACTCGCCAATCCGTACCCAACTCCACGAACAGCGGATCGTGCTGCGTGCTGAGCGACGCCACCAGCACGCGACTTAGATTCCGCGCCAGCAGCGCTCCGAGCCCCGCCCCAATTCCCGCCAACAGCAGACTCTCCGCCAGCAATTGGCGGATCAGCCGACCGCGACCGGCGCCCACCGCCATGCGCATGGCCATTTCTTTTTCGCGCGCGCTAGCCCGCGCCAGCATCAGGTTGGCTAGGTTTGCCGAAGCGATCAGCAGCACCAGTCCCGCAAGCGCTAGCAGCAGCCACAGCGGCTTTTCATAATCCTTTCGCAGATCGGAGAGTCCGGAATCGGCCGGAAACACGCCCAGGCGGTATTGTAAAAAATGCTTCGCACGGCTCGGATTGAAATCCGGCGGCAGTGTGGCCTCGAAGACGCCCGGCGAAATCGCGCGCAATTGCGCCGCCGCGCGCTCGGCGCTCCAACCCGTTTTCAACCGGCCCATCACCGACAGCCACCAGCCCGATCGGCTCTTCAGCTGGCTGTCTTCTCCATTAATGATCGGTTCCGCGCACAACGGCACCGCCACATCAAAATATCGGCCGACTTCTACACCGTAGAAATCCGCGGGCGCCACGCCAATGATAGGGAAAGGATGCCGGTTAACGGTGATCGTTCGCCCCAGTACCGCCCGCTCGCCCCCGTACTCTCGCTGCCAGAGCGAATAGCTAATCGCTGCCCCCGGCGACGCGCACCGCGGTTGGTCATCTTCCGCGGTAAACAGCCGTCCGAGGACCGGCTCTACTCCGAGCGTCTGGAAAAAATCGCCGCTCACCCACAATCCCTGGACGTTATGTACTTCCCCGCCCGGCGCGATATTGAAAAGATTCGGCCCCCACGCGAACACGTCGGAAAATCCCTGTTGCTGCGCGCGAATCTGCTCCCACATCGCATAGGTCAGGTCCGGATAGCGCGTGCTGAAGTTCCCGCTCGCGCCGTTTCGCTGATCGATGGCCACCCGCGCGATTTCCTGCGCATTTTTCACCGGCAGCGTCCGCAGCCGTACCGCATCAATCAATTGAAAAATAGCGGTATTCGCGCCAATTCCGAGCGCCAGCGAAAGAATTGCCGCCCCCGCAAACACGGGATTGAACCGCAGCAGCCGCGCCCCAAACCGCAAATCGCTCCACACCGTCTCGATGCGCGACTCCCAACTCGCCGCCCGCACATTTTCCTTCACCGCTTCCATTCCTCCCATCTCTAAGCGCGCCGCCCGCGCGGCTTCCGCCCGGCTCATCCCCCCACGCATGTTCTCCTGTGCCGCCGCGTCAAGGAACTCGCCCAACTCCTCATCCATCTCCCGCTCCACCTGTTCCTTCCGCAACAACCCCGCTAGCCCGCTCCATAGATTTCGCAACATCCCACACCTCCAGCGTTTAGGCGGGCGGAGCTTTAGCTCCGAGACAAACCCGCCACCGCAATGCGCTTTAATGTTCTCCGCAAGGTCGCCAATCGCATCACGACTCCGCCTCCAAAATCCGCGCAATCGCCGCCGCTTGCCGGGTCCACTCCTGGGTCTCGCCCTTCAATTGCTTTCGTCCGAGGCCTGTCAACGCATAATATCTCGCGCGGCGGTTGTTTTCCGTCTCCCGCCATTCGCTCGGCAGCCATCCCTTGCGCTCCAGCCGCCGAAATGCCGGAAACAGCGAACCCGGATTCACCTGAAAAACGCCTTTGCTGATTTGTTCGATGCGCATCGCAATCCCATAACCGTGCATCGGCTGCAGCTCTAGGGTCTTCAAGATCAGCATGTCCAGCGTGCCCTGCACCAAGCCACTCGCTTTGTCCGCCATAGGTGATCCGCGCTCCCCTCGACCGTCAAGAGGAACATCCCACCTCTACCCTAGGTTGTCAAGAGGAAGAGACGTATTCCGGGTGCGGCGGTCTTGCCGTCGCTTTTACCCCGTTTTGGGGGTCCGCTGTTACTTGGTAACCGGGGCCAAATAGGGGCGTTCGAGGACCGTAGCTCGTCGGGTGGGAAGTTCGCTTTCGTCGATGCGATCCAGGATCCGCAGGGGAATGCCAATTTCCTTGCAAGCCGCTACCGCTGCGTCATTGAAATACAGAAACACCAGAAACTGACCCTGCCCCCGGTACTTGGTTCGCGCGACTAAGCCCTGCGTATCGGTCTCGACGGTGGTGTGCACCAAGATCATTTCCGCGTAGCGAAACTTGCTCTTGGTCATTCGCTCGTCGAGCGTCTTGGTCAATCGAACCTGCGGCAGTGAACCTGACGAAACCTCGTCTAAGGTCAAGCCCACGACCGAGAACATTTTATTTTCTGCGGCGCTCATCGTTTCGCGCACTGCCCGCGTCCTCAAGGTCAATCCGCCGCATGTCATGATACTCTTCCGGGAAACCAGCGTCATATTATCTCTGTTGATCCCACTTGCTCAAAAGAGGTCGCTTCACTCCGGTGCGGTCTTTCAACGCAGACCCAATGCAGCGATTCCCGCCAGCGCTCCGAGCGTTGCCACCGCTCCGCCCGCTGCCGTTGCAATTCTCCACGAAATCGTTTTCCCCACCACCAGGAACGAGTACACGCTGCAAATCCCCAGCGTGCACAGCCCGGTATGGCTTGATCGGCAAACTCTCCCCCAATTGGGTTCTCTCCGGTTTGCTCGTTAATCAGACCTCGGGTCTTGCCACGCGCAGAAACACTCCCAGAGCACCGCATTGGGCTATAATCCCTAAACTTATTCTCTTTACGTTCTCCGAAAGGTGATGGACATGAACGCCAGCACCGCGCTGCCCAACGCCGCTACGCCGCCGAGCCCCGCCAATATTCAACTCATGCAACTCACCACTGCGTATTGGGCGTCGCGGTGTATGCATGTGGTAGCCGAGTTGGGAGTGGCCGACGCCCTCGGCGATCAGCCTCAATCGACCGAAGGGCTTGCAAAAACCACAGGGACCGATCCGCATGCTTTGTACCGAGTGCTGCGCCTGCTGGCCTCAGTTGGAATTTTCGAGTGGAAGGATGGAACCTGGCATCATACCGAGGCATCGCGCTTCCTTCGCTCCGACCGCCCCGGCTCCCTGAGGGACTATGTTCGCATGCTCGGTCTGCCTGTGTTCTGGAGTGCGTTTGAGGATCTGGAACATTCGCTGCGCACGGGAGAATGTGCGTTTGCCAAGCGCCACCCTGAGGGAGTCTTCGAGTATCTGGTCAAGCACCCTAAGGAAAGGCGCATTTTCGACTCGGCCATGACTTCGAAATCGCACCGCGATATCGCAGCCATACTGCCCGCGTATAATTTCTCGCAATTTGCAACCATTGCCGACATCGCCGGTGGACGCGGCCACCTGCTGCGCGCCATCTTGAAGAATTCGCCGGGGACGCAGGGAATCCTCTTCGATCAGCCGCACGTGGTGGCGGAGGTCGCGCCGGAAAACGGGGAAAAACTCACTGTGGTAGGTGGCAATTTCTTCACCGATTCAATGCCTAACGCGGACGCCTATCTGCTGATGAATATCATCCACGACTGGCCTGATGCGGAATGCATCAAAATCTTATCGGCGATCCGGCGCGCTATGCCGGCGCGCGCGCGAGTGCTGATCATCGAAACGGTCGTTCCAGACGTGCCGGGGCCGCATCTCTCGAAGGAGCTCGACATCGCGATGATGGCGCTACCCGGCGGCATGGAGCGCACTCAGGAGCAATACGGCAGCTTGGCTGCAAAGAGCGCTCTTCGCCTGGAGCGCATGGTGGAGACGCTGAGCCCGATTTCAGTCCTAGAAATGGTCGCCGCCTGACGGCATAAGGTCGCCTGACTGGATTGCTACACCATCTCGGTCATGTCCTGGTGGTCGGCAACTCTTCCCTAATCTCCGATATCAGCCTTCCGGAGATCAAAAAAGCGGCGAGCCGATGGTCAAGTCACAACTGGCGTTCACCGGAAAGCTCGCACGCCAAGCGGTCGCGAGAATACTTCATAGCACAGGCGGCGAAATGGCTGACCTCCAAGGAGGTTTGCCTTAGTCATTGCTGCTCTCCCGCGTTGCGTGACGTTCGAACCGCAGGCTTCTTGATGCGTCTGCAATGCGCTCTCTTGTTCTTCTGATGTATGGCGCAGCGTTGCGGACGTCTGAAGCACTTTCTTTGACGATCGGCGATGTCGATCTTTCCGGCGCCATTCTCACTATCCGAGATTCCGCTCCCATGGCTCGGCAAAAGGCTTTCAGTTGGCGCCCGTTGACTTCAAAACGCTCACCAAGTGTTTTTCGGAAAGCGGCATATCGTTCGCAGATACTCTGCAGCTTCATAGCAGCTCTCCAAGATCAAAGTCGGCCACATCTACGGATCAAGGACGTCGGGATCATGCGTTGTTGCTCTTCCTTTACAACACGGGCGCACGAGCTGACGAGGCGGCACAGATCAAAATCGTAGATCTCCTCCTACCCCCATTCTTCGCGTGATCATTCCCTGGTCGCGGCAAAGGCAATAAGCTTCGGCGTTGCCCATTGTGGCCACAGACTATTGTTGAACTTTCATCATTGATAGCGAATCGTCCGCCGACCGATCACGTCTTCCTGAATAGGTGTGGCCGGCCCATCACGCGGTTTGGGATTCATACGATGGTCGAAAGGTACGTCCAAAGAACGTTGGCCGGTATGCCTTCATCAGCGAAAAAACGGGCGAGTCCTCATACCATTCGGCACACAACAGCTACCCATCTTCTCCGCGCGCGCGTCGACATCAACACAATCCGTGCTTGGCTGGGGCATGTCTCGCTCAACACTACAAACGTTTACGCGGAAGTCGATCTAGAGATGAAGGCCAAAGCGCTCGCAACCTGCGAGATCCGCGCCGTTCCGCAGAAGCATTGGAAAAAGGACGC